>LNFM01010228.1_pt1 | contig 13305 bp, 11 predicted proteins | sample 596031 | NCBI WGS metagenome assembly LNFM01 (sample SAMN04254537, study PRJNA301005) | activated carbon metagenome | isolation source: dual media filters at the Ann Arbor, Michigan drinking water treatment plant | place: USA: Ann Arbor
CATCAGGGACTCCTCTGGGCGGGACGGCGTGGAAGGAGCCGCGATGCTCGGCGCACCCGATCGCGATTCCAATCCATCCGTCGAAAGGATCACAATCCGATACCATCAGACGCGCACCCCGATCCCCTCCCCAGGCACCATGGCCAATGCCGACCCCCTGCTCGCCGCCCTGAAGCCGCTCCTGAAGGCGCGCGGCATCACCTACAAGGCGCTGGGCGTCGAACTCGGGCTGTCCGAACCGAGCATCAAGCGCATGCTCGCCGGGCGCACGATGACGCTCGCGCGGCTGAACCGCATCCTCGAAGTGCTCGGCACCGACCTGTTCGAGCTGGCCCGGATCGCGCAGCGTGAGCGCACGCTCCCGCGCGAGCTCACGCTGCAGCAGGAAGAAGCGCTGGCGAAGGATGCGAAGCTGCTCACCGTCTTCCACCTGCTGCTCAACGAATGGACGGCAGCCGAGATCTCCGCGCACTTCGCGCTGGCAGGGGCCGGACTGGTGCGCCTGCTCGCGCGGCTCGCGCGCATCGACCTGATCGACCTCGGCCCCGGCGACCGGGTCCGGCTCAAGGTGGCGCGCAACCTGCAGTGGCGGCGCAACGGCCCGGTCCGGCGCGCCTACGAAGCGAAGGTGCTGCAGGAGTTCCTGCTGAACGGACTGGGCACGCCCGACATGCACCTGCGCTTCGAGGTGCGCGAGGTGTCGCGCACCTCCCTGGCGCTGGTGCAGCGCAAGCTCGACCGCCTGGCCGCGGAGTTCAACGAGACGGCGGAGCTCGAGGCGACGCTGCCCCGGCGCGAGCGCCTGAGCGTCGGCATTGCGCTGGTCTGCCGCCCGTGGACCTTCTCCGCCACCGCGGCGCTGCGGCGGAGCTGACCCATGGCGCGCGTGCATCCGGAGGGCTGGCGCGAACTGGCGACATCGGGCGCGGCCGAACGCGAGCTGCAGACGCTCGCGCAACTGGCCAGCGGCCTGCCCGATGACTACGCCGTCTACCACGGCGTGCACTGGACGCGCGTCGACCAGGGCGGCCACACCATCTTCGGCGAGATCGACTTCGCCATCGTCGGGCCCACCGGCCGGCTGCTGCTGGTCGAACAGAAGACCGGGTTCCTGCACGAGTCCGCCGACGGGCTGGTCAAGCGGCATGCGGGCGGCGAACGCCGGGTGGCCTTCCACCTAGCGCGGTCGACCGATGCCCTGCACGCGCGGCTGCGCGCGTTCTGCAAGGGCGAGCAGACCTCCGTGGACGCGGTGCTGTATTGCCCCGACTACACGGTGAAGGATCCCGGCACCGCCGGCATCGACCCGTCGCGGATCATCGATGCCAGGCGCAAGGACCGGCTGGTCGCGATCATACGCAGCCTGCTCCCCGCCGCCGGCGAGGGCAACGAGGTGCTGGCCGCGCGCGACAAGGTGCACCGTTTCCTGGGCGACATCCTGCAGCTGGTGCCGGAGGTGAATGCCTTCGTGTCCGAAGCAGAGACGTTGTACACGCGCCTGTCGGGCGGCCTGTCGCACTGGGCGCGGCGGATCGACTGCGACCCGTTCCGCCTGCGCGTGGTCGGCACCGCAGGCTCGGGCAAGACGCAGCTCGCGCTGGCCGTGTTCCGCGATGCACTGGACGCCGGCCTGCGCCCGCTGTTCGTCTGCTACAACCGGCCGCTGGCCGACCACGTGGCGCGCATCGCGCCGCACGGCGGGGAGGTGGTCACCTACCACCAGCTCGGCGACCGGATCGCGCGTTCGCTCGGCCAGCGGCCCGACTTCACGCAGCCCGGCGCCTTCACCCGACTGGAAGAGACGCTGGACGCCTGGCAGCCCGACGACGCGTCCCGCTTCGACGTGCTGATCGTCGATGAAGGACAGGACTTCCAGCCGGGCTGGGCGGCCAACCTGCTGCGCCTGCTGCGGCCGGGCGGCCGCGCGTGGTGGCTGGAAGACCCGATGCAGAACCTCTACGGGCGGCCTGAAGTGGCCTTGCCCGGCTGGGTGACCCTGCGCTCCGAAATCAACTACCGCACGCCGCGCGAGATCGTCGACACCCTCAACCGGATGCTGCCGATGCCGCGCCCGATGGAGGCGGGCAGCCCGGTCGGCGGCTACGAGGTGGACATCCTCACCTATGCCGACCCTGCCGACCTCGTCGCCAAGACGATCACCGCGGTCACCCGCTGCATCGGCCTCGGCTTTCGGCGGTCGCATGTCGCGGTGGTCACCTACCGCGGCCGGGAGAGCTCGCGCCTCGCACCGCTGGACCGGCTCGGTCCCTATCCGCTGCGCGCGCCCACCGGCCGTTACGACCTCCTGGGCAATCCCACCGTGACCGAAGGCGACGTGCTGATCGATTCGGTGCACCGGTTCAAGGGCCAGGCTGCACCCTGCGTGGTACTCACCGAAGTCGACTTCGAGACGCTCGACGAACGCGCGGTGCGGCGCATCTTCGTCGGGGCGACGCGGGCGACGATGAAACTGACGATGGTCGTCTCGGAAGCCTCTGCCAGGGTACTGCTCGCCCGGCTGGAAGGCTAGCCGCTGGCACGACGCAGCGCCGGCCGGCCACCCCGGCGCAATTCTTCCAGCCATTCGAACAGCAGCGCCGGATCGCCCGGCTTGACGATATGGTGGTCGAACCCGGCCTCGCGCGTGCGGCGCCGGTCTTCGTCCTGTCCCCATCCGGTCTGGGCGACGATCAGCATCGCATCGCCTCCGGGACGTGCGCGCAACTGCCGGCAGGTCTCGAGGCCGTCGAGCACGGGCAGCCCCAGGTCGAGCAGCACCAGGTCCGGCCGGAAGCGCGCCGCAATGGCCAGCGCTTCCCGACCGTCGTACGCGGTGAGCACCTCGTCCGCGCCCACGCGCAGCATCATCGCCATGCTCTCCGCGCCGTCGCGATTGTCGTCGACGACGAGGATCCGCAGCACCCTGCCGGAAGCGGGCGCCGCGTCGGACCGCGCAGGGGCGGCTGCCTCGGCGGCTGCAGCCGCGGACAGCGGCAGCAGGACGGTGAACTCGCTGCCCATGCCCGGCCCCTGGCTGTCGGCGACGATGCGCCCGCCATGCATCTCGACCAGTCGCTTCACGAGCGACAACCCGATGCCCAGCCCTCCCTGCGACCGGTCGCCGCTGCGGTCGACCTGGGTGAATATCTCGAAGATGGACGGCAGCATGGCCTGCGGAATGCCGATCCCGTTGTCCCGGATGCGCACCGCGGCCTCCATGCCCGCGGCGGCGCCGGTGCTTCCGACCGACAGCACGATGCGCCCGCCGCGGGGCGTGTAGCGCGCCGCGTTGTTCAGCAGGTTGGAGAACACCTGGGCCAGCCGGGTCAGGTCGGCCTCGACGACCACTGGCGCGGCGGGCAATTCCATTTCGAGCTGGTGTGCCATCTCGTCGATCAGCGGCCGGCTGGTCTCCACTGCACTGTCGACCACGGTGAGCAGGTCGACCGGCGCCTTGCGCAGCTCTATCCGTCCGAGGGTGATGCGGCTGACGTCCATCAGGTCGTCGACCAGGCGCACGAGGTGCAGCAACTGGCGATCCATCATGGCATGCACCCGGCCCACCACGTCCGGCTGGTCACCGGCGCGACGGATCAGCTCGAGGCCCGTGCGGATCGGGGCAAGCGGACTGCGCAGTTCATGCGCGAGCGCGGCCAGGAACTCGTCCTTGCGCCGGTCGGCCTGGAGCAGTGCCTCTTCGACCCGCTTGCGATCGGTGATGTCGCGCACCACGGCCAGCAGGCCGGCCTCCGCGCCCTCGGCGCTGCGAAGCACGGTCACGCTCGATTCGACCGGGTGTGCGCGGCCGGTCGACACCCCCTCATGCATCAGCTCTCCACGCCATTCGCCGGTCGCGCGAAGCGCACGATGCGCCGCCGCCCGATCGTCCGGGTGGTTCCAGCGCAGGCGGTAGACGTCGTCGCGCATCCGTCCCAGCGCCTGCGATTCGCTGATCCCGTACTGACGCTCCGCCGCCGCGTTGAAGAACGTGATGCGGCCCTCGGTGTCGATGGCCACGACCGCGTCGCTCACATGCGACACGATCTCGCTGCGGAAGCGGCTGGAGTCCACGTCCACGCCGTGCGGTTGCGCGCGTGGCCTGTCGGTCTGTTCGCTCGAGGGTTTTTCGTCCATGGGTCGATGCTTTTCTGCCGCGCTCCGCCGCGCAAGGATCGAGCCCGGCAGGGCCCGCCGCAGCCTCAAGGCGCGATGACGCGATGTCCGGACCCGTGCCTGCCCGCCGTCACGCCTGACGCCCGCAGCGCCCGTGCGGGAGCGAGGCGCTAGACTGTCTGCCATCCTCAACAGCTGGCCCGGAGCATCGATGAATCCTCGACCCGCCCCCGCATCCGCGCAGCGCGACCTGTCCCCCGAGATCACACGCGCTGCCCGCCTGTTCGACGAGATGCGCGCCGGCAGCGCGGATCCGCCCGGCGTATCGCGCGCCTCATGGGGGCCGGGCGAGCAGATGGCGCACGATCTCGCGCGCGGCTGGGCGAAGGAGATCGGCCTCGAGTGCAGCATCGACTTCGCCGGCAACCTCTACATGACGCTGCCCGGGCGCGACCGTGCCGCCCCTTGCGTCATGTTCGGCTCGCACATGGACGCGGTACCGCACGGGGGCAACTACGACGGCGCCGCCGGCGTGGTCGCCGGGCTGGTCTCCCTGGCATGGCTGCGCCGCACCGGCCTGGTGCCGCGCATGGACGTGACGGTGATGGCGATCCGCGGCGAGGAGCTGTCCTGGTTCCCCGCGCCCTACCTCGGCAGCCGGATGGCCTTCGGCCGGGTGGAACCGGAGGTCGTCGACAGCGTGGTCCGCTTCGATACCGGCCGCACCCTGGCCGAGCACATGCGCGACGGCGGCTTCGACCCGGCGTCGGTGAAGGCAGGACGGCGCCACCTCGACCCGGCGCGCATCGCGGCCTACATCGAGGTGCACATCGAGCAGGGGCCCTGGCTGGTCGACGTCGGCCGCCGCTGCGCGGTGGTCACCGGCATCCGCGGCAACCATCGCTACAAGCACGGGCGCGCCCTGGGCCAGTACGGCCATGCCGGCGGCGTGCCCCGGGCGGCGCGACGCGACGCGCTGCTGGCGGCCGTCGAATGGGCGCACGGCGTGGAAACCCACTGGAAGGCGTTCGAGGCCGCAGGGCGCGACCTGGTCTGCACCATCGGTCAGTTCCATACCGACGCCGCCCACCACACGATGACCAAGATACCGGGCGAGGTGCGCTTCTCGCTGGACATCCGCAGCTACGACGACGCGGTGCTGGCCGACCTGCACGCCCTGCTCACGGCCGATGCCCGGCGCATCTCGGCGGAACGGGGCGTGGTGCTGGAACTCGGCCCGTACACGAAGGCGGCAGCGGCGGTGATGGACCCCGCGCTGGTCGCGCTCGCCCGGCGCAAGGCCTCCGATCTGGGCATCGATGCACCGGACATGGCCAGCGGCGCCGGCCACGATTGCATGATCTTCGCCGCCGAAGGCGTGCGCTGCGCGATGGTCTTCATCCGCAACGACCATGGCAGCCACAACGCGAACGAGGCAATGGAGATCGAAGACTTCGCCGAGGCCTGCCGCCTCGCTACCGGAATGCTCGAGGAGCTCGCACGATGAACGACCCCGCCAACGCCCCTGCCCGCACGCCCGGCGCCCGCAACCTCGTCGGCTATGGCGGCAAGCCACCCCAGCCTGCATGGCCGGGCGGCGCGAAGCTGGCCGTGTCGCTGTGCGTGAACTTCGAGGAAGGCGCGGAGAACTCGCTCGAGGCGGGCGATTCCGCCGGGGAAGCGATCGGCGAAGTCACCACGGTGATCAAGCCCGGCGTGCGCGACATGGGCCAGGAACAGCTGTTCGCCTACGGCATGCGCGCCGGGGTCTGGCGCATCCTCGATGCACTGGAACGGCGTGCGGTGCCCAGCACCTGGTGGATGTGCGGGCACGCGGTCGAACGCGTGCCGTCGATCGCGCGTGCGGTGGTGGCGGCGGGCCATGAGCCGGCGGTGCACGGCTGGCGCTGGCGGCCGCACTCCGATTTCACCGATGCCGAGACGGAACGTGCATCGATCGTGCGCACCATGGACACGATCGAGGCGGCGACCGGCGTGCGCCCGGGCGGCTTCTTCTGCCGCGGATCGCAGAGCGCCTGGACACGCGACCTGCTGATCGACCTCGGCTTCGGCTACGACAGCAATGCGCTGGACGACGACCTGCCGTACTGGGCGGAGAGTCCGGCCGGCAGGCACATCCTCGCAGTGCCCTACTGCTACGACACCAACGACATGAAGTACACCCATCCGAACGGCTTCGTGACGGTCTCGGAGTTCGTCGAATACGTCACCGGCGCGATCGACGCGCTGGTCGACGAGGGAAGCCGCGGCGCGCCGAAGATGCTGACCATCAGCTACCACCTGCGGATCGCCGGGCGTCCGGGTCGCATCGCGGCCCTGTCCCGGGTGCTCGACCACCTGGCCGCGCTGCGCGGCGACGTCTGGCTGGCAACCCGCGGCCAGGTCGCCGAACACTGGCGCGACCGGTTTCCACTGCAACCATCAGGCGGCTGAACCCGGGCAGCACGATGGCATGCAGGTTGCTTCGGTCAGCCGCGCGCCCGGCACTCCGGTGCGCAGACGACTTCTCCCAGGAGGCAGCATGAATCGGACCATCCCCCGCCGCGAACGGCGCAGTCCCGCCGGCCGGACGATTGCAGCGCTGGCGGCATCGACCACCCTGCTCCCCCTGCTGCTGGCCGCCTCGCCATCGGCGGCCCAGTCCTGGCCGGTGAAGCCGATCCGCCTGATCAGCCCGTTCGTGTCCGGCGGCGCGATCGACCTGATCGTGCGCCCGATGCAGCCACTCTACGAGAAATCGCTCGGCCAGCCGGTGGTGATCGAATACCGGCCCGGTGCGGGCGGTTCGATCGGCGCGGCAATGGTGGCCAAGGAACGCCCGGATGGCTACACGCTGCTGGCGACCACCACCGGTCCCAACGCAGTCGCGCAGAGCCTGTTCACCGACCTGCCGTACCACGGCGCGAAGAGCTTCAGCTGGATCGCTGCGTGGGGTGGTTTCCCGATCCTCATCGCCGTCCACAACCAGTCCCCGATCCGGTCCGTGAAGGACATGATCGAGGCGGCGCGCGCGAAGCCGGGCACGCTGACCTACGGCACCAGCGGCATCGGCTCGGTCGGCCATCTGGCCGGGGTGCTCGTGGGCATGGAGACCCGGGCCGACATCTCGCATGTCGGCTTCAAGGGGGCCGGCGACGCACAACGCAGCCTGCTCGGGCAGGAGATCACGATGCTGATCAACACGCTGGGCGCCCATATCGCGCAGCTCGAACCCAAGGGACCGTTCCGCGCGCTCGCGGTGACCTCGGCACAGCGCGCCTCGGCGGCACCGCAGGTGCCGACCATGAGCGAGCTCGGCTTCCCGAACGTGACGATCACCAACTGGTTCATGCTCGCCGGTCCTGCCGGGCTGCCTGCCGACGTGGTCAAGCGGATGGGGGACGCCACCTATGCGGCGATGCGCGAACCGAACGTGCGCGCGGCCCATGCGCAGATCGGCCTGGAATCGCTGGGCGAGATGACGCCGCAGCAGATGTTCACGTTCGTGTCGCAGGAGGCAGACCGCTGGGCGCCGGTGGTGAAGGCGTCGGGCGCCAAGCCGCAGTGACCGCAGGCCGCTGATCGCGGCGCACGGCGTTCGGGCGCGGTCTTCGCGTCCCACCGCCGTGCATGCCAGAACGACGCCCGTCCCCCGCCCCCTGGATCGCCGCCGGCCTGCTGGCCGTCGCCGGCGCGGCCGTCCTGGCCACGCACGGCACCTACTGGCAGGTGCCGGATCACCACGACCCCTGGGCACCGCTGCGCATCGACGCGCAGCCGGGCTGGCTGACGCGGTTCAAGCTGGATCGGCTGGACCGCGACCCGGCCGCCTGCCGCGCGGTACTGACCACCTCGAAGCTGCGCTGGGAAGCCATGCCGGACCGCGACACCGCGCCGGGCTGCGGCTTCCGGAACGCGGTGATCGTCGCGCGCATGCAGTCCGAGGTCAGCGGGCCGTTCAGCCTCTCGTGCCGGGCGGCGGTCTCCCTCGCCCTGTGGGAGCAGCATGTGCTGCGTCCGGAAGCCGAACGGCACCTCGCCGCGCCGCTGCGCAGGATCGACCACTTCGGCAGCTACGCCTGCCGCAACGTGTACGGCCGATCGAGCGGGCGGCGCAGCCAGCATGCGACGGCCGATGCGCTCGACATCTCCGGCTTCATCGTGGGTCGCCGCCGGATCAGCATCGCTCGCGACTGGTCGGGAGACGATGCAGAGGCCGCCTTCCTGCATGCGATCCACCAGGGTGCCTGCCGCTTCTTCGATGGCGTGCTGGGGCCCGGCTACAACGCCGCGCACGCCGACCATTTCCACCTCGACCGGGGACCCTATCGCGTCTGCCGATGAATGCGCGCGTCCCGCCCGGGTACACTCCACGCACTGCGTGAAACCTTGAACCGGATGCCCGCCATGCAGGATGGACGCCCACGCGCACCGGCGAACGGTGCGCCGGATGCTTCGGCCGCGCCGGGCGGCGGCCCTGTCATCGTCGACACCAACGTGCTGATCGCCGGACTTCCGACCGCGAACGGTCCCGGCACCCTCGCCCACATCCTGCAGGGCATGCTCGACGGGTCCATCGCCTACATCGTGTCCGATGCACTGCTGTCCGAGTATCGCGCCGTGCTGCTGCGGCCGACGTTGCTGGCGCGGCTGCGCCTGTCGCCACCGGAAGTGGAGGACCTGGTCGAGCGCATCGCCCGCGCCGGATCCTCGGTCGCGCCGGTGCAGGCAGCGCCCGCGCCGGATCCCGGCGACCAGTTCCTGTGGGAACTGCTGGCAGCCTGCCCCGAGGCGGTGCTGCTCACCCGCGATGCCCTGCTGCTGCGCAAGGGCCGGATGCGCAGGCGCGTCATCCGGCCGGAAGCCTTCGCGGCCGCCTAGCGGTTCATGCGACGACCATGCCTTCGCAGGTGTCGCGCACCGGCGCGGGCGTTCGGACCAGGTCCGCTGCCTTCTCCGCGATCATGAACACCACCGCGTTGATGTGCGCCGACGGCATGTCCGGGATCACCGACGCGTCGACCACCCGCAGCCGCTCGACCCCGCGCACCCGCAACTCGGGATCGACCACGGCGCTCGGCCCGTTGCCCATCGCGCAGGTGCCCGCCGGATGGTGCGCGGTGATCACCGTGCGCCGGATCCAGGCCTCGATCCCGGCGCGCGTGTCCAGCGCAGGGTCGGGCGCGATCTGCCGCCCACGGAACGGCGCCATCGGCGCGGAGTAGCCGACCTCGCGCGCACATTCGTAGCCTTCGTAGAGTTCTGCAAGGTCTTCCGGATGATCGAAGGCATTGAACGCGATGCGCACCTTGTCGCGCGGATCGGCGGAACGCAGGCGCACGCTGCCCCGGCTGCGCGGATGCAGCAGCGTCGGCCGGATGCCGTAGCCATCGGTGTAGCCGGGACGCACGCCCGGGAACCAGAGGTAGGGATCGAGCACCGCGCAGCGGAACATGAACTCGATGTTCGGCACGTCGATGCCCGGACGGGTACGCACGAAGGCGAACAGGTCGCTCGGGAGCATGGTCGCCGGGCCGCTGCCGAACGCCCATGCGCGCAGCATGTTCACGGCCATCCGGTCGACCCGCATCTGCGCGCGGAACGGACCATGGTCGTTGCGTTCCCAGCGGATCATCACCGCCAGGTGGTCCTGCAGGTTGCTGCCCACCGGCAGGTCGGCAAGCGTGCGGATGCCGTGCGCCTGCATTTCCGCCGCCGGCCCGATGCCGGAGAGCATCAGCACCTGCGGCGTGTTGAAGCTGCCCGCGGACAGGATCACCTCGGCCTCGGCACGCGCCTGCAGCGTCGCACCGCCCTGCAGGTACTCGATGCCCACCGCGCGCGTGCCCTCGAACAGCACCCGCGTCGCATGGGCATGCGTCGCCACGGTCAGGTTGGGGCGCTGCATCGCCGGACGCAGGTAGGCACGCGCCGCCGATACCCGCTGGCCTTCATGGATGAAGTACTGCCCGAGCCCGAAGCCTTCGTTCGTCTCGCCGTTGTAGTCGGTGTTGGTCTCGAAGCCGTGCAGCTTTCCCGCCGCCTTCCAGCCCTCGTTCAGCGGATCGCGGAAGCGGCCGCGGCGCACCTGCACCGGCCCGCCGGCGGCACGATAGCGGCTGTCGCCGCCCTCCCAGTCCTCGAGGCGGCGGAAGTACGGCAGCACGTCCTCGTACGACCAGCCGGTCGCGCCGTTGCGTGCCCAGCGGTCGTAGTCGCCGCGCGCACCCCGGGTGTGGGTCATCATGTTGATGCTCGACGAGCCGCCAAGCAGCTTGCCGCGCATCGCCTCCAGCGTACGGCCATCCAGGTTCGGCTCGGGTTCGCTCGACAGGCCCCAGTCGAACATCTCGTGCTCGTACAGCTTGCCCACGCCGAGCGGGATGCGCACCAGCGGGTGGCGGTCGTCCGGCCCGCCGGCCTCGAGCAGCAGCACGCGTGCCGCAGGGTCTTCGCTCAGCCGCGCCGCGAGCGTGCAGCCGGCAGTGCCGGCGCCGGCGATGATGTAATCGTAGGTATTCACTGGAGCGCGTCTTCCGTGTGTTCCGCATCCACCGTCACACGCCGGAGCTTGCGTTCCTGCCCGGCATCGAAATCGCTGCGCGCATGCAGCACGCAGCGGTTGTCCCAGATCAGCACGTCGCCGGGCGTCCACCGGTGCGCATGGACGAACCGCGCCTGCTCCTGGTGGTCGAACAGCTGCTCGAGCAGCGCATCGCTCTCGGCGCGCGGCATGCCCACCACGTATTCGGTCATCAGGCGGTTCACGTACAGCGCCTTGCGGCCGGTGCCCGGGTGGGTGCGCACCATCGGATGCGCCCAGGAGCGTGCACCCGGCGTGGGCCGGCTCCGGCTGATCGGCGCCGCGTAGTTGTCCGTGCCGCCCGGTTCGTACGTGTTCACCGCCGACAGGCCCTCGATGCGGCGCTTCACCGCCTCGGGCAAGGCGTCCCAGGCGGTGTACTGGTTGGCGAATCGGGTATCCCCGCCCGACGACGGAACCTTCATCGCATGGAGCATCGTCGCCACGCAGGGATGCTCGACATAGCAGAAGTCCGAATGGAAGAACATCTCGCCATCGGGCAGCGCACCGACGTACTTGCCGTCGGCTTTCTCGTTCGTCACGTACATGATGGCCGGATGCGCGTTGCGCAGGATGTCGAACGTGCCCAGCGTGCGCCCGAGCCGCCCGAAGCATTCGCCGAAGCGCACCTGCTGCGCTTCGTCCAGCGCCTGCCCGGGCACCAGCAGCACGCAGTGCTCGTGCAGCAGGCTGCGCATCAGGCGCACGGTGTCGCGGTCTATCGGGCGCGACAGGTCGAGGCCGCGCAATTCGGCACCGAGCGCCGGCGACAGTGCACGTACGGTGAGCCCCGCCGGCAAGCCCGGCACGGCCATCTGCTGCATGCTGCCCATCTTGCCCCCTCGTCATCCGACGGCAGTGCCCCGCTGGCGCGCAATGCCATACGCCAAGGTACCGCGATGCGCGGCAGATTGGCAACTGCCGCGGGGCATGCTGTGATCACAGCACGCGGTGCGCCGGGACCTGCGCACGTCCGCGGGCATGGCGCAGGCCAGGATGCACCAGCACGATGCACTCGACTACCATGCCGCCGACGGGTCCTCGTGCACGGTGGCCCAGTGGTATGCATGTTGCTTTTTCCTGCCTGCGTCCTGTCTGCATCCTGCCTGCGACTACAGAGGAGCACCGCCATGACCGCTTGCCCGCCTTCCGTCGAAGCCGTCGCTCAACGTCCTTCAAGCCGGCATGGCGACCGCTTGTTCGCAGGCATGCACGGTCCACGGGCTGCTGCGGCAGCCCTTTTCGTTTTCGCGGCGACCGCAGTGCCCGCTGCCGCGCAGCAGGCGGCCGGCAGCTATCCGAACCGCCCGATCCGCCTGATCGTCCCGTATGGCGCCGGCGGCGTGTCGGACATCCTCGGGCGCACCCTCGCCGGCAAGATGTCCGAACTGATCGGCCAGGCCATCGCCGTCGAAAACCGCGCCGGTGCGGCCGGCGTGGTCGGATCCGACGTCGTGGCCAACTCGGCACCCGACGGCTACACCATCCTGTTCTCCAGCATCGGTGCCCATGCGATCTCGCCGCACATGCTGAAGAAGCTGCCGTTCAACCCGTCGACCGCGTTCACCTCGATCGGCGGCGTGGCGCTGTCGACCAGCGCGATGGCGGTCGGCGCGAACCAGCCGATGAAGACGGTGAAGGACGTGATCGCGCGCGCGAAGGGCGCCCCGGGCAAGGTCATCTACGGTTCGTCCGGCATCGGCAGCATCGGACACCTGACCGGCGAGATCCTCAGCCTGTCCGCTTCGGTCGAGATGACCCATGTGCCGTTCAAGACGGTGGCCGTCGCCTACCCCGACGCGATCAGCGGATCGATCACGATGGTGATCGACACGCTGCCGTCGATGATGCAGCACCTGAAGTCGGGCAGCATCCGCCCGCTCGCGATGCTCTCGCCCAACCGGTCGGCGGCATTCCCCGACGTGCCGACCATCGCGGAAGCCGGCTTCCCGGATGCGACGCTGATCTTCTGGTCAGCGCTGCATGGTCCGGCCAACCTGCCGCAGCCGATCGTGCAGCGCGTGGGCGAGGCCCTGAACAAGTCGCTGGCGGCCAGCGACCTGCGCGAACGCTTCGCGACACTCGGCGCCGAACCGTGGGCCGCGACGCCGAAGGAACTGGACAACCGCGTGCGGCTCGACTTCGAGCGGCTGGGCAAGGTGATCCGGGCGGCGGGGATACAGCCGGAGTAAGAGTGGCGGGCAGCGCGCCTCAGCGCATCCCGTTCGCGATCTTGTAGCGGCGCACGAGTTCGTGGCCTTCCGCGGCGGGCAAGGGCTCCAGCGGGCCGCGGCCGTGCGGGCAGCGCATGTCTTCCACTGCGCCGTACAGCCGGCACATCAGTGGACGACGCTCATGGATGCCACAGTGTCCGGCGAGCGAGAACACGCAGGCCTGGTCGGCACGCTCGGCGGGCGGCGCCGCGAGCCCGGCCTGCTTCAGTTCCCACGCACTCCAGGGCACCGGGCCACAGCAGTCGGTGCAGCCCTCGATGCACTCGAACGACGGGATGGCTGCGTACAGCCGCTGGTGAAGCGCGGCGGCCGTGCCCGCCGCAGCCGCCTTCGGCTTCTTCATCGCCGAGGGCAGCCGCAGGGCTGGCGCGAGCC
>LNFM01010229.1_pt1 | contig 13305 bp, 11 predicted proteins | sample 596031 | NCBI WGS metagenome assembly LNFM01 (sample SAMN04254537, study PRJNA301005) | activated carbon metagenome | isolation source: dual media filters at the Ann Arbor, Michigan drinking water treatment plant | place: USA: Ann Arbor
CACCAAGGAGGCCGGTTACGGCATCGTCGTCTCGTCGTTCAGCGAGGGCCGCCGCCTCATCGGCGTTGTCATGGGTCTCGACGATGAAAAGCTCCGCCGCGAGGAAGCCCGCCGCCTCCTCGAATGGGGCCAGCGCAGCTTCGCCAAGTTCACGCTCTTCGATCCCGACGAGGAAGTCGGCCACGCCCGGATCTGGGGCGGTACCCAATTCTACGTGCCCCTGACCGCCAAGGGCGGCGGCCCCTTGAACGTGGTCCTGCCGCGCTTTCCCGCCAACCAGAAACTGCGCGCCGAAATCGTCTACAATGGCCCGCTGAAGCCACCCGTGAAAAAAGGCGACGAGATTGCCCGCCTGCGCGTAACGAGCTCCTCGAACGCCTCCACCGAAGTCCCCCTCGTCGCCACCGAGGACGTGGAACCGGCCAATCTGTGGCGGCGCGGCATGGACAGTCTGGTTTTTCTGGCGCTGCGCTGGGCCAACCTCTAAAACGCCCATCGGGCCTGTCATAAAGGCCCCGGGACCGCTCAGGCCCCGCTGTGAGGGCTCATGACGGCTGGTTGGTTCATCACATTCGAAGGCGGCGAAGGCTCGGGCAAGTCCACCCAAGCAAAGCGCCTCGCCGACCGCTTGACGGCCGAAGGCCACGCCGTGACGGTCACCCGTGAACCGGGCGGATCGCCCTTCGCCGAACGGCTGCGCGCGCTGATCCTCGACCCCAAGCTGGAAACGCATTCGCCCTTAGCTGAGGCACTGCTCTTTGCCTCTGCCCGCGCCGATCATCTCGAACAGGTCATCCGCCCCGCGCTCGCCGCCGGCCGCTTCGTCGTCTGCGATCGCTTTTCCGATTCAACGCGCGTCTACCAAGGCTACGCCGGCCGTGTCGAACCGCGCCTCCTCGAAGCCCTTGAACTGATTATCGTGCAGCACACCAAACCCGACCTCACCATCGTGGTCGACATTCCCGCCGAGATTGGTCTGGCCCGCGCATCCCTCCGCCTCAACACGCCACCCCACCAAGCACCGAGCGAGAAAACGCCGAAACAGCCGCGCAGCCTGCTGGCCGATCGGTTTGAGGCGCGCGGTCTCGACTTCCACAAAAAACTCCGCGAAGGCTTTGTCGAAATCGCCCGCCTTGAGCCCCAGCGTTGTGTCGTGGTCGATGGCCAGAAATCGCCCGATGACGTCGCGCGTGACGTCTGGGCCGCCGTGCAATCCCGCCTCCTGAACGAGGCGACCTGAGCCATGGCCCGCGCGACCGCTGTTGCCACCGAAACGGAGCTTCTCCCCGAACCCGATAAGCTCGACGGCTATCCCTCGCCGCGCCAGACCGAGCGGCTCTACGGTCAGGCGGCGGCCGAACAGGGCTTCCTCGACGCGTTCAGCTCCGGCCGCCTTCACCACGCCTGGATCGTCACCGGCCCGGCGGGCATCGGCAAGGCAACGCTCGCCTACCGCATCGCCCGGTTCCTGTTTGCCGGCGCCAGCGAACGCGACATGTTCGGCGGCTCCCTCGATATTGACCTTGCGACCACCGCCGCCCGACTCGTTGCGAACCTTGCCCACCCCGAATTGCTCGTCCTGCGCCGCCCGTACGATTTCAAATCCAAAAAGTTGAAATCGGAAATCACTGTCGACGAGGTGCGCCGCCTGAGGGGCTTTCTGAGCATGGGGGCAGGGGAGGGCTGGCGCGTCGTCATCGTGGATCCCGTCGATGAACTAAACGCCAACGCCGCCAACGCACTCCTCAAGTCTCTGGAAGAACCGCCCAAACGCACAGTCTTTCTCCTGATCTCGTCCGCACCCGACCGTCTCTTGCCGACCGTCCGCTCCCGTTGCCGCACGCTCGCCTGCGCGACCCTCAGCGAAGACGCCCTGCGCAAGGCCGTAGCCCAGGCACTCAATGCAGCCGACGATGCTGGCGCCGGGGCAGCCCTGCCATCGGGGGAAGAATGGCAAACCCTCTCGCGCCTGTCCGAAGGCAGCGCCCGCCGCTTCCTCCTTCTTCACACCGCAAAAGGTCTCGACCTACATCGCAAGATCGTCAGCGCGATCTCGGTTCTGCCCCGCATCGATTGGCTATCCATTCACACGCTTGGCGACGAACTGGCCTCCGCCGCCGCAGAAGCCAAATATGAGCTGTTCTTCGAATTGCTGTTAGGGCTTCTCGCCCGCCTCATCCACGGCGCCGCGACCGGGGAGGGCGATCCAGCCGAGGTCGAACTCGCCGCCCGCCTGATTCCAGCAGACCAGCTTGCGGCATGGGCCCAACTGTGGGAAACCACGGTCGCCGAAAAGACCAGCACTGAGATCTACAACCTGGATCGCAAAACGCTGATCCTGTTGACCTTCCAACGGCTCGTGCAGACCTCGCGCGGCGCGGCTCTTGCCTGACGCGCTTTCCGTTTTTGATCATGCCCGCAACGGGCAGGCTCGCGCGGCTCGGGTTCGACCCCAAGCGTCGAGCGTAGGTGAGACCATGAGCACACACTTCTACATCACAACGGCGATCTCCTATCCCAACGGCGCGCCCCACATCGGGCATGCCTACGAGGCCATCGCCACCGACGCCATCGCCCGCTTCGAGCGCCTCGACGGCCGGGATGTCTTCTTTCTCACCGGCACCGACGAGCACGGTTTGAAAATGAAGCAAACCGCCGCGAAAGAGGGGATCACCCCGCGCGAATTGGCCGACCGCAACGCGGCCCGCTTCCGCGAGATGGCCGCCATCCTCAACCTGTCGAACGACGACTTCATCCGCACCACCGAACAGCGCCACTACGAAAGCTGCCAGGAACTCTGGCGCCGCATGGAGGCCGCCGGCGATATCTATCTGAAGAAATACGGCGGCTGGTATTCCGTCCGCGACGAGACCTACTACAAGGAAACCGAAACCGAAGTCCGCGACGACGGCCAACGCATAGCCACGCCCACCGGCACCGAAGTCGTGTGGCAGGAAGAGGAAACCTTCTTCTTCCGCCTCTCGAAATATCAAGAACCGCTGCTCGCCCACATCGAGGCGAACCCGGATTTCATTCTGCCAGCAGAACGCCGCAACGAGGTCGTGAGCTTCATCCGCTCCGGCCTCGAAGACCTCTCCATCTCGCGCACCACGCTCGACTGGGGCATTCCCGTCCCCGGCCACCCCGGACACGTCATGTACGTCTGGGTCGATGCACTCAACAACTACTGCACCGCAACCGGCATCTTCGGCGGCGGCGAACAGCGCCAAGATTTCTGGCCCTGCAACGTCCACGTCATCGGCAAGGATATCGTCCGCTTTCACGCCATCTATTGGCCAGCCTTTCTGATGAGCGCGGGCGTCGCCTTGCCCGGCCGCGTTTTCGGCCACGGCTTCTTGTTCAACAAGGGCGAGAAAATGTCGAAGTCGGTCGGCAACGTCGTCGATCCCTTCGCGCTCGTGGAGCACTACGGCGTCGATCAGGTCCGCTACTACTTCCTGCGCGAAGTGATCTTCGGCTCCGATGGCAGCTACTCGCCCGAAACGATTGCCGTCCGCATCAACGCCGACCTCGCCAACGGATTGGGCAACCTCGCCCAGCGCTGCCTCTCCATGATTTGGAAGGGTTTTGGTGGTGTCGTTCCGGCCCCCGTCGATCTCACGGAAGCCGACACAGCCCTGCTCGCCAAAGCCGACGCCGTCTACGGCCTCGCGCGCGACGCCATGGACAAGCAGGCCATCAAAACTTGGCTCGACGCCGTCTGGGATGTCGTCGGCGAAGCCGACCGCTACTTCGCCAGCGAAAAACCATTCGACAAAGCGCTTAACGATGAGCGCAAGGGCACCATCCTCTACGTCACCGCCGAAGTCGTTCGCCAGCTCGCCATCCTCGTGCAACCAGTGATGCCCACCTCCGCAGATCAGCTTCTCAGTCTCCTCGCGCAGACCGATCCCGCCACGCGCACATTCGCTGCACTTGGCTCGGCCGGACGCCTGCAACCCGGCACGCAGCTCCCCGAACCCCAGGGCGTATTCCCGCGCTACGTCGATCCGGCAGCCACAGACGCCAAGAAGAGCGGCTCCATGTCGGCGGAGGAGCAGGAAGCCGCCAAAGCAGCCAAGAAGGCAAAAAAAGAAGCCAACCGTCTCCAATCCAAATCCGAGGACGGCGCTTAAGATGCTACTCGTCGATCATCACTGCCACATCGACCGGCCCGAATTCAAAGACGACCTCGACGGCGTCGTTGCGCGCGCGCACGCGGCCGGCGTCGGCTTGATGGTCAATATCTCGACCCGCGTCGCCAAGTTCGACCACCTGATCTCCGTCGTCGAGCGCTTCGACACGGTCTACGGCACGGTCGGCACGCATCCCCACTACGCGCACGAAGAATTGGACGTCACCGCCGTCGACCTCGCCCGTTACACCGAACACCCTAAGATCGTCGGCATCGGCGAAGCTGGCCTCGATTACCACTACAAGCACTCAACACCAGACGCCCAGGCGCAGGGCTTCCGCACCCACATAGCGGCTGCCCGCATGACAGGCCTGCCGCTCGAAATCCACACCCGCGATGCGGACCTCGATACCATCGCCATCCTTGAGGACGAATACAACAAAGGCCCATTCTCCGCCGTCCTGCATTGCTTCACGGGTGGCCACGACCTCGCCGTGCGCGCCGTCGACCTCGGCCTCTACGTGTCGTTCTCCGGCGTTGTCAGCTTCAAGAAAAGCGACGAGCTGCGCGCCATCGCCAACGCCGTCCCTCTCGATCGCGTACTCATCGAAACCGACGCGCCGTACCTCGCCCCCGAACCCTATCGCGGCAAACAAAACGAACCGGCCTACGTCGTCCACACTGCCAGCGCACTTGCCGCCGCCCGCGGGCTCACCTTTGAGGATTTTGCCGAGGCGACGACCGACAACTTCTTCCGCCTCTATCAGAAGGTTCCCCGCCCCGGAGCCACTGTATGAGCATCCGCCTGACCATCCTGGGCTGCGGCTCGTCCGGCGGCGTGCCCCGTCTCGGACCCATCTGGGGCGCGTGTGATCCCGACAATCCAAAAAACCGCCGCCGCCGCTGCTCAGTGCTTGTCGAAAAAATAGTCCCCGGCGGCTTCACCAATGTTCTGGTCGATACCCCCGCCGATTTGCGCGAACAGCTTCTTAATGCCCGCGTCACCCACCTCGACGGCGTCCTCTACACGCATGATCACGCCGACCACACCCACGGCATCGACGATCTCCGCATGGTCGCCTACGCCATGAAATCCAAGGTCACGTGCCACTTCGATCCGCCGACGCGCGACAGCATCCTGAGCCGCTTCAATTATTGCTTCGAACAGCAGCCGGGCTCCGGCTATCAGCCAATCCTGAAGTCATCGGACATCCCCACTCACGGCAAAATCCGCATCCCAGGCGTGAACTGCTCACTTGAGATCCAAGCAGTTCCCCAGATCCACGGCGACATCCCATCGCTCGGCTTTCGCTTCGGCGCAATCGCCTACTCGCCCGACATTTCCGATCTACCCGAAGCGTCCATTCCGCTTCTCGAAGGTCTTGATGTCTGGATCGTCGATGCGCTGCGCTACACGCCGCATTCGAGCCACTTCAGCGTCTCTGACGCCCTCAAGTGGATCGAGCGCCTAAAGCCCAAACGCGCCATCCTCACCCACATGACCAGCGACCTTGACTACGCCAAGCTCGCAGCCGAACTCCCGCCCAACGTAGAACCGGCCTACGATGGCATGGTGATTGAGGTGGATTGAGAAAGGCGGCTTATTTCGCCGCCACCGACTGCGCTTCGCGCCAGTCGCGGAAGCGCACGACGTCGCCGTGGATCGCACTCTCCGGCCGGGCCAAATCCAAGAACAGCGGGGCGACGTCTTCCGGCGCCGGCAGCGTCATCGGATCTTCGCCGGGGAACGCCTTCGCCCGCATGGCCGTGCGTGTCGCCCCCGGGTTCACGATCGAAACGCGAACCGGCGTGTTCTCGCATTCCGCCGCGTACATCTTCCCCATGCACTCGACGCCCGCCTTCGAGACGGCATACGGACCCCAGTAGGCATAACGTCCCTCGGCCGCGCCCGACGACACCAAGATCACGCGCCCTGCATCCGACAGCTTCAGCAACGGATCGAGCGTCCGGATCAGCCGCCAATTCGCTGTCAGGTTAACATCAATGACGTGCTGCCACGCGTCCGCCGTCACATGTGGCAGCGGCGACAACGGCCCCAGCATCGCGGCGTTGGCGACAAAAATATCAAGCTTGCCCCACCGCTCATAGATCGTTGGACCAAGACCATCGATCTTGTCACCCTTGCGCAGATCGAGCGTCAGGAGCGTCGCCGCTTCGCCAACCTTCTGAATCTCGTCATCTAAGTCTTCCAGTGCGCCTTGCGTGCGCCCGACGGCGATCACATGCGCGCCAGCCTTAGCGTAGCAAATCGCAATGGCCCGGCCCAGACCGCGGGTCGCGCCGGTAACCAGGGCAAGGCGCCCTTTGAGCGGAAGAGAGGGGACAGTCACAGGGTGGTGTGCCTCGACTTAAGGACCGGCGGCAACCCCGCTTCGGCCTCACGGATGGTTTCAAACGACTTCGGCGAGAAGCGAAAGCTGGCGAAAACCTGTCCCGTTCTGGTCAACGAGTTCGGTTGGATATTCGCCCGTGAAGCAATGATCCGTGAATTGCGGCGCGCGGGGATCGCGTTGTTCAAAGCCGACCGACCGGTAAATTCCATCCACCGACAAAAATGCCAGACTATCCGCGCCCATGAATTGACGCATTCCGTCGACGTCCATGTTCGCCGCCAGCAAGTCCTTTTTCCGCGGCGTATCTATCCCGTAGTAATCCGGGTGCGTGATCGGCGGCGATGAAATGCGCATATGCACTTCCTTAGCGCCCGCTTCATACATCAGTTGAACGATCTTTTTCGATGTCGTGCCGCGCACAACGCTGTCGTCGATGAGCACGATCCGCTTGCCGCGAATAACCCCGGCGTTGGCCGAGTGTTTCAACTTCACGCCCAGCGCGCGAATGCGTTGCTCGGGCTCGATGAAGGTCCGGCCGATATAGTGATTGCGGATGATGCCGAGTTCGAACGGGATGCCCGACTGCTGCGAAAATCCGATCGCTGCCGGCACGCCCGAATCCGGAATCGGCACGATCACGTCGGCCTCAGGGGTGGATTCGATGGCGAGCTGCACGCCCATCTGTTTGCGGATGTCGTAAACCGACCGCCCGCCGATAACGCTGTCAGGCCGCGAGAAGTAAATGTATTCGAAGATGCACGGCCGCGCCGGCCGCCGCGGGAACGGCCGATGGCTCTCGATCCCGTCCTTGGTCACGACGATCACCTCGCCGTTCTCGACTTCGCGCACGAACTCCGCGCCCACCATGTCCAACGCGCACGTCTCGGACGCAAAGATGGTCGCCCCGTCGAGACGGCCAAGCACCAGCGGCCGGATGCCGATGGGATCGCGCGCCGCGATCATCATGTCGTTGGTCAGCGCCACCAGCGCATAAGCCCCCTCGATCTGCCGGATCGCCTCGATGAAGCGATCCACCATGCGCCGCTTCTTAGAGCGCGACAGCAGATGCAGGATGACTTCCGTATCCGACGTCGAGGGAAAGATCGCGCCCGACGAGATCAGCTCGCGGCGCAAGGTGAGAGCATTGGTCAGGTTGCCGTTATGGCCAACCGCGAACCCGCCCGTATCGATGTCGGCATAAAGGGGTTGCACGTTCTTGAGAGCAGGCTCGCCCGTAGTCGAATAGCGATTATGCCCAACCGCGCTATTGCCCTTGAGCCGCCCGATCACACCCGCATCGTTGAAATTGTCGCCAACGAGGCCCAGCCGCCGCTCGGAATGGAACTGCTGCCCGTCATAGGCAACGATCCCTGCCGCTTCCTGGCCGCGATGTTGGAGCGCGTGCAAACCCAGCGCCGTCAGCGCCGCCGCATCCGCATGTCCGAACACACCGAAAACGCCGCACTCTTCTCGGAGCCGGTCATCGCCGAACTTCGAATACCCGAAATCGCCCAGCGTGTTGCCCGCATCGTCATGCAGCGCCATGGGTTGCCTCCCGCTCAAGCATCCGTTGCGCGAAACCGGCATCACGTGACCGGCCTTCTCCGGCCCGTCTGTAGCACTACTTCCCCGTCCCGCGCCATGGCTGGTCGCCGCACTGTCACAAATGCGGCACCGCGAAACAGTTATCCCCGCATTAACCCCGGATTTGTTGACGCCACCAAGCCGGTTAACCGGGCGGAGGCTCGGCGGGGGTCGCAGGCGCCGGCTGTGGATTGGTCAAGCTCGACGGCATATGCGTTTCAAGCGTCGACCGGATCGAGTTGCCCGTCGACTTGATGTAGGGCAGCGACGCCGAGTCCCGCACCCAGGCCTGCTGATTGGCCGGGTCCGGAATAAAGGACTCGTAGAACATGTACGGGATCACGACGAGAATAAACCCGCGCACCACGCCAAACAGGAAGCCCAGGATGCGATCGATCATCCCCACCGAGCTGTCCAGGATGATGTCGGATATGCGCGATGTAACGAGATGGACAATGATCAGCACGATCAGGAAGATAACCGCCCCAATCGCAATCTGCGCAATCGCGACCTGCGTGCCCATTTGGGCTGCCAGATCTTCCGCGAATTTTTTGTAATTCAGCACGAAGTAAAGTACGGCCAGCGCCGCCACGGCCCATGAGACGATGGACAAGAGCTCCCGCGTCAGACCGCGGTACATGGCCAGAAGGCCCGAGATCAGCGCCACCGCGATGAGCGCGGCGTCGAGATAAGTCAGCGGTCCAATCATGTCAGGCACTCCCCCAAGTCACAGTCTGGGCTCGGCTGCGAAACCAGCCAAGGCCCCGCATGCACACGATGAGCCGTTAGTTTTGCCGGTCAGTCGCACGGGCGCAACGGGTCCGCAAGGTCTTTGAGATGCTGAAGCCGCGTCAGTGACATGTTAGCCGCGTCTCCACCCGTTTCCCCACCGGCAGGGATCATGGCTTCGATAAAGCCGAGCTTCTTGGCCTCTTTCAGGCGCAGCGCCGTATGCGCGCTGGTCCGAACGGCACCCGACAGGGAGATTTCTCCGAAGGAAACCCGCTGAACCGGCAGTGCAATCCCCGAAAACGACGACAAAAGAGCCGACGCCACGGCCAGATCCGCTGCGGGTTCTGTGATTTTGAGCCCACCCGCCACGTTGAGATACACATCGTGCTGCGCCAGCGAAATCCCGCATCGCGCCTCCAGCACCGCCAGAATCATCGACAACCGGTTGCTGTCCCACCCAACCACGGCCCGCCGCGGCGTCCCCAGTTGCGAAGGGGCAACAAGCGCCTGGATTTCGACCAAGATCGGCCGCGTGCCCTCCATTCCGGCAAAAACGGCCGCCCCCGGCACAGACGCCTCCCGGTCCCCCAAGAACAGCTCCGACGGGTTGGCGACTTCGCGCAGACCCTGCTGCACCATCTCGAACACCCCGATTTCGTCGGTCGCCCCAAACCGGTTCTTGGTCGCGCGCAAAATACGAAACGGATGCCCCCGGTCGCCCTCGAACGACAGCACGCAATCGACCATGTGCTCGACCACCTTGGGTCCCGCGATCTGCCCGTCCTTGGTCACGTGCCCGACCAGCAGCAGAGCCGCCCCCTCGAGCTTGGCATACCGGATAAGCGACTGAGTCGCCGCGCGCACCTGACTGACGGTCCCCGGCGCCGCGTCCAGTTCATCGGACCACAACGTCTGAATGGAATCGACCACGACAAGATCGGGCCTCGCCCCCGCATCAAGCGTCGCCAAGATGTTCGCGAGATTCGTTTCCGCCGCCAGCGCAACAGGCGCGCTCGCCAATCCCAACCGCTCCGCCCGGAGCCGCACCTGTGCGGTCGCTTCCTCGCCCGAGAAATAAATCGCCCGCCGCCCGGCGCGTGCCAGCGACGCTGAAAGCTGCAACAGCAGCGTCGATTTGCCGATCCCCGGCTCCCCGCCGATCAGCAGCGCCGAACCCGGCACGATGCCGCCGCCTGTCACGCGATCAAGTTCCGCCATGCCCGTTGTGAACCGTGGCGCTTCATCCGCACCCCCCGCCAACGTGCCAAGTCTGATCGCCTTCCCCTTCGACGCCCGCGTGATACCCGACCCTGGCGGCGGCCCCGCGTCGGTCTCTTCCGCCAGCGTATTCCACTCGCCGCACGACGGGCACTTGCCGGCCCAGCGCGGCGAGGATGCCCCGCACGCCTGACACACGTACAGCGACTTGGCCGCCTTCGCCATTACGCACCGCCCCCGACATACACACGCTTCATGCGCTGCCCCAACCGCGTCAAAACCTCGTATCCGATCGTGCGCATCCCAGCTCCAGCGGTTTCCATCGTGAGGCTCGGTCCAATCAATTCCGCGACGTGCCCGCGTTCGACCCGCACCGGACAATCCGTAACATCGACCGTGATCAAATCCATCGACACCCGGCCAACGATCGGTAGCCGCACGCCGTGGATCACCACCGACCCGCCCGTCGTGCCAGTCGCAGCACTCGCCGCGCGCGCATACCCATCCGCGTAGCCGGCAGCCAACGTCGCAATCCGGCTCGGCCGCAAAGCCCGCCACGCGCCCGAATATCCCACCGCGCCGCCCACCTCCACGTCGCGGACCTGCAGCACGCGCGCAAAGAGCGACACCGCCGCCGAAACAGGCGCCTGCTCCCCCTGGAACGCTTGCCCCCCATACAGCGCATATCCCGGCCGCACGAGATCGAAATGGAAGTCGGCGCCCAACATCAAACCATCCGACGCCGCCAGCGATGCCGGCGCGTTCGGCAGCATCCCCCGAAGCCGCTCGAAAACCTGGAACTGCACTGCATTCGCCGGATCAGCCGGATCATCCGCCGCCGCCAAATGGCTCATCACCAGCACGACGTCGAGCGCGTCCAGAAGCTCAGGCCGCGCCGCGAGTCGCTGCACCTCCACTACCGTCAAACCCAACCGATGCAATCCGCTGTCGACATGCAGCGCCGCCGCCAGCCGCGCCCCGATCCGCCGGGCATGCGCTGACCACTCTTCGACCTCCGCCAGGCTCGCCAGACACGGGATCGCGGCGGCCGCGAGAATGTCGTCCGTGGCACCCGGAAACAGTCCATCGAGAACAAAGATCCGTGCCCGCCCGTCAAGGGAGCGCGCCTCCGCCGCCTCGCGCGGAGTGGCAACGAAGAACGTCCCGCACCCCGCCGCCGCGAGCGCCGGCAGCACGCGCGCAACGCCAAGACCATAGGCGTCAGCCTTCACCACTGCGCCGCAGTCCGCCGGTGCCACCCATCGCGCTAACGCCCGCCAGTTGGCAGCGATGGCATCCAAATCAATCCGCAGCACCCCGGTCTCAGAGGCGGCGATCATCGCCATCTCGGTAGGGAAGGGGGATGCTTGGGATCCGGCGCGCGTCGTGATCATACCCCGCTCTTTCGCACACCAGAGCGGCGCAGGCGAGGCCGCCCGTGCCACAGCCCAGCGCCTTGGAGCCCAACCAAAGCCTATTCCATCCGTTCCGGCAGCCACGCATCCCGCGCCAGATTGCCAAACCGCGTGAATTGGCTCTCGAACGACAGCGGCACCGTGCCGACCGGACCATGGCGCTGCTTGCCGATGATGACTTCGGCCTTGCCCGAAACCTGCATCATCTTCTGCTGCCATTCCTGGAACTTCGGATCGCTCTCGTTCGGCTTCAAGCGCTCGACGTAGTACTCCTCGCGGAAGACGAACATCACAACGTCGGCGTCCTGCTCGATCGATCCCGACTCGCGCAAGTCCGACAGCTGCGGCCGCTTATCTTCCCGCTGCTCCACCGCACGCGACAGCTGCGACAGGGCGATGATGGGAACCTGCAACTCCTTCGCCAGCGCTTTGAGCCCCGTGGTGATCTCGGTGATTTCCTGCACGCGATTGGCACTCGCTGACTTCGACGAGCCCGCCAACAGCTGCAAGTAGTCAATGATCAGAAGCCCCAGCCCGTGCTGCCGCTTCAACTTGCGCGCCCGGGCGGCGAGCTGCGCCACCGTGATGCCGCCGGTCTGATCGATGAACAGAGGCGCCCGGCTCATCTCTTGCGAGACGACGACGAGCTTGTTGAATTCCTCTTGTGTAATCATCCCGCGCCGGATCTTCTCCGACGCAATCTCTGCCTGCTCCGACAAAATTCGCGTGGCGAGCTGTTCGGCCGACATTTCCAGCGAGAAGAACCCGACCTTTGCCCCGTCAACGGTCTTCTCTTCCCCGTTCGGCTGCAATTCTGAGCGGTACGCTCTGGCGACATTGTAGGCGATGTTCGTCACCAGTGCCGTCTTGCCCATCGAAGGACGGCCGGCGAGGATGATGAGGTCAGAGGATTGCAATCCGCCAAGCTTCGAATCGAGATCGGTCAGTCCTGTCGAGATGCCCGACAGATGCCCGTCCCGTTCATAGGCGAGGTTGGCCATGTCGATGGCATGCGTCAGCGCCGTGCCGAACGACAAAAAGCCCTGGCCATACTTGCCCTTCTCAGCCAGCGCATACAGCTTGCCCTCGACCTCGGCAATCTGGTCGTCCGGGGAATGATCGACCGCACTATCGAACGCCGTGTTGACGAGATCCTCGCCGATCACGATCAAGTTGCGGCGGATCGCCAGATCATAAATCGTCTGGCCGTAGTCGTGCGCATTGATGATCGTGGTGGCACTTGCGGCCAGCCGGCCAAGATACTGCGGCACGGTCATGTTCGGCCCGATCGGCTCGGCGTTCTCAAAGAACGTTTTGAGCGTGACGGGGGTTGCCTGCTTGCCAGCCTGGATCAGCTTCGTCGCCGTCTCGTAGATCTCGGCATGCAGCGGATCGTAGAAGTGGACCGGATCGAGAAAGTCGGTCACACGGTCGAGCGCCTCGTTATTGACGAGGATCGCACCCAGCAAAGCCTGCTCGGCTTCGATGTTGTGCGGCACCTGACGGAAATTGACCGGCTCCGTCGCGGTCGCGACTGCGCGCAGTTTTTCGGTGGGGAGGAATGCGGGTTCTGCCATGCCCCACAGATACCGCGAGTCCCCCACCCACCGCTGACCCGAATCGCAGTGGATGCCCACGTCAACCAGAAGCTATCCTAGATTTCCACAGCCAGGGGAGAGACAACTCAAAACCGGTTGAGCGGCAATGTCGTCTCGACCTGTAAAAAGCGGCCGTGACCAACTCAAGTGGTGGCTGGAAATGGTCGCGCCTTCGCGTGTCAGCTTCTGCGGGGAGGAATTGACGCCGTTGCTCCAGCCGGGCCGCACCGCTGGTTGGCAAGCGTTCCAAGATACTCATTGCGCTGCGA
>LNFM01010231.1_pt1 | contig 13301 bp, 10 predicted proteins | sample 596031 | NCBI WGS metagenome assembly LNFM01 (sample SAMN04254537, study PRJNA301005) | activated carbon metagenome | isolation source: dual media filters at the Ann Arbor, Michigan drinking water treatment plant | place: USA: Ann Arbor
TAGGCGGGTGCTTGCGCGCCACACCAATCAGACGATCGTACTTCTCGTGAGCCCGTTCCGTGGACCTCGGCGGCGCGTCAGGCATGCGAGGTCTCACCAGTAGCGGCGCTACGGGCAGCAAGGCCGAACAACTCCTCGATGCGCTTCAGCCGTTTCAGCCCTTCCTCGGGCAGGGCACCGCGGGCGCCCAACACCTCGACCAGCGCATCGAAGCCGGTGCGACGCGTCTGCTCGCTCTCGGGCAGCAGGCGCGGGATGGCGCGCACGGCGCGCTCCTCGTCGAGGCGAACCAGCATGTATTGGTCGCGGAACAGCGTCTTTACCTCGTCCATGCTGAGGCGGCGGTTCGCCGGTTGCAGGCGGCGGATGGCCTGCAGCATGGCGAAGCCGCGTTCGTCGACGCTGCGCTGGGGCAGCCGGATGTGGATCAACGCCCGTACGAGCGCCTCGGGCAGACCGCCGACTTCGAAGCGTGTCTCGAGGTCGGCTCTCCACCGCGCCTCGATGGCTTCGCGGGCGAGGTCGCGGTCGATGCGGCGCCCGGCCGGCGCCGTCTCCGTCCCGAGTCCGGCCATGGCCTGGACCAGCGGCGAGCCGTAGGTGGCGAGGAAGGTCGCCTCGGTCATGGCATCGCGCATCAACCGATAGCCATCCAGCCAGGTGGAGATCCAGGTCGATGCCACATGCTCCATAGTCAGCAGCGGATTGTCCGAGGACACCGGCTTGCGGTCGGCGCGGACCGCCTCAGCCAGCGTCTTGACGGGCTTCATCGCCGGATTGCGGTCGGAGAAGGCGGCGAAGCGCAGCCGGTTGGGGTTCATTTGGCGCAGCGCCTCGGCGGACTGCTCGGTCGCCAGTGCCCGCACCGCAGGCTGTGCCAGCGCGCGATAAAGGCCAAGGTTGACGTCCGACAGCCGCGCCACGGCGGCGAAGCGCCGGTTATCCTCGTCGCTGTTGCCGCCCAGCGCGCGGATGTCGTCGAGCGTACGCGTCTGCAGGCTGAACAGGTACTTGCCGTGGATCAGCTCGGGGTTCGTCGTGTCCTCGTTCACCTCGGTGATCACCGCCTCGTAGAGGCCGGGTGGCATGACATTGATCATCTCCATGCAGGCCGCGAACTCCGCATGCTCCTTGGTCGCCACCTTGCCCGACACGAAGATGCCGAGATGGCCGATCGTCTGATGCAGCGTGTAGACGATGGTCTGCCCGTTGGCGACGATCTCGTCCTCGTGCGCGTAGAGGTCGGTGACCCAGCCCAGCGCCTGCTGCGGCGGCGTGATGTTGTCGCCCCACGAACACAGCACGATGATCGGCGACCGGATGTTGCGCAGGTCGACGCGGACGCCTGTCGAGGTGTGAATCTCGCCGGAGGTCAGCTTGTTGCCGACGAAGAGATTGTCGGCGATCCACTGCATCTCGACCGCGTTCAGCAGCACGGGGTTGCCCCACCAGGTCTCGAAGTCGAGGAAGCGGTGGGCTTCGCTGTCGACCTTGGAATATAGATTGTAGCTCTTGTCCCAGTAAGTGTTGGCCGGGTTCAGCGATTCGAAGTTGGCCACGAGATTGGCGCCATCGAAGATGCCGTTGCCGATGTCGCCGGCCAGCGCCGTCAGCCAGGTGCCGCCCAGCGTGCCCCCGGTGTAGCGCATCGGGTTCTTCCCGCGCACACCTGCCCAGTACGACAGCGGCGAGCCCGCCAGCAGGATCGGTCCGAACAGCTCCGGCCGAATGGCGGCCGTCATCATGATCTGCCAGCCGGCCTGGCAGTTGCCGATGATCACCGGCTTGCCCTCCGCCTCGGGATGGCGGGACGCGACTTCCTCTACGAAAGCCGCCTCGGCCATGCACACGTCCTCGATGGTCTGGCCGGGCATGGGCTCGGGAAAGAAGCCGATGAAATAGCAGGGATGACCGGCAGCCAACGCGACGCCGATCTCGCTATCCTGCTTCATGCCGCCAATACCGGGGCCATGGCCGGCGCGCGGGTCGACAACGATGAAGGGAGGCTTGGCCGGATCGATCGTGGTTCCCGACGGTGGCACGATCTGAACGAGCACGTAGTTCACCGGCCGGGACAGCGTCCGCCCGTCACGCACGGGCTCGAAGGCGAAGCTCAGCACATGTGGCGCATTCTTGGCAGTTTGCTCGAAATAGGTGTTGCCGCGCTCACGGAGGGCATCCAGCGTCAGGATCGAGCGCTGCCAGGCATCCACCCAGTATTCCTGGAAGAAATTTGCGCTCTGGGTCTGCGACATCGTGGTCTCCTGAACGCGCGGTATGGGCCGGGCGGCACTTCATTGGATGCGGTGCAGCTTGCGCGCATTGATCCTGATCAACATCCTTGTCAGTAATATTACAATTGCGCGAAGCGTCAATTTTCCTGCCGGCTACGCTCCGCGCCAGCAGCCGCAGCTCGCGATCTTGGCGCCGGTTTCCCTTGAACACTCCGGAACTGGCCCCGTCGCGCCGCGATCCTATGCCGGGATCGCGAACACAGTGATCGCCATCACCAGGTACATGGCGATGAGCTGCACGCCAGTGAACCAGGTCGACTTGCCGTCGACGATCAGGATCGAGGAGACGAAGGTCGCCGACAGCACCAGGAACACTTCGACGCCGGAAAAGGCCAGCGACATCGGCGCCGGCGCCATCACCAGGCTGAGCAGCACCAGGAGCGGCGCCACGAACAGCGCGATCTGCGTGCTGCTGCCGATGGCGATGCTGAGGGACACTTCCATGCGATTGCGCATGGCGAAGAGCACGGCCGTGCTGTGCTCGGCGGCATTGCCCACGACGGCGACCACGACCACGCCGACGAACAGGCTCGACAGGCCGAGTGCCGTCGAGGCGTGCTCGACGGTTCCGACCAGGATCTCGCTCATCCAGACGATCAGCAGCGTGACCACCGCCATGACGCCGATGGCGAGCGACATCGTCCACGGCATGCCATGCTCGCCCTCCCCGCCGCCACCGCCACTGTCACTGGCCGGCTCCGGCCCGCGGAACAGATGGGCGTGGGTGCCGAGGGTGAACACCAGGCTGAGCACATAGACCGTCAGCAGCACCACCGACACGACGACGCTGAAGGCCACCGACCGATCGGCGAGTTCGCCCACCCCGGTGGCGACGAAGATCGACGGCACCAGGATGGCAAGCGCCGCCAGCGCCATCATGCCGACCTGTAAGCGCACGCCCACGGTGGCGAAGGTCTGGATCTTGTGCCGGAGACCGCCAGCCAGGAACGCCGCGCCCAGTACCAGCAGCAGGTTGCCGATGATCGAGCCGGTGAGCGAGGCCTTCACCATGTCGAGCATGCCGGCACGCAACGCCACCAGCGCGATGATCAGTTCGGCGGCATTGCCGAGCGTGGCGTTGAGGAAGCCACCGATACCTTCGCCGACACGCGCCGCCAGCTTCTCCGTGGCGAGCCCCAGCAGGCCCGCCAGCGGAATAATGGCGACGCAGGCCAGCACGAAGACCAGCAGCGGACTGTCGGGCCGGGAGTGATGCGCCCACCCGGCTACCGGGACGGCGAACAGCAGCCATGCCAACGGCGCCTCGGCGAGCACATTGCGCAATGTCCGCATCACATTCTTCTCCCAGGGCCGGCCGACAACGATCGAACGCCCTGTTCAAGTCCCGTCGGGCGTCTTCTGCCGCGGATGGATGTAGCCCCTGAAATCGTCGAAGCCCTTCCAGGCGGGTTCGGGCGGCGTGTGGCCGGGTCGCGGCGCGTAGGTCGAGGGATCCGTGGCGCCGGGCGTCACGATGTAGCGTGGGCAATTGGGGAAGATCGCCCGCACCTTGACCCGCACGAGGAGCTGGGCACCGGCGAAACGCTGCATCAGCGGATCGTCGCGGCTGACGCGGGCCTCGCCGTTCACGCGCAGGCGGCGGGGCTTCTCGCCCATGTCGATGAACAGCAGCCCGACCGCGGGATTCGCCACGACGTTGCCCAGGCTCTTGAACATGCCGTTGCCGTCGTAGTCGGGAAAGGCCAGTTCGTCGGCCCCGACGATCCGCACGAAGCCCGGCGTACCGCCCTTGAAGGAGCAGTCCGGCCGGCCCGCGGCATCGGCGGTGGCGAGAAAGAAGAACATCGCGCCCTCGATGAAGGCGCGGTCCTGGTCGGTGAAGGCAAAGCGCGTCAGCTTCTCTTCGAGGCGGTCGGCGATGCGGCGGCTGTCGAAGTCGTCCTGCAGGCGGCGGTTGCCGTCGTGGAACATCACACTTGCTGGCATGGGTTGCTCCTAGGGTCGGTCGGTTCCCGCTTCGAGGCGTGCACGCAGCGCCGCATCGTGCAGGGTCGTGTCCTGGCCGACTGGCGCGATGCGCACGGCATCTTCCAGGGTCATGGTCTGGCGCCACTCCTCCCACGGCCGCGAGCGGCCGTCGGCGCCGATCTGGTCGACGCCCCAATAGAGTTCCAGGTGATGGCCGTCGGGATCAAGGAATTCGACCGAGACCTGGCAGCCGGCACGGCGGCGGCCTTCATAGGTGAGCTTGGCGCCATGCGCCTTCAGGTGATCGCGGGCGCGGAAAACCTCGTCGAGCGTGGCGAGTTCGAAGGCGAGATGGTGCAGGCTCTTGTCGGGACCGGCATCGGGCGCGCGGTCACCGACCAGGGCGAGGCAGTGATGGTCGCCATTGCAGCGCAGGAACACCATGCCGCCCGGCATCATGGAGCCGGGATAGATGTCCGACACCTTGAAGCCCAGCACCTCGGTGTAGAAGCGCCTGGAGCGCTCGAGGTCGCTGACATAGACCACGGCGTGGCCGATCTTTTGGACAGCGAAGGGCGTGGTCATGGGCTACCTTTCCAGCGCTATGTTTTCGGCGGGCGCTCGGTCATCATGCCTCCGACAACGTATCCGGGGGAAGCACGCATGGCGAAATCACCCAACAAACTGTCAGCCAGCGAGGCCGTCCTGCGGATGGCCCAAAAGCGGTTGAGCGCGCGCGACCTCGTCGAGGCCTGCCTCGACCGCATCGAGAACCGCGAGGGCCAGGTCCATGCCTGGGAGGCGCTCGATCCCGAAGGCGCCCGCAAGCGCGCCGACATGCTGGACAAGCGCGCGCGTCCCGTCGGCCCCCTGCACGGCGTCCCGCTCGCCGTAAAAGACATCATCTCGACCAAGGTGATGCCCACCACCTGCGGCTCGCCGATCTACCGCGACCATGTCGTGGGCAAGGACGCCGCCTGCGTCAGCCAGCTGGTGAAGGCGGGCGCCATCGTGCTCGGCAAGTCGGTGACCACCGAGTTCGCAGGCGGCCATGCCGGCAAGACGCACAATCCGCATAACCTCCGCCACACGCCCGCGGGCTCGTCCTCGGGCTCGGCCGCCGCCGTCGCCGACTTCATGGTGCCGGTGGGCTACGGCACACAGACGGCGGGCTCTGTGATCCGGCCCGGCGCCTTCAATGGCGTCGTGGCCTACAAGGGCACCTACGGCTGGGCCGACCTCGCGGGCGTAAAGGCCTACGCCAAGAGCCTCGACACGCTGGGCTTCTTCGCCCGCGAGGCGAACGACCTCGCCCTGATCCGCGCCGCCTACGGCCACGCCGCCGCCGATCCGGCGAAGCAGGCGCCGCGCATCGGCTTCGTGCGCACGCCGTGGTGGGACGTGGCCGAACCGTACAATCAGAAGAACATGCTGGATGCGGCGCGTGCCCTGCGCGCGGCCGGGGCGCGGGTGCGCGAGTGGGTGGCGCCCGAGTCGTGGACCGGCCTGGTCCAGGCGCAGAACCGCATCATGACCAAGGAGGCGACGCAGTCCTATGCCAAGGAACGCGCGCGCTTCTCGCATCTCTTCTCGCCGATCATGAAGGCCGTGATGGTCGACGGCGACGCCGTGAACCGCCGGCAATATGCCGATGCCAGGAAGCGCAAGCGGGTGGCCGTGGGCCAACTCGACGAGGCCTGGGAGAAGTTCGACCTGCTGCTGGCGCCCGCCGCCAAGGGCGAGGCGCCGTCCGGTCTCGGCAATACCGGCGATCCCCTCTTCAACCGCTTCTGGACCTTGCTGGGCTCGCCCTGCATAGCGCTCCCCTTCAACACCGGTCCGTTCGGCCTGCCGCTCTCGGTGCAGCTCATCGGCAAGCACGGCAGCGACGACAGGCTGATCGCCTGGGCGCGTTGGGTTGAGGCGCGCCTCAGGTGACCTTCAAACTGGGCATGATCGGCTACGGCGCCATCGGCAAGCATGTCGAGGCGGCGGGACTGGAGAACATCGAGCTGGTCTCGGTCCTCGTGAAGCGACCGCGTCCTGACGGCAAGCTGACGCACGAACCCGACCGTTTCTTTGCTCACACGTTCGACGCCGTCGCCGAGTGCGCGGGGCACGAGGCGGTGCGCGTTCATGGCCAGCGCGTGCTGGAAGGTGGCGCTGATTTCCTCGTGACCTCGGTCGGCGCCTTCACCGACACCGTCCTGTTCGATCGTCTGCTGGCGGCGGCCAAGGCCAGCGGCAACCGCCTGATCCTGCCCTCGGCCGGCATCGGCGCCCTCGACATCCTGAGCAGCGCTGCGGTCGGCGGGCTTGAGAGCGTCACCGTCACGGTGCGCAAGGACCCGTCGGCCTGGAAAGGCACGGTGGCCGAAAAGCTGGTCGATCTCGACGGGCTGAAGCTGCCGCACACCGTGTTCGACGGCCCCGTGCGCGAGGGCGCGAAGCTCTATCCGCAGAACGTCAACATTTCCGCCGCCGCCGCGATCGCCGGCCTCGGCCTCGACAAGACGCGCGTGGTGATCGTGGCCGATCCGACCATCACCACGCACATTGTCGAGCTGGAAGCCAGGGGCGCCTTCGGCCGCTTCACCTTCATGGAGGACGTGGCCGTCAGCGAAGAGAACAGAAAAACCGGCAAGCTGGTCGCGATGGCGATGGTGAAGTCGGTGCGCCAATTGGCGTCGACCCTGGTGGTCGCCGCCTAACGAGGGGGAACGTCCGATGGAAGAGTTCGACTATGTCATCGTGGGAGCCGGCGCGGCTGGTTGCGTGCTGGCCAATCGGCTTTCGGCCGACGGCAAGAGCAGTGTCGCCGTCATCGAGGCCGGCGGCAACGACAACCACATCTGGATCAAGGTGCCGGCCGGCTTCAACAAGACGGTCTACGACGACAAACTCAACTGGGGCTACGAGACGGCGCCGGGGCCGCACATCGACGGCCGCAAGATAAAGTTCCCGCGCGGAAAAGTGCTGGGCGGATCGGGCTCGATCAACGGCCATCTCTACGTGCGCGGCCAGGCGGCCGACTACGACACCTGGGCGCAGCTCGGTTGCCGCGGCTGGTCGTGGGACGACCTGCTTCCCTACTTCAAGCGTGCCGAAAGCCGCGACGGCGGCGACGATGCCGTGCGCGGCCGCTCGGGCCCGCTCGTCATCGAGGACCAGCGCGACCCGCATGTGCTGAGCCGTGCCTACATGGCCGCCAACGAGGCGCTCGGACTGAAGCGCACGCCCGACTACAATTGCGGCGACCAGGAAGGAACGCTGCTCTACCAGAACATGATGAAGAACGGCCGGCGCTGGAGTCCGGTCGATGCCTACCTGAAGCCGGCGATGAAGCGCGGCAATGTGCGCGTGATCACACGGGCGCTGGTCGAGCGGGTCGATCTTTCGGGCAAGCGAGCCGTCGGCGTAACCTATCTGCAAGGCGGACAATCGCACTCCATTAAGGCGCGGCGCGACGTCATCCTGGCCGGCGGCGCCATCAACACGCCGCAGCTCCTGCAGATTTCCGGAATCGGTCACCCCGACGATCTCGCCGCGATCGGCGTGGCGGTGAAGCATGCGCTCCCCGGCGTCGGGCATAACTTCCGCGACCACTACGCCATCCGCGTCTCGGCACTGGTGAAGGGCGCCCCGTCGCTCAACGAGAAGAGCCGCGGTCTGCGACTCGTGGGCGAAGTCCTGCGTTACGCGATCAGCCGCAAGGGCCTGCTGACCACCGCCCCCAGTCACGCTGGCGGCTACCTCAAGACACGGCCGGGGCTCGCCACGCCCGACATGCAGCTCTACTTCGCGCCGGCGAGCTACGGCGGCGGCCGCTACGGCACCACGGCACTCGACACCGTGCCCGGCATGACCCTGGGCGCGGCACAGCTTCGCCCCGAAAGCACCGGCCATGTGAAGGCGCTCTCCACCGATCCCACGGCCAAACCCGAGATTCAGCCCAATTACCTGGCCGACCAGATCGACCGCGACGCGCTGCTGGCGGCGATGAAATACCTGCGCAAGCTGCTCGCCACGCCGCCGCTCGCCGACTACGTGATCCGCGAGAATTTCCCCGGCCCCGACGTGCAGACCGACGAGCAGTGGATGGCGCATGCCCGCGCCACCGGCTCAACGACCTATCATCCGGTCGGCACCGCCAAGCTCGGGACCGATCCACGGGCCGTGGTCGATCCGTTGAGCATGCGAGTGCTCGGCCTAAAAGGCCTGCGGGTCGCCGATGCCTCGTGCATGCCCACGATGGTGTCGGGCAACACGTATGCCGCGACCAACGTGATCGCGGAGAGGGGCGCCGACCTCATCGCTCAGACGTAACCCGGCCCCTCGATCACCGGGTGGGCGATCAGGAATTTCTCGTCGATCTCGACGCCGATGCCGGGCTTGTCGAGCGGACGGACAGTGCCGTCCTCGCCGATCTGCCACGGTTCGCTGCCCAACTCGTCGCGGAACTTGTTGGCCACCGACAGATCGGCCTCGAAGTAGCCGCCGTTGTCGATCGAGGCCAGGAAATGGATCGAGACGGCGTGGTTGAGGCCGGTCATCGAACTGTGCGGATGGATCGGCAGCTTCCACATCGAGGCCGCCGCCGCGATGCGCTGGACTTCGGTGATGCCGCCCGACTTAGAGAGGTCGGGCTGCAGGATGGTGATGTTGCCGTCCTCGATGATCCGGTGAAATTCGAAGCGCGTGTAATGGTTCTCGCCGGCCGCCAGCGGCGTCACGCCCCAGCCTTTGGCCATCGCATAGGAGCGGTGGTCGTGTGCCGGGAACGGCTCCTCCAGCCAGGCGATGCCCAGCTCATCCATCGCCGGCATCACGCGGCGCACGTCCTCGACCGTGTAGCCGGTGTTGGCGTCGGTCAGCAGTACCATGTCGTCGCCAAAGCGACGGCGCACGGCGGTCATGCGCGCGATGTCGGCCTTCACATTGTCGCCGACGCGCAGTTTCAGCGCCTTGTAGCCCGCCTCGACCATGGGCACGGCCTCCGCCGCCAGGGAATCCGGCGCCTGGTAGCCGAGCGAAATGCCGCCGGCATAGGCCGGCACCGGCTTGTTGGAGCCGCCCAGCAGCTTGTAGAGCGGCCAGCCGACGGCCTTGCCCTTGATGTCCCACAGCGCCTGGTCGAGGCCGCTCATCGCCATGGCGGTAGCCGCGCCCATGCCGTGGCTGCCGAGCTGGAACTTATAAATCTTGGCCCAGATGCCGACCGTGTCGGTGGCGTCCATGCCGACCACGAAGCCCTTCAGCGTCGTGTTGATCAGATGGCCGATCGAACCCGGCGAGCGCGCATGGTGGCTCTCGCCCCAGCCCACGATGCCGTCCTCGGTCGTCACCTTGACCATGACGCAGTCGCGCTTGGTCATGGTGCCGATGCCGAGCGAGACCTGCAGTTCCTTGGGCACGCGGTAGCTGGTCGGATAGGCCTTTACGTCGACGATTTTCATGGCGTCACGCCACCTTGTATTTCTTCAGGATCTCGCGATCGATGTCGATGCCGAGGCCGGGGCCGGTCGGGACTTTGACGATGCCCTTCTTCTGCTCGATCGGCTCCTTGGCCAGGGTGTCGCGCAGAGGATTGGGCGTCTGCTCGAACTCGAGCATTGGCGGCATCGGCCGGAAGGCCGGCGGCTGATCGGGAAGGGCCGCCAGGAATTGCACCGTCGCCGCGAGGCCGATGACGGAGCCCCAGGCGTGCGGCACGCATTCGACGCCGAAGGCGCTGGCCAGCGTCGCGATCTTGCGGCACTCGGAGAAGCCGCCGGCGGCGCAGAGGTCGGGCTGCACGATGTCCATCGCCTTCTTGGCGATCACGTCGCGAAAGCCCCAACGGGTGAAATCGTTCTCGCCGCCGGCTACCGCCATGTCGAGGGCGCGCGTCACCTCGACGTAGCCATCGTGGTCCTCGGGGCTGATCGGCTCCTCGAACCACAGGATGTCGTGCTCCTCCAGCATGCGGCCAAGCTTGATGGCATTGGGCACCGAGAAGCAGTGGTTGGCGTCGACGGCCAGCTTGACTTCCGGCCCGATCGCCTTGCGCACCGCGCCGACGCGCTTGGCGTCGAGCTTGAGGTCGCCGAGGCCGATCTTCATTTTGATGGCACTAAAACCGTCGTTCTTGAATTCCAAGGCCTCTTCCACGGCCTCCTCGACCAGCCGATCCATGTCGATGAAGTAGAGGCCGGTCGCGTAGGGAATCACTTCGGTTCGGTAGGCACCACCGATCAGCTTGTGCACCGGCTTGTTCACGGCCCGGCCCATGATGTCCCACAGCGCGATGTCGATGCCGGAGATGGCCGAGATCGCCATGCCGGTCGTGCCGTAGTCCTTGATCCTGTTGTAGAGGTCTTCCCAGATCGCCTCGACGTCGAAGGGATCGCGGCCGATCACGCGCGCCTTGTACTGCGTCTCGACAAAGGTCTTGGCGACAGCGGCCGGGCCGTAGCACTCGCCCCACCCGGTGACGCCCTCGTCGGTCGAGATCTCGACCAGGCAGGTCGAGCGCGTGCCGTAGACCCAGCCGCGCGCCGACACGAACGGTTTGTCGACCTTGCATTGCAGGATGTGGCAGACGATGTCTGTCACCTTCATCGTTATTTCCTCCGAATTTTTGTCAGGCGACTGTTATCAGCAAATTGCCGAGCTTGTCTTGGCGGACCTTGTCGCCAGGCTCGACGACGGTGGTGCAATCGAGCTGTTCGAGAATCGCCGGCCCCTCGAACACCGAATCGCACGGCAGTTTTTCGCGGGCATAGACGGGAGTCTGGCGCCAGCCGTCGGTGAACCAGACGCGGCGTTCGCCCACTTGCGCGGCTTTGAGCGTCGGCGCGCGTTCGGTGGCGGCGAGCGCACCAAGCGAAATCTCGGGCCGCACGCCGATCACCGCGGTGTGGAGATTGACGAGGACCGGCGGGATTTCCGCCAGTTCGATGCCGAAACGGCGGAAGTAGGCCGCGGCAAATGCCTGGTGCAGGCCCGCGACGCCGATGTCTGGCCGGTCGACGCCGACCGAGAGGATGTGGCTCTGGCCCTGGAACTGCATGTCGGCGGTATGGACGCGGCGCAGCTCGCGCACCGGCACGCCCTCGCGGCCGATCGTCGCCTCGCCCTCGGTCGACTGCTCGGCATAGATGCGCGCCACCGTGGCATCGTCGAGCGCCGACAGCGGCTTGTTCACAGTGCGCACATAGTCGTGGCGCAGGTCGGCCACGACGCAGCCCAGCGCGTTGGTGATGCCGGGCCGGGCCGGCACCAGCACGGTCGGGATCGCGAGCTCGCGGGCGAGCGCCGTCGCATGCAGCGGTCCGGCGCCACCGAAGGCGAACAGGGCGAAGTCGCGCGGATCGTGGCCGCGCGACAGCGAGACCAGGCGGATGGCGCCCGCCATGCGGTCGTTGGCGATACGCAGGATCGCCGCTGCCGCCGCCTCGGCATCGAGGCCGAGCCGCTGGCCGACCTTGTCGAGGACGATGGCGCGCACATGGTCGAGCGTGACCGGATGGTCGACGCCCAGCAGCCGGTCGGGATTGAGCCGGCCCAGCACCAGGTTGGCATCGGTGATGGTAGGTTCGATGCCGCCGCGGCCGTAGCAGATCGGGCCGGGCCGCGCGCCCGCACTCTCCGGGCCGACGCGCAGCATGCCGGCCGAATCGACCGAGGCGATCGAGCCGCCGCCGGCGCCGATCGTGTGCACGTCGACCATCGGCACATGGATGGGCATGGCATATTCGAGCTCGAGTTCGCCCGAGACCTGCGGCACGGCGTTCTCGATCAGCCCGACATCGGTCGAGGTGCCGCCCATGTCATAGGTGATCAGGTTGGGATGGCCCGAGGCGCGGCCGGTATAGGCCGCCGCCATGACGCCAGAAGCCGGGCCGGACATCACGGTGTTCACCGCGGCATGGGCGATGAGCTGCGAAGAGATCGTGCCGCCATTGCCCTGCATCACCAGCAGGTCGCGATCAAAACCCTTGGCCGAAAGCTCGGTGCGAAGCCGCGTGAGATAGCGGTCGAGCACCGGCTGGACCGAGGCATTCACTGCTGCGGTCACGCCGCGTTCGTACTCGCGGTACTCCGAGAGAATGGCATGGCCCGCCGTGACATAGGCGTTTGGCCACAGGCCGCGCACGATCTCGGCGGCGCGGCGCTCGTGCGTCGGATTGATATAGCTGTGCAGGAAATGGATCACGACGGCCTCGCAGCCCAGCCCCAGCAGCTTCCTGGCAGCCTCTTCCACGGCCGCCTCGTCGAGCGCGACCAGCGCCTTGCCGTCGGCATCCATGCGCTCCGGCACTTCGAGCCGGAATTCGCGCTCGATCAGCGGCCTGAACGTGCCGCGCAGGCCGTAGGCCTGCGGCCGGGTGCGGCGGCCGAGTTCCAGCACATCGCGAAAACCCTTGGTGGTGATCAGCCCGACCCTGGCGATCTTGCGCTCCAGCAGCGCATTGGTCGTCGTGGTGGTGCCGTGCACAATGGCCTGCAGGGTGGCCGGATCGGCGCTGGCCTCGGCAAGGGCTGCCATGAAGCCGATCGCCTGGTTGTCGATCGTGGTTGGCACCTTGGCGAGCTTGACCGCGCCCGAGATCGAATCGATCGCCAGCAGATCGGTAAAAGTGCCGCCGACATCGATGCCGACCGTAAGGGAGCGCTCTGCGGGCATAATCACACTGAAAGGTATTGTTCGCGGAGGGAGGAGTCGGCGGCGAGCTCGGCCATCGTGCCGCCGAAGCGGATCTGGCCCTTCTCAATGATATAGGCGCGGTCGGCGACGGCCTGGGAGAAATGCAGGTTCTGCTCGCACAGCAGTACCGAGAGGCCCTCGCCTTTTAGCGTCCGGATCGAATGCGCCATCTGCTCCACAATGATGGGGGCGAGGCCCTCCGACGGCTCGTCGAGCAACACGCAGCGCGGGTTGCCCATCAGGGTGCGAGCAATGGTGAGCATCTGCTGCTCGCCGCCCGACATGCGACCACCCGGCCGGTCGCGCATGCCGGCGAGGTTGGGGAAAAGCGCGAAGAGCTTGTCTTTCGTCCAAGCGGGTGCGCCGTCGCGCACACCCTGGCGGCCGAC
>LNFM01010232.1_pt1 | contig 13300 bp, 15 predicted proteins | sample 596031 | NCBI WGS metagenome assembly LNFM01 (sample SAMN04254537, study PRJNA301005) | activated carbon metagenome | isolation source: dual media filters at the Ann Arbor, Michigan drinking water treatment plant | place: USA: Ann Arbor
CCCGTCACCCCCAAGTGATGTCAGAAGCCGGCGGTGACCATCATGGAAAACAGCGCCTTCACAATCAGAACCGACGACGGCAACACGCCCTGAAAGAACAGGCCTGACGCGCCAGCGGCCTCCCACAGCCCGACGAGCACAACAATGCCCGCGATCCGCAGTTTGTTGACGGTCCAGAATGGGGCTTTGCGATGCGGGCGCGCCGCGCCTACCTGCTCGACAGTAGCCATTTTTCTAGCCTTTCTGTGAGCACGAAGAACACGACGCTGACAAAAATCACGAAAAGAATGCCAGCGTACATTGCAGGATAATCAAAGCGGTCGCCAAGATAAGCGATCATGTAACCAAGACCGCCCAGCGAGATGAGAAACTCGACGCCCACCACATTGATGATCGCAAACAGAAGTCCGATGCGGATGCCATTGAAGATAGTCGGCAATGCAGCGGGAAACTGAATCATCCAAAACTGCTTGCGCGCGTTGAGGTTGAGCGCGCGCCCCACATTCAGCAGCACCGGGCGCACGCCATCAAGCCCTTCTTTCGCCTTCAGGATGATCGGCGGCATACAACCAAGGGCGCCCATGGCGATAATGGTCGCAGGGTTGCGCCCGAAGATGACGAGAAACAAGGGATAGATGAGCACCAGCGGCGCGGATGCGGCGGCGGCGACCCAGCTCGTGTAGGCGAGGCCCGCCATTTTTGAGCGGTGGAGAAAATAGCCAACCGTGACGCCGACAACCGTGCCTATGGCTGCGGCGGTGAACGCTTCGAAAAAAGTCAGCGCCAGCGCGCGCGTGATATCCCCCGCTTCAACAAGACGGATGAAGGCAAAGAAAATCGCTGAAGGCGGCGGTGCGGTGAACGCGTTGATATAGCCGAACTGTGATCCTGCCTCCCATATCCCCAGAAGGAACAGGATCACAAGCGTTCGCATCAGCCACGCCGGCAAGCGTGCTTGAGAAAGGGCGGCGCTGCTCATCAAAACTCCGGCGGTTTCGTCGGCGTCGCGTTACGGAACGAGAATATCGATCATGCCCTTGAAGTCTTCAGGCTTCATCGGCTTGTCGATGAATTTGAATTCCAGCGCCTGCTTCAGGGATATGTCGAGTCCGCGCACTTCCTTGAGTTGCATGCTGGGAAGCGGATGGAATTCGTCGCGCACACGGCGAGCGACCGCTGGCGTGATCTTCGCCATAGCGGCGTAGGCCTCAAGTGCTGCGTCGTTGCTGTAGGCGAACGCCACGCTGTTGGCGAGGGCGCGATGGAAGCGCACGAGTACGTCGCGCTTGGCCTTGATCGTCTGCGCCGTGGAGACGTAAACGCGCGTCGTCTGGTTCTCGACCATGGGGTCCTGCGAGCCCTTCACGACCACGTTGATCTTGCCCTCTTCAAGTTCCTGCAAACGGAACGGCGGCACGGTCCAGCCTGCGTCGAGCTGTCCCGACATGACCATGGTGAAGGAGCCGGACGGCGTGCCCGACGGAACAAGCTTCGCCTTGACCTTGAAGTGGTCAAGCAACGACTGGGCGACGAGATGGGTCGATGATCCGGGCTGCGAGAAGCCCATGGACTTGCCTTCAAGATCCTTGATCGACTTGATGTTGCTCTCGGTCCTTGCGTACCAGAACAGATCGGGAGAGCCGGTCATTGAAGTCGCCGTCACGCGGATAGGCGCGCCCTTGGAGAAAGCGCCGATCGTGCCGAGCAGACCGTTGGAAGCGGCTACGTCCACCGAGCCGGACAGCACAGCCTGCACCGTCTCTGCGCCACCGCGCGTGTAGATCGGCTCGATCTCGATGCCTTCTTTCTTGAACATGCCCATGGCGGCGCCGATTTCGACCATGCCGGTCTCCCACAATCCCTGTTGTGGAATGGCGACTCTCACCTTGTCCTGAGCGGATGCGGCCGTTGCGGCCAGAATGGTAACGCCTGCGAGCGCGAATGAAATCTTGCGCATGATCCCTCCCTGGCCCGCTGTTACGGGCTCTACCCTGATAATCGTGAACCTAAAGCAAGGGCAGGATTCCGGCAACCGGAATGGATCAGCGCTGGCCGGGTTTATCGCGGTCGAGCCCCTTGGCGGCGAGTTCATCAAGGTAGACCGAGAATTTCTTTTCAGCGTTGGCGCCAAGCTCGCGCAGAAACGCCCACGAGAAAATGCCGCTGTCGTGCATGTCGTCAAAACCGATGCGCACAGCATAATTGCCCACGCCATCCACCTTGATGATGGCGACGTTGCGCTTGCCGCCAACAGTTTTGCGCTCTGATTCCGAGTGGCCCTGCACTTCCGCCGATGGACTCATAACCCGCAGCAATTCGGCGGGTAGATCGTAGCGGACGCCATCGTCAAATGCGATGGTGAGCGTCTTGCGATCCTTGCCGAGGCGCACCTCGGTTGGCCAGGTTTCATTTGCGCTCATCGTCCACCCCTGCGTATCCGGAAAAACAAAAGCGCCGCATCTGTGCGCTGCTCGATCAGGCTATCGCCTTCCTCGCGCACCATGTTGGGAATGTCGATGGCCGCCATCGGATCAGTGCAGGAAACTTCGATTTCCACGCCCGCTGCAAGGCCACGCAGCGCTTTGCGCGCGCGCAGCACGGGCAATGGGCACTTGAGGCCGGTCAGGTCGAGATGTTCGCCCATTTGTGCATTGCTCCTGTCGTCGAGATGGCGCCCGGCGGAGCCTGCGTCAACACGCGAACTGTTGAGACTGCTGCGGCTCACGCTATGTTGCGTCGATGCGCCTGATCCATGCCCTGCGAAATGTGCTTTTTGGTCTGCTTGTCGCCTCACCCGCGCTGGCGCCTTTTGCTTTTGCCCAGCCGGACCTGCGCGGTCACGGCGGGCCCGTGCGCGCGCTGGCGATCACGCCAGACGGAACGCGTGCGATCAGCGGGAGTTTCGACACCTCCGCTATCATCTGGGGGCTTGAGCGGGGCCGCGCGCTGGCGATTCTGCGGGCGCATAATGGCTCGGTGAACGCTGTGCTGGCACTGTCTGGCGACCGCTTTGCAACAGCCGGCGAAGACGGGCGCATTGCGCTGTGGAAAGCTGGCGATGACAAACCGCTACGCGTGACGCAGGCCCACGAAGCCCCCATTGCGGGTCTGGCTGCGAGCGCTGACGGCAAATTCATCGCCTCCGCCGGATGGGATGGCGAAGCGCGAATCGAAGACGCTGCGACGGGCGCAGAGATACGCCGCCTTAAAGGACACAAGGACAACGTGAACGCGGTCGCATTTCTCAGCGACGGCGGTCTCGCAACAGCTGGATACGACGCAACCGTGCGCATCTGGCCAACTAACGCCGCAAACCCGCGCATTGTGGAATTCGACACGCCGATAAACACGCTCGTCGCTATACCCGGCAACCGTCTGGCAGCCGGCGGCGCTGACGGGAGTGTGCGCATTATCGGCTCGGACGGGGCGCCGGTTGGTCGGATTGACGCGACGCGCACGCCGGTCATCGCGCTGGCAGTCTCGCCGGATGGGCGCATACTTGTCGCCGCCAGTCCGCGCGGAGCTGTTGCGTTAATCGATCTGGCCGCCATGAGCGTGCGCCAGACATTGACCGGCCCCGGCCTGCCGGTCTGGTCGATGGCGTTCGCGCCTAACGGAAGAACACTCTTTACTGGCGGCGGCGACCGCCTTGTGCGCCGCTGGAATCCACAAACCGGCGAACACATTGGCGCCGTTGTCGCCAAGCGACCGGCTGACGATTTCGCTGCTCTGCCAGAGGCCGCTCGCGCCAACGCGCGCGGGATCGAAGTTTTCCGCGCCTGCGCTGTCTGCCACACATTGCGACCCGATGATGAAAATCGCGCAGGCCCAACGCTTTTCGGCATTTTTGGCCGCAAGGCGGGGACCGCGCCCGGATACAATTACTCACAAGCCTTTCGTGAGCTCGATCTCATATGGACACCGCAGACCGTCTCGCGCCTTTTTGAGATTGGTCCGCAAGCCTATACGCCCGGCACAAAAATGCCGGAGCAAACCGTTAGCGGTGAAGAAGATCGGGCAGCGCTGATGGAATTTCTCAAGGCCGCAACAGCGCCCTGACTGCACCTATAATATCTCTTGATTAGCGGGCGCAGAATCCGCATATCTGCACGAAATAAAGGAGGGGAACATGAAAGCCTTTATCGCATCTGTAGCCTTTGCGCTTGTCGTCGCGGTAAGCGCCGCAATTCTGCTCGAACAACAGCAGCAGACCTCCGCGTCGGCATTCTCGACGAGCGGTGCGCGCGTCGGCGATCCGGGACATAATCTGATCGGCGGCAAGTAACAGCAAGCCGCTGTTAATGATCTGATTGCGGGGCGCGATGCGCCCCGTTTTCATGTCAGCGCCGACGCAGATGTCCCAGTGCTTTACATGAGCGTCGCATAATCCAGGAAGCCGACGTTCTCACCCGGCTCCACACGCGTGACGTCGTCACCAAGGACGACAAGCCCCTGTGTCTGCGTGAGCGAGGTCAACAAGCCGGCGCCTTCGCGCGGGAACTTGCGGGCTTCGACAGCGCCATCCTGCGCCAGCGCGAGACTGACGCGAACGAACTCCCGACGCCCTGATTTCTTCTTGTAGGAAAAAGCCGCGCGCACCGGCAAAAGCGGCGTTGGCGTCCAGCGGGCGCCCATGAGCGCCAAAGCGAGGGGGCGCACGACATAGGCCTGCGTGACATAACTGGCGACAGGATTACCCGGCAGGCCGACGAATGGCGTGCCGTCAATGACGCCCATGGCGACAGGCCGTCCCGGCTTGATCGCCATGCGCCAGAACACCAGAGACCCCACGGATTCAACGGCCGCCTTTACATGATCGGCCTCGCCCGTCGAAACGCCGCCCGTCGTGACGATCAAATCAAATTGGGACGCTGCGTCCTTAAGTGCGCGCGCAAGCCCGTCACGCTCGTCTCGTAAAATCCCCAGATCGTGCGCGTAGCAGCCAAGACGTCGCAACAGCGCGAGAAGCATAAAGCGATTTGAATCATAAATCTGCGGCGGCGTTTGCGGCTCACCGGGCGAAACGAGCTCGTTGCCGGTTGAGAAAACCGCCACGCGCACAGGGCAAGCAACACTCAGTGCGGTCGCGCCCAACGCGGCGGCCAGCGCGATGTCCTGCGGCAAAAGTCGCTTGCCTTTTGCCAGGGCGACAGCTCCCTGCTCAATGTCTTCGCCTGCCGGGCGCACATTGGCGCCACGCTTCAAGCCCTGCGGCAGAACGACTTTATCGCCATCAACGCGCACATCTTCCTGCATGAAGACGGTGTCGGCGCCGCCGGGCATCAACGCGCCGGTAAAGATGCGCGCCGCGCTCTGCGCGTCGTGCGGGCCAGCCTTTGCGCCAGCCTCAATGCGCGCCCCGATGTGCAGGATCGTTTCGCCGTCAGTCAGGTCGCTGTGGCGAACGGCATATCCGTCAACGGCGGAATTGGTGAATGGCGGCAGCGAAATAGGCGCAAGAAAGTCCTGCGCCAGAATTCGTCCGTCCGCTTCGGTTATCGACACAGACTCATGACGCCCGAGTGCTGATACACGCGCAACGATCATGGAGATAGCGTCTTCGATCGGCATCAGCTTGCCGCCGAAAGCGAAACAATCGTCGCTGAGTTGCGCCATCGCTCACTCGCCCCGTTGCGCCAGCCGCAGTCGCAGATCATGGACGTCAGCCGCAGCCGCAATCATCATATCGGCCACAGCGTCCACATCGTCCAGATGCGCGCGTAGCGGCGCGTCGGCCCCGGCGTCAACATCGCTTGCCACGCCGTGAATATCGGGATCGTCAGGCCAGAGAAATGGCTTGCCGTTCTGGGCGCGGTGAACCTCGATCTTCGGGTGGCCAGAACGCTTGAACCCTTCCACGATCACAAGATCGCAGGACGAAAGCTTTTCGAGCAATTGTGACAGCGTCCACTCGGGCGCGCCGCGCATCTCCCGCATCAAAGCAAAACGGTTTGCCGAGGATACGAGCACCTCCTGCGCGCCCGCCTCCCGGTGCATCCAGGAGTCCTTGCCGGGCTTGTCGACATCGAACGCATGGTGCGCGTGCTTGATGGTGGAGACAGCAAGCCCCCTGCCCGCAATCAGCGGGATCAGCTTGGTCAGCAACGTGGTTTTGCCCGCGCCGCTCCATCCTGCAAGGCCGACAACTTTCATGCGCTTCACACTCTGAGCGACGCGCGGTGGCGCGACGACATTTTTGGCTATCCCAGAAAGCAGATGGCCGGGTCAAGCCCGGCCATCGAAGCTTTGCAATGACGGATCGCGCTTTATTCGGCGGGAACAGCCTGCGGCGGCGTTGAACCGGCGCGCTTCTTTTCCTGTGCGAGCCAAAGCGAGTGATGCTCACGCGCCCAGTTCTCGTCCACTTCGCCCGAGCCCATCGCGTCGTAAGCGCCTTCCATACCGACCGAGCCGATGTAGGCGTGGGCGAGCATCACCGCGATGAACACCATCGCTACGATCGCGTGCACGTTCATCCAGAACTGCTGATCAGAGACCGTGTTGCCGCCCTCGAACGGGAACAGCAGATGCCACCCGGACAATGACATCGCAACGCCGCCGATGATCACGATCCAGAAGATACCCTTCTGGCCGGCGTTAAAACGCGGAGCCGGAGGATGATGCCCCTTCTTGAGGATGCCGCCGCCGGCCTTCAGCCATTCAACGTCGAGCTTGTTCGGGATGTTGTCTTTCACCCAGACCACGAACATCAGCACAAGGCCGAACATGAACGGGAATGAGAGATAGTTATGCGCGATCTTGCCCCAGCCTGCGAGAGCCGCAAACGTCGCGTCGCCGAGGAGCGGCGCGACAAGCGCCTTGCCGAAGGTAAGGTTGAGACCCGACAGCGCGAGAATGATAAAGCAGCCCGCGGTCAGCCAGTGCACGAACCGCTCGAAGCTTCCAAAGCGCGTCACGGTGCGCCCCGAGAAACCAGAATCAATACGGATTTTTCCGCGCACAGCGAAGAACGTCGCCAGCAGAGCCAGCATTCCGAGGATCGACACGCCGCCGATCGCCCATAACGTGGTCTGGTGGAATTTGCTCCAGCCCTTGCCGTCCGGCTGGATCAGCGTAGCGGCATGCTGGTCAGGAATGGTGATCCTGCCGCCAACAACTCCGCCGCCGCCGCGCAAGGCGTCAAGCAATTGCTGTTCTTTTACCGATTGCGCGGTTGGGTTGGGCGCCTGCTGCGCGAATACTGGCGCAGTGTGCCCGATGACGACGAGCGCCATCGCGAATGCCAATGCCCTGAGGGCGAGAATGGCCGTTTTCATCGGCATGCTCTCTTTTGTTTGTTCATAGCGTGATCGGCAGGAGTTAACCTCCCGCCGAATGATGCATTCGCCTCAGATGGCGATGGTCTCCTGATAGGCTGTCTTCCAGCCCCAGGCGCCCGAGCCGTAACCGCGACGGGTCACACGCTCCTTGTAGATTTCAGCGATGATGGCGCCGTCGCCAGCCAGAAGCGCCTTTGTCGAGCACATCTCGGCGCACAGCGGCAGCTTGCCTTCCGCCAGACGGTTGGAGCCGTACTTGGTGTACTCCGCCGTCGTCAGGTCGGCGTCAGGACCACCCGCACAATAGGTGCACTTGTCCATCTTGCCGCGCGAACCGAAATTGCCGACGCGCGGGTATTGCGGCGCGCCGAAGGGGCACGCGTAGAAGCAATAACCGCAGCCGATGCACAGATCCTTCGAGTGAAGAACCACGGCGTCGGCCGTCGTATAAAAGCAGTTCACCGGGCACACCGCCGCGCAAGGCGCGTCGGTGCAGTGCATGCAGGCCATCGACACCGAGCGTTCGCCCGGCTTGCCGTCGTTGATCGTCACGACGCGCCGGCGGTTGATGCCCCACGGAACGTCATGCTCGTTTTTGCACGCGGTGACGCAGGCGTTGCACTCAATGCAGCGGTCCGCGTCGCAAAGGAATTTCATGCGAGCCATTGTCTTGCCCCCTTACGCCGCACGGATCTGGCAAAGCGTAACCTTGCCTTCGTGCATGCCCGTCACCGGGTCGTAGCCATATGTTGTGACCGTATTGACGCTTTCGCCCAGCACGATTGGATCTGTCCCCTGGGGATAGTTCCCGCGCTGATCGGCGCCCTGATACCAGCCGCCGAAGTGGAACGGCATGAACGCCACGCCACGACCGACACGCTCTGTGACGAGCGCCTTGACGCGCGCCCTGGAGCTGGCTTCGGGGCCCGACACCCAGACAAACTGGCCGTCTTTGATGCCGCGCGCGGATGCGTCCGCCGGATGGATCTCGACGAACATGTCCTGCTGGAGTTCAGCAAGCCATTTGTTCGAACGGGTTTCTTCGCCGCCGCCCTCGTATTCCACGAGACGCCCGGAAGTCAGGATGATCGGGAATTGCTTCGCGACACCCGCTTCAAGCGCACGCTTCTGGAACGTGTCGCCGATGTTAGCCATACGGAACTGGCGACCGTCGGGACGCGTTGGATATTTGGCGACCAAATCCGTGCGCGGCGTATAGATCGGCTCGCGATGCACCGGCACCGGATCGGGCAAGTTGTACGCGACAGCGCGCGCCTTGCCGTTGCCGAACGGGATACACCCGTGATCAAGCGCAACGCGGATAATGCCGCCGGACAGATCGACCGCCCAGCCCACGCCGTCGGCGTTGTTGCCGCCGATTGCGTTGATCTGCTCCAGCTCAGCGGCGGTCAAGTCCTTGTCCCAACCCAGCTTCTTGAGAACGCCGAGCGTGAACTCCGGATACCCGTCCGTGATTTCCGAACCCAGGCTGTACGAACCATCGGACAACATGCTGATCTGCTGCGTCGTGCCATCCGCGTTCTTCTGCTCGCGGACGACGCCAAAGCGCGCGCGGAACGTGCCGCCGCCTTCCTTCACATGCAGGTTGGTGTTGTAGAGGATGTGCGTGCCCGGGTGCCGGATCTCCGGCTTGCCCCAGCACGGCCAGGGCATCCCGTAGTAATCGCCGCTGACATTCGAGCCGTCCTTTGGCGCGCGCAACGTAACGATGTCGAACTTGCCCTGGTTCGCCATATGCGCCTTGACGCGCTCCGGCGACTGCCCGGAATAGCCGGTCGAGAAACCGCCGCGATTGATTTCGCGCAGGATATCCTCGGGGTCCGGCTTGTTGTTCGTCATCTTGTAGTTTTTGAACATCTGGTCAGCGAAGCCGAGCTTCTTGGCCAGCAGATAGAGCGCCTCGTAGTCGTCCTTCGACTCGAAGATCGGCTCGACGAACTTCTCGCCCCACTGGATTGAGCGGTTGGACGCTGTGCGCGAACCGTCCGTCTCAAAGTTGGTGCAGATCGGCAAGAGATAAGTACCGTTCTTGCGCCCGCCCAGCGAGATGAAGTTCGTAGGATGGGGATCAGCGACGACTAGAAGATCGAGCGCCTCGATGCCCTTCACTGCTTCCGGCATACGCGGAATGGTGTTGCCGCCGTGGCCGAACACGAACATCGCCTTGACGTTGTCCTTCTGGTCAACGTCGTCAGCCTTGTGGAGCACTGCGTCGAACCAGCGGGTCGACGGGATGCCTGGCGTTTCCATGTTCTGTTTGGCTGTGCGAGCCGGACGACCGCCCTTGGCCGGCACTTCGTCGAAGCGCGACTGAAAGTAGTCGTATGGAACGCCCCAAACGCGCGACCAATGCCGCCACGCGCCCTCAACGAGGCCGTAATACAGCGGCAGCGTGCCGATATCGAGACCAAGATCAGTCGCGCCCTGCACGTTGGTGTGGCCGCGGAAGATGTTCGCGCCCGTACCATCCGAACCGACGTTGCCGGTGGCCAGCAGCAGGTTGCAGTACGCGCGCACGTTGGCCGTGCCGACGGTGTGCTGCGTGCCGCCCATGCACCAGATGAACGTCGAGGGACGCTGCTTGGCGAAGGTCTCGGCGACCTTCTTGAGCTGCTCGCCCGGAATGCCCGTGACGCGCTCAACTTCTTCGGGCGTCCACTTGGCGACTTCGGCGCGGATCTGCTCCATGCCGTCAACGCGCTGGCGGATGTATTCCTTGTCTTCCCAGCCATTGGCGAAGATGTGGTGCATCATGCCCCAAATCACCGCGATGTCGGTGCCGCCACGGAACCGGACATACTCAGTCGCGTGCGCCGCCGTGCGGGTGAAGCGCGGATCGAACACGATCACATTCGCCCGCTGCGTCTCCTTGCCGACAAGAATGTGCTGGAGGGAGACCGGATGGGCTTCCGCCGCATTCGACCCCATGAACACAATGGTCTTGGCGTTGCGAATGTCGTTGTAGGAATTCGTCTGGGCGCCGTAACCCCAGGTGTTCGCGACGCCGGCCACAGTCGTGGAGTGGCAGATGCGCGCCTGATGGTCGACCGAGTTCGTGCCCCAGAAGGCGGCGAACTTGCGGAAGAGATACGCGCCTTCGTTGGTGAACTTGGCCGAGCCGAGCATGTAGACGGAATCAGCGCCGGACTTGGCGCGGATGTCCATCATCTTGTCGCCGATCTCGTTGACCGCCTGGTCCCACGAGATGCGCTGCCACTGTCCGTTGACCAGCTTCAGCGGATACTTCAGGCGACGATCGCCGAACACCAGTTCGCGCGACGCAGCGCCCTTGGCGCAATGGGTGCCGCGATTGATCGGGCTGTCCCATGCCGGCTCCTGGCCGACCCATACGCCATTCTGGATTTCGCCAATAATCGAGCAACCGACCGAACAGTGCGTGCACATGTTCTTTTTGGAGACGACCGGCTTGCTGTGGTCCAGAACGCCGATGGCCTCGGCCTTTCTGACACTGCCAAGCGACGAGCCCAACGCGACAACACCGCCCGCGGCGAGGCCGGAGCGCTTGAGGAATGTGCGCCGATCGAGCGCGCCGGAAGCCAGTCCAGCGGCGACAGCCTGCAATCGCGGCGAGCGCTCCAGATTGTTTCTGGCGGCAGCTTCTCTTCTCTTAATGAGCATCTGAGCCCCCTCAGTATCTGTTCGTGCGGTAGAAAGCCTTGACGTGTTCGCTCTCGCGGTAGCGCTTCTTCGTGCGCTCACTTTGCGATTCCTGAGCTACGGCGGGTTCAACGCCCGTCGCAACCGCGGCGCCAGCGACGGCGGCCGCGCCTCCGAGCCCCCGGAAGAAGCTGCGCCTGTCGAGCGCTTTCTTGTCCTGTTCGTTGCTCATTTTGTCCCCCAAAACTCTGGCGTTCACGATGGAAGCGTGAACGCTTCGCTTTCCAGTTCGAGGAACGTGCGGCCAACGCGACCGACGCTCCGGTAAAATTCCGCCCGCTGCGACACTTCGATGTCAGCAAACAGACGCATCGCCCACGGCTTGATGTGGGCTTCGAAAAACGCCTTCTGTGTCGCAATGTCCGCCTCGATTGCGCCCGAGGCGAAATTGGCCATTACGTCACACAGAATAGCGATATGGTCTTCCGGTTCGCTGCGCGGACCGTCGCGCTCGACGCCGAGCCGCTCCAGTTCCCCGCGGATGCGCGCCAGCGGACGCTCATGCAGGAAACCGGTGAGATAATACGAGGCGTAGGGCAGAAACTCGCCGCGACCGACGCCGATGAACAGATCGAAATACTCTCTTCCGGCGCGTGTCTCGTCGGTTTGTGTAGCCGCCTGACCGAGCGCCACATGAGCCATGCCCAGTTCGGTGGCGTCGCCCTTGATAGCGCCGATCTTTTCCAGCGTGCCGGCGTCGGGAGCACGACCCATCAGCACAGCCAGCATGCCCCACTCGACGGCGCGCAACCGATCGATCTCATCAATCTCAGCCATGGGCGCCACTCCAGCAGAGTCACCGCCAAAAAGATCCGACCGAAGAACTGAACGCGGGACGTTGGTCAGCGCCTCAACAGCCAACACGCGGTCCGCAGGTATGCGGCTCCACCCGGAGACTGATGGTTGCGAAATGCCAAGGCCACGGGCAAGCGCGCCAACGCCGCCTACAGCTTCAATGGCTTGAATAAGACCTGCGTCCTTCATTTACCTTCCGACGATCCCGACCCGCTTTTTTTGATTCTCAAAGCGCTTTAATTAAAAACACTAATCCCCGAAAAGCTGTTCCGCTTCAAGCGATCATATAGGCTGATCCTATGTGCTTGTTGTCGCACCCGGACGCAGACTCAGGCTGGAGCGGCGCCACCGTGACGACGGCGGGCGGGAGTGGCCTCAAAGGAGACCGCCGACGGCTCCTCAGGCGCTACATCAGAAGTAATATTTTTCTCTTCTTTTTCAATATAATAATCTGTCTTCTTAATGTCAGATATGCGCACAGGAGACGCCGTCTCTGGCTCCACATCCGACGACGCGATTTCATTCTGGTGAGCCACGGGCGTATCTTTCCCTAGATCGAAAGTATGATCCTCAAACGGTTTGCTGAACGCCTCAGCCACCTGTTTGAGAGCATCATAACCCGCCTCAATAGGACCATTTCCAGGCACGCCACCCGGAATGTTCCAGTCATAGGCATATTCCCGGGCCGGGTTCACATAATCCCGGATGACCGGGTCAATCGCCCAAGCCTGCCTCAAAGCGGCGTTGCGAAGCGCGGCAGGAACCTCACGGCGCATAAAATCGGTGATATTGGTCTGCGCGGTTATCTCATCGAGCTTCGGCAAGGACGCGAGATCGAAGGCCGGCTCTTGCTTCGTGGTGTCGGAAGCGCCCGCTTGAGCGTCTTCATGCTCGGATGATGGAGCTTCGGGCTTTTCCTTCGCGGCAATCTCAGCCGCGCTTTGCTCCTGAACTTCCGCCTTGCGCTTTATCCAGCGACCCAGAAACCCCTGCTCGCGATTGGCGTCATCGTCGCGCGTGTTCATGACTGGCTCCTGTCGCGGCCAGCCCCGCCCCCACGCGCGCCGGGTGTCTTGCGCGGGTCCGGGCCGGATTTGTCGCGCTGACGCTTCTGGAAAACGCGCTCGACGTGATGTTCGTCCACATAGGCGGCGACCCATGCCGCGATCTGTGGCGGCATCCGCGCTTTGCCGACGATGAGTCCGGTCTCAAACAGCGACTCGCCCTCTGTCGGATCGGCGGTGACAGCAACGAGTTCAACGCCGTGCCCTCCATCGCCTTCTCGCAATCCAACCCAAACGTATGGATCGCCGTCGATCAGGTTGTCCCTGTAGTTACCGGTCTCGGACGGATACAGGTCGAGGAACGCTGAACCTGCATAGAAAACGTCTTCGCTTTCGCTGCTCGAAAGCATCGTCCATGCAGCTGTCTGAGGCGCTTCTTCAAGCACCGCGGCTGGCGCCCAGACATGGTCAATCCACGGGTTGTCGAGTTTCGTGCGTCGCACGAGCACGCCGACTTCGCGG
>LNFM01010233.1_pt1 | contig 13299 bp, 13 predicted proteins | sample 596031 | NCBI WGS metagenome assembly LNFM01 (sample SAMN04254537, study PRJNA301005) | activated carbon metagenome | isolation source: dual media filters at the Ann Arbor, Michigan drinking water treatment plant | place: USA: Ann Arbor
TCGCATTCGCTTTCTCCACGCTGGTTCAGAATAAACCATTGGAGACACGGGAATAATTTAAGTTCACTCAAGATTGAAATACTACACTAGCGCCGCTTGAGCACGTGGATGAAGTCGCCGCCTTCTGTCTGCTGCTCCACCAGCTCGTTGCCGGTCTGTTTGGCGAAAGCCATGAAGTCGCGGGTCGAGCCCGAGTCTGTGGAGACAACGCGCAGCAACTGACCGCTGGTCATCTCTGCCAGCGCTTTCTTGGCCTTGAGAATGGGCAGGGGGCAATTGAGGCCCCGGGTGTCGAGTTCTTTGTCGATGTGCATCATTGATCCTTGATTGCCCTTATTTTAAGCAAATCCACGAAGCAGGCCGGCCAACCCCCATCCCGTCTGCGACGGGCCGCGGGGGCAACCCTTCCAGGAAGCTGATTTTGCTATCGAATCAATAGCTGCTTGCGCCCAACGGGCATGGGCTGAAGGCAGATTTGATGCATAAAAAATCCCGGGATGCAGTGCAAACCCGGGATGGCTTGTCCAGGCTCGGGGCGCCGTGCGGGGACCTTACTTCATGCCGAACTTGGCCTTGGCGTCGTTCTGGCAACTGTCTTTTGCAGCGCCGGACAGGGTGTCGCAACGCTCCCTGGCGGCCTTGTACTGGGCCTCGTTCTTGTCGGCATTGGCATCCTTGCGGGCTTCGGAGACATTTTCTGCCCGGTCCTTGCTGCCTTCGGCAGCTGCCTTGCTGACCTTGGCATCGGCCTTCGCGGTGGTTCGGGCGGCCTTGGCATCCTTCACACACACATCTTTGGCATTGCCGGCCAGGTCGTCACATTTTTCCTTGGCGACGTCGTAAGCAGCGTCAGCCTTCACATCACGGACCTTTTTGTCATGGGCGGGGCTGGGCTTGTGCTGGGCTTCCAGTTCGGCTTTGGCAACCTTTTCCGCGCCCTTGGCTTCGGCCTGGCAAATATCCTTGGCATTGGCGCTCAGGGTCGAGCAGCGTTGCTTGGCGGCCTTGTAGTCGGCTTCGATGCGGTCCTTCTGGACCTTGTGCTCTTCCTTGGTCAATGCCATGGCATTGCCGGCGAAGGCGCACGAAACTGCGAGGGTGAGCATGGCGAGTCTGGTTTTCATGGTGTGTTCCTCTGATGGGTGCGAGTAATTCTGGATGAGCTTGTTTCAGCAAAGCCGCCGCATGGGTTCAGCCTTGCCCTCGGGGTCAATACCGTTCGAAAAAGCCTGTCGGATTGCGTTGCTGGAAATCGTCGAGCTGTTTTTCCGCTTCGTCCTTGGCCAGCCCGTGACGGGCCTGGATGCGACCAAGCAACTGGTCGCGCTTGCCGGCAATGATGTCGAGGTCGTCGTCGGTGAGTTTGCCCCACTGTTCCTTGACCTTGCCCTTGAACTGCATCCAGTTCCCTTCGATTTGATCCTGGTTCATGCTGATCTCCTGATAGGTGAATCGCGTGCCTTTCGGCGTTGCGACAGGAACTTCACCTTAGGCAGGCCGCTTCAGAAGGGGGGTAGGCAGGCGCAAGAGATGGCCGTAGGTGAGTGCCTACAGCAGTGCTGCGCCACCCCCGGCAGATCCTATTTCGTGCGCAAGGTGCGGCCCAGCAGCAGCACCGGCAACAGGCCCACCAGCACCAGCGCCAGCGCGGGCAAGGCGGCCTCGCCCAGGCGCTCGTCGCGCGCAAGCTGGTAGGTCACCACCGCCAGCGTATCGCTGTTGAAAGGACGCAGCACCAGGGTGGCGGGCAACTCCTTCATCACATCGACAAACACCAGCAGCGCGGCCGTGCCCACCGAGCGTTGCAGCAGCGGCCAGTGCACCTTCAGCAGCAGCGCCGCGCCTGTGCTTCCCAGCATGCGGGCACTGTCGTCGAAGCTCGCGGGGACGCGCGAATAACCGCTTTGCACCGACTGGAGCGCCACCGCGGTGAAACGCACCAGGTAGGCCCAGACAAGGCCGAGCACGGTGGCCGTGATCCAGTAGCCGGCGGCAGTTTGCGGCGCCGCCGCCTGCAACCAGCCCACCGGCAGCAGCAGGCCCACCACAATCACGGCACCCGGCACGGCATAACCGAGGCCGGCCAGCTGGACGGCGGCACGGGTCGGCCAGTCAGGCCGCCGACGCACCGCAAAGGCAAGCGCGAGCGCGATACCTGTGGCCAGTACGGCACTGAGGCCTGCCAGTCCCACGCTGTTGAGCGACCAGCGCACAAACTGCGTCCAGGGCAGCTCGCCCCAGCCAGCGACCAGGGGCCGCAGCATGAACAGCACCGGCATCACAAAACCCAAAAGGATGGGCAGCGCGCATACCAGCCAGGCCACGCCGGCGCGCGGCCCATGAAGCGGTGTGGGTGCGGCGTCGGCAGCGCCGGCGCGCCCGCCCCGGCTGGTGGAAAAGCGCATGCGCTTTTGCGCCTGATGTTCGATCTTCAGCAGCACTGCCACGACCAGCAACAGCACGCTGGCAAGCTGCGCGGCGGCCAGGCGGTTGTCCATGGCCAGCCAGGCCTTGTAAATGCCGGCCGTGAAAGTCTGGATGCCGAAATAGCTGGAGACGCCGAAGTCGGCCAGCGTTTCCATCAGCGCCAGTGCCACCCCCGCTGCCACCGCGGGGCGTGCCAGCGGCAACGCCACTTCGCGGATGCGGCGTGACAGGGGTGCCCCCAGCAGCCGGGCGGCCTCCATCAGGTGCGCCGCCCGCTCGGACAAGGCGGTGCGCGCCAGCAGGTAGACATAGGGATACAGCGATACCGTGAACACCAGCACCGCACCGCCAAGGCTGCGGATTTCGGGCAACAACCTGCCCTGCAGCCCAAAGCTGTCACGCATCCAGGTTTGCAGCGGACCGGCGTACTGCAAAAAATCGGTATAGGCATAAGCCACCACATACGCGGGCATGGCCAGCGGCAGCAGCAGCGCCCAGGCAAAAAAGCGCCGTCCCGGAAAGTCAAACAGGGTCACCGCACTGGCAGTCGCCATGCCGACCACCGCCACGCCCAGCGCGACCGACAGGCACAGCAGCAGCGAGGTGAATCCGTATTCGGGCAGCACCGTCTTCAGCAGCTGGCTCAGGATGGGCAGGGAATCGGCGTCCAGCTCCAGCCAGGACAGCAGCACCGTCAGCACCGGCAAGGTGAGCGCAGCCATGAGCACAAACAGCAGGGCGGACGGGATAAAACGGCGAAGCATGAAGTCCAGAAAAAAGGCAGGGTAGCCGCCGGTCGGCGCGCCCTTTCCGCATGGCTTTGCAGGTGGGCACCTTCAAAGTGTGAATGAGAATTGTAAGCATCTACAATTCGTCCATGTTTTTAGACCTTTCCAAGCTGGTGGTGCACTATGCCGGGCAGCCACGGCCTGCCGTCAACGGCGTGTCGCTGGGCTTGCGAATCGGCGAGATCGGCGTGCTGATCGGGCCCTCGGGCTGCGGCAAGACCACCTTGCTGCGCGCCGTCGCGGGACTGGAGCGCGCCCAGGCCGGAAGCATCCTGCTGGACCGCGAAACCGTCAGCAGCGCAGGTGTCCACATCCCCGCAGAACAGCGACGCATCGGCATGGTGTTCCAGGACTACGCGCTGTTTCCGCACCTGGACGTTGGCCACAACGTGGCTTTCGGCCTGTCCCACTTGCGGCCGGCCGAGCGCCAGCACCGCATTGCCGAGGTGCTGCAGATGGTGGGCCTCGGTGAGGCGCAAGGGCGACACCCGCACGAGCTGTCGGGCGGCCAGCAACAACGCGTGGCGCTGGCGCGTGCACTGGCGCCCAAACCGCGGCTGCTGCTGCTCGACGAGCCTTTTTCCAACCTGGATGTGGATCTGCGCGAACGCCTGGCCCATGAGGTGCGCGCCATCCTGAAGCAGGCCGGTGCCACCGCACTCATGGTGACGCATGACCAGCTCGAGGCTTTTGCGATCGGCGACCGCATTGGCGTCATGCACGAAGGCGAGTTGCACCAGTGGGACGAAGCCTACGAGCTCTACCACCGGCCGGCGACGCGTTTTGTGGCCGACTTCATCGGCCACGGGGTCTTCACCCGCGCGCAAATCATGCAGCAGGGCGACGAGGTGGTGGTGCGGACCGCTCTGGGTGACCTCAGCGATGTGCTGGAATGCCCCCTGCCCGGCGCCTACCCGGACGGCGTGTGTGATGTGCTGCTGCGCGCGGACGATATCGTGCACGACGATGCGGCACCGGTGAAAGCGCAGATCGTGCGCAAGGCCTTTCGCGGTTCGGAATTTTTGTACACCCTCCAGCTGCGCAGCGGCGAAACCGTGATGGCCCACGTGCCCTCCCACCATGACCACGCGCTGGGCGAATGGATAGGCATTCGCGCCGAGGTTGACCACGTGGTGACCTTCCAGCGCGAATGAGCCCTGTCTAGCGGCCGGCTTCAGCGCCTTCGCGCAGCAGGCGGGCCACCTCTGCCTGAAGGTCGGCGGCCCAGGCCCTGCGGTCGCGGCCATCGGCGCACTGGGGCTGGCCCACCGTCACCTCGGCGCGCAGGCGCGTCACACACAGGGTTTCCCAGATCGATACGAAAATCGAATCGTCGTCGATGTAACGCGGCGCAAAACTCGTGCGCCCGGTGTCCGCGTCGACAAACCGCAGCGCCAGCGGCTGCACCGGTGCGTCGGCGGAAATCGCAGCCTGCAGCAAGTTGGCATGAAACGGTTTCATGGAAATCCCGTCACCGGTCGTGCCTTCGGGGAATACCGCCAGCACCTCGCCCAGCCGCAGCCGCTCGACCATGTGGTGCACCACGCGGTGCGCGTCGCGCCGCGATTCGCGCTCGATGTAGAGCGTGCCCGCGCCGCCGGCCAGCGTACCCACCAGCGGCCAGTGCCGGATGTCGGCCTTGGACACGAAGCGGCAATAACGCGAGGCATGCAACACCACGATGTCCAGCCAGGACAGGTGGTTGGCGACCAGCAAGGCTGGACCCTGGGCCACCGGCAGGCCCTGCAGCGCCAGCTCGATACCGACGCCGCGCAGCATGCCCTGCGCCCAGGTGTGCACCCGTTCCTCCCTCTGCTGCTGCGCCAGCCGGGGGAAGCGGAAAACAATGGTCCAGATGCCGCCCGCAATGTGCGACAAGGCCCACAGCAGCCGCCAGACGGCCCTGGCTTGCCGCACGCGCCTATGCCCCGTAGGCGAGTTGGCCGCCCACCAGGGTCCAGCGCACACGGGCCGGCAACTGGTAGCCTGAAAACGGCGTGTGTTTGCCCTGGCTGCGCAACGCATCGGGCTGCACCGTCCATTCCGACTGCGCGTCAAACACGCAGATGTCGGCGACGCCGCCGGCAGCAAGCTGACCGGCACTGGCCTGTAAGGTGCCGAGAGCGCCGCCGAGCACGCGGGCCGGTTCGCTGGTGAGCACCGCCAGCGCGCGCTGCAGACCCACGCCACTGTCCTGGCCCCACTTGCAGGCCAGGCCCAGCAGCAGTTCCAGCCCGGTCGCGCCCGGCTCGGCTTCGGCAAAAGGCAGGGTCTTGGCATCGGCCTCGACCGGCGTGTGGTCCGACACCAGCGCATCGATGGTGCCGTCGAGCAGACCCTGGCGCAGCGCATCGCGGTCACGCTGCTGGCGCAGCGGCGGGTTCAGACGCATGCGGCTGTCAAAGTAACCGATGTCGGTATCGGTCAGGTGCAAGCTGTTGATGCTGACATCGGCAGTGACTGCCAGGCCTTCGGCCTTGGCACGCGCCAGCAGGGCCACACCCGCAGCGCTGCTGATGCGGCAGACATGCACGCGCGCGCCGGTCGCACGCATCAGCTCGAACAGGGTGTGCAGCGCAATCGTTTCGGCCGCCACCGGCACGCCGCTCAGGCCCAGGCGTGTGGCCAGCGCCCCGCTGGCAGCCACACCGCCGCCCAACCAGCTGTCCTGCGGACGCAACCAGACGGTGTAGCCAAAACTGGCGGCATATTGCAGCGCACGCAGCAGCACCTGGGTGTTGGCCAGGGGTACGTCGGCCTGGCTGAAGCCGACACAGCCGGCCTCGGTCAGCTCCACCATTTCCGTCAATGCCTCTCCCTGGAGCGCCCGCGTCAGCGCACCCAGCGGAAATACGCGCGACTGGTGCAGCTTTTCGGCGCGGAACTTGAGCATCTCGACCAGGCCGGGTTCGTCGAGCACCGGATCGGTGTCCGGCGGGCAAACCAGGCTGGTCACGCCGCCGGCGACGGCCGCAGCCAATTCGCTCTCGAGCATGCCCTCATGCTCGTAACCGGGTTCGCGCAGGCGTGCCGACAAATCGATCAGGCCCGGCGCGACGATGCAGCCCGCGGCATCGATGGTTTTGTTCGGCGTGAAATCGGCCGCCGCGCCCTTGAGCGAAACAATGCGTCCCGCGGCGATGGCCACATCCCCCACCGCGTCGTGGCCCGATGCCGGATCGATCACCCGGCCGTTTTTGATCAGTATCTTCATGATTCATTCCCGGCAACAATGCTCATGACGGCCATGCGCACCGCGATACCGAAGGTGACCTGCGGCAGGATCACGCTTTGCGCGCCGTCGACGACCGCCGAGTCGATCTCGACGCCGCGGTTGATCGGGCCGGGGTGCATCACGATGGCGTCGGGTTTCGCCAGCTGCAGCTTCTCCGTCGTCAGGCCGAAGCTCTTGAAGAACTCCTGGCTACTGGGGAGCAAGGCGCCGGACATGCGTTCGTTCTGCAGGCGCAGCATGATGATGACGTCGGCATCGCGGATGCCTTCCTCCAGCGTGTGGCAGACGCGCACGCCCATCTGCGCCATGTCGGCGGGCACCAGGGTCTTGGGTCCCACCACACGCACTTCCGGGCAGCCCAGCGTTGTCAACGCGTGGATGTCGGAGCGCGCGACCCGGGAATGCAGCACGTCACCCACAATGGCCACCGTGAGGTTGCTGAAATCCTTCTTGTAATGACGGATGGTGTACATGTCCAGCAGCCCCTGGGTGGGGTGCGCATGGCGGCCATCGCCGGCGTTGATCACATGGACATGGGGCGCAACGTGCTGCGCGATCAGGTAGGGTGCGCCGGACTCGCTGTGGCGCACCACAAACAGGTCGGCCGCCATCGCGCTGAGGTTGGAGATGGTGTCGAGCAGGGATTCGCCCTTGGATGCCGATGAACGCGCGATGTCCAGGTTGATCACGTCCGCCGACAGCCGTGTGGCCGCGATCTCGAAGGTGGTGCGGGTGCGTGTGGAGTTCTCGAAGAACAGGTTGAATACGCTTTTCCCACGCAGCAGGGGCACCTTCTTGACCTCGCGGTCGCTGATGCTGACAAAGCTGGCGGCAGTGTCCAGGATCTGCGTGAGGGTGGCTTGGGGCAAACCCTCGATCGACAGCAGGTGGATCAGTTCGCCGTTGTTGTTGAGCTGCGGATTTCGTCGGTACAACATGTCAGGCCTTGCGTGCGGCCTGGCCGCCGGTAAGTGGGTTCATGCGGTCGCTCCTTGCACCTGAAAACTGAATTGGCCATCATCGCTGCGCGCCAGGGCCAGGGACTGCGCAGCAGGCAGGGCCACCCGGGCCGCCGCAAAGTCGGCCTGGATCGGCAACTCGCGACCGCCCCGGTCCACCAGCACCACCAGCCTGACACTGGCGGGCCGGCCGTAGTCGAACAGCTCGTTGAGCACCGCGCGTATGGTGCGCCCGGTGTAGAGCACATCGTCGAGCACGATCAGGTCGGCGCCGTTGACGTCGAAAGGCAGAACGGTCTGGCCGCTGGCCGACAGGCCGCGCTGGGCAAAATCGTCGCGGTGCATGGCCGAGGACAGGGTGCCGGCCGCATCCGCCAGACCCAGGTCGGCGCGCAGGCGTTCTGCCAGCCACACGCCGCCCGAAGCGACACCCACCAGGCGCGGCTTCGGTCCGGCCGTCGCCAGCATCTGCGGCATGACACGCAGCACTTCGCGGTACAGCGCCTCCGCATCCAGGGTCAGGCTGCTCATGGAAGACTCCTTAAAAATTGCTCGAGGATTATGCAGGCAGACGCCGCATCGGCATCGGTCGCACCTTGCGACAGGGCTTCCGTGGTGCTGTAGCGTTCATCGACCTCGAACACCTGCAGGCCGGAACGCCCGCGCAACTGGCGCGCGAACTTCAGGGCACGCGCGGTGTTTTCATGGCTGGCGCCGTCGGGGTGATACGGAATGCCCACGACCAGGGCGTCAGGCTGCCATTCCCGGATCTTCAGCGTGATGGCCGCAAAACGGGCATCACCTTCGGCGGCAATGCTGCCTTGCGGTGTAGCGGTGCGCGTCAGCCGGTTGCCGGTGGCAACGCCGGTGCGCTTGAGGCCGAAGTCGAAAGCAAGAAACGTCTGGAAACTGGCAGCCACGGCAGGCGGGGCCCATGTGCTCATGCGTGGCCGGCCTCGGGCGACAACATCCAGCTTTGCAGGCCCAGCAGCAGCAGGGCCTTGTCATAACGCTGTTCGACTGGCGTGTCGAAAATCAGCGACAGATCGGCCTCGACGGTCAGCCAGCTGTTTTCGGAAATCTCCGACTCCAGCTGGCCCTCGCCCCAAGAGGAATACCCGAGAGAGACAAACACCTTGCGCGGGCCGGCGCCGGTGGACAGGGCTTCCAGCACGTCCCGGGAGGTTGTCATCTCGAGTCCGCCGGGAATCGTCATGGTCGAGGCATAGACGGATTCGGAGCCTTCCAGCATGCACTCGTGCAGCACAAAACCGCGTTCGGTCTGGACCGGGCCACCCTGGAACACCGGCGATGCCGTCAGGTCCTCGCGGCGCAAGGGCAAGGCGACCTTGTCGAACAGGTTCTGCAGATTGATCTCGCTGGGCTTGTTAATCACCAGCCCCAGCGCGCCACGGTCGCTGTGTTCGCACATGTACACCACACTTCTGGCGAAAGCCTCGTCGTCCAGACCGGGCATGGCGATCAGGAAGTGGTGGGTAAGATTGATCGGTGCAGAATCCATGGCCATGGCGCGATTTTACGCGCAGGCCGCCTGCGCCGGTGGAAAAAACCCTGCCCGCTGCCTTCACCCCGCCAGGAACATTTTCTGAACATGAGCAAGCAATTTGACAAGGGCCTGATGTGGTTCCGGCGCGACCTGCGCTGTGATGACAACGCGGCGCTGTACCACGCGCTCAAAACCTGCCGCCAGGTATTTTGCGTGTTTGTGCTGGATCGTGACATCCTGGACAAGCTGCCGCGCGCCGACCGCCGGGTCGAATTCATCCGGGAATCCCTGGTGGACCTGGACGACCAGCTGGGGCGGCTGGCAGGTCAGCATGGCGTGAACAACGCGGGCCTGATCACGCTGCACGGGCAGGCGGCCGGGGCTGTTCCGGCACTGGCACGGGCCCTGGCCGTGAATGCGGTTTTTGCCAACCACGATGACGAGCCCCAGTCGCTGCAGCGCGATCAGCAGGTTGCCGACGCGCTGGCCGGGTCCGCCGCGGCTTTTCACAGCTTCAAGGACCATGTGATTTTTGAACGCCAGGAACTGCTGACGCAGGCCGGCAAGCCCTACAGCGTTTTCACACCGTATAAAAACGCCTGGCTCAAAAAGGTCGACGCGTTTTACCTGCGCTCCTATGCGGTTGAGAATCACGCTGCGGCGCTGGCGCCGCGCCCCGCCGCATGGCAAACAGCTGTGCCCGAGCTGGCGGTGTTCGGGTTTGAACCGACCAATCTCGCGGGGCTGAAGATCCCTGCGGGCAGTGCCGGCGGATTGCAATTGTTTGATGAATTTGCAGCCCGCATCGACCAGTACCACGCCACGCGCGATTTCCCGGCGGTCAAGGGGCCGAGCTACCTGGGCGTGCACCTGCGTTTCGGCACGGTGTCCATACGCCGGCTGGCGGCCACAGCGCTGCAAAAGCAACAGCAGGGCAGCGACGGTGCAGCGGTCTGGCTCAGTGAACTGGTCTGGCGCGATTTTTATGCGCAGATCCTGAGCAACTTCCCGCATGTGGCCACGGCCTCGTTCAAGCCGGAATACGACGCCATCCAGTGGGAGCAGGGACCTCGCGCGCAAGCACTGTTCCAGGCCTGGTGTGAAGGCCGCACCGGCTACCCGCTGGTCGACGCGGCCATGGCGCAGATCAACCAGACCGGCTACATGCATAACCGGCTGCGCATGGTCACCGCGTGTTTTCTGGTCAAGGACCTCGGCATCGACTGGCGCTGGGGCGAGGCCTACTTCGCCACGCACCTCAACGACTTTGACCTGTCGGCCAACAACGGGGGCTGGCAGTGGGCGTCCAGCAGCGGCTGCGACGCACAGCCCTACTTCCGCATCTTCAACCCGGTCACGCAGAGCGAAAAGTTTGACGCCGGGGGCAAGTTCATCCGCAGGTACCTGCCCCCGTTGGCCGGGCTGAGCGGCCGTTCGATCCACAGCCCGTGGCTGGCCAGCCCGGTCGAGCTGGCAGCCGCCGGCATCGAACTCGGCCGGGACTACCCGCTTCCGGTGGTGAAACACGACGAGGCCAGGGCCCTGACGCTGCAGCGCTACGCACCCGTCAAAAAGCTGGCAGGGCCTGAATCGCTATAATTTTTATAGCTGATCGCGCTTGCCGGCTATGGGCTGGAGGCCTTTTTTACTTCAAGCTGCAAGCTCGGCGCTGCAGTAGTGGCGAATCAGGCTGAGCAGTTCGTCCTCGGCATAAGGTTTGCCTAGGTAGTGATCGACACCCAGCTCCTTGGCATGTTCGCGGTGCTTCTCGGCAATTCGCGACGTGATCATGATGATCGGCAGGCCGCTCAGGCGAACGTCGCCGCGGATGTTGCGCGCCAGATCGAAGCCGTCCATGCGCGGCATCTCGATGTCCGACAGCACCACCGTGGGCAGCTCTTCCTGCAGCCGTTCCAGGGCCTGCAGGCCGTCGGCCGCCATGGACACGCGGTAACCCTCGCGCTGCAGCAGCCGCTGGGTCACGCGCCGCACGGTGATCGAGTCGTCCACCACCAGGATCAGTGGAATCTGCGGCGCTGCCGGGATGACCGGCGCCACGGCGACGCCGCCACCGGCATCCGCAGCAGACTGCTCCAGCATGTGCGGCTCGGCGCTGTCGGAACTCCAGCCGCGTGCCTGCTGCCCATACACCGTGGCCAGCGCCACCGGGTTGTAGATCAGCACCACCGCACCCGAGGCCAGCACCGACATGCCCGCCAGGCCCGGCAGGCGTGACAGCTGGGGTCCGAGGTTTTTCACCACCACCTCCTGGTTGCCCAGCACTTCATCGACGTGCAGGGCAATCCGCTGGGCGGCACTCCGGAAAATCACCACCGGTGCAGTTTTGCCCTGGGGTTCGTTGCTGCGGCGGGAAGCCTGCAGCAAGGCACCCGACCAGAAGAAGGGCACACTCTCGCCGGCCACGTCGAGCACACCGCTGTTGTAGGCCTGCTGCAGGTCCTTGGCGGAAATCCGGCGCACGGTCTCGACCACGTTGGCAGGCACACCCACCGAGGAGCCGCCCGCACGCAGCATGACCACCTGCGTCACCGCCGTGGTCAGCGGCAGGACCAGCTTGAAGTTGGTGCCCTTGCCCGCCACGGTGGTGGTTTCAATCCGGCCGCCCAGTGCGTTGACTTCGGACCGGACCACGTCCATGCCGATGCCACGACCGGCAAGCTCGGTCACATGGGATGCAGTGGAAAAACCTGGCATGAAAATAAGGTTGGCGGCTTCATCGTCGCCGATCTGCTGGCCCGGCGCGATCAATCCCGAGCCCTCGGCCTTCTCGCGGATACGCTGCAGGTTCAGCCCGGCGCCGTCATCGCGGAACTCGACCGCCACGTCGTTGCCCGACTGCTGCACGCTGACGGTGATCAGGCCGCTGGCGTCCTTGCCGGCACCGGTACGTACCTCGGGATCCTCGATGCCGTGCGCCACGCAATTGCGCAACAGGTGCTCGAAGGCAGGCGTCATGCGGTCCAGCATGCCGCGGTCCATCTCGATGGTGCCGCCCTGCAGGTCCAGCCGCACCTGCTTGCCGGTTTCCTTCGAAGCCTGCCGCACCACGCGGTACAGGCGCTCCGAAATGCCCTCGAACTCCACCATGCGGGTACGCAACAGGTCACGCTGCAACTCCCTGGTCTGGCGCGCCTGGGCGATCAGATCGTCCTCGGTCGCTTCAACCGTGCGCTGCAGGGTGCGCTGCACGGTCGCCACGTCGTTGACCGATTCGGCCATCATGCGGGTCAGTTCCTGCACACGGGTGAAGCGGTCGAACTCCAGCGGATCGAACCCGAGCTGGGCTTCCTTGGCCTGCTGCAAACGCGACTGCATCTGGGTTTCCGAATGCATTTCAACGTCGCGCAGTTGCGAGCGCAAACGATTCAAGTTACCGCTCAGGTCGTTCAGCGAACCGCGCAACTGGTTCAGTTCGGCTTCCAGGCGGGAGCGCGTGATCATCACCTCACCGGCCTGGTTGACCATGCGGTCCAGCAACTGCGAACGCACGCGGATCGAACCGGACGCCGCCGGGCGCAAGGGCTGCAGGGCGGTGGCCTGGGCCATGGACATCACCACCTTGCGGCCACCTGCAGGCGCCACGGCTGTGCCCGTTGCATCCTGCGCCTCATCCGTTCCGGGGGCCGTTGCCGCGGGAGACAGGGGCTGCAGGGGTTCCACCGTTTCAGAAGTGCCGGGGTGGCGAAGCGCCTCGAAGTTCGCCTGCATGCCGTCAAACGTCGCCAGCAAGGCATCGAAGTCCTGGGAAGCGGCCGCGTCTGAACCCATGTGTTCGATGTCGGATTCGATACGGTGGGCCATCTCCCCCAGCCGCATGGCGCCGGCCAGCCGGGCACTTCCCTTGAGGGTGTGCAAGGCCCGCAAAACCTCGTTGCGCGCGCCCAGGTTGTCAGGTCGTGCCGCCCATTGCCGCAAGGCTGCGCCCAGTTGCGGCATCAGCTCAGCACCTTCTTCCTCGAAAATCGGGAACAGGTCCGGGTCGATGACGTCCACCGCGTCGAACTCGTCGTCCATGTCCTCGCTAAAGGCCGATGGCTGGGAGGACGCTGCCGCAGCGCTCACGGGTTCAGGCGCGGGCGACGCAGGTTGAAATTCCGCCGCTGCAGCCACATTTGCCGCGGCTGGAGAAACCGGAACAGGTGCGCTGGTTACCGCCTTGATGATGAATTTGGACACGGGAGCAGGAGCTGGCGCAGGAGCGACCGGTGGCGCCGCCGCAGCAAGCGGGGCCGGGACCTCCACGTCCCCGGCAAGCGCTTCGCCGGCAGGTTCGGAGAAGTCGATGTCGCGCAAGGCCTGCAGGATTTTCGGGTCAGGCTGTTTGAGGAAGCCTGCGGCGAACTGGTGCAGCAGTCGCCGTAT
>LNFM01013145.1_pt1 | contig 13296 bp, 14 predicted proteins | sample 596031 | NCBI WGS metagenome assembly LNFM01 (sample SAMN04254537, study PRJNA301005) | activated carbon metagenome | isolation source: dual media filters at the Ann Arbor, Michigan drinking water treatment plant | place: USA: Ann Arbor
GAGAAGCGCGGATTGGCCGGGCGCTTGGCCGGCGGGGTCAGGTCTGTCATGGTAGCCTTCCAGCTAAAAGCCCTTCGTTGGGGAAGGGTGTCCCAAGGCCGCGTTTAACGGCCCGTTTGGGGTGGCACAAGGGAAAAAATCATCGTAAAGCGCCGCTTGACCGCGCATTTGCGACGCGGACCACCGACCGCGGGGCGTAAGCGATGCATGTGGCCACCCTTCTGACCAACCCCGAACGGCCCGTGCTTGACCGCGCCCTCGTCGAATCCCTGCGCAACGCCTGGGGTGGCGGCGAGGCCCGATGGCTTGACCCAGGCGTCGCGGCCGAGATCGACCTTGCCACCCCGCCCGCCGATCTTTGGAAGGTGTGGTCAGACCTGCAAGGGCTTGGGATCGACCTTGCCGTGCAGCAAGCCGCAGGCCGCCGCAAGCGCTTTCTCATCGCAGACATGGACAGCACGATGATCCGCGAAGAGTGCATTGACGAGTTGGCGGACGAGGCTGGTGTCGGCGCGCATGTGGCCGGCATCACCGCGCGCGCGATGAATGGCGAACTTGATTTCGAGGCCGCCTTGCGCGAACGCGTGGGGCTTCTGCAAGGGCTTCCCGCCAGCGTCATCGACCATGTGCTGCGCGACCGGATCAACCTGATGGGCGGTGCCGAAGTGCTGCTCGCCACGATGAAGGCTAACGGCGGTCACGCGGCACTGGTGTCGGGTGGCTTCACCGCCTTCACCTCCGCCATCGCCGCCCGCCTCGGCTTTGACGAAACCCGCGCCAATACGCTCGACATCGCGGACGGCCTGCTGACCGGCAAGATCATCGAGCCGATCCTCGGCAAAGCCGCCAAACTTGCCGCGCTGGAAGAGATCACCGCCCGGCTCGGGCTCACCCCGGCCGAGGCGATTGCGGTGGGCGACGGTGCCAATGACCTTGCGATGCTTGGCCGGGCCGGAACAGGTGTCGCGCTGCACGCCAAGCCCTCGGTGCAGGCGGAATGCGCGATCCGCGTCAACCACGGCGATCTGACCGCGCTCCTCTATCTGCAAGGCTACAGCCGCGACGAGTTTGCCACCTGACACCGCCCCCCAAGGCGGCCCCTTGCGACAGTCTGGTGAAACCGCCACAAGCACCTGATGTTCGAAGTCGCCACCTCGCTCGCCCTCATCCTCATCCTCGCGGCTTTCTGCGCCGGCTTTGTCGACAGCATTGCAGGCGGCGGCGGTCTGATAACGGTGCCCGCGCTGCTCCTCGCCGGGGCCTCACCGGTCGAGGCGCTGGCCACCAACAAGCTGCAAGGCACCTTCGGCTCGGCCACCGCCATGCTGACCTACGCCCGCGCGGGCCATGTCCGACCGCTTGACCAGCTTGGCATGGCCGCCGTCAGCGCCATCGCCGGCGCCGGTGGCGCGCTTGTGGCGCACCTCATCCCGGCAGAAGTGCTGCGGCTGGCGATGCCGGTGATCCTCGTCGCGGTCGCGCTGTTCTTCGCCCTGAAGCCCGGCCTCAGCGACGACAACCGCGCCGCGCGGATGCGGCCCGCCGTCTTTACCTTCACCGCCGTGCCGCTGATTGCGGCCTATGACGGATTCTTCGGCCCCGGCACCGGGTCGTTCTTCATGATGGGTTTCGTCCTTCTGGCCGGCTACGGCGTGCTGAAGGCCACGGCCCACACGAAGATGCTGAACTTCGCGTCCAACCTCGGTAGCCTCCTTGTGTTCGTGTTCAGCGGCGCGACGTGGTGGGTGATGGGTTTTGCGATGGCCGCGGCGCAGATCGGCGGGGCGGCACTTGGTGCGCGCCTGGCCGTCCGCATCGGGGCGCGGCTGATCAAGCCCCTCCTCGTCGTGGTGTCCTCGCTGATGGCGGCGCGGCTTTTGTGGCAGGCGCTTGGCGGTTGATGCTGCGGCTGCAAAGTGTCGCACCGGATTGCGCGGTTGTCCGCCCCCCCTATCTCAGGCGGGAAAGGAAACCAGATGTCCGATACATCCCAAACCCCCGTCCTTCCGCTTGACCGCCACAAGGCGCCCGATGGCCTTTCCGACCGCATCGCCCTTGGCATCGTCAAGTTCATGCGCCTCTTTGCCGACGCCTTCTTTTCCAAACGCTACGGCCACCGCGCCGTCGTTCTGGAAACCGTGGCCGCTGTTCCCGGCATGGTGGGTGGCCTGCTTCAGCACCTGAAATCGCTGCGCCACATCCGCGAGGATGAAGGCTGGATCCGCGAATTGCTGGACGAAGCCGAGAACGAGCGGATGCACCTGATGACCTTCATCAACATCGCCAAGCCCTCGCTCTTTGAACGGGCACTGATCATGGGCGGGCAGGCGGTGTTCTTCAACACGTACTTCTTCCTCTACCTCTTCGCCCCCAAGACCGCGCACCGCGTGGTGGGTTATCTGGAGGAGGAGGCGGTGGTCAGCTACACCGGCTATCTCGAACAGGTCGACAACGGCTCGGTGGAAAACGTCCCCGCGCCGAAGATCGCGATCGACTACTGGCAGCTTGCCCCCAATGCCCGCCTGCGTGACGTGATCATCGCCGTGCGCGCCGACGAGGCCAAGCACCGCGACGTGAACCACGGCTTTGCCGATACGCTGGCCGCCGGTGCGTCAAAACGGCAAACCGCTGCGGGCCGCGCGCTCGACTAACCGCCCCAACCCGCCGCCTGCATCTCGCGCAGGCGGCTTGCGGTGCGTTCAAACTCGAACGACCCCTCGCCAGGCGACAAGCCTGACCTTCGCTTCGTACAAAGCGTCGATCAGGGTCACAAAGCGTTTGGCTTCGTTGTAATTGGTGGCCGAAAGGTGCGGGATATCCTCCAGGATCAGCACCCGCACCGCTTCGGCAATCGCCAGAAAATCGGCCGGTCCCAGCGGCTTGGCGCACAATTCCCAAAAGCTTGCCCGCGCCACGCCATTGGCGAAACGCGCCAGTTCCACCTTCCGTCCGTTCACCGTCAGCACCAAAGGCTGGCCGGGCGACCCCCCGGTCAGATCGGTCCAGATCGCCGAGATCTGGTCGCCAGCCGTGCGCGCGGGGTGGAAATAAACCTGCGCGCCCGCCAGCCGGTGCTGGCGGTAATCGGTCGGGCTTTCCAGTTCCTGCACGTCCAGCCGTTGCTCCAGCATGGCGATGAAGGGCAGGAATATCCCCCGGTTCAGCCCGTCCTTGTACAGATCCTGCGGTGGCCGGTTTGACGTGGTGACGATCACTATTCCGGCGGCGAACAGCTTTTCAAACAGCCGCCCGACGATCATCGCATCCGTGATGTCAGTGATCTGCATCTCGTCGAAGGCCAAAAGCTGCACCTCGCGGATCACCTGATCCGCCACCGGGGCAAGCGGGTCTTCGACGCCGCGCTGCCGCGCCTCGTGCATGCCGCGGTGAATTTCCTGCATGAAGGCATGGAAATGCACCCGTCGCTTGCGGGCAATGGCGGTGGCTTCGGTAAAAAGGTCCATCAGCATAGATTTGCCGCGCCCGACGCCGCCCCACAGGTAAAGCCCCTTCGGTGGCATAACGGGCTTGGCAAAAAGGCCCGCAAACAGGCCGACCTTGCGATTGGCGTTCCCCTCCAGCCAGACCCGCACCACCTCAAGCCGGGACAGAACCGCGTGCTGCGCCGGATCGGGCCGCAGAACCCCTGCGGCGACCCGCGTTTCGTAAATGTCTGTCAGCGTTTGGCGCATGATCTGGCTTAGCCTGCCGCAGTCTGCCTGAAAAGACCGATGCGATCAGAGCGGCGCAAGCGTCAGCCCGTCGGGCCCGAAACGTTCGCTTTCCAATCCGTCGACCAGCAGCCGCGACCACAGACCGCGTGCGGGGCGCCCGGTCGCCGCAACCGGTGCATAAAGCTCGATCAGGCCGCCGGCGAGGTCCAGAAAGCGAACCGGAACCGTCCCGCCGCCGCGCACCAGATCCACCGAGGCGACCAGTCTCGCCCCCTGGTCCTCGAAGAAACGCTGTGTTGCGGGCAGATCGCGGCAGGGAATGCCGATATGGTCGTGGCCAGCCGTTGCGACCGGGTTCTGCTTGCGCTGGCAAAGCTCGATCCGCGCGCCTTCCGGGCCCTTGAGGTAGACATAGCGGATGCCGCCTTGCCAGAATTCCGGGATGTCGCCGATACCGTCCGGCGTGACCTCAGGTTCCAGCCCCGCGCCCGACGCCTGAAACCGCGCCAGTGCGGCGTCGATATCGGGCACCGCAAGGGCGATGTGGTCGATGCGGCCATGCCCCGCCGGCACCTCGCCCCCCACGACACGCACCCGCTGCGAGCCGAGCGTCAGGTCCGCGCCTGTCGCCGCAAAACCGAACACGCGGCACAAAACCTCGATGCCCGCCTCCGGGTCGGCCAGGCAAAGTTCGGGAACGATTGTCATTGCCACCTCAGCCGAAAACCATAGGGTCGGGGCCGCATCGCTGGCCTTCGTTCAAAAGGGCCATCGCTGCCATCTCGTCGGCGGTCAGCGCGAAATCGAAGATATCAAGGTTCTCGGCCAGCCCTGCGGGCCGCGTCGACCGTGGAATAACCGAAACACCCAGTTGCACATGCCAGCGCAAGATCACCTGCGCCGGGCTTTTCCCGGTCCGCGCCGCCGCTTCGCGCACCACGGGCGCATCGAAGCTCCGCCCCTGCCCCAGCGGCGTCCAGCTTTGCGTGACGACACCCAGACGGTCATGCAGGTGGCGCAGCTCCGCCTGTTGCAGGCGCGGGTTCAGCTCGATCTGGTTGACCACCGGCACCGTCCCGGTTTCGCCGATGATGCGCTCAAGATGGTCGCCCATGAAGTTCGACACGCCGATCGACCGGACACGCCCTTCCTCCTTCAGCCGGATCAGCGCGCGCCATGTGTCGACATAGAGGTTCCTGTCCGGCACCGGCCAATGGATCAGGCACAGCTCCACGCTGTCCATGGCCAGCCGCTTCAGGCTGCCCTCCACCGCACGCAAGCACGCATCATGGCCCTGCTCGGTGTTCCACACCTTGGTCGTCACGAAAATCTCGTCGCGCGGCACGCCACTGGCGCGCACACCTTCGCCCAGACCCTCCTCGTTGCCATAGATCGCCGCGCCGTCGATCAGCCGATATCCCATCCGCAGCGCCGCCGAGACGGTCTCTGCCGTGGTATCTTCCGGCACCTGCCAGATCCCAAGTCCGACTTGCGGGATCATATGGCCATCGTTCAGTCGCAGGCGTTGGGGTGGCATGGGTCTTCCTTTTCCGACCAAGCGAGAAAGCGGCAACTGGCCTGCCGAGGCAAGGGGAAATCGCACCTGCGGCTTGAACGGTTCCGCTTAACGGCGCCCTTCAGAAAGCCTGAACCGCTGAATCTTGCCGGTCTGGGTCTTCGGCAACGCGCCCACAAAAACCACACGGCGCGGGTATTTGTAAGGGGCAATCACCGTTTTCGCGTGGTCCTGCAGCAGCTTGACCATCAGCGCGTCACCGGCAAACCCCGGCGCCAGAACCACATGCGCCTCGACGATCTGGCCACGGTCGTCGTCCTTCACGCCGACCACCGCACACTCCATTACCGCCGGATGCGAAAGCAATGCCGCCTCGACCTCCGGCCCCGCGATGTTGTAACCGGCCGAGATGATCATGTCGTCCGACCGCGCGGCAAAGTGAAAGCGCCCGTCCTCATCCTGCCAGAAACTGTCGCCGGTCAGGTTCCAGCCACCTTTCACGTATTTCCGCTGCCGGTCGTCCGCCAGATAGCGGCACCCGGTCGGCCCGCGCACGGCCAGCCGCCCAACCTCGCCGCGCGGCAACTCCTTCATGTCCTCGCCGACGATCTTCGCCTCATACCCCGCCACCGGTCGCCCGGTGCAGGCGGGGCGATGGTCGTTGAACCGGTTGGTCAGGAAGATATGCAGCATCTCCGTCGCACCGATCCCGTCCAGCATCGGCTTGCCCGTCTTGGCCATCCACTCCTCGTAAACCGGCGCGGGCAGGGTTTCCCCCGCACTCACCGCCGCGCGCAAAGACGAAAGGTCCGCCCCTTCCTCCATCGCCTTCAGCATCACCCGGTAGGCCGTCGGCGCGGTGAAACAGACCGTCGCCTTGTGCTCCTCGATGATCGAAATCATGTTCGGCGGGCTCGCCTGTTCCAGCAGCGCCGCCGCCGCCCCGAAGCGCAGCGGGAACACCGCCAAACCCCCAAGCCCGAAGGTAAACGCCAATGGCGGCGAGCCTACGAACACATCCTCAGGCACCACCTGCAACACTTCTTTCGCATAGCCATCCGCGATGATCAGCAGGTCGCGGTGGAAATGCATCGTTGCCTTCGGCTCGCCGGTGGTGCCGGATGTAAAGCCCAACAGCGCCACGTCGTCGCGCCCGACCTTCGGCCCCTCGAACCGCACCGATTTGCGCAGGGCCGCCCGGTCCAGCTCCGCATCGTGGTTCGCCGTTCCGTCAAACCCGACGACCGTCTTGAGGAATGCCGACCCCTTCGCCGCCGTCACGAGGTCTTCCATCAACCGCGTGTCGCACAGGGCATGGCTGACCTCGGCCTTGTCGATGATCGCCGACAACTCGCCCGCCCGCAGCATCGGCATGGTGTTCACCACCACCGCCCCGGCCTTGGTCGCCGCCAGCCACGCCGCCACCATCGCCGGGTTGTTCGCCGACCGGATCAGCACCCGGTTCCCCGGCTTCACGCCATAATCCTCAACCAGCGCATGGGCGATCCGGTTGGTCCAGTCGGCCAGTTCCTTGTAGGTCCGCTGCCGCCCGTTGCCGATCAGCGCGGTATGGTCGCCGAACCCGCGCTCCACCATCCGGTCGGTCAGTTCAACCGCCGCATTCATCCACTCCGGATAGGGAAAGGCACTCGTATTGATCTCCGGCCAGTCCTCCGCCGCAGGCAACCGGTCGCGGGTGAAGGTGTCGACATGCCCCGTCGGTCCCAGTTTCATGCCCCGCCCTCCGGTATCACCGCCGTCGCCTCGATCTCCACCTTGGCGCGGTCCTCGACCAAGGCCACCACCTGCACCAGCGCCATCGCCGGATAATGCCGCCCGATGGTCGCCTTGTAAGCCGCACCCAGCGCCTTCAGGTCGGCAAGGTATTCCGCCTTCGAGGTCACATACCACGTCAGCCGCACGATATGCTCCGGGCGCGCACCCGCGCAGTCCAGCACAGCCACGATGTTTGCCAGCGCCTGCCGCACCTGCCCGACAAAATCATCGGTCTCGAATTCGCAATCGCCGTTCCAGCCGACCATGCCACCGGTGAACACCATCCGCCCGGTCGCGGCGACCCCGTTGGAATAGCCGATTGCCGGCTTCCACCCCTTGGGGTGCAGGAACTCATGCATCTTCCGCCTCCATGAACGCAGCAATCCGCGCCCTGATCGCCTCGGGCCAGGGTTTCGGTCTCCCCCCCGCCTCGACCCATACCAACACCAGTTTCGCCGTCACCCGGTGGCTCGCGCCGCACCAGGCCTCCACCGTGAACCCGACCGAACTGCCACCCAGCCGGGTCACCACCAGCCGCCATTCCAGCACATCGCCCAGCCGGGTCGGCGCATGAAACTCGGTCTCCAGCCGCGCCGTCGGCACGCCTTCGCCCGCATCCATCATCGCCGCATAGGACCGCCCCGCCACCTCGCGGAAGAAGTTCTCGACGACCGAGTTGGTCATTTCGAAATAGCGCGGATAGAACATGATCCCCGCCGGGTCGCAGTGGTTGAACTCGACAGGGATCACACGCCGATAGATCACAGGATGCTCCTCGCGATCACGATCCGCTGCACATCAGACGCGCCCTCATAAATCCTCAGCGCCCTGATCTCGCGGTAAAGGCTTTCGACGACCGAGCCTGCGCGAACGCCATCGCCGCCATGCAGTTGTACCGCCATGTCGATCACCTCCTGCGCCATTTCGGTGGCATAAAGCTTCGCCATCGCCGCCTCTCTGCTCACCCGCGCCGCGCCCTGATCCTTCACCCAGGCCGCCCGGTACACCAGCAGCGCCGCCGCATCGATCTTCAGCGCCATATCCGCCAGATGCCCCTGCACCATCTGCATCTCGGCCAGCGCCTGCCCACCGATCTTGCGTGCCTTCACCCGCGCCAAGGTCTCATCCAACGCCCGCCGGGCGAACCCCAGCGCCGCCGCCCCCACGGTCGACCGGAACACGTCCAGCACCGACATCGCGACCTTGAACCCCGCCCCCGCCTGCCCGATCAGCGCGCCTTCCGGCAGATGCACATCCTTCAACGACAGCCGCGCCAGGGGATGCGGCGCGATCACCTCCAGCCGCTCCTCCACGCGCAACCCCGCCACATCCGCCGGCATCAGGAACGCCGACAACCCCTTCGCCCCCGGTGCCTCCCCGGTCCGCGCGATGATCACATAGACATCCGCAATGCCGCCGTTCGAAATCCAGGTCTTCTCGCCGTTCAAGACCCAGCCGCCACCGTCTTGATCGGACACCCGTTCCGCAGTGGTAGAGGTCGCCGCCACGTCAGACCCCGAGGCGGGCTCGGTCAGCGCAAACCCCGCGATCGCTTTCCCGGCCCTTGTCCGCTCCAACCAAGCCCGCTGCTCCGCCGAGCCAAAAAGGCTCACCGCCCCCATCCCCAAGCCTTGCATCGCAAAGGCGAAATCCGCCAAGCCGTCATGCCGTGCCAGCGTCTCGCGGATTAGGCACAGCGTCCGCACGTCCAACCGTTCACCGCCCGAATGCTGCAACCAGCCGGCCGCGCCCAAATCCGCCACCAACCCCCGACACGCCGCATCCACATCGCGGTGGCTCACCGGCAGATGCGAGCCCGCCCACGCCTCCAGCCCCTCGGCCAGCGCACGGTGGCGATCCTCGAAAAACGGCCAGCTCAGGAAACTTTCGTCGCTCATTTCATCTGTCCACAAATATCCCGGGGTGCGGGGGCTGGCCCCCGCTTCCCTCAGTTCCCCCGAAAGACCGGCTTTTCCTTTGCCACAAACGCCCGGTACGCCCGCTCGAAATCCTCGGTCTGCATGCAAATCGCCTGCGCCTGCGCCTCCGCCTCGATCGCGGCCAAGACGCCCATGTCCCATTCCTGCAACAGCTGCGTCTTGGTCACGCCATGCGCAAAGGTCGGCCCCGAAGCCAACCGCTCCGCCAGCGCCATCGCCTCCGTCTCCAGCGCCTCGCCGGAATGCAGCGCGTTCCAGAAGCCCCAGCGTTCCCCCTCCACAGCACTCATCGTGCGCCCGGTATACAGCAGTTCCGCCGCCCGCCCCTGCCCGATGATGCGAGGCAGCATGGCACAAGCCCCCATGTCGCAGCCCGCCAACCCGACCCGCGTGAACAGGAACGCGCACTTCGCCTCCGGGGTCGCCAGCCGCAGGTCCGCCGCCATCGCAAGAATCGCCCCGGCACCCACCGCCACGCCATCCACCGCCGCGATCACCGGCTTGCCGCAGGTCAGCATCGCCTTCACGAGGTCCCCGGTCATCCGCGTGAAGGCCAGCAACTCCGCCATCGGTTTGCCAATCAGCGGGCCGATGATGTCATGCACATCGCCGCCCGAACAGAAGTTCCCTCCGTTCGACGCCAGCACCACCACATCCACATCCGACGCCAGCGCCAGCGCGCGAAAGCAGTCGCGCAACTCGGCATAGCTTTCGAAGGTCAGCGGGTTCTTCCGCTCCGGCCGGTTCAGCCGGATCACCGCCACCCGGCCCCGCATCTCCCACAGGAAATGCTCCGGCCTCAAACCCGCCATCTCGCTCATCGCGCCCCCATCCGTTTCAGGATCTCGGTCATCGCATCCAGATCCGCCTCGCTGATGCCGGAAAAAAGCTTCGACACCTCCGCCTCATGTCCCACCGCCAGCCCCTCGAACTCGGCCAGCCCCTCCGGCGTCAGCGCCACGAAGACCGTGCGGCGATCCGTTTCCGACGGTGTGCGCCGCACGAAACCATCCGCTTCCAGCCGGTCCACCACCGTCGTCGCATTGCCGTTCGACACCAGAAGCATCCGGCTGAGCTCGCTCATCGTCACACCCTCGCGCCGCCGCCACAGCGCCGCCATCACGTCGAACCGAGGCAGGGTCGTCGCGTGGTTCACCCGCAGATGTTCGCGCAAATGGCTTTCCGCCGCGCGCGTCACACCCAAAAGCCTGATCCACATCTTCAACCGGCGCTTGGAAAGCTCGCTCACACCTCGCCCCCCGCAATCGAAATCGCCTGCCCGTTGATCCCTTCCGACCCCGGCCCGCACAGCCACAAGGCAGCCGCCGTCACTTCCGCCGGCTGGATAAGCCGCCCTTGCGGGTTCATCTCCTCCAGCGCTTTTCGCGCCTCAGCCTCGGTCCGCCCGGTCTTTTCCATGATCACCGCCACCGACCGGTCCGTCATCGGCGTGTCCAGAAAACCGGGACAGAGCGCATTCACCGTCACCGGCCCCTTCGCCACTTCCAGCGCCAGCGACCGCGTCAGCCCGACCACACCGTGCTTTGCCGCCGCATAGGGCGCGATCTTGGCATAGCCCTTCAACCCGGCGGTCGAGGCGACCGAGATCAGCCGCCCCCAGCCCGGCATCTGCCGCAAGCCCGCCTGAAGCGTCAGGAACACCCCCGTCAGGTTTACCGCAATCATCGCGTTCCATTGCTCCAGCGTGGTGCGCAGAAACGGCGCGGAATCCGCCGCCCCCGCATTCGCGATCACGATGTCGCACGGCCCCGCTGCCGCGAACATCGCGGCCACTGACGCCTCGTCCGTCACGTCCGCCACGACAACCTCAGCGCCGATCCCCGCCGCCACCGCCTCCAGCGCCTCACGCCTGCGCCCTGCGATCACCACCGCCGCCCCCGCCGCCGCAAACCCGCGCGCAAGATCGGCCCCGGCACCCGATCCGCCCCCGGTGATCAGGCAACGGCGGCCCTCAAGCACGGATCACCTCCGCCGCTTTCGCCATCAGGCGCCTCGCCTGATCGCGGCCCGGCAGATACGGCAGCGGCCATGCCGTCCCCGGATCGCCCGCCGCAATCGCGGCATGCAGCGTCCAGTAGGGGTCCGCCAGATGTGGCCGCGCCAGACACACAAGATCAGCCCGACCCGCCAGCAAAATCTGGTTTACCTGATCGGCCTCGGTGATGTTGCCCACCGCCATTGTCGCCAGCCCCGCCTCGTTACGGATGCGGTCGCTGAACGGCGTCTGGAACATCCGGCCATAGATCGGCTTCGCGTCGGTCGAGGTCTGCCCGGCACTGACGTCGATGATATCCGCCCCGGCCGCCGCAAAGGCCTGCGCGATCGCCACCGCCTCGTCCGGCGTCACTCCGTCCGTGCCGACCCAATCGGTCGCGGAAATCCTGACCGACATCGGCTTTGACCCCGGCCATTCCGCCCGCATCGCCGCGAACACTTCCAAGGGATAGCGCAGCCGGTTCTCCAGACTGCCGCCATATTCATCGGTTCGCGTGTTCGATTTCGGGCTGAGGAAGCTTGAAATCAGGTAGCCATGCGCCGCGTGAAGTTCGATCATGTCAAACCCGCACTTCTTCGCCATCTCGGTCGCCTTGACGAACTGCAACAACACCTTGTCCATGTCGTCGCGGTCCATCTCCTTCGGGACCTGATTGGCGGGCGACCACGCAATCGCCGAGGCGCTCATCACCGGCCAGTTGCCACGGTCCAAGGGCGCGTTGTCCTCCTCCCAGCCAAGCTTGGTCGAGGCTTTGCGCCCCGCATGCCCGATCTGGCAGCAGATTTTCGCATCCGTCTCCTCATGCACGAAATCGACCAGCCGCTTCCAGGCCGCCTCGTGCTTTGGCGTGTAAAGGCCGGGACAACCAGGCGTGATCCGGCCATTGGCGGACACACAGGTCATCTCGGTATAGACCAGCCCGGCACCGCCCTTGGCGCGCTCGGCGTAATGCACGAAATGCCAATCCGTCGGGCAGCCATCAACCGCCTTGTATTGCGCCATCGGGCTGACGACGACGCGGTTCTTCAGCGCCATGTCGCGCAGGCGGAACGGCGCGAACATCGGCTTCCGTCCCGGCTCGCCTCCTGCCTGTTCCTGAAACCAGTCCTCTGCCTCGCGCAGCCATTTCGGGTCGCGCAGCCTCAGGTTCTCATGCCCGATCCGCTGGCTGCGGGTCAGCAGCGAATAGGCGAACTGGGTGGGCGGCATGTCCAGATAGCGCTCCACCTCCTCGAACCACTCAAGGCTGTTGCGCGCCGCCGATTGCAGCCGCAAGACCTCGACCCGACGCTCTGCCTGATAGCGCTCGAAGGCCGCTTCCATCGTCGGCTCGCTGTGCAGGAAATCCGCCAGCGCAATCGCCGAATCCAGCGCCAGCCGGGTGCCCGACCCGATCGAGAAATGCCCCGTTGCCGCCGCATCGCCCATCAGCACGACATTCTCGTGATACCATTTCTGGCAGATCACCCGAGGAAACTGCATCCAGACCGCCGACCCGCGCAGGTGTGCGGCGTTCGACATCAGGTCATGCCCGCCAAGATGCGCCGCAAATATCTTGCGGCAGGTCTCGACGGTTTCTTCCTTGGTCATGTCCGGGAAGCCCCATGCCTCCCACGTCTCCGGCAGGCATTCCACGATGAAGGTCGCGGTCTCATTGTCGAACTGGTAGACATGCGCCCAGACCCAGCCATGTTCGGTTTTCTCGAAGATGAAGGTGAACGCATCGTCGAACTTCGCATGCGTGCCAAGCCAGACGAACTTGCACTTCCGTGTGTCGATATCGGGCTGGAACACGCTCTCGTATTCCCGCCGCACCACGGAATTGAGGCCGTCCGTCGCCACGACAAGATCATATTCGGCGCGGTATTCCTCCGCCGTCTTGAACTCCGTCTCAAAGCGCAGATCGACGCCCAACTCCCGCGCCCGCGCCTGCAAGAGGATCAGCAGCGTCTTGCGCCCGATCCCGGCAAAGCCATGCCCGCCCGACACCGTCCGCACGCCGTTATGGACAACCGCAATGTCATCCCAATAGGCAAAGTTGCTGCGGATCGCCGCCGTGCTGACCGGATCGTTCTTCTCCATCTTGCCCAGCGCGTCGTCCGACAGCACGACCCCCCAGCCGAAGGTGTCGTTCGCCCGGTTCCGCTCCAGCACCGTCACCTTGTGCGACGGATCGCGCAGCTTCATCGAGATGGCAAAGTAAAGTCCGGCCGGCCCGCCGCCGAGGCAGAGAATGTTCATCGCTCGCTCCTGCATTGCCTCAAACCCTGCCACCACGACAAAACAATTTCAAGCTTGAAATTTCTCCCTTGAAATTCCCCGCCAGCACCGCATGATGCGCGCATGGACCTGCTCATCGAACAACGATCCGGC
>LNFM01010236.1_pt1 | contig 13294 bp, 11 predicted proteins | sample 596031 | NCBI WGS metagenome assembly LNFM01 (sample SAMN04254537, study PRJNA301005) | activated carbon metagenome | isolation source: dual media filters at the Ann Arbor, Michigan drinking water treatment plant | place: USA: Ann Arbor
TCGCGCATGTGATGGGCGGGGGCTCGGGCCTCGTGCTCATGCCCACGGGCGGCGGCAAGTCGCTCTGCTTCCAGGTGCCGGCGCTCTGCCGCGACGGCCTGGCCATCGTCGTCTCGCCCCTGATCGCGTTGATGGAGGACCAGGTGGCGGCCCTGCGCCAGCAGGGCGTTTCCGCCGCCGCGCTGCATTCCGAGCTGGAGGAGAATGACCGGCGCGACGTCTGGCGCGGGATCAATGAAGGCACGCTGAAGCTGCTTTATATCAGCCCGGAGCGGCTGGGCATGGACGGCATGCTGGAGCGCCTCTCCCAGCAGGACATCGCGCTCTTCGCGGTGGATGAGGCGCATTGCATCAGCCAATGGGGGCATCACTTCCGCCCGGAATACCGCGCGCTGAGCTTCCTCCGCTCCGGCTTCCCCGAGGTGCCGCGGCTGGCGCTGACGGCCACGGCCGATGCGCGCACGGTGGATGATATCCGCGCGCAGCTGGGCCTGGAGGAAGCGCCGGTTTTCCGCGCCTCCTTCGACCGCGCGAACATTCATCTGGCGGCCGCCCCGCGTGAGCAGGAGCGCGCGCAGATCCGCGCCTTCCTGCGCGAGGCCTCGGATGGCCGCGGCGCCGGCATCATCTATTGCGGCACGCGCGCGCGCGCCGAGCAGACCGCCGATTGGCTGCGCGCCGATGGGCATGACGCCGCCCCCTTCCACGCCGGCATGGCGAGCGAGGACAAGCGCGACCTGCACCGCCGCTTCGCCCGCGGCGATGCGGTGGTGATGTGCGCCACCATCGCCTTCGGCATGGGGATCGACCGGCCGGATGTGCGCTTCGTGGCGCATCTCTCGCTGCCGCAGGGGCCGGAGGGCTGGTACCAGGAAATCGGCCGCGCCGGGCGTGATGGCCTGCCGGCGAAGGCCCTGCTGCTTTATGGCGCGGGCGATATCTCGCTCGCTCGCCACCGCATCCAGTCGAGCCCCGCCTCGGAGGAGCAGAAGCGCATCGAGCGCATGCGCCTCGACGCCATGGTGGGCATCGCCGAGGCCGGCACCTGCCGCAGGCGGGTGTTGCTGCGCTGCTTCGGCGAGGATCTGGAGCAGGATTGCGGGCATTGCGACGTCTGCGCCTCGCCGCCCAAGCTGACGGACGGCACCGTGGCGGCGCAGAAGCTGCTCTCGGCCGCCTTGCGCACCGGCAGCCGCTTCGGCCTGGGCCATCTGGTGGATGTTCTCCAGGGCAAGCTGACCGACAAGGTCGCGCAGTTCAGCCATGACAAGCTGCCGACCTTCGGCGTCGGCAAGGATGTGCCGGAGGCCGCCTGGCGCGGCGTGGCGCGGCAATTGGTGGCGCAGGGCGCGCTCGACATCGTCGTGGAAAACCATGGCGAGCTGGTGCCGACCGAGGCGGCGCGGCCCATCCTGCGCGGCGAGGCCCGCGTGATGCTGCGCGAGGATGTGATCCGCCCGCGCAGCCAGCGCGCGGCCCCGCGCAGCGCGCGCGGCGATGTGCCGATGGCGGCCTCGGACGATCCACGCTTCGCGGCGCTGCGCGAATGGCGCAAAGCCGAAGCGAAGGCGCAGCAGGTGCCGGCCTATGTGATCTTCCACGACGCGACGCTGGCGGAAATCGCCGCGCGCAGGCCGACCTGCCTGGAGACGCTGCGCGGCGTGCCCGGCGTGGGGGAGAGCAAGCTGGCCCGCTATGGCGAGGCGGTGCTGGTGGCGCTGGCGGGGGCGGAGTAGGGGCCTCCGGCGGCCGGGGCCGAAAGGCCCCAGACCCCATTACCGCGCGGCCTTCCAAGGCCGGTGCCAGGAAAGGGGTCTGGGGCCCTGGCCCCAGCCGCCGGAGGCCTTTTTTCTTCGTCCCTCTGTCGTGCAGATCACGAAGCCGTGTCATCTTCCGACCTGATACAGGGAGAATTCCGCGTGACGCATCTGGAGGCCGATGTCCTGATCATCGGCGCGGGCGGGGCCGGCATGTATGCGGCCATCGAGGCCGCGCGGCAGGGCGCTTCGCGCGTCCTGCTGCTGGACCGCAGCCTGATCGGCCGTGGCGGCGCCACCGTCATGGCGCAGATGACCGTCGCTGCCGCCGTGGGCACCGGGGATCATTGGGAATACCACCTGGCCGATACCCTCACCGCCGCGCGCGGCCTGGCCGATCCGGCGCTGGCCGCGCTGCTCTGCGAGGTTGGGGCGGAGTGCATCCGCGAGATGGATGATTGGCGCGTCGGCTGGGCGCGGGCGGGCGATGGCCTGGCCGCGGTGCAGGCGCCGGGGCATGACCGCGCGCGCTGCGTCTATGTGGATTTCCTCAACACCGGCCCCGCCGTCAGCCGCACGCTCCGCGCCCAGGTGCAGCGCGTGGGTTCCGCCATCCGCCGCGTGGGCGAGGTGGCGGTGACCGACCTCGTCGTGCAGGACGGCGCGGTGACGGGCGCCGTGGCGCTGCATGTGGCGAGCGGCGAGGCGGTGACCATCGCCGCACCGGCCACCATCATCGCGACCGGCGGCCTCACGCGGCTTTATGCGCGCAACAGCGCCAGCGCCAATATGTCCGGCGATGGCTATGCGCTGGCGCTGCGCGCAGGCGCCACGCTGGTCGATATGGAATTCGTGCAGTTCTTCCCCATCGGGCACCTGGCGCCGCGGCTGATCGGCATGGACCCCATCATGTGGGACCCCTTCCGCTACAAGCTGGGCGGCCGCCTGCTGAACGGCGCGATGGAGGATTTCCTCGGCCGTTGGGGCGGCGATGCGGAGGAGGGGCGCTACAGCACCACGCGCGACCTCGCGACCTATGCCATCACCAAGGAGAACGAGGCCGGGCGCGGCTCGCCGCATGGCGGGGCCTGGCTCAGCTTCACGCATATTCCGGATGCCGAGCTGCGCGCGGCCTTCGGCCCGGTGGTGGACAAGCTGGCGGCGAATGGCATCGACCTGACGCGGGATTGCATCGAGGTCGCACCCATCGCGCATTACCACATGGGCGGCGTGCGGGTGGATGCGCAGATGCGCACCGATGTGCCGGGCCTGCTGGCGGCGGGCGAGGCGGTGGGCGGCGCCAATGGCGCGAACCGCCTTTCCGGCAATGCCATCACCGAGGCGCTGGCCTTCGGCCGCATCGCGGGGCGGGAGGCGGCGCGGATCGCGGCGGCGGGGCCGGTGCGCGGCTTCGCGGCGGGGGCTGCGGTGGAGTTGCTGCGCGCCTCGGGCCCGGCAGTGAACACGGCGGCGCTGGTCGCGAGCTTGCAGCGGTTGATGGCGGCGGATGTCGGCCCCTTCCGCACGGCGGCGGGGCTGCAACGCGCGCTGGCGGGGCTGGCCGAGCTGGAGGCGGAACTCGGTACCACGCCGCCCGGGGTTCCCGGCCAGGCGCATGACCTGGCGCGGCTGGATTGGCTGGATCTGCGACAGATGCTCCTGGTGGCGCGCGCCGTGGTCCTGGCGGCGCTGGCGCGCGAGGAAAGCCGCGGCGCACACCAGCGCGAGGATTTCCCCGAGATGCGGGAGGAGTGGCGGGTAAACCAGGTGATCCGGGGCGAGGGTCTGGCTCTCTCGCGCCAGGCGGTGCCGGCATGACGCGCGCGACCTTGCTCATCCAGCGCGGCGCGCCCGGCGAGGCGCTGCGCGAGGAGCGCTTCGATCTGGATTTCGAACCCGGGGAATCCGTGCTGGACGGGCTGCGCCGCCTGCGCGTCAGCGCCGATGCGACGCTGGCCTTCCGCTATGCCTGCCTGAACGCGAATGCCTGCAAGGAGTGCATGATGCTGCTGGATGCCCGCGTCATCTACGCCTGCACTGCGAGGCTGGAAGCACGCGAAATGCGGCTTGCACCGTTGCCGAACAAGCCGCTGCTGCGCGATTTGGCCACGCTGCTGGCCCCCCCCGACGAGCGCCTCTGAGGAAAGGGGGCTGGGGCCAGGGCCCCAGCCGCCGGAGGCCCTTCGTTATTTTTGCAGTCCGAGGCTCCGCGCCACCTCACCCAGCGCAGTGTACTCGGCCCGCATCGCGCGCCCCATCGCCTCGCCCACCAGCAGTTCCGAGGTGGCGCCTTGTGCTTCCATCACCGCCAGGAAGCGCGGCGTGCGGGCGGCGGCGGTGAAGGTCTCGGTCAGCTTTGCCATGCGCTCGGCCGGGATGCCCTGGGGCGCGATCATGCCCCACCAGATGGTGATGGCCATCTCCGGCAGGCCGAGGCTGCCGACGCCCGAGCCTTCGGGCGCGGCGGGGCTGCCGCCCACCGTCGTCAGGAAATAGCAGCGGGCAGTGCCCGCGCGCACGGCCGGCATGGCGCCAACCAGCGAGCCGCCGAAGAAGGTGATGTGCCCGCCCAGGAAGGCCGGCAGCGTCTGCCCGGCACCCTGGAAAGGCACGGTCGTCATGTGCAGGTCCAGCCGGCGGAGGATGCGCTCCACGCCCAGATGCATGACGCCGCCCAGCCCCTCATTGCCCCAGGTGTAGGTGTTGGGCCGCGCGCGAATTTCCGCGATCATTCCCGTGAGGTTCTGCGCCGGGAAATCCGGCCGCGCGCAGAGCGCGAAGGGTGAGTAGCCCACCTGGAAGACGGGTGCCACGGCGTCCATCGTGTAGCGCGTGCCGAGCGTGTGCGGCGCCGAGGTGATGGGCGTGTTCCAGACGAAGCCGAGCGTGTGCCCATCGGGCCGCGCCTCCACCACCTGCTGCACGCCGATGGTGCCGCTGGCACCAGGCCGGTTCTCCACGATGATTGGCTGGCCGAGCGAGTTGCCCACGATCTCCTGCAGGGAACGGGCGAAGATGTCGGTGCCGCCGCCGGGGTTGACGGGGACGATGATGCGGATGGGCCGATCCGGGAAGCTCTGCGCCGCCAGGGGGGCGGCGAGGGTGGGCAGCAAGGCGAGGGCCAGGAACCAGCGGCGCATCGGCATCTTCCTTCGATGGGAGAGGGCAGCTTGGCACGGATCGCGACACCTGCAAGCCGCCGCGGGATTGCCGCCGGCCGCCACTGGCCCATACTTGCCGCGACAAGCTGCGGAGAGCGCCATGAAACTGATCGATCTGAGCCGGGAACTGCATCACAAGGCGCAGCGCCTGCCCAACCACCCGACCATCGAGGTCTATCCTTTCAGCACGCATGACGAGAAGCGCGTGGTGGATGGCTATGAATTCTCCTCGGCCACCATGGTTCTGCACATGGGCGACCATGGCGGCACGCATGTGGATGCGCCCGTGCATTTCGACGAGACGCCGGGGGCGATGACGATCGACCAGATGCCGCTGGAGACCTTCTTCACGGAAGCGATGTGCCTCGACCTCACGCATGTGCCGGACAAGACGGACATCACGGTGGCCCACCTGGAGGCGGCTGAGAAAGCCTCGGGCGTGACCATCCAGCCGAAGGATACGGTGCTGCTCTACACCGGCTTCTACAAGCGTGCTGCGGGGACCGAGGGCTACATCACGGATTTCCCGGGCCTGACGAAGGAGAGCGCGACCTGGCTGGGCGCCAAGGGCATCACCGCCTTCGCCGTGGAGTCGGTGAGCCCGGGCCGGCCGGGCCGTAACAATTTTGAGGTGCACCATGTCTGCCGCGACATGGGCTTCACGCATTACGAGGGCGTGGTGAATATGGACAAGGTGGTGGGCAAGGGCCGCTTCCGCTTCGTGGCGATGCCCTTGAAGATCCGCGGCGGCACCGGCAGCCCGGTCCGCGCGGTGGCCATCCTGGAAGAATAACGCGAGGGGTCTGGGGCCAATGGCCCCAGCCGCCGGAGGCCCTGCTTTTTACTTCCCGTGGCTCCGCGCGATCTTCGCCGCAATATGCTCCCCCGCCGTGATCACAGGATATTTCGGCGCCCCGCAGGTCGGGATCGCGCTGATCGGCGCGTCGTAATCAGGATGCACGAAGAACCCCACCGAAAGGCGGCGTGAGGATGCCATGGCGAGGCCCGGCGGGTTCACCACGCGATGCAGCGTCGAGGCCCAGGCGTCATTGGTCCAGCGCTGCATCATGTCGCCGAGGTTGATCACCAATTCGCCGCGCTTCGCCTGGACCGGCGCCCAGCTGCCATCCGGCAGCCGCGCCTCCAGCCCGCCCTGCGCCTCGGTCATGGCGAGGATGGTCATGGCGCCGAAATCCGTATGCGCGCCGGTGCGCAATTGGCCGGGCTCGGGCGGCTCGGCCAGCGGCGGATAGTGGTGCGCGGCGAGGATGGAGAAGTGCCGCGTGATCATCCCGTCGAAGTAATCCTCGGGCAGGCCGAGGGCGACGGCAAAGAGGCGGTACATGTCGGCCGCCACCTGCTCGAAGCTGCGATACAGCGCCACCAGCGTATCGCCGAAGCCGGCGGGGCTGTCGGGCAGGATGTTCGGCGCGTAGGAGGTCGCGGCAGCAGGGATATGCGCGAAATGCGCCTGGTGGTCATCCACCGGCCCCAGGAAGTAGCTCTCGCGCAGGTCGAGCGGCGCGTCCTGGCCGAGGGTGCGGCCCAGGCCACGCGTGGCCATGCCGTGATAGCCACGCTGCCGGGCCGGGCCCGTCGGGTGGAAGCGGTCCTTCACCTCGCGCGGCTGGTCGTAGAAGACGAAGCTCTCGCTCACCACACGGTCGAAGAAATCCTGGTCCAGCGAATGGCCGCTGATGATGAGGAAGCCCACGCGGCGGCAGGTCTCGGCGACGGTGGCGGCGATCTCGGCGCGCTCCTCGGCGCTGCCGCGCAGGAAGCGGCCGAGATTGATGGTGGGGATGGCAGGCAGGCTGACATTCATGGGCGTGCAGGCCTCAGCTGGGATGACGCGAGGATAATGCAGCATCCACCACGGCGTCATAGGGAATATCGCGCGCGATGAGGCCGCCCGAAACCAGCGCTGCCTTGAGACGCACGAAGGCGCTGGGTGGCAGCTCGGGCGTGGTGGCCCAGAGGCCGGCGGCACGATAGGCGAGTGCGATCCGCTCCAGCTGCTGTTGCGGCTGATCCGGGAAGAAGCCAGCGAGCGCCTCGGCCAGCTCCGCGCCGCTGGCGTTGACCAGCGCCTCCTGCGCGGCGGCCAAGCCGCGCACCAGGCGGATCAGCGCAGGACGCTTCGCGGCGAGGGTGGCGCGCGTCGCGACCAGGGTCGTGTAGCCGATGTCGCCGCGCTCGCTGAATCGATGCCAGACATGGCCGGCGCCGGATTGCACCAGCTGGTCGGCATAGGGCTCGAAGAGCTGCACCACATCCATCGCCCCCGCCGCGAAGGCGGCGGCGTTCTGGGCCATCGGCAGGTCGGGCGCGCGGATCAGCGTCGCGGGGTCGAAGCCCGCGCGGCGGAGGTCATCCTGAAAGGTCATCCAGGGCGTGGGCACATCGGTCGCGACACCTATGGTGAGGCCCGCCAGATCAGCGAAGCGGAAGGCGGGGTTGGGCGTGCGGCCCACCAGCAGGAAAGGATCGCGCGAGACGGCCTGGGCGAAGCAGACCAACGGGCAGGCGGGGTCGGCGTCGTGATGCATCATCACCCGCATCGGCCCGCCCCAGGCCGCATCCGCCTGGCCTGAGAGCAGCAGCCTGGGCGTCTCGGCGGTGGCGGGGGCGGTGATGACCTGCACATCCAGCCCCTCCCGCGCCCAGAACCCGCCATGCAGACACAGGTAGAAGGGCAGGTAGCCGGGGGTGCGAAGGTTCTCGACCAGGCGGAAGGGGATGCTCATGCCGCCATCATGTCACGCGCGCGCTGCCAGAGTCCCTCGGCCGCCGTTTGCGCGGCGCCGCGCACCGCGGCCTCATCCGCCTGGGTCGGGCGGCCGGATTCGACGACCTGCCGCCCGCCGATCCACACATGCTCCACATCACGACCATTGGCGTCGTGCACCAGCGTGCCCAGCGGGTCGAGCAGCGGCGTCAGATGCGCGCGGCGGAAATCCCAGGCCACCACATCGGCCGCAAAGCCCGGCGCCAGCTGGCCGAGGCGGCCCGACTTGCCCAGGGCGGCCGCACCATTGACCGTCGCCATCGCGAAGGCGTCCTCCGGCTGCCAGCCCTCGCCGACTGAGCCCACGCGGATGCGCGCCGTCGCCAGCGCCCAGCGCATCTGCTCCGCCATGTCCTGGGTGAGGTTGTCGGCGCCCAACGCGATGCGCGCGCCGGCGGCACGCAGGGCAGGCGTATTGGCGATGGCGCCGCCCGTCGCATTGCCCTTCGGCACATGCGCGACGGTGGCGCCGGCGGCACCGAAGCGCGCGACGTCATCGGGCGACATGTGGATGCAATGCGCCGCGATCAGTCGGTCATCCAGCAGCCCGCAGCGCTGCAGCAACTGCGTGGGCGAGCAGCCATCGCGCCGCTGGATTTCGGCGTTTTCAAGCTGTGATTGAGAGAGATGCGTTGTCGTCAACAGCTTCGCATCGCGCGCCAGGTCGGCCGCGCGGCGCAGCAATCCGGCGGAGCATGTGTCGGGCGCATGCGGTGCCACGATGACATGCGCCCTGCCCCCGTGGCTGCCATGGAACTGGGCAATCAGCGCCTCCACCTCGGCCAGGCGCTCATCGCCGATTTCCTTCACGTGGCGCCAGTCGGCGAGATGCACGCGCGAGAAATCCACATCATGCAGCCGCCCGCAGGCCCAGATCCGCAGGCCGAGATCGGCGATGGCGGGCAGCGTCACCTCGCCATGCACATAGCTGTCCACCATGACGGTGGAGCCCATCAGCAGGGACTCCATCGCGCCCAGCCGGGCCAGCGCCAAGGCTTCCTCGGCGTTGATCTCATGGCCATGCGGGACGCCGGGCGTATAGGCGGGCGCGAAGCCCATATCCACGGCGATGCCGCGCATCAGCGAGAGCACGGCATGGGTGTGGATGTTGATCAGCCCGGGCGTCAGCAGGCGACCGGGCAGGCTGAGCTTGGGCGCGTCGCTGGCGGGCATCCGCTCCATCGGGCCGCAATCCAGGATCTTGCCGGCGGCCATGGCGAGGAAGGCGCGCGGGATCGGCGCCTCGCCATGGGTCACCACCATCGCATCCGTCAGGATGAGCTCAGGCTGCATGGATATCTCTCTCCCGGGTCTCTGCTGGCACGAGCCATGCATGTCCCGTGCCGCGCATCATCGCGGAGAGACCCATGCCCTCACCGATTGCCTCCCCCGCCTTCAACCGCCGTGCCCTTCTGGGCGGCCTCGCCGGGATGGCGGGCGCGGGGCCGGTCTTCGCCCAGCCGCGGGGCGAGCAACTGCTCGTCGTCATGTGGGGCGCGCAGTGGATCGAGGTCTGCCGCCCGATCGGCGAGGAATGGATGCGCGCCTCGGGCGACCGCATCCAGTGGGAATTGCATGCGGGCGGCGCCATGGCCGTGGTGGGGCGGCTGCGCCCGCTCTGGCCGCGCGTGCCGCAGAACCTGATCGCCGCCTGGGATCCGGTCTTCGCGGCCATGATGGAAGCAGGCTGGATGGAACCGGTGAGCGAGGCGGAGATGCCCGCGCTGCGTGACATCCCCGACGCTTTCTTCAAGAAGAACGCGCAGGGCCAGAAGATGACGGTGCCGCTTTCCACCGCCGGCGCCTTCTGGGGCTACCGCACCGACCTCGTCACCGGCCCGCCGATCGAGAGCATCGAGCAACTGCTGGAGCCGCGCTTCCGCGGCAAGCTCTGCGTGCCCGTGCCGGTGAATCTCTCGGGCCTGCTGCTGGTCAGCCTCGCCATGCAGCGCGGCGGCAATGAGCGCAACATCGAGCCGGGCTGGCAATTCCTGAGGCAGCTGGCCGAACGCGGGCAGATCGGCCGCGTCGTCGCCAACAACTCCGAGATGATCAACGCGATGAGTGCCGGCGATCTCTCCGTCGCCTTCTGGAACACCGGCGGCTGGCAGGCCGTGCGGGACCGCTTCCCCTGCCGGCTGCTGACGCGCCTGACGGACAACAAGGGCTTTCTGTTCAACGAGGGCTTCGCGGTGATGAAGGGCGAGAATGCGAACCGCGTCGCCGCCGCCAAGCGCTTCGCCAACCATTTCGCGACGGCGGCCATCAACACCCGCTACAACATGCCGCTCGGCTCCGGCCCGACCAACATCCACTCCACGCCGGCACCCGCCATCGCCGACATCTTCTACAAGCCGGACGAGCTGCAGCGCTTCGCCTACATCCCCGACTACGCCTACATGTCCAGCCAGGTGGATGCCTGGACGCGGCGCTGGGAGACGGAGATCACGCCGTTGGTCCGGCGCGGGTGACGGCCTCCGATCGGCAGGGGGTGCGGTCCGCCAAGCGGCCGTGCCCGCGCGCCGTGAAGCGGCGGCCGGCTTGATGCGGTCCAGGCTCGCGCTCTGGCTGGTCCTGCCCGGGCTGCTGCTGCTGGCCGGGCTCATGGGCGGGCCGGTGGCGCTGCTGGCGCTCGAAAGCCTCAAGCCCTTCGTGCCCGGCAGCATGCGCCCGGGCGAGGGCTGGACGCTCACGCATTACCGCGAGCTGCTGCAACCGGCCTACCTCTTCTACTTCTGGGAGACCTTCCGGATCGGGCTGATCGTCGCCACGCTCAGCCTGCTCCTGGGAGCGCCGCTCGCTTTCGCGGCCGTGCGCAGCCCGCGCGCGGCCATCCGGAAATTCCTGCTGGCGCTGCTGGTGGGCCTGCTGGTGATGAGCCTGATCGCGCGGCTCTACGCCATCGAGATGGCCTGGGGCAGCCTTGGCCCGCTGGCGCCGCTGGGGGCGCTGCTGGGCTTCGCGCCCCGCCATCCGCGCTATGCCGAAGTGCTGGTCGGCATCGGCCTGCTGCATTTCACGCTGCCCGTGGTGGCGCTCATGCTCGTCGGCACGTTTCGCGCCCTCAGCCCCCGGCTGGAGGAGGCCGCGGCCTCGCTGGGCGCCACGCGCAGTGATGCGGTGGTGAGCATCGTGCTGCCGCTGGCGGCACCTGGCCTGGTCTCGGCCTTCCTGGTGGCGCTCGCCATGTGCATCAGCAATTTCGTGGCGCCGCTGGTGCTGGGCCGCGGTGTCGTCGTCTTCACGACAAGCCTGATGTACACGCGCTTCGCCGATATCGGGAATTACCCATCCGGCGCGGCCATCGGCATCACCATGCTCATCCTGGCCTTCCTCGTGGTCTATGGGCTGAGCGCGCTGGCGCGGCGGCTGATCCCGCGATGAGGGCGCTTGATCTCGCAGGCCGCCTGCTGGTGCGCGGCGCGGTGCTGGCCGCCGTGCTTTTCCTGCTGGTGCCGCTGCTGGTGGCCTGCCTGCTCTCCTTCGACGACCGCAGCTTCCTCGGCGCCTTTCCGCCGCGCGATTTCTCCCTCCGCTGGTATCGCGCCTTCGCCAGCAACCCGACCTACATGGATGGGCTGATGATCAGCCTCCAGCTGGGCCTTGTCGCGGCCGGCATCGCCACCATCCTCGGCACCATGGGCGCGCTGGCGCTGATGGACCCGCGCCTCGCGGGGCGGGACACGCTGGAGGCGGTGTTCCTCTCGCCGAAATTCATCCCCACCGTCGTCATCGGCTTCTCGCTGCTGGTCTTCACCGCGAAGCTCGGCATCTTCGATCCCTTCACGCGGCTGGTCATGGGCCATGTGGTCATCACGCTGCCCTTCACGCTGCGCGCCGTGCTGGCCAGCCTGGTGGGCGTGAAGCGCAGCCAGATCGAGGCCGCCATCTCGCTCGGCGCCAGCGAGGCGCGGGCGCTCTGGGATGTGGCCGTGCCCGCGGCGCGCAGCGGCATCGTCGCCGGGGCCGCCATGGCCTTCGTTCTCTCCTTCGATGAGGTGGCCGTGAGCCTGTTTCTCTCCGATGCCTTCACGCAGACCTTGCCCATCGCGCTGGTCGCCGAAATGCGCGCCAACCTGAACCTCACCATCGCCGCCGTCTCCACCGTCTTCCTGGGTGTCACGCTGGTGCTGCTCCTGTTGCTCGACCGCACCATCGGCATCGAGCGCCTGGCCGGCGATGTGGGGGCGCGCGGCTGATGCTGGAGGTGCAGAACCTGACGCGCCGCTTCGGCACATCGCTCGCGCTGGATGGCGCGAGCATGGATGCCGGCGCGGCCGAGGTCGTGGCGCTGCTCGGCCCCTCGGGCTGCGGCAAGACCACCACGCTGCGCATCGTGGCGGGCTTCGAGAGCGCCGATTCCGGCAGCGTGACTCTCGCCGGGCGGGATCTGATCCGGCTGCCGCCGCACCAGCGCGACATCGGCCTGGTCTTCCAGGACTATGCGCTGTTTCCGCATATGAGCGTGGCGGACAACGTGGCCTACGGCCTGCGCCGGCGCGGCATGCCCGCCGCCGACCGCGCCCGCCGCGTGGGCAAGATGCTGGACCTCGTGCGCCTGACCGGCCTCGATGCCCGGCGCCCGGCGCACCTCTCGGGCGGGCAGCAACAGCGCGTGGCCCTGGCCCGGGCGCTGGCCATCAATCCGCGCCTGCTCCTGCTGGATGAGCCGCTCTCCAACCTCGATGCCAAGCTGCGCCACACCCTGCAGACCGAGCTGCGCCAGATCCTCACGCGGATCGGCACCACCACCCTGATCGTCACGCATGATCAGGAGGAGGCGATGGCGCTGGCCGATCGCATCGCCATCATGTCGCACGGCCGAGTCCTTCAGATCGGCACCCCGCGCGAGGTCTATGAGCAGCCCGCCTGCCGCTTCGTGGCCGAGTTCCTGGGCCAGGCCCTTTGGCTGGAGGGCCGCGTGGAGCCGGGCGGCTTCGTCACCGCCGGCGGCACGCGCCTGGCCTGCGCCGCGCCCCGCCGGGTGGCGCGCGCCCATGGCCTGCTGATCCGCCCGGAGGCGCTGCGCCTGGGAGAGGCGGGGGCAGGGGAGAACGCCCTCTCCGCCCGGGTGCTGGGCAGCCGCTACCGTGGCGCGGCCATCCTGCTGGACCTGGCAGTGGAGGGCGGCGCCCCCGTCTCCCTCGCTTTGCCGCATGACACGCCGCTGCCAGCGGCGGGGGAGAGCCTCAGCCTGGCCGCCCCCGCCGCCGCCTGCCTGGCCATTCCGCTGGAGGCGGGCTGACGCGAAACATGTCTTCTTGGACAGGCGGCACGAAATTCCTTCGCCCCACCCTGACGCCCCCATATGGAGGGCGTCCGCAAAGAAAGCCGCATGCCGCCCCACTCGCACCGCCGCAAGGCCCTGCCCCTCGAGCTGCACGGCGCCCTGCGCAAGCTGGGCGGCGCGTTGTTGCGCGGGCCGGTGCGGGCAGCGGCGCCGGCCGCCCCGCGCGAGGATGGCTGCCTGATCGTCGCCTCCTACAACATTCATAAAGGAACCTCTGAACAGGCTGAATTTCCTGCGCTGATTGGTTGGCTGCACGGATCGCCTGCGGCCGGGACCGTCTCTGACGGTCTCGGCACGG
>LNFM01023321.1_pt1 | contig 13291 bp, 11 predicted proteins | sample 596031 | NCBI WGS metagenome assembly LNFM01 (sample SAMN04254537, study PRJNA301005) | activated carbon metagenome | isolation source: dual media filters at the Ann Arbor, Michigan drinking water treatment plant | place: USA: Ann Arbor
ATGTTCAAGTCGGTGACATCCATAATCATACTATTTAATATTTAGAATCCGACAGTTATACAGAAATCCAGAAAGAATTGCCGGACACTACTGATTAATTCGCTATGAATGATAGAGCAGTAAATATTGCCTACACACTTGCACTCATCGGAGGTGCTGTCTTATGGCAGGCAACGGCAGCTATAAGCGGTAAAGCCGAAGCCTGGGATGATCCATCCTATTGGTCTGTGACATATACACTTTCAATTCTGTTTGCTGGATGGCTCGGCTACAAGTTTTCTGAAAAAGCATGGCGATGGGGATTCTCTATCATGCTCGGACAAGCCGGTATGATGATGCTATCCAATTCCGATTTTAGTTTATTACCTTTGGGATTGATTTTGTTTGGCCTACTTGCATTACCTGCCGCTGCATTTGCACAAATAGCTGCCAGAAGCTGTCTGCACGTTCAGAAAAAGTGAATGTTAGATTGCACACCGATTCCCCTGAGTCGGATTTTTGGCCAATTAGTAATTGGCGTCTTTTAATCCAACGAACACCTCTGTTATTTTCGCTATTGCTGTTAACGGGATGCTTCACAAATGCCGCGACAAGTATTGCCTACGATATCGAAGCTTCCGCCAGGCACGTTGGGAATACTGAAAACTCCCAATTCACCCTCGCACATCGCATGCCATATTGAAAAATGTGCAGTGAATACAGAACCAACTGAACGGCGAAGCGCAAAGCGCCCGAGTGGGAGCGACAACGGCAGCGACCGCGAGGCCGCATTTGCGGCGCAGCCGCCTTGGAGTTCTGTTAATAACTGTACGCAAGATAAAAATTATTTCATCAAGTTATTATTAAATACATTTAAATGAAATTGGCAATTGCAAGATACAATTAAAAAATGAAGCAATGAATTAAAGGAATGTAGTTTTGTTTATATTTCTTCACCATGTAACGGTTTGTATATAAATATATTCTAATGAATAAAAATTAATCCTCATTTACACTCCTCTGAATATTAGCTCTAACAAAGGTTCAATATGCTAACTGACAAAAACAAAGATGAATTTTTCAAAATCGCAGATTCTTTAAAAAGATTTAAACGAGCAGAAATCAAAGATGAACAAGAAAGATCTTTAATTGATAAACTTTATACAGATCTATTACCTGAAAATCAGGTATACAAGATGATTCTTTCCGAGAATACTTCTTTTTTGATTGGAAGAAAAGGTACAGGAAAATCAACAATTATTTTGCGCTTGGAAAGTGAATATAGAAAAAGAGAAGATTACCTCCCATGTTACATAGACACCAAAACTTTATTCGAGAGTACGAAAAGTGACTTTCAGAACTTAGACTACCTGAAGGGTAAGATCCCTGACGGAGCACTAGAAAAATACCTTATCGAAAGATCATTTATCCAAAGCGTTCTAAAATCTATCGTTAATGAACTAGAATTAAAAGCCAATTCTTATGTAAGTAAATTTGCCAACATATTAGGATTGAGCACAACAAATAATGTTAAAGATAAGATCTTCAATCTACATCAAAAAATAGAAAACAATGGGCATTTAAAGTCTATCGAATTACCAGTAATTAGTGAATGTGTTAGCTCTATTTCCGGTACTTCTGAGCTAGAAAGTTCTCAAATAAAGAAGCTGGGGCTAGGTTTAAGTTCGGAAGTAAATAACACGGGACCTTCTGGTAATCTTAGTGGCACATATTCAAACTCTCAATCAGCTAAAAATAAAGAAGCTGAGAGCTGGGAAAAACAATTCTCAGGTGCATTGCTTAAAGTATTTCAGATTAAAGATGTGCTAAATGAAATTAAAGAAACATTGCTAATATTAAAAGTAAAAAAGCTGGTTATTTTTCTAGATGATTTTTCTGAAGTTGAAGAAAGCACTATAAAGAATTTTGTAAATGTTGTGCTTGCCCCCTTAAATAACTGGGGAGATGAATTCATATGTTTTAAGGTAGCAGCTTATCCCAATCGAATATATTTTGGCGATATTGATAAAGGCAAAGTCGATATTATTGATTTGGATTTCTATAACCTATATTCAAACTATGACAAAAATACAATGGAGTCACTTTCTCTTGATTTCATGAAAAGACTAATTTCAACCAGAGTAAGATATTTTAGTACCAATTCGGTAGATGATTTTTTTGACATTTCACCTTCATCTTCATTAGAAGATTACATGGAATTACTTTTCAAGGCATCTTTGAATGTGCCTAGAATAATTGGTTATATACTTTTTTATTGCCATCAAACTCACATTTCCATCGGCAGGAAAATTACGAAATCTGCAATCGATTCGGCTGCTCAGAAATACTATGAAAAAGTAATATCATCTTTCTTCGACATTACCAGTCACAGTTTATTGTCTTTCAACGAGAAAGTATCAGAATTGCAACAAAGAAATCTTTTAAATATATTTGTTACCCGTCTAAAGCAAATAAGAAAACAAATCTCAACCGGCGAACTTTCTGGAGCAGTATATCAATCTGATAAGACAAATCCATTTACCAGTCATTTTTATTTCCCACCGAATCTAGAGAAATTTGTAAGAACGCTAGAGCTAAATTTCTTCCTTTCAAAGTACGCTGAAATGAGTGATCGAGATGGAAGAAAAGTATCTGTGTATTGTCTCAATTATGGCCTAACCTTACTTGAAAACATGAGATGGGGAAAGCCTAGTGGATCTGATTATCGAAAATATTTTATTGCTAGGCCATTCGATTTTGAAAGCATATTTGAAAATTTTCTACGGCAATCCAAGCATATTGCTTGCATTAATCCAGGGTGCCGCAAATCCTATCCATATGAACAACTTGAATTCTTAGAATTTAACAAAATGCGTTGCGTAGAATGCCAAAGCCAAGTGCTGGTACAGGCAATATCCGATGAGATTAAGGAAGAGCTTAATAAAATTGATAGTGCAAAGCTTTTGCCTGCTATCGAACTAGGAATTCTGCATGAGCTAAATAGCTGTGACTCCAAAGTATATGCAAGGGATTTGGCTGAAGAACTCGATCTTTCATCTTACTTGATTGCTAAGAAAGCTGAAAAACTAGATAGGGTAAAAGGGCTTGTAATTAGAGATCGAACCGAACAGTTATTGAAGTATTCAATTTCTGAAAAGGCAAAAAAAGAATATTTTGATGCTGATTAATATAAAAGGCAATTGACACTGACCTTATATTGGCTTAATTATCTCTTAAAATATCGGCATGCGTTTTGTGAGTAATGCCACTACTATTAACTTATGTTCATTCGCGTCTTAATGTATTTCCCCATAAAGCACGTTTTAGGTCTTCACAGGAAAAAATAATAAATGCTCGGAAGCAATCTAAATTTATAGCAGATTTTTTTGCATCTACCGTCTACATAACGTCTACATGGAACCAATTCTACTTATGAATCTATATGCAACTTATTGATTTTATGGTGCTGACACCAAGAATCGAACTCTGGACCTTCTGATTACGAATCAGTATTACTGATCTCTTTATTTCATAGCAAAGAATAATCATCGATTATTAGCCATATGCCAATTATATTACAAGCTAGCACGCTTGGAGTCATATGTTCCTGCATAAATATTCCCCCCACTCAAGCATGAGATTGCGTCGTTTTTCGAATAAATCACTTCTACGGTAAGCTGCCTCGGTCTGATTTTGAACCGAGTGAGCTAACGCAGCCTCACACACTTCTCTTGGAAAATTGGTGCGATCACCACACCAATCACGAAATGAGCTTCTTAGGCCATGCACAGTAGCTTCAGGATAGGATGAGATTTTTAGTGTTTTACTGGCAGCAACATCACTGAGCTTTTGGCCAAACGTCATGCCATCACTCGCTGATTTATATTTATCTAATTTTGTAAGTATTTCTATGCACTCATTAGTTAACGGTACACGATGCTCTCGACCCGATTTCATTCGGCTGGGTGGTATTGTCCATGTCTTTGTAGTCATGTTAATTTCATCCCAAGTCATTCCACGGGCTTCTGAACTTCTGCAAGCTGTCAGGGCTATCCACCTAACGCAATAGGCACTCATGCAGTCTTTAGCGCGTAGCGCCTGCATAACTTCTGCCAGCTGCGTATAAGGAATCGCATTGAAATGGATAACAGGGGATACTTTCTTTGGCGCTGCAAATACGTGATCTAAACAACCTTTCCATCGAGCAGGGTTACTTTTATCAATATCCTCATGAAGAAAAGCGTAATCCAGCACAACTTCTATTCGCTGTCTTACCCTTGAAGCAGTTTCCGTCTTACCTTTCCATATCGGATTGAGCACAGCTTTAACATCATCCACGCCAATATTTGTTATGGATTTATTGCCTATGAATGGAAATGCATATTGCTCGAGCGTGTTTGTCCATTGGCTTGCATGTTTGCTATTTCGCCAGCCAGCCTTTTTATGTTCTATGCATTCGAGAGCATAATCAGAAAAAGTCTTGCTGGGCTTTTCTGTCCGTAATACTTCTTTTGGGAGGTGTCCTCGTGCGATTGCACGCCGCATGTTACTAGAGATTTCACGGGCTTCGGCCAGTGTTCTATCATTTGATGAACCTAGCCCAAGCTCTATTGCTCTCCCATTTTGCTTATATCGGAATACCCAGCTACGAGAACCAGACTCTCTTACTCGAAGAAGTAGATTGTCACCGTCAGAATGAGTGCCAGGTGGAAAAGAATTAATTTGTACAGCTTTTAGCTTTTAGCTTTTTGACTTCCCTTGCCATCTCGTCTTACCATCCGTCTTACCCAAAATGTTGGATGGTAGTATATTTCATGAGACAGCTTTGGACAAACTATTTATTAAATATATTGTTTTAATAGGTTATTTGTACTTATTTGGATTGTACTGGACAATGTATTGGCGGAGAAGGCGGGATTCGAACCCGCGGTACGGTTTGAGCCGTACACACGCTTTCCAGGCGTGCACCTTAAGCCGCTCGGTCACTTCTCCAGTCTTAACAAACCGGGGGGCAAGAATAAACTAGATCTGAGTTTCGGGCAAATTTGTTTTGTATCCCGCTAGAACAAACTCAGCTTAAGTATTTCCAGGAAGAAAATGTAGCGCCTTGTCCAATTGCGATACCATCGGGTTTGTGAATATTCCAGATGATTGCTTGATCAACCAGAAAGCGCTTCCCGGTACTGGAAATTCTCACACCGCAATAGTCAGAAATATAGCCTTGTGTCCTGGCTTGTTCCAACATACGTGCACGTTTTTCACGATTGACCGGTTCAGCAGTTAGGCGAGACGGTGTTTGTGTGAATTGCTGCCAATCCATAGCCCATAAATTCAGCGTTGCCTGATTGCCATAATTCAATAGGGGATCATTTTCCACACCGTGCGAAGCCACCACAAACGCGCTGTTGAATAATCGCTTGGCTTGTTCGAGTGGCGTGCCGTTGCGCTGAATGAGTTCCTGTTTGACCCAATGGGCGTAACTATCCAATAAATACTGGGACCATTGCACGATTTGCGGGTCTGCCCAAAGGATTTGCATCTTTGCTATGAAAGTTGGCTATAAATAAAGGCGATGAGTGTAACGCAGGCTTCCGCGGGCTGGCAATAGCATATAAATCTCTACTTTTTTTGATTGGCGCTGAGGGTAAAGCCGATTCGAGCAAACTTTGGAACTATTATTTAAGAAATTTTCCTTTGAAGTACAGTATTTTCGGCTATCGGTAATGTATCCGGGTAATCTTTGCTGTAGTGTAATCCACGGCTTTCGTGACGAAGCATCGCGCTACGTACGATTAAATCGGCGCTGTCGACAAGGTTGCGTAACTCTAACAGATCGCTTGTGACACGGAAATTTGTATAGTATTCATTGATTTCTTCTCGTAATAGCTCAATGCGGCGCTGTGCGCGTTGTAGCCGTTTTGTTGTGCGGACAATGCCGACATAGCTCCACATAAAACGGCGTAATTCATCCCAATTGTGTGCAATGACGATCTCTTCATCGGCATCTGTAACACGGCTTTCATCCCAATCAGGCAGCTCTGGTAATCCATTAGCGGCTTGATTGCGAATGTCGTTGCCTGCAGCTTGAGCCAATACTAGACATTCTAGCAGTGAATTACTGGCTAAGCGGTTGGCGCCATGCAATCCCGTATGCGCTGTTTCTCCGATGGCATAGAGATTATTTAAGTCGGTTTTGCCATGCTTGTCGGTAACAACGCCGCCGCACGTGTAGTGTGCGGCAGTCGATTCCTAGTTCCAGGCAGCGGGCGTAAATTGTTGGGAAATGTTCTTTTAGGAAGCTGGCCGGTTTATGAGATATATCCAGATAGACGCAATCCAGTCCTCTTTTTTTCATCTCAAAATCAATGGCGCGGGCGACAATGTCACGGGGTGCGAGTTCTGCGCGTTGATCGTGCCGGGGCATGAAGCGATCGCCATTAGGGAGTTTTAGTAATCCACCTTCACCACGGACGGCTTCGCTGATTAAGAATGATTTTGCATGCGGATGATAAAGGCAGGTCGGATGAAATTGAATAAATTCCATATTGGCTATTCGACAACCAGCCCGCCAGCCCATCGCAATTCCATCGCCAGTCGCTGTATCCGGATTCGTGGTATAGAGATAAACTTTGCTGGCTCCGCCTGTTGCGAGCACGGTGTTTTGTGCTGTAAATGTCTGTACCCGATCATTTTTCTTGTCGAGCACGTAAGCGCCAAAGCATCGTTTGTGCTGCATATCCGCATAATCAGGTAGTTTGTCGCTGGTGATCAGATCAATCGCGATATGATGTTCCAATACGGAAATATTCGGGTGTGCTTTTATTTTTTGGATTAATGCTTGTTGAACAGCTTTTCCGGTTGCATCGCCACTGTGAATGATTCGCCGCATGCTATGACCACCTTCCTTGGTAAGGTGATAGCCCGTTTCATTTTTCTGATCGCTGGTGAAAATGACACCTTGTTCTATCAACCAGTGTATTGCGGTAGCCGCATTCTCAGCAACATAGCGAGTGATTCCCTCATCGCATAAACCTGCTCCGGCGATTAGCGTATCCTGAACATGCCTAGATGGGGAGTCATCAGTTGATAACGCCGCTGCAATACCGCCTTGTGCCCATGCGCTGGCGCCTGCATCAGCTGTTTGTTTAGTGATGATGCCGATTTTTTTATGCTGCGCTAAATGCAATGCGAGTGTGAATCCAGCCAATCCGCTGCCAATGATAAGTGTATCAAAATTGTTTTTAGACATTAAGCAGGGGCGATATTTAAATAATTAGAGGGCTGAATCATAACAGACTCACTGCGCTGCATGCCTTTATTCAAGGTTCTGTTCTGTTTTGATATCGGAGAATCAAATAGTGAACTAATTAATAGGGTTAATTGTCTTTAAAAATTGTGAGATGTAATTACGTAGTTCCCGAGATTGGTTTGGGTATGTATACTTGTTCTGTTGTGCCATTATGCTACATTTAACGGAACAAGAATAAAATTATAAATTCATTCAAATGCTCAGGGATCGTTTTGTATGGGTGATCGGGAGATCGATCAACAGTTAGTAGAAAGAGTTCAAGGCGGTGATCAGCGTAAGCTGGCTCGCTTGTTATCGCAATTTATACGTGATTCAGCTGAAGTTGAGGATGTTACGCAAGAAGCTTTTATTAAAGCATATAGGGCATTACCTTCATTTCGTGGAGATAGTGCATTTTACACATGGTTATACCGGATTGGTATCAATACTGCTAAGAATTTTTTAGTATCTCAGGGACGTAAGCTGCCTGTTTTGCAGGGGTTTGATAATGAGGACGCTGAGGACTTTGAGGATAGCGGTTTATTAAAGGAAATGAATACACCAGAAAGTGAACTGATGAGTAAACAAATTGCTCAAACAGTTAATCTGACACTGGATTCATTGCCTGAAGAACTGCGCACTGCGATTACTTTAAGAGAAATTGATGGATTAAGTTATGAAGAAATTGCGAATATTATGGACTGTCCCATAGGAACAGTACGTTCGCGTATATTTCGTGCACGAGAAGCGATATCTGAACAGTTACGTCCTTTATTAGGGACTAGTAAAGACAAGAGGTGGTAATGTGAAAAGTAAAATATCAGATGCTTCGAATATAATTGAAGCGATAAGAAAGGATGATTATTTACAGGGGGAATGGGAAACTTATCATTTGATCGGTGATACATTGCGACAATCATCTAAATTATCAATGAACGTATCTTCTGGCGTCAGTCAGAAATTAAAAGCCGAACCAACCGTTCTCTCTCCAAATATACCTAACTTAGAAAAAAAACTGAAGCATAAAGTCTATGCATTTTCAGTAGCAGCATCTGTAATAGCGATGGTCTCAGCTTGGTTAGTCATGCAAAATTTACATGAGCCACAGCAAATAATCATGGCTGAACAGCCGAATCATAATTTATCTATAGCACCAATTTCAGTTTCATCACCACCAGTAATACATAACTACCCCCATCCGCCGATTGAAATTAATGATTATCTGTTTGTACATAGAGAATTTTCTCCTGGAGTCACGATGCGCGGGCAAGTTACTAACGTTAATAGCGTAACCGAATATCACGAAAGCTATGGTAGATGATTAGTCGTAAAATAATCGCGCTGATTTTATTGTTAGCATTTGGTTTTTCAGCAGCATTCGCGCAAGAGTTACCTCGTTCATCTGAAAGTGCACTTAATTGGTTGAAGAGAATGGCCGATGCACCACGTCGGCACAATTATTCTGGGACATTTGTTTACTATGCTGATGGCCATATAGAAACATCACGTATTGTGCACAAAGTTGATTCAATCAGTGAGCGTGAGAGAATTGAGGTTTTAGACGGATCGCCGAGAATCGTTTTTCGTAATAACGATGAAATGAGATGTTATCTGCCGGATAGTAAAAGAATATACACGGAGAAGCGTTGGTTCCGTAAGTTTTTTCCTGATATTCTTCCCCAGCCTTTTGATAATGTTATTGATGAAAATTATTACGTTAAAGAAGGTGGATTTGAACGTGTAACGGATCATCAATGTCAAGTTCTATCGCTGACACCCAGAGATTCTTTGCGTCATGGTCATCAATTCTGGATTGATGTTGAAACGGGCTTGTTACTAAAAGCTGCAGTTGTAAATGGCAGTGAAATCATTGAGCAATTTGCATTCGCACAATTGGAAATTGACGGAGAAATTCATTCCGATTCATTGAAACCGAGTCAATCTATGGTTCAAGAGGAATGGAAGGTAACTGATTTAATCACTTCCTTTTTAAAAGCGGGTGAACTGAAATGGCAAGTTATGAGTTTGCCTGCTGGCTTTAAGAAGATAGTTGAAATGAAACGTAATCTAGCTGAGAAACCTACATTGGTGGATCACATTGCTTTATCCGATGGACTTGCAGCAGTTTCTGTTTTTATAGAACCGATCGCGCAAGATGCTCCGGCATCCCTGCCAGGGTTCTTTACAAGCCGTGGTGCAATTAACATATATGTTCGTATACTGGACGATTATAAAATAACAACGGTTGGTGAAGTTCCGTTGGAAACTATAAAATTAATCGGGGATTCTGTCATCAAGAAGGATTGAGTTCCTTTCAATTAAGCGTTATGTAGATTTGTATTTATGCCCTGGATTAAAAGTTTAATGAAATTGATTCGACGCTGGCTTATTATTCAAAGACGTGTCACTATGCGCGCTTTGGCCTGAATTCAGTTAAATATCCCGTATTTCTTCATACATTCCTCTGATTAGAGAATTGAATATATTCCCCGAATTGATCGGTAAATTACATGCATATAAACGTTAACTACTTGCACAGGTTTATTGTGAGGATGAAAATCATGCTTCAGCTTATATTAATCACATTATTTTTCTATTCATCAACAGCTTTGGCACAGGCTAATGAATTGCCGGATTTCACTGGATTGGTTGAAAAACATGGTGCAGCAGTGGTCAATATTAGTGCCGTACAGAATTTTACTACATTGAATAATCAAGCTGTTCCAGAAATACCTGGTATTCCTGAGAATTCACCTTTTTATGATTTTTTTAAACGGCATATGCAGCCCTTTCCCGCGCCAAGAAAATCCGAACCTAAATCTTTAGGATCAGGTTTTATTATAAGCTCGGATGGTTATATTTTGACCAATGCGCATGTTGTTGAAACCGCTGATGAGATTACGGTAAAGCTGAATGACAAACGTGAATTTGTAGCAGAGATTATTGGTACTGATCGAAAAACAGATATTGCATTAATCAAGATAAGTTCAGCTGATTTGCCCAAAGTCACACAAGGAAATCCAGAAAATCTTAGAGTTGGCGAATGGGTGGTTGCAATCGGTTCGCCTTTCGGCTTCGAGCATAGCGTAACCGCTGGCATCGTGAGCGCTAAAGGACGTTCGCTGGCGCAGGAAAATTATGTGCCATTTATCCAAACGGATGTGGCGATCAATCCAGGAAATTCCGGTGGTCCATTATTTAACATGCGAGGTGAAGTGGTCGGTATCAACTCTCAAATCTACAGCCGGACGGGTGGATTTATGGGATTGTCATTTGCCATACCGATTAATGTTGCGACTGAAATTGCGGATCAATTAAAAGTCAGCGGTAAAGTAAGCCGTGGAAGAATTTGGTCTGTCTGATGGAAATGGTGCTTTAGTTGTTACCGTGGAAAAAGGCGGTCCAGCAGATCGAGCAGGAATTAAAGCACGCGATATCATATTGCAGTTTGATGAAAAAAGAATCACAACCTCTGCTGATTTACCACGCACAGTCGGTAATACCAAACCGGGTTCAAAAGTTTCTATTCAGATTTGGCGAGATGGTTCTTTAAAAACTGTAAAAATCGAAGTTGGTGAAACACCTTCTGATGAAGCGGCAGAAAACCGTAAACTTAAGCAAGGAAAAAAACCGGATACTTCAAACCGGCTTGGGTTGGCATTAAGCGAGTTGACTGCCGAACAAAAGAAACAATTGGAAATTACGAACGGATTATTGGTTGAAGACATGCAATCCGGTATAGCCAGTCGTTCAGGGGTCAGGATTGGCGATATTATTCTCGGATTTAACAGTAAGGATGTGAGTAGTGTTGAACAGTTTAATGAGCTGTTGAAACAAGCAAAAAGTGGAAAAAATATCGCTTTACTCGTTAAAAGAGGGGATATTATTACGTTCATCACCATGAAACTTACTGATGATGACAAAAAGAATTGAATCAACTCCCGTTACCCCGGATCAAGTAAAAAAACTGATCGTATATGGGCGTGAAGATTGTCACCTCTGTCAAGAGATGATAGTTGCTCTGAAAAATTTTCAAGTGCAAGTATCTTTTGAGTTTCATGTTGTTGATATCGACTCCGATCCAGAACTAATTGTGCTTTATGGAGAGAAAATTCCAGTGCTGATGTCTCCATTGACTAACCAAGTGATTTGTCATTATTTTCTTGATGTGGCAGCTTTAGATGGTTATCTTGGCGAATTTGGCTAGAATGCTGCCTTTTTCAACTACCAATATAATATTTTAATATCCGATTCTACAACGTAAATTTCCATATTACTGGAAGCATATTTTTTATATCCTGATGCAGCATATTCGTAATTTCTCCATCATTGCACATATTGATCACGGCAAATCTACATTGGCAGATCGTATTATCCATTTATGCGGCGGCCTATCCGATCGTGAAATGGAAGCGCAAGTATTGGATTCCATGGATTTAGAGCGTGAAAGAGGCATTACTATCAAAGCGCAGACTGCTGCATTGCACTATAAAGCAAGAGATGGTGAGATTTATTTATTGAATTTAATTGATACACCCGGGCATGTTGATTTTTCTTATGAGGTCTCTCGTTCTTTAGCCGCATGTGAGGGGGCGTTGCTTGTTGTGGATGCATCGCAGGGTGTTGAAGCGCAGACGGTTGCAAATTGTTATACCGCAATTGAGCAGGGTGTAGAGGTTGTACCCGTTTTAAATAAGATTGATTTGCCGGCTGCCGATCCCGTGCGCGTTATCAGCAACATTGAGGAAGTGATTGGTATTGATGCGCAGGATGCGGTTAGAGTCAGCGCAAAAACTGGCGAAGGGGTTGAAGATGTTTTAGAAGCATTGATTGCAAAGATTCCTGCGCCGAAGGGAGATCCCAATGCACCGTTAAAAGCGCTGATTATCGATTCCTGGTTTGATAATTACGTAGGCGTTGTTATATTGGTTAGAGTTATGGATGGCACTTTAAAACCGGGTGATAAGATTTTACTAATGGCCAGTAAGGCAGTGCAGACGTGTGAACATGTGGGCGTATTTGTACCTAAATCACTTTATCGTGAAACGCTTAGTGCAGGAGAAGTTGGCTTTGTTATCTCCGGCATCAAAGAGCTGGATGCAGCGAAAGTTGGTGATACGGTAACGTCAGCAATCCGTCCAGCCGAAACACCGTTACAGGGTTTTAAAGAAATAAAACCACAGGTATTTGCCGGATTGTACCCGATCGAATCCAACCAGTATGACGCTTTACGTTCAGCATTGGAAAAACTGAAACTGAACGACTCGTCACTGCATTTTGAACCGGAAGTATCCCAAGCGCTTGGTTTCGGTTTTCGTTGCGGCTTTCTCGGGTTGTTGCACATGGATATTGTGCAGGAACGGTTAGAAAGAGAATATGACATGGATTTGATTACCACTGCACCAACAGTGGTCTATCAAATACTGATGCGCGATGGGACGATGATTGAAATTGAAAACCCATCAAAAATCCCCGATCTTTCTAGAATTGCTGAAATTCGCGAGCCCATTATTACTTCAACGATCTTAGTGCCGGAAGAATTTGTTGGCGCAGTGATTACATTGTGCGTTAGTAAGCGCGGGAATCAAACGAATATGCAATATATGGGCAAGCAAGTCATGTTGACTTATGAAATGCCTTTAAACGAAGTAGTCATGGATTTTTTTGATCGTTTGAAATCGACCAGCCGTGGTTATGCTTCATTAGATTATGAATTCAAAGAATTTCGCGCCTCAGATTTAGTGAAACTGGATATATTGATCAATGGTGAAAAAGTCGATGCCTTATCCCTGATTATCCATCGAAGCAGTAGTCAATATCGAGGCCGCGAATTAGTGCAGAAAATGCGCCAATTAATTCCTCGTCAAATGTTTGATATCGCCGTTCAGGCGGCGATTGGCGCGCACATTATTTCGCGTGAGACGGTTAAAGCGTTACGTAAGAATGTGTTGGCAAAATGTTACGGTGGCGATATAAGTCGTAAACGAAAGTTGCTGGAGAAACAAAAAGCAGGTAAAAAGAGAA
>LNFM01011096.1_pt1 | contig 13289 bp, 11 predicted proteins | sample 596031 | NCBI WGS metagenome assembly LNFM01 (sample SAMN04254537, study PRJNA301005) | activated carbon metagenome | isolation source: dual media filters at the Ann Arbor, Michigan drinking water treatment plant | place: USA: Ann Arbor
AAACCAACGCAGGAAACTTGATGGCCCGACTCAAAGGCAAGAAAAACAAAAGCCGCCCGGAAGACCAGGCGGCTTTTTGTCAAGGTGTTGGTGGCGGAGTACGGAACCGAACCCGCGTCCGCAATCCGAGCCAGATAGTAACGCCTTGGCCTTGAGGGCGTGGATTCAACGATTTGGCCGTTATTTTCTTCACCCGACCTCTGGTCTAGTTCGCCGTCATATGGGAGAATTGGCAACTCTTGGCAATCCCTATTCATCATCGGCAAAGGCGAGACGATGGCAGACCCGGAAGGTGAAATCCTGACCCTAGACGAGGTGGCCGCCTACTTGAAGGCTGGCAAGCGCACCGTCTACCGCCTCGCGGCCGAAGGCAAGCTTCCCGCTTTCAAGCTCGGCGGCACGTGGCGCTTCCGCCGCAGCGACCTAGATGAGTGGATTGCCGCCAATCTGACCAACAAGGATTCGGGGGCAAGCGACTGATGGAACTGATCGACAACATCAGCAGGTTGCTTGGCGACGATCTCAAGCAGACCCTCCGGCCAGGAGCGCGCCTGAAGGTAGCGGCCTCGTGCTTTTCGATGTACGCCTTCGAGGCGCTGAAAGCCGAGCTGGAAAAGATTGACGAGTTGGAGTTCATCTTCACCTCGCCCACCTTTGTTGCCAACGAGGTCACCGACAAGATTCGCAAAGAGCGAAAGGAATTCCACATCCCCAAGCTCGACCGGGAGCGCAGCCTCTACGGCAGCGAGTTTGAAATCCAGCTGCGCAACAAGCTCACCCAGCGGGCGGTGGCCAAGGAGTGCGCGGAGTGGATACGGCGCAAGGCCAAATTCAAGAGCAACCGCACCAAAGCGCCGATGCAGCAGTTCGCCTGCGTGCAGGCTGGCGGCACCGACACGGCTTACATGCCCCTGCACGGGTTCACGGCTGTCGATCTCGGTTACCAGCAAGGCAATGCGGTATCCAACCTCGTCAACAAGATGGACGAGGCACCCTTTGCCGCCACGTACCTGAGCCTGTTCGATCAGATCTGGAACGACCCCGAAAAGCTGGAGGACGTGACCGCGCAGATTTGCGAGCACATCGCCTCGGTCTACCAAGAGAACTCACCCGAGAGCATCTATTTCCTGATGCTTTACAACATCTTCAACGAGTTCCTCGACGACATCGACGAAGACGTCCTGCCCAACGACCGCACGGGCTACCAGGACACCCTGATCTGGAACAAGCTGTTCAACTACCAGAAAGATGCTGCCACCGGGATCATCAACAAGCTGGAAACCTACAGCGGCTGCATCCTTGCCGACAGCGTCGGCTTGGGCAAGACCTTCACCGCACTGGCCGTCATCAAGTATTACGAGCTGCGCAACCGGTCAGTGCTGGTGCTCTGCCCCAAGAAGCTGGCGGATAACTGGCTGAACTACAACCGCAACCTCAAGACCAACATCTTCGCCCGCGACCGGTTCAACTACGACGTCCTCTGCCACACGGATCTGTCCCGCACCAGCGGCGAGTCCTTCGGTACGCCGCTGAACCGGATCAACTGGGGCAACTACGACCTCGTCGTCATCGATGAGTCGCACAACTTCCGCAACAACGACGCCTACAAGGATAAGGAAACCCGCTACCAGAAGCTGATGCGCAAGGTGATCCAGGAAGGGGTCAAGACCAAGGTGCTGATGTTGTCGGCCACGCCAGTCAACAACCGCTTTACTGACTTGCGCAACCAACTGGCGCTGGCCTACGAAGGCGACTCCGAAAACCTCACAAAAAAACTGCGCACGGACAGAAGCGTTGAGGAGATTTTCCGAGGCGCACAAGCAGCCTTCAATGCGTGGTCGAAGCTCCCCCCGGAAGAACGTACCGCGCGTGCGATCCTCGATTCACTGGACTTCGACTTCTTCGAGCTGCTCGACAGCGTCACCATCGCACGCTCGCGTAAGCACATCCAGACCTTCTACGACACCAAGGACATCGGTCAATTTCCGGAGCGCCGCAAACCGCTGTCGTTTCACTGCCCGTTGACCGAGCGGTCGGACGTGTTGGGCTTCAACGAAATTTTCGAGCAACTCTCACTGCTCAAGCTGGCCGTATATGCGCCCATCAGCTACATCCTGCCCAGCCGTCTGAAGAAGTACGAGGAGATCTACGACACCAAGGTAGGCGGCAAGGGCACGCTGCGCCAAGCCGACCGCGAAAAGAGCCTGCAGGCCCTGATGACGGTCAACCTGCTCAAACGGCTTGAAAGTTCGGTGCAGTCGTTCCGGCTAACGCTGCAATCGCTGCGAGCCAACAACGAAGCCACCCTCGCCAAGATCGCCGCGTTCAATCAATCCGGCGGCGCGGTCACGGTGGGCGACCTCACGGAAGTGCTGGAAGGGCTGGATGCAGAGGACGATGAGCTGCCCATGCCCAGCGACGAGGGCGGCGAGATCGGCAGCAAGATCAAGATCAGCCTCGCCGACATGGACTTGCCGTCCTGGGAGCACGAACTGAAGGTGGACTTACAGGTCATCGATGCCTTGCTGGCTTCGATGAACAAGATCACGCCGCAGGACGACGCCAAGTTACAGCACCTCAAAGCGCAACTGCTCGGCAAGATTGCAAACCCAATCAACCCCGGCAACAGGAAGGTGCTGATTTTCACAGCCTTTGCCGACACCGCTGATTACCTGTACGCCAACCTTGCGCCGGAGCTGCTGGCCACGCTCGCCATTCACACCGCCAAGGTCACCGGCAAGGGAGCGCCGCAGTCCACCATCAAGAGCAAAACTCAGAAGCGCAGCTATGACTTCCAGGAGCTGCTCACCCTGTTCTCCCCTCGCTCTAAAGAGAAGGCGGTGGTACTGCCGGACGAGCCGCACGAGGTGGATCTGCTGATCGGCACCGATTGCATCTCCGAAGGCCAGAACCTGCAGGACTGCGACTACCTGATCAACTACGACATCCACTGGAACCCAGTACGCATCATCCAGCGCTTTGGCCGGGTAGATCGCATTGGCTCGCCCAACAGCAGCATCCAGCTAGTCAATTACTGGCCCGACATTTCGCTCGACGAGTACATCAACCTCAAGGAGCGCGTTGAGAGCCGAATGATGATCGCTGACGTGACCGCCACAGGTGACGACAACGTGCTGTCTGCGCAGGCCAACGACGTGTCGTACCGCAAAGAGCAACTGCGTCGCCTGCAGGAGGAAGTCATCGAGCTGGAGGATTTGAAGACCGGCGTCTCTATCACTGACTTGGGCCTCAACGACTTCCGCATGGATTTGCTCAACTACGTCAAAGCCCACGGCGAACTGAGCAATGTGCCTAACGGGATGCACGCAGTGGTTCCCGCCAGACCCGAGATGGGCCTACGGCCGGGCGCGATCTTCACGCTGCGCAATCGCAATGCCGGGATCAACCTCAACCAGCACAACCGCCTGCATCCGTACTACCTCGTCTACATCAACCGCGAGGGAGAGGTCATTCATGACCACACCGAGGTGAAGCGCCTACTGGATCTGGTGCGCACCTGCTGCAAAGGCCAGGACAAACCCATCGTCGACGTGTGCCAGCGCTTCAATCAGGAAACGGCAGATGGCCGCCGGATGCAGCCCTACTCCGATCTGTTGGGCAAGTCCATCCGTTCGATGATCGAGGTAAAGGAAGAAAAGGATTTGGACAGCCTGTTCAGCGGTGGCAAGACCACGGCACTGACAGACACCATCTCCGGCCTGGACGACTTTGAACTCATTAGCTTTCTCGTGATTCAGGAGGCTGGATGAGTCAAGGAGCGACCGCACAAAAACCGGCGCTGATCGCCTACCCCAAGCAAGCTGCTTTCGGGCGCGTTCTGCCCAAGAACAAAATCTATGAGCACAGCGGGGCCAACACCCGGCTGAAGGAACTGTTCGTCGAGCAGGTCGAGCAGATTGTCTGGCAGTACAAGCTCGCCCCTGAGACGATCAACCTGCCTGCGCGGCCCGATGTGCCGGAAATCCAGGTCTTCAGCATCCAGCTCAAGTCCACCGAGCTGCACGAAGACGTGCTCCGCTGCATTGATGGCGCAGTGCAGTTCCCTATCCTGTTTGAACTGAACCAAGGCCAGGGCGATCAGGCGAAAACGCGAGTAGTGGCGGCTTACAAGCGCCCGAGCGAAGCCGACGCCAGTCGCTGGGTGCTGTCCAGCTACTTCACCAGCAACTGGATGCCAGCGGCAACTGCCCGCACGGCTATGCCGCTGGCCCTCGACATGGCCCACCTGTACTCCGTTCTGCTGCAAGGCTTAATGCCGCTGCCAGCACGTCCGCAGGAGGCCTTGCCCGACTGGATTGCGCGTATCGAGCAGGCGGCAAGCAAGCGCCGCGAAGTCGAGAAAACCCAGGCGAGACTGGCTAAGGAAAAGCAATTTAACCGTAAGGTCGAGATCAACGCGACCTTGCGGCAACTGAAAACTGAACTTGAACAATTGAGCCGCTGAACCCCGATATCGGAAGCGCAGCGACTAGAGGATCGAACATGGACAAACTGAAAATGCACTCGCCCAATCTCACCCAAGACAACATTGCCCGTATCCGCGATCTGTTTCCGGGTTGCGTGACGGAAGCCAAGGGTGAAGACGGCAACGTGAAGCTGGCGGTCGATTTTGACCAGCTTCGCCAAGAGCTAGCCGATTCGATTGTTGAGGGTCCGCAGGAGCGCTACCACCTTAATTGGCCAGGCAAGCGCGAGGCACTGCTCACGGCAAATGCACCGATTGCAAAGACGCTCCGTCCAGTACGCACGACAAAAAATTCAAAAGGCGAACAAATTGAAGAGAGCGTCAACTTCGACACTACCAAAAATATCTTTATCGAGGGCGATAATCTCGACGCGCTGAAGCTGCTTCAGGAAACTTATCTTGGCAAAATCAAGATGGTCTATATCGACCCGCCGTACAACACAGGCAACGATTTTGTTTACGCCGACGACTTTGCAGACGAAGTCTCTGAATTTTTTCTCCGCTCAAATCAAGTGGATAGCAAAGGAAATCGCTTGACAGCCAACCCCGAAACAAGCGGGCGCTTTCACTCGGACTGGCTGTCCATGATGTATTCGAGACTAAAGTTGTCGCGCAACTTGCTGCGAGATGATGGACTCATCGTAATTCATATTGACGAGAATGAATATCCCAACTTGGAGAAGCTTCTGGCCGAAATATACGGCGAGAAGAATAATCTCGGAACTATTGTGTGGGATAAAAGAAATCCAAAAGGTGATGCCACCGGCGTCGCGCAGCAGCATGAACTAATTTGTATTTACTGCAAAGATCGAGAATTCTTCAAGGCGACCTGCGAGTTCCAGCGTCCCAAAGAGAACGCGGGAAAAATGCTTGCAAAAGCCAAGCAGATTCTTGGCAAGGAAGGCGGGGTCACTGAAAAAGCAAGGAAAGAATACAAAGACTGGGTAAACCAGCAAGATCTCACTGGGGGCGAAAAGGCATATAACCAAATCGATGACAATGGCGACGTCTTCCGTCCGGTTTCGATGGCGTGGCCGAATAAGAAAAAAGCACCGGAAGATTACTTCATCCCGCTAATTCATCCCGTAACAGGGAAGGAGTGCCCTGTTCCTGAGCGGGGATGGCGCAACCCTCCTGCAACAATGCAAGAACTCCTGAAGTCTGGGTTGATTATTTTCGGCTCAGACGAGAAGACGCAGCCGACGAGAAAATATCGGCTGAAAGATAATTTATTTGAAAACATCCCTTCGCTGCTTTACTACGGCGGCAGTGACGACGCCTTGCTTGCTGACCTCAGTATTCCTTTTGATACACCAAAACCGGTTCAGGTAGCAAAGAGACTAATTCAATCAATTTGCAAGAATGACGATATATTGATCGACTTCTTCGCTGGCTCGTGCACGGCGGCGCATGCACTTATGCTTTTGAATGCAGAAGATGGGGCAAATCGCCGATTCATAATGGTTCAATTGCCCGAGGAATGTGACGAGAAGTCCGAGGCCAGAAAACTTGGATACTCAGTAGTTTCCGAGATTGGAAAAAATCGCATTCGGAGAGCGGCACAAAAAATTCGAGAAGAATTCTCAGACACCTTGCCTACGAGAAATACGGATCTTGACTTAGGATTCCGCCTACTTAAAGTTGATACATCGAACATGGCTGACGTCTACTACGCCCCCGATGCGCTGGACAAAGCCAATCTCGACTTGTTTGTCGACAATATCAAGCCTGACCGCACGGCGGAAGACTTACTGTTCCAGGTGATGATGGACTGGGGCGTTGATCTTGCGCTGCCGATTGCTAGGAAGTCCATTCAGGGCAAGGAGGTTTTCTTTGTCGATGACAACGCACTGGCCGCCTGCTTTGACGCACACGGCGGCATAGACGAAGCCTTCGTGAAGGAACTAGCCAAGAGCCAACCGCTGCGAGTGGTGTTCCGCGATGCTGGCTTCAAGGACAGCGCTATCAAGATCAACGTGGAGCAGATCTTCAAGCTTTTGTCGCCTGCCACCGAAGTGAAGTGCATTTGAGGAGGCTGCAATGAAGCTGAAATTCAAGACGCAGGCCTACCAGACAGCGGCCGTGCAAGCAGTAATCGACTGCTTCAAGGGACAGGTTCCGCATCACGGCGGCGTTCGCTACCGGCTCGATCCCGGCAGCCAGAAAGCAGCCCTAGCAGGCCCGCAAGGAGCGCTCGCGCTGGAAGCCGCTACGCATGAAGCCGCAGCGGAAAAGGAAGCGGCGTTCCGCAACGCCGACTTCAATTTGTCGGACACGGCGCTGCTCGAAAACATCAGAGCCGTGCAGCAGGGCCAGAACCTGCCGATATCGGACGCACTGGTTAAGACCAAAGTGGCCAAGGTTAACCTCGACGTCGAGATGGAAACAGGCACCGGCAAGACCTACTGCTACATCAAAACCATCTTTGAGTTGAACAAGCAATACGGATGGAGCAAGTTCATCATCGTGGTGCCCAGCATCGCCATCCGTGAAGGCGTGGCCAAGTCGCTGCAGATCACCTCCGAGCACTTCCTTGAAACGTATCAGAAGAAGGCACGCTTCTTTATCTACAACTCGAAGCAGCTGCACCACCTGGAGAGTTTTTCGTCGGACGCGGGGATCAACGTGATGGTGATCAACGTACAGGCCTTCGCCGCACGAGGAGCCGACAATCTCCGAATTTATGACGTGCTGGATGACTTCCAGTCGCGCAAGCCCATCGACGTGATCAGCGCCAACCGCCCCATCCTGATCCTGGATGAGCCTCAGAAGATGGAAGGCGCGGCGACGCTGAAGTCGCTGGAGGAGTTCAAGGCGTTGATGGTGTTGCGCTACTCGGCCACCCATAAGACCACGCACAACAAGATCCACCGCCTCGATGCGTTGGACGCTTACAACCAGAAGCTGGTGAAAAAAATCGCCGTGCGCGGCATCGCGGTGAAAGGGCTAGCGGGCACGGCGGGCTATATGTACTTGCAGTCCATCGAGATATCGAGCAAGAAGCCGCCCGAGGCGCGTGTGGAGTTCGAGCAGAAGCTGGCAGGCGGGAACATCAAGCGGGTGGTGAGGAAGCTCTCCAAAGGCGACAACCTGTTCGATCTGTCGAACGGGCTCGATCAGTACCGCGATGGCTTTGTCGTGGCCGATATCAACGCCAACTCCGACACCCTGAGCTTCACTAATGGGGTCGAACTAACCGTTGGGGATGCGACCGGTGACGTGACCGAGGCCGCGCTGCGCCGCATCCAGATCCGCGAGGCCATCAAGGCGCACTTCGACAAGGAACAAGCGCTGTTCCAACAGGGCGTGAAGGTACTCACGCTCTACTTCATTGACGAAGTGGTCAAGTACCGCGACTACGATTCACCGGACGAGAAAGGCGATTACGCCCGCATCTTCGAGGAGGAGTATCAGCTCTACCTCAACGAGGTGCTGGATCTGGATGAAACGCCGTACGTCAAGTACCTAAGAGGCATTTCTGCCGAAAAGACTCACAGCGGCTATTTCTCCATCGACAAGAAAAGCAAACGGCTGGCCGACCCTACGGTCGCGGCGCGTGGCGAGAACGCGGGGCTTTCCGACGACGTGGATGCCTACGACCTGATCCTGAAGGACAAGGAGCGACTGCTGTCATTCGCCGAGCCGGTGCGCTTCATCTTCTCCCATTCGGCACTTCGTGAAGGCTGGGACAACCCGAACGTGTTCGTGATTTGCGCTCTCAAGCACAGCGACAACACTATTTCCCGCCGTCAGGAGGTGGGACGTGGCTTGCGGCTGTCCGTAAACCAAAGCGGTGACAGGATGGATCACCCAGCCACGGTACACGATGTGAACGTGCTGACCGTGGTGGCAAGCGAGAGTTATAAGGACTTTGTCGCGGCGCTGCAGAGGGACATCAGCGAGTCGCTGTCGGCGCGTCCGCGAGTAGCGGACGAGGCCTTCTTCACCGGCAAGGTGCTGAAGACGGAGTCTGGCGATGTCGCGATCACACCGCAGCTCGCGAAACAGATCTACAAGTACCTGCTTAAGCACGACTACACCGACGACGCTGATCGGATCACCAGCAAATACCACGAGGCGAAGAAGGACGGCGCGCTGGCTGCGTTGCCACCTGAGTTGGTGCCGCACGCGGAGCAGGTCTTCAAGCTGATCGACAGCGTTTTCAGCGAGAACCAGTTGCCCGAAATTGGCGACGACCGCAAGCCCAAAAAGAACCCGCTCAACGCCAACTTCGAGAAACAAGAGTTCACGGAACTTTGGAATCGGATCAACCGCAAGGCGGCATACAGCGTGGACTTCGACCACGACGAACTGGTGCAGAAAGCGGTCAAGACACTCAACGACAAAGATGCCGGGCTTCGTGTGACCCCGTTGCAATACACCATCCAGCACGGTGAACAGGCAGCTGCCGTGACCTACGATGGGATTAAGGGCGGCACTGCATTCGAATTGAAGGACTCTGAAACGGAAGATAACCGCGTCTCAATCCATTCAGCGGTCAGGTACGACCTGATCGGCAAGCTTGCAGAAGGCACCCAGCTAACAAGGCGCACGGTGACCGACATTCTGAAGGGACTTAACGCCGCAGTATTCGCGCAGTTCAAAACCAACCCGGAGAGCTTTATTGCCGAGGCGATTCGCCTGATCAACGAGCAGAAGGCTACCGTCATCATCGAGCATCTGGCCTACGATCCAGTCGAAGACAAGTTCGACCTCGACATCTTCACCGCCGGACAAACCAAGCAGGACTTCAGTAACGCGGTAAAGACACCCAAGCACCATATCTATGACTTCGTATTGCCTGACTCAGGCTCGAAGCCCGAGCGGGAATTTGCCGAAGCGTTGGAGGCCAGCGCTGAAGTCGTTGTGTATGCGAAGTTGCCACGCGGCTTTCTGATTCCAACACCTGTCGGTGACTACAATCCAGACTGGGCCATTTCATTCAAAGAAGGATCGGTGAAGCACATCTACTTCGTTGCTGAAACCAAGGGATCGATGTCGTCGATGGATCTGCGCGAAATCGAGAAAACCAAGATCAAATGTGCCCGTAAGTTCTTCGACGAGATGAACCGTCGCTTCGCACCGGAAAACGTTAAGTACGACGTAGTAGATAGCTTCGGTCGGCTGATGGAAGTGGTTAGGCAATAACAGTTGCCTACTTCATGGATGGTTGGCGCAAATCAAATCAAACCTTGCGCCAACTAATCAATAAATTCCGGTCAAAAAATCACCGTAGCTGAATTGTCCAATCCTAACGGGCGAGTTAATGGCCGCATAGGAAAATAGCGCAAGCCGGGATGCATTATCATTAAATACAGGCTTGGTTTGTCTTACGTTGTACGCGATGGTCATCCTCATCGCCGACTGATTGCATACAGCCAAAAGCAAATTAAAATTTACGTAATCAACGGGATAGGGGTTCCATTCCTGCAAAGGAGAGAAAGACCGTTTCAGTTCGATAGCCTCAATCGGCTCCCCTTCAGCGCTCAATCGAATAAGGTCAATGTCAGTCACCTTGATCGAGCCGAGGCTGCTCCGCTGCCAGTTATGATAAGCACTACTTGTGGCATCGTTGACACTTTTTCCGCAGGCTCCACTTTTGACCGGTAAACCTATCTTCTGGAACTCATCTTTAAGCTGATCTAAGGTGAGCTCGCAAGGTTGTTGTCCTGGCTTGCCAAAGCCGACTTTGTCAATGAAATTGGCTGAGTCGTCAAATTTGACGAAAAAGAGGGGGATGCCAGATTTTGAGGATATCTTCTTTGCTGCTTGAATGACATCTTTCTGAAGAGACCACGACTTTCCGAATGCCAAAACAAGAGCTCTTGGGGTGGCAGACTGATCGCCGTAAATAAGCATCCAGGCATTTCCAGACACCCAAACAAATGGATGCTCCTGTTCGGATTCTAATAATTTATAGACAGCATTTGTTTTATAGTAGCCCACTGACATCATCCCTTGAAGCATGCACCTCAACCCGGTGCAAATTAGATTGAAAGGATGGCTGTCCGGCCAACCTGAGGATTGAAATTCTGATTTCTTAGTCCGCGCCGTTCCTTGCACGAAAATTGCAGAATTCTATTTTCGAGGGCGTTGTTTTTTCAGGCCCCAATAGGTCCAGCCATTAGCTGCCGCGCCAGATAAAGCTTGTGCCGCAGAAGACAACGAGGGATAAACCTTATCGCCAACTCGCAGAGAGATAGCACCACTCTTTTTATCTACAGAAACCACCTCTGCTTCAGCATGCCCAGGTTTTTTCCGGTACTGGTGGATAAGCCTGTCGCCTACTCGAGGCCATTGTCTATCTTGATCCATCGTTGCTTTTCCTTACCACAATCGCACAGCATAGATCATACTGCTTGAGTAGCTCTTCGAGCTACCAGCGTTAGTGCAGGTAGTTGTGACGTGCTCCCTCATAGCCGTACCAGTTGAATGGAAGTGAGGTCCGTCAATCTGGAGAATGACGGACATGAGGAAGAGTCGATTTACCGAGCAGCAGATCATTGGTTTCTTGAAGCAGGCCGAGTCGGGCCTGCCGGTCAAGGAGGTCTGCCGCCAAGGCGGGTTCAGCGAGCCCACGTTCTACAAGTGGCGCACCAAGTACGGTGGCATGGAAGCTGATGAGGCTCGGCGCCTGAAGGATCTTGAGGTCGAGAATGCCAGGCTCAAGAAGCTGCTGGCTGAAGCGCACCTTGACCTGGAGGCGCTCAAGGTCGGTTTCGGGGTAAAGCGCTAGCCCCACAAGGCAAGCGCAAGGCCATCGCCATGATGCTGGAGCACACCCAGATTTCTGAGCGCCGGGCTTGTCGTCTTGTGGGGCTGTCCCGAGATGCCTGGCGGCATCCACCGCAACCCGATGCGCAAACGGCGCGTCTGGCTGAACGCATTCAGGCCGTGGCCATGGAGCGGCGACGCTTCGGGTATCGCCGTGTGCACGACATGCTGCAGGGCGAGTTTCCTGGCACCAACCACAAGAAGGTGTTTCGGCTTTACCGCGAGCAAGGCCTGGCCGTACGCAAGCGCAACAAAGGCAAGAGGTACCGAGGCGAGCGCACGCCGCTGGTGGCCGCGACTCGGGTCAATCAAACATGGAGCCTGGACTTTGTCAGTGACTCGCTGAGCAACGGCAGGCGCATCAAGTGCCTGACCATTGCCGACGACTTCAGCCATGAATGTGTGGACATCGCGGTAGACCTGTCCATGCCTGGCGCGTACGTCACCAGAGTCCTTGAGCGAGCTGCACGCTTCAGGGGCTATCCAGAGGCCATCAGGACCGACAACGGACCGGAGTTCACATGCAGGGCCTTCATGGCATGGATGCAGGCACGAGGCATCCAGCACATCCTGATTCAACCGGGCAAGCCAACCCAGAACGCCTACATTGAAAGCTTCAACGGCAAGTTCCGGGATGAATGCCTCAACGAGAACTGGTTCGAATCATTGGCCCAGGCCCGTGAAGCCATCGCCATCTGGCGGCAAGACTACAACGAGGTGCGTCCCCACGGCACGATTGGCAGAATCCCACCGGCTGCATTTGCAGCCAAGCATCGCAACTCAAACCCAACCACCACCGACGCAGGATCAGTTAACCTGCAAACCCCTGGACCTCTCTCCAACTGATTGGTATGGCTGCAGGGGGCACGTCAGTTGTCCAGCAGCATTTCAATGTCTGGCAGACACCATCTCTTTGGCCCACGCCTGAAACGCCCTCAGTTGCTCGGCGTTTTCGTGACAGGTCTGGTAGTTGGCGGCAAGGGTTCCGACGACGGCAGAGAGCGCAATGCCTGCGGCGGCCGCATCAGTATCTCTGGCGGGCTCGGGCAGCTCACCGGCGGCGGCAGCGTCGTGCAGGCGCACAAAGCCACGGTTGATAGTGCAAGCAGCATCGGCTTGAACGGGCACATTCGCGGACGACGCGGACGCGGTCGACGTACTGGGTGACGACCTTGACGGTGGCTTGCGCCTGCCGCTCGCGGGCGGCGGCGGTCTGTAGGGCTTGTTGCTGGATGGCGGCATCCCATTGCGCTTGAACGTGGCTCGCCCCCTTGATCCAGCCAAAGCCAACCAGGGCGACGCCGAGCGCCGCAAAGGCCAACAGTCGGTATGGCCACGGAATCACGCTCACGACGCCTCTCCGATGCACTGCCGGTATTCGACTTCTCGCCGTGTAGCCAGCCCGCCGCACAGCCGCGCGTTGGTGGGCAGCGCGCAGTCTTTGCCCTGGAAGAAGCGCCAGCGCAGCAGCTCGGCACAGGCTCCCACGTAGTCCTCGGCGTTGAGTTTTCTGACCAACGTGGACTGGCAGAACGCGCGGCTGCCGACGTTGTAAGAAAAGCTCACCAACGCGTCGTATTCGTGCTGGGCCAGCGGCACGGTTACGCATTGCTTGAGCGCGCCTTCGAACTGCTGCACATCGGTGAGCGCACGCGCCAGCGCCTTCGGCGGCGTGGTGGTGTCGCCCAGCTTCACCCCGGTGGTAGTACCGAACCCGATGGTCGGCACATCGCCCTTGACGGGGATCACTGCGTGGTCGGTGTAGCCCTCGTGCAGCACGATGCCGACCAGGGCGGCAGCGGACAGCGTCAGTCCGGCCACCGTCCTGCGCATCGCTGGTGATGGTGGCCGGGTCATCGGTGCATCTCCGGCTGCGCCACGATGCGAGCCACGGTTGCGCCGATGCTGGCGGCAAAGGCCAGCAGCACAAACGCGCCGCGCGGCAGCACGTCCCCGAACAGCGGCACCACCACTTCCGCCGCCGTGAAGGCAGCGGCCAGCAGCGAGAAGCGGATGCTCCAGGCCCGTC
>LNFM01010239.1_pt1 | contig 13286 bp, 10 predicted proteins | sample 596031 | NCBI WGS metagenome assembly LNFM01 (sample SAMN04254537, study PRJNA301005) | activated carbon metagenome | isolation source: dual media filters at the Ann Arbor, Michigan drinking water treatment plant | place: USA: Ann Arbor
TCCTGACCGGCAAGGGCGAGCGGGGGTTCTGCGCTGGCGACGATCTCAAGGCTCCGGTGAAAAGCGGGCTCACGGCGAAGCAGGAACTGACCGACCACCTCTGGCCGCACAGCGACGAGGGCGAGGAGCCGGCCGACTTCTCCTGGTCGCGCGACGTCCTCGCCATGGAGCGGTTCAAGCCGATCATCGGCGCGGTGAACGGCTGGTGCCTCGGGCAGGGGATGATCTACCTCCTGTCGCTGACCGACATCCGCATCGCATCCACCAACGCGAAGTTCGGATTTCCCGAGATCGCCTACGGCATGGGCGGGGCAGGGGGGACCTCTCGCCTGAGCCTCCAGGTTCCGCACACCGTCGCCATGTGGATGCTGCTCACCGGCGATGCGATGGAGGCGGAGGAGGCGCTCTCGTGCCACCTCGTCAACAAGGTCGTGTCACCCGAGGCGCTGATGGACGAGGCTCATCGCGTCGCCGAACGCATCTGTCGTCACCCGCCCCATGCCGTTCGTGTCGAGATGGAAGCCTACCTCCGGTGCCGGGGCCTGTCGCAGGCCGACGCCCTGGCCTTCACCAAGCATCTCTATCGGGTGCAGCGGATGGGGCTGCGCGAGGACGGTTCGCGGCCCGACGCCTTCCTCTACCGGCGCAGCTAAGCCCTCGCCGTGTCCGTCGAGACCATCGCAGAGGCAGCGTCCCGGTTCTCCCGGGCTTTCGGGGCCAGCCTGGAGACGCCGCTGCTCCGATCTCTCTCGACGGGTCAGGCACTCGGCTGCGATCTCCGGTTCAAGGCCGAGAACTTTCAGCGCACCGGGTCGTTCAAGATCCGCGGCGCCAGCGCGAGGCTGTCGGTGCTCCAGACGGACGCCGGCTCCCGTGGCATCGTCACGGCGTCGTCCGGCAATCACGGCCTGGCCTGTGCCGAGGCCGGGCTGGACCTGAACATTCCGGTGACCGTCGTCGTGCCGGTCACCGCCGCCGCCAACAAGGTGGATGCCATCGCAAAGCGTGGGGCCGAGGTCATCCGACACGGCGAGGAGACCGGCGCCTCGGAGCGGTTCGCCCGCTCGCTCGCGGCGGGGTCGGCCCGGACCTACGTGTCGCCCTACAATGATCCCGACATCATCGCCGGGCAGGGCACCATCGCCGTGGAGCTGATCGCGCAGGCGCCCCGGATCGACAACGTGTTCGTCGCCATGGGAGGCGGCGGGCTGATCGCCGGGATCGGTGCGGTCCTCAAGGCCCATGACCCCTCTATCCGCGTCTTCGGCTGTTCCGCCACAGCGTCGCCCGCACTCGCAGCGTCTCTGGCGGCAGGACGCGTCGTGGCGGTCGAACACCGGCCGACCCTCGCCGACGCCGTCAGCGGCGACATGGATCCCGATGCGATCACGCTGCCGATCGCCCAGAAGGTGATCGACGACGTCATCGATTGCGACGAGCCAGCGATCAACCAGGCCCTGGTTCGCTTGCTCCTAGAGGAACGGATGCTGGTCGAGGGCGCCGCGGCGCTGGCCCTGGCGGGGTTTCTCCAGGTCGCGATGCGTCTCAGAGGCCAGACGTCGGTCGTGGTGCTGTGCGGGTCGAACATCAGCGCGGACAAGGCAAGGCACCTCCTCTGCGACCCGAGACCGTCATGACACAGACCCTTCTCGACATGCGTGATCTCGACCGCATCACTCACGTGCGGCGCGACCTGCACGCCCATCCCGAGCTTTCGCTGGAGGAGGAGCGGACGTCGGGCATCGTCGCCGGGCTCCTCCGCGAATTCGGGCTCGACGTCGCCGAGCGGATCGGCGGCTTCGGCGTCGTCGGGACGCTGAGGGGGAGGGGCGAGGGACCCCCCATCGCCTTTCGCGCCGACATGGATGCCCTCGCCATCCAGGAGGAGAGCGGGTTCCCCCATGCCTCGACACGCACCGGGGTCATGCACGCCTGCGGCCATGACGGCCATACCGCGATGCTGCTGGGGGCGGCGCTCGCCCTGTCGCGGCGTGGGCCGCCAGCCCGCGACATCCGCTTCGTCTTCCAGCCGGCTGAGGAGCAATATGGCGGCGCCCGGCGAATGATCGCCGACGGCCTGTTCGACCGTTTTCCGGCCCGCGCCATCTACGGCCTGCACAACGCGCCCGGCCTTCCGGTCGGATGCTTCGCCACGCGACCCGGAGCCATGATGGCGGCTGCCGCGGCGTTCCGTCTCATGCTGACCGGCGCCGGCGGTCATGCAGGCAGCGCGCCGCATCGCGCCTCCGACCTGACACTCGCCCAGGCCGAATTCGTCATGGGTCTGCAGACCGTGGTCCGCCGCTCCTTTTCCCCGCTCGAGCCCATCGTCCTGACGGTCGGTCATGTCGGCGGTGGTCGGTTCGATGCGCCGAACATCATGCCCTCCGTCCTGACCCTGTCCGGGACGGCGCGGTGCTTCGACTGGGACCTCGCGCAAATCCTGTCGCGCCGGATCGAAGACCTCGCGCAGAGTGTGGCGCGCACGCACGGCTGCGCGGTCACCGTCGAGGTGGACTGGGAAGCCCGCCCTCTTGTGAACAGTGCGCCTGAGACCGCGCGTGCGATCGCTGCCGCCGAGGCTGTCGCCGACCACACGGAGGTGCGTGCCGACCAGCCCCTGACGACGGGCGGCGAGGACTTCGCCGATTTCCTCGACCACGTGCCCGGGGCCTACATGCTCCTCGGCAATGCCGGCCCTGCCGAGGCATCCCGGTCACCGCTCCACACGTCGCGCTATGATTTCAACGACGCGTCCATTCCCCTCGGCGTTGCCTATTGGTGTTCGCTGGCTGACTTACCCGATTAGGCAACTTGGCCTGCAGAAGCGCCGTCTCGCATGGGAGTCCCATGGCCCGCATGAGATTGCTGAAGGGCGGTTCGGTTCGTGCTCTTAAACGGCTCTGCGGTGAACGTTTGAGCAGCGGTCTAACCGCCTTTCAGCAAAGTGCACGCCATAAATAACAAGCGGAAACCGGACGTTACCAGCTTCCGCAACGGGCCCAAAAGCCGCCCTTCCTTCCCTTGGCAACGAGGAATTGGCGGTCCGCCTCCCGCCGTTCATTCGCCGCCTTCAATGGGGCGAATGGCACCGCCATTAGAAGCGGCCACCGGGCGCTACCCGCTCATGTCCGGACGCGTTGAGGAACATCATTTGGGAAATGAGGACACTCTTTCCGCTTTTGAGGACAAACTTTCGAGCGCCTGACACTGACAGCGCCACAGGTCTCCCAAGGCCATCCGGCCATCCCTGGTGTTGACGTTTACGTAAACGTGAGTTAGACGAAAGGCGAAGTCAGCCAACCCCTGACGGGAGCCAGATGCCGGTGAGCCCCATGGCCGATCAGGACCTCGCCCGGAACGGGGGCGTCACGCTCGCCGAGCTCCTGGCGCGCACCGGCGCATCCGCCGGCAAGGACACCTTCTCCATCCGCGAGATGACGCGCGAGTTCGGCGTCACCGCCCGCGCCCTGCGCTTCTACGAGGAGAAGGGGCTGCTCGCGCCGGAGCGGCAGGGCCAGGACCGCATCTATTCGCGCCGCGACCGCTCGCGCCTGCGCCTCGTCCTCATGGGCAAGTGCGTCGGCTTCTCGCTCGAGGAGGTCAAGGCCATGCTCGACCTCTACGACCTCGGCGACGGCGGCGTCACACAGATGAAGGTGGCGCGGACCAAGTATCGCGAGCAGATCGGCCGGCTGCAGGCGCAGAAGAGCGACATCGACACGGCCATCGACGAACTGGAACGGGCGATCACCGTCATCGACGGGCGGCTCGCCGGCATCGGCGCCTCGGCGTCGAAGGACTGATCCCGCCGCCCCCGGCGGCTTTGCGAAACCGGCGCCCGAACGGGCGTCCCCTCTCGGAGGAGATGAGACATGCCGACCTACAAGGCTCCCATCGAGGACACGATGTTCGTGCTCTACGACGTCCTGAAGATGGACGGCTACGGCAACCTGCCGGGCTTCTCGGACGCGCCGCGCGACCTGGTCGAGGCCATCGTCAACGAGGGCGCGAAGTTCTGCGAGGAGGTGCTGCAGCCCCTCAACGTGGTGGGAGACCAGATCGGCTGCCGCCGCAACGACGACGGCACCGTGACGACCCCGCCGGGCTTCAAGGAGGCCTACAAGCAGTACCAGGAAGGCGGCTGGATGGGCCTCGCCTTCTCGCCCGACTATGGCGGGCAGGGTCTGCCGGCCACCGTCAACACCGTCGTCGGCGAGTTCATGTCCTCGGCCAACCTCGCCTGGGGCATGTATCCGGGCCTGACCCAGGGCGCCATGGCGGCGCTCAACGTCCATGCCAGCGACGAGATCAAGCAGATCTACCTGCCGAAGATGACGTCTGGCGAGTGGACCGGCACGATGAACCTGACCGAGCCGCATTGCGGCACGGATCTCGGCATGCTGCGCACCAAGGCCGTGCCCAACGGCGACGGCTCCTACCGCATCACCGGCCAGAAGATCTTCATCTCGGCCGGCGAGCACGACATGGCCGAGAACATCATCCACCTGGTCCTCGCCCGCATCGAGGGCGCGCCGGCCGGCACCAAGGGCATCTCGCTCTTCGTCGTGCCGAAGTTCATCCCCGATGCCGACAACAAGCCCGGCGCCCGCAACGGCGTCTCCTGCGGCAAGATCGAGGAGAAGATGGGCATCCACGGCAACGCCACCTGCGTCATGAACTACGACGAGGCCACCGGCTGGCTCGTCGGCCAGGAGCACCGCGGCCTCAACGCCATGTTCGTGATGATGAACGAGGCGCGCCTGTCGGTCGGCGTCCAGGGCCTGTCGCAGTCCGAGGTCGCCTACCAGAACGCGGTCGCCTATGCGAAGGACCGCATCCAGGGCCGCTCGCTCTCCGGCCCGAAGGCGCCCGAGAAGGCCGCCGACCCGATCATCGTCCACCCCGACGTGCGCCGCACGCTGATGACGCTGCGCGCCGTCAACGAGGCCGGCCGCGCCCTGATGCTGTGGACCGCGCTGATGGCCGACGTCTCGCACCGCTCGGAGGACGCCGCCGAGCGGCAGAAGGCGGAGGACCATCTCGGCCTGATGACGCCGATCGTGAAGGGCGTGCTGACCGATCTCGGCTTCGACAACGCCGTGAAGGCCCAGCAGATGTTCGGCGGCCACGGCTACATCAACGAATGGGGCATGGGCCAGTTCGTCCGCGACGCCCGCATCGCCATGATCTACGAGGGCGCCAACGGCATCCAGGCGCTCGACCTGGTCGGCCGCAAGCTCGGCGCCAACGGTGGACGCGCCGTGATGACCTTCTTCAACGAGGTTGGCACCTTCTGCGCGCAGAACAAGGACGACGCGACGGTGGGCGCCTATGTCGGCTCGCTGTCCAAGGGCCTGAAGGACCTGCAGGCGGCCACCATGTGGTTCATGCAGAACGCCATGGCCAAGCCCGACAATGCTGGCGCCGGCTCGACGCCCTACATGCACATGTTCGGCCTCGTCGCCATGGGCTACATGTGGGCCAAGATGGCCAAGGTGGCCTCGGAGAAGCTCGCCGAGGGCGCCAACGGCTCCACCGACCGCATGAACGCCAAGCTGGTGACGGCGCGCTTCTTCTTCGAGCAGATGATGCCGGAGACGGGCGCCCATCTCGCCCGCATCCAGGCCGGCGCCGACTCGATGATGGCGCTCGCGGCTGATGCGTTCTGAGGCTGCGTTCGGGTAGTGGGAGGGGGCTCCGCCCCTTCCGTCATGGCCGGGCTTGTCCCGGCCATCCACGACTTGAACACCGCCTTGCGAGAGGAATTCGTGGATGCCCGGCACAAGGCCGGGCATGACGCGGGGAGGGACGTTCCCCTCACCAATGACTGCGAGGGAGGCGGCTCCCCCGTAAGGCCCTCTTCCAGAGCCGCAGCGCCCGGTGGTGTAACTGCACACCCGGGCCGAAAGTGGCCGAAAAGACTGCAAGGGAGAACGACATGAGCGCCCTCAACCTGCCGAAGCCCGCCTGGCGCACCGAAGAGCACGACATGCTCGCCGAGAGCGCCCGGGCCTTCCTCGCCAAGGAATTCGTGCCCAACCTCGACCGCTGGTCGGAAGAGGGCGTCATGGACCGCGACGCCTGGATCAAGGCGGCCGATGCGGGCCTGCTCTCCGCCTCGATCCCGGAGGAATATGGCGGGTCGGGCGGCGACTACAGCCACGAGGCGGTCATCGCCCACGAGATCGCGCTGGCCGGCGCGGATTCCTGGGGCTGGGCCATCCACGGGCCGATCGTCGCGCCCTACATCCTCCACTACGGCACCGACGAGCAGAAGAAGACCTGGCTGCCGAAGATGGCGACCGGCGAGCTCATCGCGGCGCTCGCCATGACCGAACCCGGCGCCGGCTCCGACGTGCAGGGCATCCGCACCAAGGCCGAGCGCTCCGGCAACGGCTGGGTGCTGAACGGCTCGAAGACCTTCATCACCAACGGCCAGCACGCCAACATGGTCGTGGTCGCCGCCAAGACCGATCCCTCCGCCGGCGCCAAGGGCACCTCGCTCTTCGTCGTCGAGACCGAGAACGCGCCGGGCTTCCGCCGCGGTCGCAAGCTGAAGAAGCTCGGCCTCGACTGGGCCGACACCTCCGAGCTCTTCTTCGACGACATGAAGCTGCCGGCCGAGGCGCTGCTCGGCCCCGAGCCGAACCAGGGCTTCTACCAGATGATGCGGGCCCTGCCGCAGGAGCGCCTGACCATCGCGGGTGCCGCCGTCGGCATGATCGAGCGGGCGCTCACCCTGACCATCGACTACGTCAAGGAGCGCGGGGCCTTCGGCAAGAAGGTCATCGACTTCCAGAACACCCAGTTCGAGCTCGCCGACATGAAGACCGAGGCGACCATGGCCAAAGTCTTCTACGAGTATTGCGTGGGCCTGCACCTCGAGGGCAAGTGCGACACCGCCATGGCGTCCATGGCGAAGTACAAGCTCTCGGACCTGCAGAACACCATCGTCGACCGCTGCCTCCAGCTCTTCGGCGGCTACGGCTTCATGGACGAATATCCGATTTCGCGGATGTACCGGGACGCGCGCATCCAGCGCATCTACGGCGGCACCAACGAGATCATGAAAATTCTCATCGCGCGCACGCTCTGACCCGAGCGGCGCAGGCCGACATCCGGCCTGCGCTCTGCGCCCAGCCATCAACCGGGGAGAGGAACCCGCCATGACCGACGTCTTCGTCTATGACCATGTCCGCACGCCGCGGGGCAAGGGCAAGTCCGACGGCTCCCTTCACGAGGTCACCGCCCTTGAGCTGGCCACGACGACCCTGCGCGCCCTCAAGGCCCGCAACGGCCTCGACACCAGCCTCGTGGACGACGTCATTCTCGGCTGCGTCGATCCCGTCGGCGAGGCGGGCAGCGACATCGCCCGCGTCGCCGCCCTCAAGGCGGACTACGGCGACATCGTCCCCGGCATCCAGATCAACCGCTTCTGCGCCTCGGGCCTCGACGCGGTGAACTTCGCCGCGGCGCAGGTCATGGCCGGCCAGCACGACCTCGTCATCGGCGGCGGCGTCGAGAGCATGTCGCGCGTCGGCATGGGCGCCTCGGGCGGCGCCTGGCCGGTGGACCCGTCCATCGCGGTGAAGAGCTACTTCATGCCGCAGGGCATCTCCGCCGACCTCATCGCCACGAAGTACGGCTTCTCCCGCGACGACGTCGACGCCTATGCGGTGGAGAGCCAGAAGCGCGCGGCGAAGTCCTGGGAGGAGGGGCGCTTCAAGAACTCCGTCATCCCGGTGAAGGACATGAACGGCCTCACCATCCTCGACCGCGACGAGCACATGCGTCCCACGACGACGATGCAGTCGCTGGCGAGCCTCAACGCCTCCTTCGTCATGATGGGCGAGGCCGGCGGATTCGACGCCGTGGCGATCCAGGCCCATCCCGAGCTCGAGGGCGTCAACCACGTCCACCACGCCGGCAATTCCTCCGGCATCGTCGACGGCGCCGCCGCCGTTCTCCTCGGCTCGGCCGAGGCCGGCAAGGCCTCGGGCCTGAAGCCGCGCGCCCGCATCCGCGCCTTCGCCAATATCGGCTCCGAGCCGGCGTTGATGCTCACCGGGCCGGTGGACGTGACGCACAAGCTGCTCAAGAAGGCCGGCATGTCGATCGGCGACATCGACCTGTTCGAGCTCAACGAGGCCTTCGCCTCGGTCGTGCTGCGCTACATGCAGGCCTTCGACATCCCGCACGACAAGATCAACGTCTGCGGCGGCGCCATCGCCATGGGCCATCCGCTGGGCGCAACCGGCGCCATGATCCTCGGCACTGTGCTCGACGAGCTGGAGCGCACCGGCAAGTCCACCGCCCTCGTGACGCTGTGCATCGGCGCCGGCATGGGCACCGCCACCATCATCGAGCGCGTGTGAGAGGAGAGACGACCATGGATCTCAAGAACTTCACCTGGTCCGTCGATTCGGACGGCATCGCGCTCCTCACCTGGGACATGCCGGGCAAGTCGATGAACGTCATCGACGAGTCGGTCGGCCACGACCTCAACGCCGCGGTGGACGCGGCCGTCGCCGATGCCGCCGTCAAGGGCGTCGTCATCACCTCCGGCAAGGACACCTTCTCCGGCGGCGCCGACCTCACCATGCTCGAGCGCCTTGGCCAGACCTTCAAGGACGCCATCAAGGCCAAGGGCCCCGATGCCGCCATGGCCGACTTCTTCGAGCAGAGCCGCGCCTATTCGCTGGTGCTGCGCAAGATCGAGACCTGCGGCAAGCCCTTCGTCTGCGCCATCAACGGCATGTGCCTCGGCGGTGCCTTCGAGATCGCGCTCGCCTGCCACGCCCGCGTCGCCTCGGACAATCCGAAGCTGCGCGTCGGCCTGCCCGAGGTGAAGGTCGGCCTGTTCCCCGGCGCCGGCGGCACCCAGCGCGTGCCGCGCATGGCCGACATCCAGTCGGCGCTGCAGATGCTGCTGAAGGGCGACCAGCTGAAGGCAGACCGCGCCAAGGCGATGAACCTGATCGACGAGATCGTTCCCGCCGACACGCTCATCGATGCTGCGAAGGCCCGTCTCAAGGCCGGCGTCGACCCGGTGAAGCCCTGGGACAAGCCGAAGTTCAAACTGCCTTCCGGCCCGGTCTATTCGGCCGGCGGCATGATGGTCTGGCCGCCCGCCAACGCCATCTACCGCAAGGAGACCTACGACAACTATCCGGGCGCCCGCGCCATCATGAGCGCCGTCTACGAGGGCCTCCTGGTGCCGATGGACACGGCGCTGCGCATCGAGTCGCGCTATTTCGCCTCGGTGCTCCGCACCCCGCAGGCGCAGGCGATGATCCGCTCGCTCTTCGTGTCCATGGGCGCTCTCGGCAAGGGTCTTCGCCGCCCGGCCGGCGTTCCCGCGACGCAGCTGAAGAGCGTCGGCGTCATCGGCGCCGGCTTCATGGGCGCCGGCATCGCCTATGTCTCGGCCCAGGCCGGCATTGACGTGGTGCTCATCGACCGCGACGTGGAGGCGGCCGAGAAGGGCAAGGCCTATACCCACAAGCTGATGACCGACCAGGTCAACAAGGGCCGCGCCACCTCGGCGCAGCGCGAGGCCCTGCTCGCCAAGATCAAGACGAGCGCCGACTATGCCGACCTCAAGGACGTCGACCTCGTCATCGAGGCGGTGTTCGAGGACCCGGCGGTGAAGGCGGACGTGATCAAGAAGGCGGAGGCGGCGATCCGCCCCGACGTCGTCTTCGCCTCCAACACCTCGACGCTGCCGATCACGGGCCTCGCCGAGAACTCGGTCCGTCCCGACCAGTTCATCGGCATCCACTTCTTCTCGCCCGTCGACAAGATGATGCTGGTGGAGACGATCCTCGCCGAGAAGACCGGCGACAAGGCGCTGGCCGTCGCCCTCGACTACGTCAAGGCGATCAAGAAGACGCCGATCGTCGTCAACGACACCCGCGGTTTCTACGTGAACCGCTGCGTCGGCAACTACATCAAGGAAGCCCACCTGATGGTGATGGAGGGCGTGCCCACCGTCATGATCGACAATCTCGCCAAGCAGGCGGGCATGCCGGTCGGCCCGCTGACCCTCAACGACGAGGTCGCCATCGATCTCGGCCTCAAGATCCTCAAGGCCACCAAGGCGCAGGTCGGGGCCCAGGCCGTCGATCCGCAGCAGGAGAAGCTCCTGACCTTCATGGTCGAGCAGGAGGGCCGCGTCGGCAAGAAGGCCAAGAAGGGCTTCTACGACTATCCCGACACGGGCAAGAAGACCGCCTGGCCGGGCCTGAAGGCCTTCGTCGGCACCATGCAGGACCCGGACACGATCGACCGCCAGGAGATCATCGACCGCCTGCTGGTGACGACCGCCCTGGAGGCCTCGCGCTGCGTCGAGGAAGGGGTCGTCACCGATCCCCGCGAGGCGGACGTCGGCTCCATCCTCGGCTTCGGCTTCGCGCCCTGGTCGGGCGGAACGCTCAGCTACATCGACATGATCGGCACCAAGGCCTTCGTGAAGAAGTGCGACGCGCTCGCCGCCAAATTCGGCGAGCGCTTCACGCCGAACACGCTGCTGCGCGAGATGGCGCAGACGGGTGAGACCTTCTACGGCCGCATGGCGGGCAACAAGGCCGCGGCCTGAGGCTTGCGGTCATCGCATGAGACGATGCGGGCGGTCCCTCGGGGCCGCCCGTTTTCGTTGGGGGAGTGAAACTTCAGTTGTATTGCAGTTCGCATTACAATTCGCTAGTGTCGGATTGCCTTAGGAGCAGGCCATGACCGCGAAGACCGCCCGCAGCGACTATCCCATTTCGATGCGCCTGCCCGAGGCCGACATCGCGATGATCGACCGTGCCGCCGGACTGCGCGGGAGAAGTCGTACAGATTTCGTGCGCGAGGCGGCCGTTCGTGCAGCCGAGGACGTGCTGATGGAGCAGCACCTGGTCCGCATGAGTCCCGATGGCTTTGCCGCCTTTCTGGCCGTGATCGAGACGCCCGCCGCCCCCGTTCCGGAGATGGTGGATCTGGTGCAGAGGCGCGCTCCCTGGGAAACAAGCCCAGCTTCCGAAAGCTGAACCGTGGCCCTGTCGGCCCCGGAAATCCTCACGGCCGCCCACGATGTCTCCGCTTTTTCCTGCGGAAAGCCCGCCCTCGACCAGTGGATCAGGACGCGAGCCCTTTCCAACCAGGAGAAGGGCTTCACCGCGGTGCTGGTCGTCCATGAGGACGGCCGGGTCGTCGGCTATTACGGCCTCGCCCCGACCGCGGTGGTCCCCGGCACCATGCCGCGCTCCATCCGGACCGGACAGCCTCCTGACCCCGTTCCATGCCTGCTGCTCGGCCAGCTCGCCACGGATCGCGCTTGGGCCGGCCGGGGAATCGGCACGGGCCTGCTCAAGCATGCGCTGTCCCGCTGCGTCGAGGCGGCAACCCTTGTGGGCGGCCGGGCACTGCTGGTCCATGCGATCGACGATGAGGCTGCCGACTTCTGGCGACGACGCGGCTTTCTTCCCTCCAGGGACGACCCGTTCATCCTCTTTCGCGGCATCCAGGCCATCGCAGCCTCGCTCCGTGAGTGACCGCAGAAGTCCCCTATCCCGCCAAAACCGTGGAAAGCCTTCTCGCCGCGACCTTTGGTGCACAGGCCAACGGCTTTCATGGCGTTGCACCATGAGAATACGTGTGCTACCGGACAGCCGACTTCGGGGGGAAGTCACATCGGCGACATTCCTCCGATGACCAATTTCCCAGTCGAGACAAAGGTTTGTTGCTGCCGGGCGAAAGCGGGGCAGCCAGCGGGACCCGAAGGCCTCGACACGTGAAGCGCGAGAGACGCGGTGGCTGGCGAAGACAAGACCGTTTCCGGCATGGCGGGGCGCTACGCCCTGGCCCTTTTCGAGCTGGCGAACGAAGCGGGGCAGCTTGATCAGGTCCAGGCCGATCTCGCCCGTTTCAGCGCCATGATCGCCGAGTCCGAGGACCTGCGCCGGCTCGTGAAGAGCCCGGTCTTCTCCTCCGAGGACCAGGCCAAGGCCGTCGGCGCCATCCTCGACAAGGCCGGCATCACCGGCACCGCCGGCAACCTCATCAAGGTCGTCGCCGCCAACCGCCGCCTGTTCGCGGTGGAGAGCATCATCCGCGGCTACAACGCCATGGTGGCCAAGTCGCGCGGCGAGATCGTCGCCGAGGTGACGGTCGCCGAGGCGCTGTCGCCGACCCATTCCGCCTCCCTCTCCGCCGCCCTCAAGGACGTGCTGGGCAAGGAGCCGAAAATCGACGTGAAGGTAGACCCGGCCATCCTCGGCGGGCTGATCGTGAAGGTCGGCTCGCGGATGGTCGACACGTCCCTTCGCACCAAGCTCAACTCGATTAGAACCGCCATGAAAGAGGTCGGCTGATGGACATCCGCGCCGCTGAAATCTCTGCGATCCTCAAGGACCAGATCAAGAACTTCGGTCAGGAGGCGGAAGTCTCCGAGGTCGGCCAGGTGCTCTCCGTCGGTGACGGCATCGCCCGCGTCTACGGTCTCGACAACGTCCAGGCGGGCGAGATGGTCGAGTTCGACAACGGCATCCGCGGCATGGCCCTGAACCTCGAGACCGACAACGTCGGTATCGTGCTGTTCGGCGCCGACCGCGACATCAAGGAAGGCGACACCGTCAAGCGCACCGGCGCCATCGTCGACGTTCCCGTCGGCAAGGGCCTGCTCGGCCGCGTCGTCGACGCCCTCGGCAACCCGATCGACGGCAAGGGCCCGATCGAGAGCACCGAGCGCCGCCGCGTCGACGTGAAGGCTCCCGGCATCATTCCGCGCAAGTCGGTGCACGAGCCGATGGCCACCGGCCTGAAGTCGATCGACGCGCTGATCCCGATCGGCCGCGGCCAGCGCGAGCTGATCATCGGCGACCGCCAGACCGGCAAGACCGCCATCGCCCTCGACACCATCCTCAACCAGAAGCCGCTGAACGTCGCCGGCGCCGACGAGATGCAGAAGCTCTACTGCGTCTACGTCGCCATCGGCCAGAAGCGCTCCACGGTCGCCCAGTTCGTGAAGGCGCTCGAGGAGAACGGTGCCCTCGAGTACTCGATCGTCATCGCCGCCACCGCCTCGGACCCGGCGCCGATGCAGTTCCTGGCGCCCTTCTCGGGCTGCGCCATGGGCGAGTTCTTCCGCGACAACGGCATGCACGCCGTCATCATCTACGACGACCTCTCCAAGCAGGCCGTCGCCTATCGCCAGATGTCGCTGCTGCTGCGCCGCCCGCCGGGCCGCGAGGCCTATCCGGGCGACGTGTTCTATCTCCACTCCCGCCTGCTCGAGCGCGCGG
>LNFM01021597.1_pt1 | contig 13286 bp, 15 predicted proteins | sample 596031 | NCBI WGS metagenome assembly LNFM01 (sample SAMN04254537, study PRJNA301005) | activated carbon metagenome | isolation source: dual media filters at the Ann Arbor, Michigan drinking water treatment plant | place: USA: Ann Arbor
GCCTCCGTGCAGCCGCACCCAGAGGCAACCAGGCCAAGGTGATGATGTCCAAGAAAGTCCTCATCGTCGAGGATAACGAGCTGAACATGAAGCTGTTTCATGATCTGCTCGACTCGCAGGGCTACGAGACGCTGCAGACCCGCGAGGGCCTGCAGGCGCTGGCCTTGGCGCGTCTGCACAAGCCCGACCTGATCCTGATGGATATCCAGCTGCCCGAGATCAGCGGTCTGGAAGTCACCAAATGGCTCAAGGACGACGAGGAACTGAGCCACATCCCGGTCGTCGCCGTCACCGCCTTCGCCATGAAGGGCGATGAGGAACGTATCCGCAATGGGGGATGCGAGGCCTACATCTCCAAGCCCATCTCGGTGATGCATTTCCTCGACGTGGTGCGGAAACATCTGGGGTAGGGACCGATGACGGCGCGTATTCTTGTCGTTGACGACGTTGAAGCCAACGTCCGGCTGCTCGAGGCCAAGCTGACGCTTGAATACTATGAGGTGCTGACCGCCGGCGACGGTGCCACCGCCCTTCAGGTCGCCTCGGACGAACGCCCCGACATCATCCTGCTCGATGTCATGATGCCCGGCATGGACGGGTTCGAGACCTGCCGTCGGCTGAAGGCCGACCCTGTGACGCGACACATCCCCGTCGTGCTGGTTACGGCGCTGGACGGGCGCGAGGACAAGCTCAAGGGATTGGACGCCGGGGCCGATGACTTTGTCACCAAGCCCATCGATGACGTCATCCTGTTCGCCCGCGTGCGCTCCCTGTTGCGGTTGAAGTCGGTCATGGACGAACTGCGCGAGCGCGAGGAGAGCGGTCGCCGGCTCGGTGTCGACACCGACGGGGCCGGACGCCTGCGGGGCTCGGGCGGGCGCATCCTGATCGTCGACGACAATGAGCGCCAGGCGCAGAAGATGGTCGAACATCTGGCCGGCGAGCACCGGCCTACGGTCGAAAGCGACCCGGCCGCGGCCCTGATCGCCGCGCGCGGGCCCGTCGATCTGATGATCGTGAATGTCTCAAGCGCCGAGTTCGACGGCCTGCGGTTCGTGGCCCAGACCCGCTCGACCGAGACGTCGCGGCGAATCCCCATTCTGGCGGTGGTCGATCCCGCGGATCGCCCCCGGCTGCTCAAGGCGCTGGAGCTCGGCGTCAACGACATCCTGCCGCGCCCGGTCGATCCCGAAGAGCTGGAGGCCCGCGCGCGCACCCAGATCAAGCGCAAACGCTATGCCGACTTCCTCAAGCAGAAGCTGGACTACAGCCTCGAGATGGCCGTCACCGACGCCCTGACCGGCCTGCACAACCGCCGCTACATGGCCGGACAGCTGCAGGCGCTGATGAGCCGGGCCGGGCAGGGGGGCGAGGGCGTGGCGGTCCTCGTCATGGACATCGACCACTTCAAGCTGGTCAACGACGGCTTCGGCCACGACGCGGGCGACGAAGTCCTGCGCGAGTTCGCCGTGCGTCTGGCTACCAATGTCCGCGCTATCGACCTGCCGTGCCGTCTGGGCGGCGAGGAGTTCGTGGTGGTGATGCCCGGCGCGAGCCTTGAGGACGCCACCCGTGTCGCCGACCGCATCCGTCGCGATGTCGGCGCCCAGCCCTTCCCGATCATGAGCGGCGCAGAGGCCCTGACCGTCACCGTCTCGGTGGGCGTCGCCGCCAGCACAGGTTTCGATGACACGCCGGATGCCCTGCTGAAGCGGGCAGACGAGGGTGTCTACGAAGCCAAGGCCCGGGGCCGGAACCAGGTCATCGCGCGGGCGGCCTGAGGGGCTCTACCGGCTCATCCACGGCTTGGACTTGCCGGTCGCGATTCGCGCGGCCTGTTCGCGCTGGAAACGGCCGCCGCGCGGCGGCTTCTCGCGGGCCTCGATCGCCGCCTTCTTGAGGCGCAGCGCCCGCTGGACGGGGCTTTCGGGCGGCAGGTCGTCCGTCGGATCAGTCATTCCAGCAACCTAGCACGCCGGCGATGACCGCATCGCCGAACAAACAAAAACGCCCGGCGTTTCCACCGGGCGTTCCGAAAACCAGCAGGGCGTGAGCCTTACTTGATCTTGCCTTCCTTGAACTCGACGTGCTTGCGCACGACGGGGTCGTACTTCTTCACGACCATCTTCTCGGTCATGGTCCGGGCGTTCTTCTTGGTCACATAGAAGAAGCCGGTGTCGGCGGACGAGTTCAGGCGGATCTTGATTGAAGCCGGCTTGGCCATCGGAATTACCTTTGCGACGGCGAAAGCCGCTGTCAACGCCGGTCAGACAGGCCGCCATCCAATGACCGGACGCACCGTGGCGCAGGCGGGCGAACCGTCCTTGCCGCGCCCCGGGAGATGGACCTCCAGCCGGGCGTCCGAAACCAGCAGGGCCTTGGGGATGTCGTGGATGTCGATCTTGGCGCGCCGGCTCCAGGCCGCGGCATGGTCGCCCGCCGATGTGCCGATGCGGATGTAGACGAAGCGACGGACAGGCCCTTCCCGCCGCACGAACGGCCCGGTCATCCGGCCGTCGGGCTGCAGGGTGATCGGAACCTCGAACGCCAGCGGGCCCTCGCCGGCGGTGCGGGGTTCGAACGGCATGTCGTCCTTCTGCAGGCTGTAGCGCACGCCCGGCACCGGATCGTCGATGATGAGGCGAAGCGTCACGGTGTCTGCCATGCCGTCAGGTTAGGCGAGGCCGGTTGTTCGGGCTAGGCTCGGCGGATGAAACAGATCGCCGCCCTCGCCGCCGCCGCGCTTTGCGCCTCCCTGTCCCTGTCAGCCTGCGCGACCGTGCCCTCGGCCGCCCCGCAGCAGGACGCCTTCATGGCCAGTCTCAACGCCCTGTGCGGGCAGCGATTCGAGGGGCGTGTGACAACCACGGACGCCGCCGACGCCGATTTCGCAAGCTCGCGCCTGCTGATGCACGTGCGTGACTGTTCGGCCGACGAGGTCCGCATTCCGTTCTGGGTCGGCGAGGACAGATCCCGTACCTGGGTGATCAGCCGCAACGAGGATGGCGGGCTGACGCTGAAGCACGATCACCGTGATCCGGAGGGCAATCCCGACGGCCTGCACTGGTACGGGGGCGACACGACGTCGGCCGGGACGGCGAACCGGCAGGAGTTCCCGGTCGACGACTTCTCGATCGAGCTGTTCAACGCGGGCAACGCCTCGGTTTCGACCACCAATGTCTGGGCGGTCGAGGTCCATCCGGGGCGAATCTACGCCTATGAGCTCCGCCGGGCGAACCGCTACCTGCGGGTGGAGTTCGACCTGACCCGGCCGGTCGCCGAATAGGCTATCCGGCCGCCATCACGCCGCACGCCACCCGGTCGCCGGCCCCGCCGATCGGCTGGCTGGCATGGTCGTCGGCGTTGGCGTGGATGACCAGCGCCGAGCCGTCGGCATCCCAGAGCCACTGGCCGGGGCCGTCCTCGGCGATCCGGGCGCGTGTGGTGAAGAGTTCCGCCCGGACCTGACCCGCAGCATCGGCGAAGATGTTGGGCAGGTCGCCGTCGTCCGGTCCGCCCGCATTCAGCAGGCCGTGCGGGGCTTTCGGGTCCCCGTGGTTGACGTGGGCACCCGCCGAGGTGAAGGGCGCGGCGCACTGGCCCGTCGCGTGGATGTGCACGCCGTGCCAGCCCGGCGTCAGGCCGTCGGCTTCGATCCGGATAAGAAGGCCGGTCGCCCCCTGGGTGAGGACCGCCCGCCCGATCGTGGTGCCCGAGGCGTTGATCAGGGACGCCTCGCCGAAGGCACCCGGTGTCGCCCGTGGCGGCGTGCCGGACACGTCGTTGGCGGTGACGCTGATGCAGCCGGCGAGGGCGGCGGCGAGGGGCAGAAGGGCGAGGGTGGCGCGCATGGTCGGTATCCTTGTCCGGACGGGGCTGGGGGGCGATGCGCCGCTTTGCCACGGCAGTCCCCGGATGCTAGAAAACCGGTTCGCGGATCACGTTCCGATTCCGGCCATTTAAAGCCTGATTTCCTTGACTGACGACAGCTACAACGACGCACTGCCCCCGGCCTCGGGCGGCGGCGGCGACATCTCAACCATCACTATAGAGGACGAGCTGAGGCGCTCGTATCTCGACTACGCCATGAGCGTGATCGTGAGCCGCGCCCTGCCGGACGCGCGCGACGGGCTGAAGCCCGTGCACCGCCGCATCCTGTATTCGATGCACGATCTGAAGATGACGCCGGACCGGCCCTATTCGAAATGCGCCCGCGTCGTCGGCGACGTGCTGGGCCGCTTCCACCCCCACGGCGACGCCTCGGTCTATATGGCGCTGGTGCGCATGGCCCAGCCGTTCTCGATGGGTCTTATGCTGGTCGACGGCCAGGGCAATTTCGGCTCGGTCGACGGCGATATGCCGGCCTCGATGCGTTACACCGAGGCCCGGATGGCCCCGGCGGCCTCGGCCCTGCTGACCGACATCGACAAGGACACGGTCGATTTCCAGCCGAACTACGACGAGAAGGAGCTGGAACCCGTCGTCCTGCCGGCGCGGATTCCGAACCTGCTGGTCAACGGCGCGGGCGGTATCGCCGTCGGCATGGCCACCAACATCCCGCCGCATAACCTCGGCGAGATCGTCGATGCCTGCGTCGCCCTGCTGGACGACCCGAACATCAGCGACGACGCCCTGCTCGACATCGTGCCTGGCCCCGACTTCCCGACCGGCGGGGAGATCATGGGCCGGACGGCGCCCCGCAACGCCCTGCGCGACGGCCGCGGCTCGGTCGTGGTGCGCGGACAGGCGACGATCGAGACGATCCGCAAGGATCGCGAGGCCATCGTCGTCACCCAGCTGCCCTATCAGGTCAACAAACAGACCCTGATCGAGCGCATCGTCGAAATGGTCCGCGAGAAGCGGATCGAGGGGATTTCCGACGTCCGCGACGAATCCGACCGTGACGGCATGCGGATGGTCATCGAGCTGAAGCGCGACGCCTCGGCCGATGTGGTGCTGAACCAGCTGTGGCGCTTCACCGCCATGCAGAGCTCGTTCGGCGTCAACATGCTGGCCCTGAACCACGGCCGCCCGATCCAGATGGGGCTGCGCCAGCTGCTGGAGGCCTTCCTCGAGTTCCGCGAGGAAGTGGTCGTCCGCCGCATCAAGTTCGAACTGGCCAAGGCCCGCGACCGCGGTCACGTGCTGGTCGGTCTCGCCGTGGCCGTGGCCAATATCGACGAGGTCATCCACATCATCCGCAGCTCGGCCGACCCGGCCGAGGCGCGCGAGCGGCTGCAGGCCAAGAGCTGGCCGGTCGGCGACATGATCGCCCTGATCGAGCTGATCGCCGACCCGCGCTCCATGCTGGTCGACGGCGACAAGCTGAACCTGACCGACGAACAGGCCCGCGCCATCCTGGGGCTCACGCTCAGCCGCCTGACCGGCCTTGGCCGTGACGACATCTTCGGCGAGGCCCGCGGTCTGGCCGACACCATCCAGGGTCACCTGACCCTGCTCAGCGACCGCGCCAACATTCTGGCCGTGATCCGCGAGGACCTGCTGGTCGTGCGCGGGGAGTTCGCGGTTCCGCGCCGGACCCTGATCGGCGAGGGCGATTATGAGCTGGAAGACGAGGACCTGATCCCGCGCGAGGACATGGTCGTCACCGTCACCCATGGCGGCTACGTCAAACGCGTGGCCCTGAACGCCTATCGGACCCAGCATCGCGGCGGCAAGGGCCGTTCTGGCGTGGCGATGAAGGAGGACGATGCCGTCGTCGGCGTCTTCTCGGCCTCGACCCATACGCCGGTGCTGTTCTTTGCCACCAACGGCAAGGCCTACAAGCTCAAGACCTGGCGGCTGCCGCTGGGCAATCCCCAGTCGCGGGGCAAGGCTTTCGTCAATCTGCTGCCCATCGAGCCGGGCGACAGCATCATGAACGTGCTGCCGCTGCCCGAGGACGAGGCGGAGTGGGGCAACCTCGACATCATGTTCGCGACCCGGTCGGGCGACGTGCGGCGCAACAAGTTGAGCGACTTCGCCACCGTGAACCGGGCCGGCAAGATCGCCATGAAGCTGGAAGACGGCGACCACATGGTCGGCGTCGCCCTGTGCACCGCCGAGGACGACGTCATGCTGACGACCGCCCTGGGCCGCGCCATCCGCTTCAAGGCCGACGACGTCCGGGTCTTCAAGGGCCGGGATTCGACCGGCGTGCGCGGCGTCCGTCTGCAGAAGGACGACGAGGTCATCTCCATGGCCGTGCTGGGCCGGGTCGATGCGACACCGGACGAACGGGCCGCCTATGTCAAACACGCCTCGGCCATGCGCCGGGCGGCGGACGGGGCCGAGGACGAACCGGTCGCGACCGCCGATGACGACGGTGACGAGGCCGCGGGTGATGCCATCCTGTCGACCGAGCGGATCGCCCAGCTGGGCGCCGCCGAGCAGTTCATCCTTACCGTCACCGAGACCGGCTTCGGCAAGCGATCCTCGGCCTATGAGTACCGGCGCACCGGCCGGGGCGGGCAGGGGCTGACGGCCCATGGTTTGGGCGGACGCGCGGGCACCCGTCTGGCGGCCTCCTTCCCCGTGGAGGACAGCGACGAGCTGTTGCTGGTGACCTCGGGCGGCCAGATGATCCGCACCCCGGTCGACCAGGTTCGCATCGTCGGCCGGTCCAGCCAGGGCGTCACCATCTTCCGCACCGCCGACGGCGAAAAGGTCGTCTCGGTCGAGCGGCTGCCGGACAGTGGCGGCGGCGATGAGGGTGCGGGCGAAGGGGAAACCGAACAGGGCTCCGCCGAAAGCTGATTGCGCACGGTCTCCCGGCCGTCGCATGCTGGCGGCATCAGGGGGACTGCGATGTTGCGCTATCTGTTGCTTGCATTGACGCTTTGCCTCGGTGCCTGCGCGTTGCCGAGGGTGGATCCGGAACGCGAGGCCCAGGCCGATCGGGTGTATGAAGCGGTGAGGCGCAATGACGTCGCCGCCGTCAAGGTGATGGCCACGCCCGCCCTCGAGGCCCAGGATCTCGCCGGACCCTTTCGGGAGTTGCAGCGCCACGTCTACGCCAGCACGCCCGATGAGGCCGCGACGATCGGTTGGGGGAGTGATGTGTCGACGACGAACGGAGCCAGCTATCGCGTGGTTCGGCGGTACACCCATCCGGAGGGTCAGGTCGAAACCGAAGTGCTGATGGTCCGGAACGCAGAGGATGCGTGGCGCGTCGATGGATTCAGGGCTGTCCGGATAACAGAGACGGCGGTCCGAGCTGCCGAGGAGCAGGCCGCGGCGGCGCGCTTCACCCTGGTCGGGAAGTCTCCGGCCCATTTCCTCATTCTGGCGGGAGCCGCGCTGTCAGCGGTGCTGTGTCTCGGTTCCGCTGTCTTCGCTGGCATCCGCCGGCGCTGGGGCTGGATGATTCTGAACCTGTTCGGCGTCGGCCAGTTCACGCTGAACTGGACGACGGGCGCCGTCGCGTTCCAGCCGATCTATATCGCCATTTTCAGCGCGGGCTTCCTGAAGGGGATGGGCCCCGCAGATCCATGGTGGATCATGGCGTCCCTCCCGATACCGGCGATCCTTTTCTGGAGCCTGGGCAAATGGCGTAAGAAGGTGCCATGGGCGAAGTCCGGCGAAAGCCCGACGACGGTTGCACAGGCACCCGACCTTTGAGCCCGACGCTTTCCATCGACGGCCAACCGGCCGCCGCGGACGACCTGATCCATGTCGCCCTGATCAACTACGGTGCCTACACCTCGTTCCGGGTGGAGCAGGGCGGCGCGCGGGGGCTGGATCTGCATCTGGCGCGGCTGGAGACCGAGGCACTGGAGCTGTTCGGCGAGGCCGTCGGCGAGGCCCGACTGCGCGACCTGATGCGGGCGGCCGTGGCGGGACGCGGCACCTGCTGGCTGCGGGTCGGTCTGTTTTCGCCGGAGATCAGTCCGCGAACGCCCGACTGGCGGGGACGACCCAGGGTGATGATCTCGGTCTCGCCGCCGCCGCCACCCCTGGCGCAGAACGTGCGGGTGCAGGTCCAGACCTATGGCCGGGAAGCGCCGCATCTGAAGCACGTCGCGACCTTCGGCCTGATCCGCGCCCGTCGGCTGGCCCGCGCCGCCGGCTTTGACGACGCCCTGTTCATGGATGTGGAAGGCAGGATTTCCGAAGGAAGTCTTTGGAACATCGGATTTATCTCCGGGAACGACGTAGTCTGGCCGCAAGCGCCGATGCTCGCGGGCGTCGCCCAGGCGCTCGTGCAGCGCGGCCTCGGCGCGTCCGGCCTGACGGGTCGAACGGAGCCGTTGCATCTGGACGAGCTGGGCCGGTTCGAAACGGCCTTCCTGTGCAACAGCGCGACCCCGGCCTGCGCCATCGCGGCGATCGGCGATCGCGACTTCACATCACCGGCAGGCCTGATCGAGCGCCTGCAGGGTGCCTGGGCCTCGAACCCGGTCCAGCCACTCTAGGCCAGCGGTTTGGTGCCTGCTAAACCACTGTAGCGACGGGGAGGAAAGCGATGCGCATCGGCCTGTATCCGGGCACGTTCGACCCCGTTACCAACGGGCATATGGACATCATCGGCCGCGCGGTGAAACTGGTCGACCGGCTGGTCATCGGCGTCGCCCGCAATGACGAGAAGGGCCCGATGTTCACCACCGACCAGAGGGTCGAGATGGTTCGGGCCGAGGTCGCCCACCTGGGCGACCGGGTCGAGGTGCGGCCTTTCGCGACCCTGCTGATGCATTTCGCCGAGGAACTGGACGCCGGCATTATCGTGCGGGGCCTCCGCGCCGTCGCGGACTTCGAATACGAGTTCCAGATGACGGCGATGAACCAGCGCCTCAATGCCGACATCGAGACGGTCTTCCTGATGGCCGATCCGCGGCACCAGGCCATCGCCTCGCGTCTCGTCAGCCCCGCCGTCGCCGAAATGGTGCGGGCCAAGGTCAAGGGTTAGAATGAACTTCAAGATCGCCATCGCCGCCGCGCTTTCGACGGCCATTCTCGCTGCGTCCGGTCCTGTCGTGGCCCAGACGGCACCGCCGGAATGGCGGACCATCGCGCCCGAGAACCTGCTCATCATCGACACGGCCAAGGGCCGCATCCTGATCGAGCTTGAGCCGCGGATGGCGCCCCTGTCCGTCGAGCGCATCCGCACCCTGGCCGACCAGGGCTTCTATGACGGGCTGAAGTTCCATCGGGTTCTGACGGACTTCATGGCCCAGACCGGCGATCCGCTGGGTACCGGCGCGGGCGGCAGCGACCTTCCGGACATTGAGGGCGAGTTCCAGTTCCGGCGCGGCCGGGATCTCGGCTTCGTCAACCTGGCCGCGGGCCAGGCCGGTCTGCTGGGCATCGCCGGGTCCATGCCGGTCTTCACCCAGCCGGACGCCCAGATGATGGTCACGGCCGATTTCAAGACGGCGGCCCAGGCCCTGTTCTGCCCGGGCGTCCTCGGCATGGCGCGCAATCAGGATCCGCACAGCGCCAACAGCCAGTTCTTCATCATGACCGGGACAAATGAAAGCCTGAACGGCCTTTACACGCCGTTCGGCCGCGTCCTGGCCGGGCTGGATGTGGTGCGCGCGCTCAAGCCGGGCGTCGAGGCCGCCAATGGCCGGGTCGAGGATCCCGACCTGATGACCCGTGCCCGCACCGCCGCCGCCCTGCCGGAACGGCAGCGCCCGGTTGTCCGGGTCAGGACGACGTCCAGCCCGGCCTTCGCCGCCATGGTGGAACAGGTGCGGACCGAGCGCGGCGCGCGCTTCACCGTTTGCGATATCCAGCCGATCGCCGAAGTTACGGGCGGATGATCGGCGCAGGGGAGCTTGCCATGAAGACCATTGCCGGGCTCGCGGCCCTGTCCGTTTTGATCACTGGCCCCGCGCTGGCCCAGGACGTCGGCGGCCCTCCGCCTCCGCCGCCCGCTCCGGCGACGACGGTGGTCCTTCCCGAATGGCGTGCGGTGCCGGGTGAGAACCTGCTGGTCATCGACACGACGCGCGGCCGCATTCTGGTGGAGCTGATGCCGGAAGTGGCACCCTTGCACGTCGAGCGGATCAAGCTGCTGGCGCGCCGGGGCTTCTACGACAATGTGCCCTGGCATCGGGTCATCGACTGGTTCATGGCCCAGACCGGCGACCCGCTGGGCAACGGTGAGGGTCAGAGCCCCTATCCGGACCTGAAGGGCGAATTCACCTTCCGCCGCGACAGCGCCATGCCCTTCGCGGCCGTCGCCGAACCGTCCGGGGCCCGGGTGGGGTTCTTCCATTCGTTGCCGGTCCAGACCCAGCCCGACGCCGCCTTCGCCCTGACCGGCGACGGAAAGGTGCACGGCTGGGGTCTCTACTGCCCCGGCGTGGCGGGGATGGCGCGTGACGAGGGCAATGACACCGCCAACAGCCAGTTCTTCCTGATGCGTCAGGCCTATCCGGCTCTGGACAAGCGCTACACCATCTGGGGCATGACGGTGGCAGGTCTCGACGTCGTCCGTTCCCTTCGCGTCGGCGACGGCGACAACGGCATGGTCACGGCCGAGCCCGACCGGATGACGCGGGTGCGCATCGCGGCCGACATCGCGGAAGGGGAGCGCCCGTCGGTTCAGGTGCTGGCCACCGACTCGCCGAGGTTCAGGTCCATGGTCGACGAAACACGGGCCTCGCGCGGCGCAGACTTTTCGGTCTGTGACATCGTCCTGCCGGTTCAGGTCACGAACTAGGACCGGCCGCGGCGGCGGCTCCGGTTCGGTTTCCGGTCCTCGCGCATCTGCTGCAGCAGCAGGCCTTCGCGCAGGCCGCGGTCGGCGACCCGAACCCGGTCGGAGGGCCAGGCGCGCTGCACCGCCTCCATGATGGCGGCGCCGGCCAGCACCAGGTCGGCGCGATCGGGACCGATACAGGGCTCGGCGGCGCGGCCATCGGCCCCCAGACGCTTCAGGGTGTCTGCGGCGGCCTCGCAATCTTTCCGCGTCATCCAGAGGCCGTCCACCAGATTGCGCTGATAGCGCCGCAGGCCCAGGTGGATACCGGCCAGACTGGTGATCGCGCCTGAGGTACCGACCATATGGGCGCGGCCACTGACAAACAGGTCTCTCAGGGCAGGACTGACCGGCGAGTCGGCGATGGCGGCACCCATGTCGGCGACCATGGCTTCGTACCAGTCCTCCAGATCGCCAGCCGGTTCAGGGTGGCGTTCCGCGAGCGTGACGACCCCGACGGGCGCAGACATCCACCCTTCGAGCACGAAACTGTCGCCCCGCTTCGAAAGCCAGTTCAGTTCGGTGGAACCGCCACCGACATCAACGACCAGCACCGCCTCCGCCGAATTGTCGAAGAGGTTCAGGCAGCCTCGCACGGCCAGGCGGGCTTCCTCGACCGGGTCGATGATCCGCAGTTTCAGACCGGTTCCGACGCGCACCCGCTCGATAAAGTCCGGACCATTCTCGGCCTGACGGCAGGCCTGGGTGGCCACTGCCATGAGACGGGAGGAGTCCACGCCCTTTTTCGCGACCCGTTCGCCGCACAACATCAGGGCCTCATAGGCCCGGTCCATGGCCGCCCCATCGAGCCGGCCCGTGCGTGACAGGCCTTCGCCCAGGCGCACGATGCGGCTGAAGGAATCGACGACGCGAAAGCCGTCGCGCGCCGGCTTTGCGATCAGCAGCCGGCAATTATTGGTCCCGAGATCGAGCGCGCCATAGAGCGGCGCATCGCGACCTGACGCCCCTGGATCCCCGGCGGCACCGTTCGCGGCGCGCTGCCCATCGGACCTTCGGGGCTGGGACCGGTCGTCACGCCGTGGGGGCGCGCCGTCGGTCTCCGGCATGGGCCGAACTTTCATGGTGGGCGGTCCGAAGCGGCGCCCGTCCCGGTCACTCTAGGACTGTGCGACGGCCTCCGCCAAGCGTGTCTGTCGCGAAAATGAACGGCGTGACGCGGACAAGGCTCAGGTTGGGTCAGGCAATCTCTCGCCATGACCCAGGAAACTGTCGCAAAATTCGGCCTCGGCCAGATCGTCCGTCACCGCGACGCCGCCTTCCGCGGCGTGGTGATCGACATCGACGCCTCCTACGCCGGTCTGCCCGGGGAGACGGGCGAGGTCACGCCGGATCAGCCTTTCTATCAGGTCCTGGCCATCGGTCCGGACGGCGGCTTCATCGCCTATGCAGCCGAAACGGCGTTGGAGCACGACCCTGAACTCTCGGCCCTGACGCGCGAGGCCGAGACGCGCTGGTTCACGGTCGACTCCCAGGGCCGCCATGCGCCCCGGGCCCACGCCATTCACTAGACGGGCGCTGGCGCGTGCCGCGCGAGAGGCCTAGATTGCCGGCAAGGGTCTTTCGGAGCCCGCAGGTTGCAGGAGCAGGTCCATGTCCGACTTCGAACATGTGTTCGACGCGCCCCCGGAAGGTGCCGCCGCCGACTGGACCATCCCGCAGGACTGGGCCTCATACAGCGAGGTCGAACACCAGACCTGGGATACGCTCTACGCCCGGCAGATGAAGATCCTGCCCGGCCGGGCCGCCGACGTCTTCCTCAAGGGGCTGACGGCGCTGGACCTCAACACCGGCGGCATTCCCGATTTCGCGGTGATGAATCCAAAGCTCGAGGCCCTCACGGGCTGGACCGTGGTCTGCGTGCCGGGACTGGTGCCGGACGAGGTCTTCTTCGACCATCTCGCCAACCGCCGCTTCCCCTCGGGCCAGTTCATCCGCAAGCCGGACCAGCTGGACTATCTGCAGGAGCCGGATATCTTCCACGACGTCTTCGGCCATGTGCCGATGCTTACCGACCCCGATTTTGCCGCCTATATGGAGGCCTACGGAAAGGGCGGTCAGCGCGCGGCCTCGCTGGGCGTGCTGCAGAACCTGGCCCGCCTGTACTGGTACACGGTCGAGTTCGGGCTGATGCAGGACACCGATGGCCTGCGCATCTACGGTGCAGGAATCGTGTCGTCTGCGACCGAGAGCGTCTTCTCGCTGGAGGATCCGTCCCCCAACCGCCTCGGATTCGACCTCGAAAGGGTGATGCGCACCCTCTACCGGATCGACGACTTCCAGCAGGTCTATTTCGTCATCGATTCCATCGAACAGCTGAAGCGTGAGACGCTGCAGGACTTCGGACCGATCTATGGTCGTCTGAAGGGCGCGTCGGATATCGCCATCGACGCCATCCTGCCGACCGATCAGGTCTTTACGCGTGGCACCCAGGCCTATGCGTCGCGGGGCGGTCGGTTCGCGGCCTGATCGTGCGTGATCAAGCTATTACGACCCGTATCTCGCATGCGGATATAGGTCAGTAGCGACACGCCGATCAGGGCGGTGACGTACCAGAAATAGG
>LNFM01010240.1_pt1 | contig 13284 bp, 12 predicted proteins | sample 596031 | NCBI WGS metagenome assembly LNFM01 (sample SAMN04254537, study PRJNA301005) | activated carbon metagenome | isolation source: dual media filters at the Ann Arbor, Michigan drinking water treatment plant | place: USA: Ann Arbor
TGGGTCCACAGGCTGGCCATCGAGCCTCGTCCGCACCTCTTTAAGCACGAACCGGGTGATCGAGGGTAGGTCCAAGGCCTCGGCCTCATCCAGGCTAAACCACCGTGTATGCAGCAATTCTTCGTCACCGGCCTGGGGCTCGTCATGGGCCAGGACGGCCTCGGCGTCGGCCAAGAAGAAGCGAGCGTCGAACCGGCGGGGGCGGTACGGCGGGGTGATCGCCCGGGCGACGAATTGGAGCTTCGAGAGGTCCGGGCCCTGGTCATCGCCTAGAACGAGGCCGGCCTCCTCCCGGGTCTCCCGGACGGCCGCCAGGGCGAAGGCCCGTGGCGGGCGGCGGATCAGGCCGCCGCACTTCAGCAGCGCCTCTGTCTCCTCGTCGAGCTCCACGGCAGCCTTGCGCCGGGCGTCGCCGGGATCGACCCGCCCGCCAGGGAACACCCACTTATCCGGCATGAAGACGTGGCCCTTGGCGCGCTGGCCCATCATGACTTCGCGCCGCCCGCGGACGAGAATGAGGGTCGCCGCGTCGCGCGGGCGCGTCGCCTTGGGCTTGTCAGCGCCCGGCGGGTCGAACGGTTTTTCGTCGGCGTTGAGCTTGAACTCGTTGTCTGAGGCCATTGCACGTTTTAACGCTGGCCGACACGCACCGCCAAGCGCCTGACGTAGCGGCGCTGACGAGGAAAACCACATGAGCCTGCACGGGACGTACGACGACAACAACCTGTTCGCCAAAATCCTGCGCGGCGAAGTGCCGAAGGTGACAGTTTACGAAGATCCAGACGTGCTGGCGTTCATGGACATCTTTCCGCAGACGCGCGGGCACGTTCTCGTTGTGCCGAAGAACGTCAAGGCGCGGAATTTTCTGGAGCTGCCGGCCGATCGCGTAGCGACGCTGATGGCGGCGGTGCACAAATTGACGATAGCCGCCGCGACCGCGCTAAAGCCGGATGGGATCACGGTCACGCAATTCAACGGCGAAGATGCGGGCCAGACCATCTTCCACCTGCATTTCCACATCATCCCGCGTTACGCAGGCCAGCGCCTCGCCGGTCACGGCCACGGCAACAAGGCTGACATCGCTGAGTTGGAAACGATCGCGAAGGACATCGCGGCGGCGCTTTAGCTTTGGCAGAGACCGGCCGTTACGGCGCTCGTTGGCAAAACGGCGGCCCTTGCGAGCCGCCGTTTCGTTATTTGCGAGGAGAAGAGCTTACGCCTTCTCGGGCTTGCGTCCGAAGGACGAGAGAAGCCCGCGTTGTTCTTGGCTGTAGGCGAACTTTAACTTGTCCTTATCGTCCGGATCGATGTCGATGCGCACGATGCCGCCGTTCTTGAGTTTGCCAAACAGCAGCTCGTCGGCCATCGGCTTCTTCACCTTCTCGCTGATCAAACGTGACAGCGGACGAGCGCCGAAGCTCTCGTCGTAGCCACGCGTCGCCAACCAATCGGCGGCTTTGTCGGTGATCTCGATCTGAACGTTGCGCTCCGCCAGCTGGCCTTCGAGCTGGATGATGAATTTCTGCACAACGTTGCGAACGACTTCCGGCGGCAGGCCGCCGAAGCTGATCGTCGCGTCGAGACGGTTGCGGAATTCCGGCGTGAACAAGCGTTTGATCGCCTCTTCATTCTCGTGATCGCGCTTGCCGGCGCCGAAGCCGATACCCTGCTTCGACGCATCAGATGCGCCGGCGTTCGTGGTCATGATCAGAATGACGTTTCTGAAATCGACCTTCTTGCCGTTCGCATCGGTCAGCGTGCCATTGTCCATCACCTGCAAGAGAATGTTGAACAGATCCGGGTGCGCTTTCTCGATTTCGTCGAGCAGCAAGACGCTGTGCGGATGCTGATCGACGCCGTCAGTCAGCAAGCCGCCTTGATCGAAGCCGACATAGCCCGGAGGCGCGCCAATGAGACGCGAAACCGTGTGCCGCTCCATGTATTCCGACATGTCGAAGCGCAACAATTCGATGCCCATGATGTTCGCGAGCGAACGCGCAACCTCGGTTTTGCCGACGCCGGTGGGGCCAGCGAACAGATAGCAGCCGATCGGCTTTTGCGGTTCGCGCAGACCCGCACGCGCCATCTTAATCGCAGCCGAGAGCTGATCAATGGCGTCGTTCTGACCGAACACCACGCGCTTCAGATCGTCGGGCAGAGACGCCAGCATTTCACTGTCGTTCTTCGACACTGACTTTGCCGGGATGCGCGCCATGCGCGAGACGACTTCCTCGACCTCGGCGACGTCGATCAGCTCTTTGCGTTGGCCTTGCGGCAGCAGCATCATCGAGGCGCCGGTTTCGTCGATCACATCGATCGCCTTATCCGGCAGCTTGCGATCGCCCATGTGACGCGCTGAAAGCTCGACGGCGGTTTTGATCGCGTCGTCGCTGTACTTCACTTTGTGGAACTCTTCGAAGTACGGCTTCAGACCCATGAGGATCTTGATCGTGTCCGGGATCGACGGCTCGTTCACGTCGATCTTCTGGAAACGCCGCGCCAGCGCGCGATCTTTTTCGAAGTGCTGGCGATATTCCTTATAGGTCGTCGAGCCCATGCAACGGAGCTGGCCGCTTTGCAGCGCAGGCTTCAGCAGGTTCGACGCATCCATTGCGCCGCCGCTTGTTGCGCCAGCGCCGATAACGGTGTGAATTTCATCGATGAAGAGCACCGCCTTCGGGTGGTTCTCCAGCTCCTTCATCACACTCTTCAAGCGCTCTTCGAAATCGCCGCGATAACGCGTGCCGGCGAGCAGCGAGCCCATGTCGAGCGAGAAGATGGTGGCGTCAGCCAACACTTCCGGGACTTGCTTCTCGTTGATCTTGCGCGCGAGGCCTTCAGCGATCGCGGTTTTGCCGACGCCTGGATCGCCGACAAGCAGCGGGTTGTTCTTGTTGCGGCGGCAAAGGATCTGGATCGCCCGCAGCACTTCAGCTTCGCGCCCGATCAGCGGATCGATTTTGCCTTCCTTGGCTTTCTTATTCAGGTTCACGCAGTAAGCAGCGAGCGCCTCAGAGCCCTGCTTTACAACGCGCTCGCCTTCTTCTTCGTTGGCGCCACGCACCGGACGCGGCTGCGCTGCGCCTGCACGCTTCGGCAGCCCGTGGGCGATGAAGTTCACCGCGTCATAGCGGGTCATGTCCTGCTCTTGCAGGAAGTAAGCGGCGTGGCTCTCGCGTTCGCTGAAGAGCGCAACGAGAACGTTAGCGCCAGAGACTTCGCGGCCGCCGCTTGAATCGACGTGCAACATCGCGCGCTGGAGGACACGCTGGAATCCGGCAGTCGGGCGCGGCTCCTCGTGCTCGCGGTTCGGAACGACGAGGCTATCGAGTTCTGTTTCGAGATAGGATTCGAGGTTGGCCTTGAGCTTATCGAGATCGACCTTGCAAGCATGCATGACGCCGGCGGCGTCATCATCGTCGATCAGCGACAGGAGCAAATGCTCAAGCGTCACGAACTCATGCTGATGCTCGCCAGCGAGGGCCAGCGCGCGGCGCAGCGTGTGTTCGAGCGTGCGGGAGAACGTCGCCATCTTATTCCTTTTCCATCGTGCATTGCAGCGGATGCTCCGACCGCCGCGCGAGATCGAGAACCTGAGCGACTTTCGTCTCAGCGACCTCGTAAGTGAACACCCCGCAAACGCCGACGCCATTCTGATGCACGTGCAGCATAATCGTGGTGGCTTCGTCTCGAGACTTATTGAAGAAGCGCTCGAGCACGTAGATTACGAACTCCATGGGCGTGTAGTCGTCGTTCAGGAGCAGAACACGGTAGAGCGATGGCTTTTTCGTGCGGGTGATGGTCTGCGTGCCTAGACGGCCTTCGCCATCCTGGTCGCTATCATCATCCCACTGATTGCCGCCGCCGCTCATTTTTGTCGTCTGAACCCTGGACCGAGTCGTCCACCCATGAGCCTTCGCTCACTTGCTGAACAATTTATGGAGGAATCCGCGCCTGGAAAGGGCTTGCGCTCAGCCTCTTACAACCCAATGCGGATATGCACACGCGCACAAAATGAAACGGGCCCGGCTCGCGAGAGCCAGGCCCGTTCAATTTTCAGCCCCTCGGGCAATCGCCCGAAGCTGGATGTTAGCGAGCGACGTTCGTCTGGATCAGCTGGCCAACGGCGTTCACGCGATCGTTGATCGGCGCGATCGCTTCCTTAGCGACGCCTTGGACGAGGTCAGAAACCGACGTGAGTTCCGCGACATAAGCCTCGAACGAGGTCTTCGCGTAGTCGTTTTGCTTCTCGACGAATTCCTGGACGCTCTTCGAGGTCATCAGCGCCTTGGTGGCGGCGACGTGCTTCTCAAGCGCTTCCTTTTGGAACGCTACGGTGCGCGCCGAGATGGCCTCAAAGCCCTTCTGAGCGACGGCAGCCGAAGCCAGCCAGGCTTCGATGTTCTGCTTGCCGAAGGACGAAGCTTCCGACATCGCAGCCAGGCTGCGGTCGATGTTTTCGCGGGCGGCTTCGCTGGCGCCAGCGGTGACTTGCTCAAAAGCTTCCGTCGCGGTCTTCGTGGCGCGGGCGGCGGTCTTCGGTGCGGTTGCCATGGGTCGGTCTCCTTAGTGGGGCCGTGGGGCCCGCGTTCTCTTCCTGACTGCACCCGGGGGGCGCGAATCTGAGACCCTATATGTTATGCTGCACCTGCGAAGTCAACCACTTTTGTTGCAGTGCAACATGGAGATCTGATGACAGGTTGACGCAGCGGAGACGCCTTGCGTTCATGTCCAATTAACCATGTTCTCCACATCCTGAAATATGCGGTGAATCGCGGGTAACGCTCTTCGGATCGCCATTAACCGGACCGGCTCCATAGTCGCTTAACCCGGGATGATGAATCTGTAAGCTGCACACGGCACGCGTTTTGCCTGAAATTGTCCGTGTTTGTGCGGGATTGGACTTCGATGAGATCAGCGGGATTTAAAATTCGGACTCTCATCGTCGGCGCCGCGCTCGCGATGATGGCCGTTGGCGCAGCCGCTCCGGCCGCCGCTCAGGAGCGTTACGCTGCGATCGTCATGGACGCGCGCACCAATGAGGTGCTGCTCGAAGACCAGGCGGACGCCGGCCGCTACCCCGCTTCGCTGACCAAGATGATGACGCTCTACATGCTGTTCGAGGCAATCGAACGGGGCGACCTCACCATGGATACCCGCCTGACCGCCTCACGCAACGCCTCGCGCCAGCCACCTTCCCGGCTCGGCCTGCGCCGCAATGACACCATCACCGTTGAGCAGGCGATCAGCGCTCTGATCGTCCAGTCTGCCAATGATGTGGCCACCGTGGTCGCCGAACGCCTCGGCGGCACCGAAGCACGTTTCGCTGCGGCCATGACCACCCGCGCCCGCGAACTTGGCATGACCGAGACCCGCTTCGCTAACGCCAGCGGCCTGCCAGATAACCGTCACCGCACCACCGCACGCGATATGGCGCTTCTCAGCCAAGCGCTTTGGAACGATTATCCTGAGCATTATCATCGCTTTCAGGTCCAGAACTTCACGTGGCGCGGCCGCGCCATCCGTGGCCACAACCGTCTCCTTGGCCAAGTCGAAGGCGTGGACGGCATCAAGACGGGCTACACCCGCGCCTCTGGCTTTAACCTCGCCACCATGGCGGAACGCAACGGCCGCCGTGTGATCGTGGTCGTCCTTGGCGGCGAAACCGCCGCCGCGCGCGACGCCCAAGTCGCTTACCTGGTCGAAGGCGCCTACCAAGAGTACGCCCGCCGTCAGGATCCTAACGCCGCTCAGTTCGCCGGCCTGCCTATGCGCCGCCTCGATGTCGGCCTCGCCCCCAGCGCGCTCGCGCTGACCAGCGCCTCCCCGACGCCGCTGCCGCCCTCGTCTTATGGCATGGGCACGGTGGTCGAGACGCTTTCGCCCGTGCGCGCACCGCTCGGCGCGGTCAGCCAAGGCGACCAGGACGAAGACGGGTCCACCGAAGAAATCGACTAGGGACGCTGCATCAGCTTCCTCAGCAACCGATCCCGCGCAGCCGTAAGGCGCGCGGCATCGGCGTGTTTGCCGCCGCGGTCCGGGTGCACGCGTGCGATCTTGGTACGATAGGCGGCGCGAATTTCAGCAGCTGTCGCGGTCGGAGTGACGCCCAAAAGGGCACGTGCTGCAGAATCTTCGGGATCGTCGCGTGGTTGCTGCACCTGGTTTGCACGCATCCGCTGCTCGAACGCGGGCCAGACGAACCAGACCATCGCCGCCAACGCGCCGCAGACGATTGCAGGCCAGATCTGCCCCCGCATTGCGAGCGCGAATGCTGCACCTGCTAACATGAGCGCGGGCCAGCGCCGCAGCACTTGCTTACGGCGCGCCATCCCGACGCGCCCGATAAACAAAACAAGAAAGAGCGCCGTCAGCGCCAGCAGAGCCGGAAGCACGAAACCTCAGAACTTGAGCGGCTCGCCCTCCAGCCCTGGCAATTTTAGGGCGATGAAGAGGTCCCGCAGCTCCTGGCGGGCGGCCAGGTGACCCATGCGCATCTCGCCCTTCGCTGCATCGCTGTCCAGGTCCAACATTGTCAGCCCCTGCGGAAATAGCTCCCGATAGATGACCCGCTCGGAAAGACCGGGCGCGAGCCGAAAGCCAATACGGCTGGAGAGCGTCTTCAGCGCTTCTCCGACCCGCTGCTTGTTCTTGGCCTCAATCCGGCTTGCTGACGTGCGGTTGCGCAGGACCACCCAATCGATGGGCGTTTTGACCGCCAGAGCTTTCTTCTTGCGGCTCTCCCAGACCATCTCGCTATAGATCGAGGGGCGCACGATCTCCGGGCAATTGGCGTCGATATCGCCCAGCAGGTCGAAATCGACGAAGCTGTCGTTGAGCGGCGTCACCAGCGTGTCCGCCCAGGCGTGGGCGGTGCGGGCCAGAAATGAATCCCCGCCGGGTGAGTCGATCACGATGAAATCGCAAGTTTCCGAGAGCCGGCGCAGCGCCGCGTGGAACTCGCTCTCCTCGGCAGCCTCGGCCGCATCGAGCGAGCGCTCATGGCTTTCGTGAAGCTCCAAAATCTGCGGGCTGGGCAGCTGGGCGCTGCGGGCCGAGATCCAGCGAGAACGGTTCTCGATGTACCGGGTAAGCGATCGCTGGCGAACGTCGAGGTCAATAACGCCGGTCCGGCGGCCCATGCGCATGAGCGCGACAATGATATGCATCGCCACCGTCGATTTACCGGCGCCGCCCTTCTGGTTTCCGACGACAATCACGTGCGCCATGCGCGGCGCGTAAGCCGAGGTCGGGGCATAAGCGACGCTCATCAGCGCCCGCCCAGGAGAACGGGCGCTGCAGTCTGCCGAAGAGACGCAACGCTGAAATGCATGCTTAAAGCCTCGTCCATCGAGGTTAAGGCCGCCTTAAGCGGCTTGACGCGGAACCGCGCGCGAAGGATGCGAAAGCAATGAGCGCCTCTTCTCTCCCTGTCGCGCGCGACGTCCCAGACCTGCGCAGCGCCGTTAACGCCTGGCGGAGAGCTGGCTTGAGTGTCGGCCTCGTGCCGACGATGGGTGCGCTGCACGAAGGCCACCTCTCGCTGGTGCGCACGGCGAAAGAGCGCTGCGATCGTGTCGTCGCCAGCCTTTTCGTGAACCCACGCCAGTTCGCGCCGCATGAGGATTTTGAGCGTTACCCGCGCGACGAGGCGGGAGATTCGGCGATGCTGGCGAGCGCTGGTTGCGATCTCTTGTTCGCGCCGGAACGGTCGGTGATGTACCCCGAAGGCTTCGCCACCAACGTCATCGTCACCGATGTGTCGACGCCACTCGAAGGCGAGATGCGACCGCATTTCTTTGGCGGTGTCGCGACAGTCGTGACGAAGCTTCTGCTGCAATGCCTGCCGGATGCGGCGTTCTTCGGCGAGAAGGATTATCAGCAATTGCTCGTGATCAAGCGCTTGGCGAGCGATCTCGACATGCCGATCGAGATCGTCGGCTGTGCCACGGTGCGCGAGCATGATGGCTTGGCGATGTCTTCGCGCAACGCCTATCTCAACGTCGATCAGCGACGCATCGCGGCACGCCTCAATCTGGTTTTGCACGAGGCGATCAAGGCCGTGCATCACGGCGCACCGATTGGCGATGCAGAAACGGAAGCGCAGCGGCATTTAATGGCGGCGGGATTTTCGAGCGTCGATTACGTCGCGATCCGCGATGCGGACACGCTGGCGATCGTCGGAGATGTGTCGAAGCCAGCGCGCATTCTGGCAGCGGCGTGGATCGAGAAGACGCGACTGATCGACAATATGGCTCTGTAAGCACCGGCGTGCGTTATCCTTGGTGCGCGGGAGCGCGGAAAAAGCGGGCTGTCCACCTTCCCCGGATCAAATCCGGGGTTCGGCGGACGCTCTCGCTTACGCGAGAGCGGAGAGCGGGACGCGGATCGGTCGCGCCGAAATGCGCTGTTTACACAGCGCGGAAAGACGCGGTCGATCCGCGTCCCGTGATTGCTGAGACGCCGGCTCCGCACAGGGAGGTTTTTCACTCCCCTGGCAGGATCGCCGGCTGCGTGCGGGGCGATGCGTTCGAGCACATCGCGTTCCGGTGCGTACTCCCGTGCGGTTGTCACCCCGCGGGCTTCAAAGATGATGGCGTCGTTGCGCGCGCTGTAACCGGCATTGGTTCAACCAGCAGATCCCTGGCGCACGCGCCTCACCCCCACTCCGCCGGCACGGGCCCTACCCGCATCGGCGTTCGCGCTTTCGCGCGATGAGTGGAGGACCATCATCCTTCCACGCTCAATCACATCGCTCGCGCGTCGTTCGAACAGGGCTGCCGACTGCTCTCCAAGCGGAGCGATGGAGGCATGATACGGCTGGTGCTGGGGGTGTGGGATAGATTTTGGCCGATTTTTTTGCACTCCGTCATTCCGGTCGCGCGAAGCGCGGGCCGGAACCCAGGGGCCACCCGTACATCGTTTGCCCCTGGGTTCCGGGCTCGCTCTCGCTCCGCGAGACCGCCCCGCAATGACGGCACTTTCGGAGCATAAACGAAAAGGGCCGCAGCTCTCGCTGCGGCCCTCAATCGTTTTGCTCTGTCCGCGTTGCTTATGGCGTTGCGGGCGCGGCTTCTGGTTCGGTGGCGGTGGCTGGCGTTTCTGCTGCTGGTGCAGCAGGCGCAGCTTCCGGCACGGCGACCGCTTCGCTTGGCGGCGCGATGCGCGTCAGAGCCGAGACATCGCCTTGCACGACGTAATAGATTTCGCGATTGCGCGAGCCACCGGCTTGCGTCGGGTCATCGTTGTAGACCTCGTAGGTGGTCCAATCGTCTTCGGTCGTCGCCGGATTGTCGAGGTGCGCGGCGGCGAGCAATGCGTCCATGCGGTTATAGACTTCGTCGAGCACGTCTTCTTCCGAGCCGGTGTAAACGATGCGCAGCGCTTGGCCGCTCGGCGTTTGACCGACTTGACCGATCAGCAGAGCGCGCGGGGCGCGGCCGGTGAACGGATAGCCGACTTGGTAGCAATATTGACCAGACACGACGCGCGGCTCGACCGCCATAAGCGGGCCGTTCGGCGTCAGGCGATTTTGGTTCATCACCGGCGGGATCGCGACGACGGCTTGGCTGATGATCGAGGTGATCGATTCAGCGGAAGCGTCCGAGCAATTCTGCACGAAGAAGAACGGGCGCGAGGCGATGTCGACGATCGAGTATTGCAGGCCTTCGAAGCTCGCATTTGGCAGCGCGCCAAGATCGGCGCTGACTGCAGCCGAGGCTGGTTCGATCAACGGCGCAACGTCGCCGCCCGTGAGCACGGCAAAACGATCGAGCGGGTTGGCGCCCAGGTCTTGTTCAAGCTTCACTTGAACGCGCGAGCCTTCGCCCTCCGACGTCACCGTATAGATGGCGCGGCCGGTGGATTGATCAGCGTAGGTAACCGGAACAGTGACGGTGTCGCCTTCGACACTGGCGGCTTCGGCAACTGTGATGCCCTCAGAAACGGTTGAGCCGACTGGCGTGCTCGCGAGGCGCGCGAGCACGGTTGAGGCCGGCGCTTCGACAGTCAGCGTTTGGCTGCGGCTCGCGATTGGCGGCGTCAGGAAATACCCTGCTCCGGCCGCAATCACGACGACTGCCAACACAATTAGAATGATCCGTACGGCGCCACCCATGGCCATAACCTCCTAAAGGCGTTCTTGCCCTCTGATTAGAGCGCTGATCCCTAGCAAACCGCGGCCCGTTCCCAAACCCCAAATCCGGATTGCTCGCGCGCACAAAGGGGAAACGCGGCTTTTCCAGGCGGGGGCGACATGCTCTAAGCGCGTGATTCGATGTGAGGAACGCCCGCGATGAGCGAAAGCGTGACATATGGCGGTTATTTGAAGCTTGAGCAGTTGCTGGCCGCCCAGCAGCCGCAAACCGAGCAGCACGACGAATTGCTGTTCGTCATCCTGCACCAGACCATGGAACTGTGGATGAAGCAGGCCATCCACGAGATTGGCGCCGCACAACGCGAGGTGCGCGCGGGCGACCTCTCCCCGGCTTACAAACATCTCGCGCGCGTCTCGCGCATCCAAGCTGTGATGACGCAAGCTTGGGATATTCTGGCAACGATGACGCCGGCGGATTATCTGAGCTTCCGCGCGTTGCTGGGTTCAAGCTCTGGTTTTCAGTCGGCGCAGTTTCGCGTGCTGGAATATAAGCTCGGCATGAAGGACGCGGCGTTTCTGCGTTACCACGAGGATGGCAGCGGCGATCGCGCAGCGCTCGATGCGGCGTTGGGCGAGCCGAGCTTATACGACGATGCGATCGAACAACTGGCCAAGGCTGGCTTCGATATTCCGGAGAGCGCGTATCGCCGTGGCGGTGTTGCGTATCAACCGAATGATCAGGTCGAAGCGGCATGGCTTGCGGTCTATCGCGACACGGCAAAATACTGGGGCCTCTACCAGCTCGCGGAAAAGCTCATCGATCTCGACGATGCGCTGCTGACATGGCGCTACAAGCATGTGCTGACCGTCGAGCGCATTATCGGCATGAAGCGCGGCACGGGCGGCACCGAAGGTGTAGGCTATTTGCAAAGGACGCTGGCGCGGCGCGCGTTTCCTGAATTGTGGTCGGTAAGGACGAAGCTGTGAAAAGCTACAAGCACCTGTTCTCGCGCGCGCTTGCAGCAGCGCCCGGTCGTTTGCACTTTGCCGCGCACTCGCACCATTTGTGGCCGGATGCTTCGTATGATGGCCACATGGCGGCGTGGGACGATGCTGCGGTTCTCGCGGACAAAAAATGGGGCAAAGTCTTCGGCGAGGTGACCCCAGAAGCGCAGGCGAATGTCGCGGGCGAGTTGGGCTTTCCCGATCCCTCAACGATCGGCTTTTCGCCGAACACACATGAATTTCTGATGCGACTCTTTTCGGCGCGCACAGGACCGATCGAGGTGCTGACGAGCGACGGGGAGTTTCACTCTTTCCGCCGGCAAAGCGCGCGCTGGGAAGAAGACGGCTATGTGACCCGTCGCGTCGTGCCGTGCGAACCGTTCGATAAGTTTGGCGAGCGCTTCTTGGCGGCGATGCGCGAGAAAGCGCCGGACATCGCCTTTCTATCGCACGTGATGTTCCGCAGCGGCTTGCGGTTCGACCACGTCGAAGAACTCGCGTCTTACGCGTCACCGGAGGGCACGTGGATCGTGCTTGATCTCTATCACTCGTTCATGGCCATGCCGTGCGATTTCTCGCGGGTGGCGGATCGCGTGTTTCTGCTCGGTGGCGCCTACAAGTACGCGATGGCCGGCGAGGGCGCGGGCTTTATTCACGCGCCGCCTGACTACGCGCCACGCCCTGCTTTCACCGGCTGGTTTGCGGATTTCGGCGCGATGGAAGGCAAGCAAGGCGAAGTCGCCTACGGCCGCGACGGCTCGCGCTTCCTGGGCGCGACGTACGATCCGACCGGGCTTTATCGCTTCAACGCTGTTTACGCGGCGCTCAAACGCGAGGGCGTTACGACCGCGGACGTAACGGCGCGCGTTGCCGCTCTACGCGAGACGCTGGAGGCGGCGATCGAAGCTGGTGATGCGGGCGTGTTACGCCAGGCGCAATTGCTTCGCCCGAACGCGAGCGGGCCGAATGCGCGCTTTGTGGCTTTGCGCCACGCAAAGGCGGTTGAGTGGAAAACGCGGCTGATGGAAGCCAACATCATAACGGACGCGCGCGATGATGTGCTGCGGATCGGGCTCGGGCTTTACCACGATGCGGAAGACATCGCGCCGTTCTGCGCCGCCGTGAAGAAGGCGCTCGGCTAACGCCTTAAGCTTCCAACCCGCGTTCGCCCGCGAACAGGCCGCTTGAGGTCATTTCGGCGATCAGACCGCTGACGAAGGTCTCCGCGCGGCCCTCTGCGTCCTCGTTCTGGTTCCACCAAACGGTCCGATTGCCGTTCATGTTCGCCGACCAAACGACCTCGCCGGTGCGCACATCGATCAGATCCCAAATCAGACGATAGCTGTGGTTGGCGCCGTAAATGGTGATGTCGCTCGGCACGATGATGAGTCTGTAGTCCGCGCCCAGCACCTGCTCACGCGCGAGGTTGTCGCGAATAATGTTGTCGACCGGGATACTCACCGTGCCAGTCACGGACGTCGCACGCCCGCGACTGGATTCCCTGAACGTGATGATATCGGTGGTGACGCCCCGTGCATTCAACTGCGCGACCAGCTGTGCATTGACCTGCTGCACCATAGCGGCGCCGAAATCTTGATCGCGCAGGTCGAGAAACGAGTAGATGAAGACACCGGCGCCTGGCAGCCTGGCGGACGTCTCAATCTTGGTGTTTGTCTGAAAGTTTGCTGTCGCGCACGCTGCGACGCCCAACACCATAGGCGCCAAAATCGCTCGTCTCGTTGTCGTCATGTGCAACCCCCGGCAAATTTGTTCCCAGACAACCGAGGGATGAGCGAGGAGTCAATCTACCAAGCGCCCAGTTCTACAAGCTGGCGTCGCAACTCCTCCGGCAGATCGGCGCCGCCTTTGAGATCACCGAGATCGGCCGGCGCATCTTTTGGGTCGAGATAGCGCCAACCTTGAAAGGCGCGGCGCGGTTGCGGCGAGGTGCGCACCAATTCTGGATCGAGATAGAGCCCGCAACGTTGGCCGTGATTGTCGGTCACGTCATCGATCGCGACGATCCGCTGGCGCACAGTAACGACGCCCTTGATCACCCAATACAACGAACCGCCCGCGAGGACGTCGTCCACGCGCTTCGGCCACATGCGCGTGCCGCACACCGGATTGAGCCGCTGCTTGGCTCGTCTGGCGCGCTTCAGCTGCTCGATCTGCCACTCGGC
>LNFM01010856.1_pt1 | contig 13284 bp, 11 predicted proteins | sample 596031 | NCBI WGS metagenome assembly LNFM01 (sample SAMN04254537, study PRJNA301005) | activated carbon metagenome | isolation source: dual media filters at the Ann Arbor, Michigan drinking water treatment plant | place: USA: Ann Arbor
TCTGGGTGCGGCTGCCCGAGGGCATGAACGCCACCGAGCTGCTGCCCAAGGCGGTGGAGCACGGCGTGGCCTTCGTGCCGGGCAGCGCCTTCTATGCCGACCACGCCGATCCACGCACCCTGCGCCTGAGCTTCGTGACTGCCACGGTCGAGCAGATGGGTGTGGGCATCGCGGCGCTGGCGCGCGCCATCCGCGAGCAACACGGCGCCTGAACATGCTGCACCTGTGGGGCCGCCTGAGTTCGATCAATGTGCGCAAGGTCGTGCTGTGCGCGCAGGTGCTCGGTCTTGATCTGCCGCGCACCGACGCGGGCCTGGCGTTCGGTGTGGTGGACACACCCGACTACCGCGCGAACAACCCCAACGGCCTGGTGCCGCTGCTGCGCGACGGTGACTTCACGCTGTGGGAGTCCAACACCATCGTGAGATACCTCTGCGCACGCGAAGGCAAGTTGTACCCCGCCAATCTGCAGCAGCGCTTCAATGCCGAACGCTGGATGGACTGGCAGCAGACCACGCTCAACCCCGCGGGCAGCCCCGGCTTCAAGCAGTGGATCCGCGTGGCCCCCGCGCAGCGCGACGCCCGCGTGATCGCGCAATCGGTCGCGGCCACCGAGCCACTCTTTGCGATGCTGGACGAACACCTATCGCGCCAGGCCTTCATGGCCGGCGAAGCGCTCACCATGGCCGACATCCCCATCGCCTGCGAGGTACACCGCTGGTGGGGCCTTCCGCAGCCGCGTCCCGCCTGGCCGCACCTCGAACGCTGGTACGCCGGCTGGCTGGCCCTGCCCGCAAGCCGGGGTGTGCTCGACCTGCCTTTGTCCTGAACCGGAAGCCTTTTCATGACCCCTCGCGCATTTCAACAAGTCGACGTGTTCACCGAGACGCCGTACTTCGGCAACCCGCTGGCCGTGGTGCTCGACGGCACTGGCCTCACCACCGAGGCCATGCAGCGCTTCACCGACTGGACCAACCTCTCGGAATGCACCTTCGTGCTGCCACCCACGAACGAAGGACTGGCGAACGGAGCCGACTACCGCGTGCGCATCTTCTGCCCCGGACGAGAACTGCCGTTCGCCGGCCACCCCACGCTGGGCACCTGCCATGCGTGGTTGCAGGCCGGCGGACAGCCGCGCGGTGAACACGTGGTGCAGGAGTGCGGCGTTGGCCTCGTGCCCATCAAACGCGACGGCGCCAGGCTGGCGTTTGCGGCACCGCCCCTGCGCCGCAGCGGCCCGCTCGATGAGGCCGCCGTGGCGCTGATCGCGCAAGGTCTGGGCATCCACCGCGACGACATCGTGGCGCACGCCTGGTGCGAAAACGGCCCACCCTGGCGCGGCGTGATGCTGCGCAGCGCCGCGCAGGTGCTGGCCCTGAAGCCGAACGCCACCGTGCTGGCCGGCCTCGACATCGGCGTGGTCGCGCCGCAGCCTGCTGGCGCGGACACCGCGTTTGAAGTGCGCGCCTTCTTCCACACACACGACACCTTGAGCGAAGACCCGGTAACGGGCAGCCTGAACGCGGCGGTGGCGCAGTGGCTCATCGGCGCAGGCCTTGCGCCTGAGCGCTACGTGGCATCGCAAGGCACGGCCATGGGCCGCGCCGGGCGGGTGCACATCGAGCGCGATGGCAGCGGCACCATCTGGGTCGGCGGCGCGTCGGTCACCTGCATCAGCGGTCAGGTGCAGCTGTGACGCCGCGCATCGACCACCTGGTGGTGGCCGCGCGCACCCTGGACGAAGGCGTGGCCTGGTGCGAAGCCACGCTCGGTGTGACGCCTGGCCCGGGCGGTGAGCACCCCTTGTTCGGTACGCACAACCGGCTGCTCAAGCTCGACGACGGCAGCGACCAACCGCCCTACCTGGAAATCATCGCCATCAACCCGAAGGCCACGCCCTCACGCGGTGCCGGGTACAAGCGCTGGTTCGATCTGGACGATGCGGCGCTGCAGGCGCGGCTGGCGCAAGACGGACCCCAACTGGTGCACTGGGTGGCCAGCGTGCCCGACATCGACGCCGCACTCGCGGCCCTGCAGGCCATCGGCATCCAGCGCGGCCCGGTGGTCAGCGCTTCGCGCGAAACGCCGCACGGCCTGCTGCAATGGCGCATCAGCGTGCGCGACGACGGCCAACGGCTCTACAACGGGGTGCTGCCCACACTCATCCAGTGGGGCTCGGCGCATCCCACGCAACACATGCCGGCCAGCGGCATCACGCTGCGCCAGTTGCGGTTGCGGCACGCTGGTGCGGCCGGTCTTCGCGCGGCGCTGCAGGCGCTCGGCCTGGAGGGCATGAGCGTGAACGATGGCCCTGCCGGCCTGACCGCCGAATTCGACACCCCGGCCCGTGGCCGCCTCACCCTGCTCTCGCCCCCATGACCACCCACCTGCCCAAGCTTGCCGACATCGAAACCGCCGCCGAGGTGGTCTACCGCTCCTTCCAGGCCACGCCGCAATACCGGTGGGCCGTGCTGAGCGCGCGCCTGGGCACCGACTGCTGGGTGAAGCACGAGAACCACACCCCCGTAGGTGCATTCAAGATCCGCGGTGGCCTCACCTACTTCGACCAGCTCAACCGGCGCGGCGAGCTGCCGCGCGGGGTGATGAGCGCCACGCGCGGTAACCACGGCCAGAGCATCGCCTGGGCGGCGCGCCTGCATGGCGTGGCCTGCACCATCGTCGTGCCGCGCGGCAATTCGGTGGAGAAGAACACCGCCATGCGCGCCCTGGGTGCGACCTTGATCGAGCATGGCGACGACTTCCAGGACAGCCGTGAGCACGCGATCGCACTCGCAGCCGAGCGCGGCGCCCACATGGTGCCGAGTTTCCACACCGACCTGCTGCGCGGCGTGAGTACCGCGTGGTGGGAATTCTTTCGCGCCGTACCGCAGATGGACGTGGTCTATGTGCCGGTGGGTCAGGGTTCGGGCGCGTGTTCAGCCGTTGCTGCCAAGCTCGCGCTGGGTCACAAGGTGCGCATTGTGGGGGTGATCAGCGCACACGCCACCACCTACGCCGATTCGCTGGCCGCCGGCCGCGTGGTGGCCGCACCGGTGACGACCGTGCTGGCCGACGGCATGGCCTGCCGTGTGGCCGACCAGGCCGCACTCGACGTGCTGGCACCGCACCTCGATCACCTCGTGCAGGTGACCGACGATGAGGTGGCCGAGGCCATGCGCATGCTGTTTGCCGACACGCACAACGTGGCCGAAGGTGCAGGCGCCGCGAGTTTTGCGGCGGCCTGGCAGGAACGTGCGTCGCTCAAGGGGCAGGTGGTGGGCACCACCTTGTGCGGTGGCAACGTGGACAGCGCAACGCTGGCCAGCGTCCTGGCACGATCAAACAGGTTCTGAACGAACCAGCCGAGCCACCACTTCGCAAAAGGCTTCGACCGCGTCGGTCTTGAACACCACCTCGCGCACGCCAGCGGCCTTGGCCTCGGCCTGCAATTCGTCGGTGATGTAGCCCGAGGCCACGGCCACGGGCAGACGGGGGTTGATCTCCAGCACCGCCTTGGCCACTTCCAGGCCCGACATACCGGGCATGTTGAAGTCGGTCAGCAGCAGCTGGAACCCGTCGGGTGAGGCCCGCACTGCGTCGATGGCCTGCGTTTGCGAGGTGAAGGCGGTGACACGGTAACCCCGGCGCTCCAGCAGGCGGCGCACCAGAAACACGAGGGTGTCGTCGTCATCCAGGTACAGGATGTGGTGGGGAAGCGCGGAGGAATCGTCTGCCATGGCACTGAGATGGGGTGGGCTGGTGTCGGATGGGGGCAGTGACAGGTTGGAGTGCATTGTGCCGGGTTCGCAAGCAATGGGCGAACGGGAAATCCGTCCCAGCTCGGCGGGTATGTCGGGTGCCATGGGGAAATACAGGGTGAAGGTGGTGCCGCGGCCGGGCTCGGAGTCGACCTCGATCGCCCCCCCGTGTACCTGCACCACGCCCAGCACCACCGGCAGGCCCAGACCGGTTCCCTGGCCCACCGACTTGGTCGTGAAGAAAGGTTCAAAGATGCGATTGCGCACGGCGGCGTCCATGCCGCTGCCGTTGTCGCTCACGCGCAGGCGGGCAGCGCCCACACCGAGCAGGGCACAGGTCTGGGCGAACTCGGGCGGCAACACCGATGACGCGTTGGGCAGGGTGTCGATCCGGCAATCGATGCGCCCGGGTCGGCCTTGCAGCGCGTGGATGGCGTTGGTGCACAGGTTGACCAGCACCTGCCCGATCTGGGTGGCGTCGGCTTCGATCGCCAGGTCGTCAGGTGCACAGCACTGCACCAACTCCACCTGGGGTGGCAGAGCGGCGCGCAACAGGGTGCACGACTCCGCGAGCACGGTGCACACGTTCACCCGGGTGCGTTCCACCGGCTGCTGGCGGCTGAAGGCCAGGATCTGGCGCACCAGCTCGCGCCCGCGGCGCGCGGCGGTGCTGATTTCGTGCAGGCTCTCGCGCGACGCTGCGTGTTCCGGCAGGTCCTGGCGGGCCAGATCGGCATTGCCCAGGATGGCTGCGAGGATGTTGTTGAAGTCGTGCGCCACACCGCCCGCCAGCGTGCCCAGCGCCTCCATCTTCTGCGACTGCGCGAGCTGCGCCTGCAGGTGCTTCTGCTGGGCCTGCGCGTTCTTGAGTGATGTGATGTCGATGAAGGTCAGCACCACATGGCGCAAACCTCCCTGCGCACTGTTTTCAGGGTAGGCGTTGCACAAGGCCCAGTGAACACCCGCATCCCCGCCCTGCGGCACGCCGATCACCACGCTGCGCACGGGCTGCCCGGTGGCGAGCACGCGCTCGAACGGCATTTCGTGCCGGCGCATGGGCTGCCCGTCTTCCCGCAGCATCTGCCAGCCTTGCGTAGACGGTTCGGGCAGGGCGGCGTTGGCGCCCCCTTCACTCCAGCCCAGGAATCGCCGGGCCGCGGTGTTGATGCTGGACAGGGTGTGGTCGGGCCGGAACACCATCACGCCCGCGCTGAGGTTGTCGATCAGCGCGCGTGAGTCGGCTTCGCGCTGTTGCAGGCCCTGTCGCGCCTTGTCGCCATCCAGTCGCAGGCGGTACGACACCAGCGCGCCATACAGCACCACCCGCACCAGCTTCGTGAGCAGGAAGAAAAAGACAAAGGGAGGCGTCACGGCGTCCTGCGACAGGCGGAGCACCTGCAAGGCAACGGCAAAACCCAACAGCCCGAGAAGTTCAATGACGGTGAGCCACTTGAGCGCCTGCATTTCGGGCACACGCTGCTGCGGGTCGGCGCGCCGGATCTCACCGTAGGAGCAGATCGTGATGGCAATCAGCGTGGACGTGAACAACGCCTGACGAACAGCCAACACGTCCCACTCGACCAGGAACACCAGTGTCAGGCAGAAGAACACCAGGCTGCCCGCGAGGATGGGCAGCAGAGGCCGGGATACGCCGACGTAGCTGCGAAAACCGATCCAGGCGCACAAGGCGCTGACCATCAGGGCGGTGTTGCCCAGCGGAAAGGTCAGGGCATCGGGCAGGCTGCCGCGCGACCACAGCATCACCGAACCCAGGATGCCCAGCACCGCTGACAGGGACCACCAGCCCGGGCCTCCAATGGCGGGGTAGCGGCGCATCTGCGCCCAGAAGGCGAGTGCGATCAGCACATCGATCCCCACCCTCAAGGCCAGCAGGGTCGGCAGGTCAAAGAACATGGGTGGTGCACAGGGCCAACATAGCCGTTGATTGAAGCACAGGGCCTTGCGTATCGGCGGCTGGAACAACACCGCAAAGACCCCGGAATTCGCGTCCACGCGCCGCCCGACAGACACCTGCGTGACTCCAGCCAGCACCACCAGTCGCTGCCGGGACAAAGCCCGCCCGGCGCGCAGTCCCAGAATGCCACGCATGGGAACGCTCTACCTTGTGCGCCACGGCCAGGCCTCGTTTGGTGCCGACGACTACGACCAACTCAGCGAGATGGGCCAGCGCCAGAGTCGCCGCCTGGGCGAATACTGGGCCGAACGGGGCGTGACGTTCGATGCCGTCATCACCGGCACGCTCAAGCGCCATGCGCAGACCTGGGCCGGCATTCAAGAGGGTGCAAAGCTCGATCATGAGCCGCTGACCTGGCCCGGCCTCAACGAATACGACAGCGAAGCCGTGATCCGCGCGATTCACCCGCATCCGCTGCAGAAACCCCGCACCGCCGAAGAAGCCCCGGAGCTCTACCGCCACCACTTCCGGCTGCTGCGCGATGGCCTCACGCAGTGGATGGCCGGCACCGTGAGCCCGCAGGGCATGCCGAGCTACCCGGACTTCGTGCGCGGCGTCACCGGTGCGCTCGACCATGTACGGGCGAATCACCACACACGCAACGTGTTGCTGGTCTCCAGCGGCGGGCCCATCTCAACCGCGGTGGGTCATGTGCTGGGCCTGAGCCCGGAAGCCACGATCGAGCTCAACCTGCGCATCCGCAACAGCGCGGTGACCGAGTTCCAGTTCAACCCCAAACGGCACACGCTGCTGACCTACAACACGCTGCCGCATCTCGATCACCAGGACTACAAGTCCTGGGTCACCTATGCATGAACCGGTGTTTCAGTTCTTCGGGCTGAACGCCGTCGCATCGGACAGCGTGTCGGCGGGGAGTTGATCGATCTCGCTCAACGAGCGCGCCAGCGATCGCCCCGCCGCCTGCAGCAAGGCACGACCCTTCTCGACCGTCGCGGCTGCAGCGTTGCCCACCGCACCGCAGGCGTTGTAGTCCTGCATCTGCCAGCCAAGCTTGGCGCTCTTGCCGTTGCCCAGGATGCTGAACTGACCGGCGCGGTCTTGCGACTTCGACGCGAAGTTGGCGGCGTGTTCCATGCGCACCCGCTCGGGTGCGATGGCCAGCATGAGTGAGGTTTCGATTTCGCCGCCGTGGATGCCGAAGCGGTGTTCTTCGGCGCTGAACATGGCATTCAGGTCGCGGCCATCAGCGTCCAGCAACGGCAGATGAAACCAGTTCACGCTGTAGACCAGCAGCCCCAGGCGCGCGCGCAGGTCGCGCGCCACCACGTCCAGCAGCCCCACCTGCCCGCCGTGGGTGTTGAAGAGCACCAGCTTCTTCACGCCGCTGGCGGCCACACATTCACCGATCTCGGTCCACAGGCGCAGCACGGTTTCGGCTTTGAGGGTGAGCGTGCCGGCATAGCGCATGTGCTCGGGCGAATAGCCCACGGCTTGCGTGGGCAAAAAAAGCGCGGGCAGATCGGGTGCGATGTGCGGCAGGCTCGCGGCCACCACACCGTTGGCAATGTCGGTGTCCACCGACAGCGGGAGGTGCGGGCCGTGCTGCTCGATCGCGGCCACCGGCAACACGGCAATCGTGCGCGCCAGATCCAGCGACGCGAGATCGGCGGTGGTGAGGTCGGACCAGAAACGGGTGGAACTTGTCATGCGCCGATCTTACGGTCGGCATACATCCAGTGGCGCGACCAGGGCAAGCCTGAGGCGCTTTGCCCGGCCGCACGACACAGCACCTGGTAAATCGCCACCTCGTCGTGCTCGAACGCCCAGGCGCAGCCGGCGAGGTAAATGCGCCAGATGCGCCAGCGCTTTTCGTCCACCAGCGGCTTGATCTGCGCCGTGTTCGCCTCGAAGGCCTCGCTCCAGAGCTGCGTGGTGCGCATGTAGTGGCGGCGCAGGTTCTCCACGTCGAAAGCTTCCAGCCCGCCTTCCTGCAGCGTGCGCAGCACGGTGCTGATGTGCGGCACCTCGCCTTGCGGGAACACATAGCGGTCGATGAAGTGCCCGCCACCGTGGCGCGCCTCGCCATCAAACGCGTCGGTGCTGGTGATGCCGTGGTTCATGGCCCAGCCATCGGGTTTGAGCAGCGAGCGGATGCGACTGAAGTAGGGCACGAGGTGGTCCAGGCCCACATGTTCGAACATTCCGACGCTGGTGATGCGGTCGAATGGGCCGTCGCTCACGTCGCGGAAGTCCTGGAGCCGGATCTCGATACGGTCCGGCAGCCCGGCGGCGCGCACCCGCTCGCGCGCCAGGTCGAACTGGTTTTGCGACAGCGTCACGCCCACGCACTGCGCGCCGTATTTCTCCGCTGCGCGCAGCACCAGCGCGCCCCACCCGCAACCAATATCGAGCAGGCGCTGACCCGGTTGCAGCCGGATCTTGTTCAGGATGTGGTCGATCTTCTTCGTCTGCGCCTCGTCCAGCGTTTCGTCGCCGCGTTGGAAGTAGCCGCACGAATACACCATGCCCTCGCCCAGCCATTGCGCGTAGAAATCGTTGGACACGTCGTAGTGGTACTGGATGGCTTCGCTGTCGCTCTCGCGCGTGTGGCCAAAGCGCCGGCGCAGGCGCCCGAGCAAGCCGCCCTCGGGTTGCGCGTTCGCGGCCAGCCCGTGCGCCACGGCCAGGATGTCGGGCACCGAGCCTTCCACATCGATCAAGCCCTCCACATACGCCTGGCCGAGCGTGTCCAGCCCCGGGTCGATCAGCAGCGGCAGGGCCGAGGCATCGCGAACGCGAATTTCCACCTGGGGCTGGTCAAAGTCGCCCAGCGCGAGCGAGGAAGCACCCCGCTCACCCCAGCTCAGGCGAACCGGCAGGTTCACCCGGGTTTTCATGCGCCGCGCCCAGGGCAGCAGCGCGCGTTCCACGATCGATCCCATGCACACCTCTATTCGGGGCAGACCTGTTGATTCGCGACGGTTGTACCCAAACGGGCCGTCTCTGTGAAGACGGTGTGACAGCGCCCGACCGGCAAGACGAAAAAACAGCGGTGACTTATATTCAATCGACTCGCCGGCGGCCACCTGAGGAACTTGGGACGGCGCGGCTGCTCACACTGGCGCACCCAGCCTTTCATCATTCATGCCCATGCCGAAGCCTTCCCCGTTCAGTGCCGCCGCCCTTCGCCTGTTGGGCACCTGGCTGCTCGCGGCCGCCTTGCCGCTGGGTGCGGCCGCACAGGGCCTGCTCGGCGGCCCGGCCGCCAGCGCGACCGTGGTACAGAGCGACCAGGCGCGCGCCGAAATCGTGGCGCATGCGCCCGACGGCGCCGGGCCGGGTCAGAAGGTCTGGGTCGGCCTGCAGCTCACCCATGCGCCCGAGTGGCACACCTACTGGAAAAACGCCGGCGACTCCGGCCTGCCCACCGAACTGCGCTGGACCCTGCCGGCCGGCGTGACCGCAGGCGAGATCGCCTGGCCCACCCCACGCAAATTCCCGATCGGCAACCTGGCCAACTACGGCTATGACGGCACCGTGGTGCTGCCGGTGCCGTTGACGGTGAGCCCCGAATTCAAGGGCGATGCGATCAACGTGCAGCTCTACGCCGCGTGGCTGGTCTGCCGCAAGGAATGCATCCCGGAAGAAGGCAACTTCACGCTGAACATCCCGGTGAACGGCTCGACCGGCAGTTCGGGTGCGGCGTTCGCAGCCAGCTTTGAAGCCGCGCCCAAGGACCAGCCCGCCGCCGGCAGCCAGTTGCAGCCCGAAGATGGTTTTCTCAACGTGTCGCTGGCGAACCTGCCCGCCGCCTGGCGCGGCAAGACCCTGGAGTTCTATCCCGAGACCACCGGCCTGATCGAACCCGGTGCGCCCTGGACCCAGGCCTGGGACAGCGAGCGCTGGACCGCGCGCGTACCGCTCTCGCCCCACCGCAGCGAGAGCCCCACACAGCTCGCCCTGGTGGTGGCCGAAGCCAACCCGCCCGGCCAAGGGCCTGGCCTCCCCGGCGCGCGGCTGGACGTGCCGGTGCAGGGCACATGGCCCGCGGTAGCACCTCTGCCGGCCGCCGTGCCCGACGCCCTGCAGGCCGCGCTGGACGCCAACGCCGCGCGCGCCGCCGCGCCGGTGGGCAGCGCCAGTTCGCTCACGCTGGGCGCCGCCTTGCTGGGCGCGCTGCTCGGCGGCCTGATCCTCAACCTCATGCCTTGCGTGTTCCCGGTGCTCGCCATCAAGGTGATGGCGTTTGCCAAACACGCCAACGACCGTCAGGCCCACCGCGCCAATGGCCTGGCCTACACAGCGGGCGTGGTGCTCTCGTTCACCGCGCTCGGCGCCTTGCTGCTGGGTTTGCGCGCAGCAGGCGAACAACTCGGCTGGGGCTTCCAGCTGCAGAGTCCGGCCGTCGTGGCAGGGCTGGCCGTGCTGTTCACCCTGATCGGCCTGAACCTGGCCGGCTTGTTCGAATTCGGCAACGTGCTGCCCAGTCGCCTCGCCAGCCTGCAGGCCAAGAACCCGACGGTGGACGCCTTCCTCACCGGTGTGCTGGCCACCGCCATCGCCTCGCCCTGCACCGCGCCGTTCATGGGCGCATCGCTGGGCCTGGCCATCGGCCTGCCCGCCGCGCAGGCGCTGGCCGTGTTTGCGATGCTGGGCGTGGGCATGGCCCTGCCGTACCTCGCCGCCAGCTGGATCCCGGCCGTGGCGCGCGCCCTGCCCCGCCCCGGCGCCTGGATGGACACCTTCCGCCGCGGCATGGCCTTCCCGATGTTCGCCACCGTGGTCTGGCTCCTGTGGGTGTTGGGGCAGCAAAGCGGCATCGACGGTGCGGCGGGTCTGCTCATGCTCCTCGTGGTGCTGGCGCTGCTGGTGTGGTCGCTCGGCCTGCAGGGCAAAAGCCGCGCGGCCTTGTCTGTTGTGTCGCTCGCCGGTCTGGTGTGGCTGGGCTGGACGCTCGGCCCCAACGTGACGCGCCTGCAAGACACCACCCCCGGTCAGGCCGTGGCCACCTCGCAGGCCGGCGTGAGCTGGCAAGCCTGGAGCCCCGAGGTTCAAGCCGCCCTGGTGGCCGAGGGCCGTCCGGTGTTTGTCGATTTCACCGCCGCCTGGTGCGTGACCTGCCAGTACAACAAGCGCACCACGCTGGCCGACGCCGACGTGCTCGGCGACATGGCCGGCAAGAACGTGGCCTTGCTGCGCGCCGACTGGACGCGCCGCGACCCGGCCGTGACCGCCGCGCTGGCCACATTGGGCCGCAACGGCGTGCCGGTGTATGCGATTTACAAGAATGGACAGACACCCCAGGTGCTGTCCGAAGTGTTGAGTGTGGAGGAGGTCCGCGCGGCGCTGTCCAGGCTCTGAGCCTGTGCATTCGCCTTCATCGTCCCGTCATCAGGAGTCATCACCATGCAACGCCGCCCCGTCATTGCCCTCGCCGCCCTCTCACCCTTCGCCAGCCTGCTGCTGCCCGCCACCGCACAGGCCGCCACCGTGGGCCAGGCTGCACCCGATTTCACCTTGATGGACACCGCGGGCAAGCCCGTGAAGCTGTCCCAGTTCAAGGGCAAACCCGTGGTGCTGGAGTGGAACAACCCGAGCTGCCCGTTCGTGAAGAAGCACTACCAAGGCAACATGCAGGCCCTCCAGAAGGAAGTCGCGGACCAAGGTGGCGTGTGGTTGGCCATCAATTCCACGCGCGACGACAGCGGCGACTACATGACGCCCGCCCAGCTCGGCCGCTGGATGACCGAGCAAAAGGCCAGCCCCACCGCCACCCTGATGGACGAGGACGGCAAGGTCGGCCAGGCCTTTGCGGCGCGCGTCACGCCGCACATGTACATCGTCAACGCGCAGAGTGTGCTGGTGTACGCCGGCGGTATTGACAGCATCGCCTCGGCCCGGGTGGACGACATTCCCAAGGCCACCAACTACGTGCGCCAGGCCATGGCCGAGATCAAGGCGGGCAAGCCGGTGAGCGTGTCGAACAGCCGCGCCTATGGCTGCAGTGTGAAGTACCAGTCGGCCTGAACCGAGCCCCCACGCTCCTCCCTGCGCGGGGGCCTTGTCACCCACGTTCAGCGCACGGCGGCGCAGCCCGGATAATGGCCGGCATCGCAGCCAACCCCGCCGGACGCCCCATGCCCTTTGCTCCCCTGCAGAACGACACCTTCATTCGCGCATGCCTGCGCCAGTCCACCGACCACACGCCCGTGTGGCTCATGCGCCAGGCGGGTCGTTATTTGCCGGAGTACTGCGCCACGCGCGCCAAGGCCAGCAGCTTCATGGGGCTGGCGACCAACGTGGACTACGCCACCGAGGTGACGCTGCAGCCGCTGGAGCGTTATGCGCTGGACGCGGCCATCCTGTTCAGCGACATCCTCACCGTGCCCGACGCCATGGGCCTGGGTCTGTCGTTCGCGCTGGGCGAAGGCCCGAAATTTGCCAAGACCGTGCGCACCGAAGCCGATGTGGACACCCTGGCCGTGCCCGACATGAACAAGCTGCGCTACGTGTTCGATGCGGTCACGTCGATCCGCAAGGCATTGAACGGCCGCGTGCCGCTGATCGGCTTCTCGGGCAGCCCCTGGACGCTGGCCTGCTACATGGTCGAGGGCGGTGGCTCGGACGACTACCGCGCGGTCAAGACGCTCATGTACAGCCGCCCGGACCTGATGCACCGCATCCTGGCCATCAATGCGGATGCGGTGGCGGCCTACCTGAACGCCCAGATCGACGCCGGTGCACAAGCGGTGATGGTGTTCGACAGCTGGGGCGGCGTGCTGGCCGACGGCAACTTCCAGGACTTCAGCCTGACCTACACCAAACGTGTACTGGCCCAACTCAAGCGCGAGCACGACGGTGTGGTGATCCCGCGCATCGTCTTCACCAAGGGCGGCGGCCTGTGGCTGGACGACATGAAGGCGCTGGACTGCCCGCGCGCAGGTGGGTGAAGGCCCACAGGGCAAGGCGCTGCAGGGCAACATCGACCCCAATGTGCTGTTCGCGCAGCCCGGGCAGATCGACGCGGAAGTGGCGCGCGTGCTGGAGAGCTTTGGCACGCCCCATCAAGGCCCGGGCACGGGTGCCACCCACATATTCAACCTGGGCCACGGCATCAGCCAGTACACGCCGCCGGAGCATGTGTCGGCCCTGGTGAACGCGGTGCATTCTCATTCGAAGCGCTTGCGCGCGGGGCACTGAGCGTGGTCCGGGAGCGCGGCAGGCGCTCCCGTTTTTGAAGCTTCATCCGCAGTTCGGGCGGGGCCTGCGGTGAACGCCCCAAGGCCTTTCCAGTAGTCCGAAAGGCATCATGAAACCGTCATGACACTGGAGCTGCGGCGGCCATTAACACAAAAATTGCCGAAAAACGCACTTGACAAGCTTCACTTATGCACAAAATTTGTGCTGCGGTGCGCCATGAACCCAACACCCCCTCACAAGCCACCCACCGCGCGGCATTCCTCCACAAGTCGTTGATTCATATAGGTTTTAGTATCTGCTTTTTTTGCAGGCAGTTTAAGCAAAGCCTTGATTCTCAAGGGCTGCGGCACCGGAAAATGAACCTATCAACAAAGTTATCCACAGAAATTC
>LNFM01010242.1_pt1 | contig 13283 bp, 11 predicted proteins | sample 596031 | NCBI WGS metagenome assembly LNFM01 (sample SAMN04254537, study PRJNA301005) | activated carbon metagenome | isolation source: dual media filters at the Ann Arbor, Michigan drinking water treatment plant | place: USA: Ann Arbor
GCCGGAGCTATCCTCGACCTCGTCAGCCCAGCCGAATGTGCGAACTACCTCGTCAACTCAGGCTACGCTTCCGTGTAAACGCAGCACGCTCTAAAGCCAGTGACCGAAGTCGTCGCCTTTACCTCCAGGGCTCCGACAGGAAGCATGAAGTCGTGGAGGCCGCGCAGTGGGCCCTGCCACATGTCGACGACCGCTGCGGTGTCCGGAAGCGCCGCCAGCAGCTGTTCGAGTACGACAAGCTCACCATGCAGTCCAATCTCCTCGTCTTCGCTCAAGGTGCCGGCCCGCGGATATGACATGAAGTCCTGCCAAGCGCGGATACGAGCGAGGACAGCATCCGCGACGGTTTGCTCATCTTCATGACGCGCGTCGGCAAGCAGGGCGATGAGGTCCTGCGCCATCGCCTCGAACAGGTCCGTCCTCGCACCCTCCTGTCGCGTTAACGCCAGAAGCCGAAGGTTGGGGAGACTGGGATGCGGGGTTGCCTCGACGGAAAAGCCCCTGCCGGCCGGCAACTGGCTGGGAAGGGGCAGACGGGCATGGCGGAAACCTATCAGCAGCGCTTCGCGATCATCGGGCTTCTGCCGTCCGGCCAAAACGGCGACCTCGCCCAGTTGCACCAGATGAACGATCCGCCAGCCCGATCCTCCTGCATCGCCGGCCAGAGCCCGCCAAGCCCCTGCCAGCTGCACTGCGTCATTCCGAGGAGCCATACACCTGCTCCCAGAGCACGTTGGTGACCTTGTACTCCACCTTCACGCCGGACCGGCTGCCCGGAAAGCTGATGCCGAGGCCGACGATCCCCTCCACACTGGCGGGGAACTCTACACCGGTCTCTTTGGGATCAAGTACGTAGAGCAGGAGCAATCCGGATTCGGATTTCGGTTGGACGCCATGAGCACCGAACCCGCGCACCCGCCTTATCGCAATTCCGTTGGGGGTGTCAGGTTCGCTTGCCTGATTGCGCCCCGCGTCTGCTTTCCACGCCTCTTTTGTCAGGTCGAGTGCTGCAGCCCAGGCTGCGGCGTCCAGATCTATAGCTTCATCACGGGGAGCAAGAAGTCGCCCGATCGAGAACCGGTCCTCCGTGAACGTGCGGTGGGTGCGCTTGGGCATCTTCACCGAAACGCCTTGCCCGAGATTGATCGCACTCCGCTCACCACCACCGAGAACGGCAACGGTCCACGAGGTCAACTCCCCGCCCTTGGACATTGACTCAATGAACTCGGCAAGAAGACGCGCGTCCGTTTTGTAGGCGTCGGGATGGGTCTTGTATGCGGCGAGAAATGTAGTGATCCGGTCTGCCGGAACTGACCGCCAGAGTGCCCCTTCCCATTGATGCTTCACCCCGGCCCGGATGCGCTCGATCTTTGGTGCCTCGTCCGGTGCCCCGACGACGTCAATCAAACTGTGCAGTGCCTTCAGATTATCTCGCAGCACTCCCGGATCTCGGTGGAAGGCCACCGTCTCGACCACCTGCCCGCTGAACGAAAGCATGAGGGTCTTCGCGGATCGCATCTTGAGGCGCGATGTGACCATTAGCACCGGATGGGACTGCACCTTCAGGCCATAGTCGCGCGGCGTTCCACCGCTTGCCTGCATGAGATCGAATTCCTCCCTCAGTTCCTCCGATGCGTCGGCGATGTGCCCGAACCAGTCGACAAGATCAGACGTGGTGTAGAGGCGGCAGAGGTCGAGATATCCGGGTCTGTATCCGAACCAGCGCCCCATCTGCATGAGCGTGTCGTACATACGCGAGGCACGGAGGAAGTAGCTCGTGCAGAGGCCTTCGAGAGTCAGGCCCCTTGCGAGCTTGTCTCCACCGATGGCGATGACCTTCAGGCCCTTGGCCGCGTTATCGACGTAGTCCAGCGCGTCCTTCGCGGTGCCATTGATCATCCTGACCTCGATGTCCGACGCGACATCGGGCAGGACTTCTGCGATTTGGTCCCAACTAACCGGCCGGATCGAGGGATCCTCGATCCGAGACCGGACTGCCGCTGTAGCGGAGAGGAAATCCTCCACCCAGAGCGTCCGGAGGTCCTCGACGAGGCGCGCGCTGTCAATGCGACGCTGAAGGCGCTGGGTGATGCCACGCATCAGGTCAGCGACCTGCCGATGCACTTCGGTCTGCACAGCGTTGAAGCGGGTGACGTGGATCAGCATTGAGCAGTGGCGATTGCCCTGGCCTCGCACGGTCCGCGCAGCGCAAGCGAGCAGGAACGAAAGAATGGCCGTCCTAAGTGAGGCCGGTACACCCTCCGCGGTGACCGAGGGAGGGCTGTAATTGCTCTTGTGTCCCTGCGGCATCCATCCGCCGGCACCGGCCGCGTCCTGGTGATCGGAAACTACCCTGACCAGAGGTAGGCCGCCATCACGTCCGTTCGTACCGCGGAGGCCGAAGATCCGCGCAGGGCCGACGTAGGTGGAGGGCGCGGCGAGATTCATGATGAATGCACTCGGGAAGAGGTCCGGCCCCTCGTCGCGCGTGGCACCTCGCTCGTGAATGAAAATGTTGGCGAAGGGCGTTGCCGTGTAGCCGACGTAGGCCGAGCGCGTGAATGAGTGCAGCAGCCGGCGGATGAGCTTGTTGATCTCCGTTGGGGAGTGGTTCTCGTCCGGCTTCCCCTGCTCGTCGAAGACCTGCTCGCCGGTGTCGACCGACGCATGGTCAGCTTCGTCGTCGACAAGCAGGAGTGGCAACTTCGTCACAAGCCTGTGGCCTGTCTCCTGGTCCTTCGAGTCGGCGACATGGTTCCTGACCCAGGCCAGCAGGCGCGTGAGCACCGTCTTGTTCTTCTTGACTACAAAGAGCCATGGCCGCTGTTCAGGACTTATGCCTAGGTTCCGCGATATGGCGGTCGAGAAGTCGCCGTTGTTGGTCCTGTTGGTGACGTAGTTCGGACGGATCGCAGGATCCCCGTCGATCTCCCCGACACCGATCGGCGCGGTATCGCCCGCTAGGGGTGCTGTAGCGTATCCCAAGAAACCTTCATCAAGGCGCATCTGGGTCTGCGCACGCAGGTTGTTGTGAAGCCCGGCGAGGACGATGATTATCTTGTAGCCAGCGTCTGCCGCCTTGCAGATCAGGCCGGTATAGTTGCCTGTCTTCCCTGACTGCACGTGACCGACCACGAGGCCGCGTCTATCCCAGTCACCTTCACGTCGGGGATCCTCTAGCAGCCCGAGTACGCCGTCGGTTGAGCGATCAAGGGCGTCGATGGCATCGAGTGGAAGGTCGCGCTCAAGCCACTCGCGGTATCTCTGCCAGAGACGCCAATCTTTCTTCCGCGCTGCTTCCAGCCAAGCGACATGACCAGCATCGCTTTTCAGCGTCCCGTCACGGCCGATCCACATGGAGAAGCGGCGGATAAGTTCCTCCGTGACTGCCTCGCGATCGAGGCCTTCGCCCCATGACGGCTTCATCCTGACCACAAGGTCGATCTGATCGGCGATCAGCGCAGGTCCTATCCGGCTTCGGTCGGTTTCCTCCAGCAGGAGTTCCTGAACGAACTTGACCACCTTCTGCGCGTGCGTTTCCGGCATTACGTTCATTCGCGCTCAGGCCTCATTGGTGGGAATGTCGGGAAGGGAAGCAACGAGGTCCGGATAGCCGTCGAACGGCTCGGACAGGAGCAGCCGCTCCCTGGCTTCGGCCGGTCGGAGGCCGCGTCGCCTCACGAGGTTCCGGTACATCACTTCCAGAACCTGACGGACCTCCGCGGGCGGCGAGCCCGTGAAGCCAGTGCGAGGAGTCTCCTTGGCTTCCGCCGTGTCGAGCCAGATCCGCTGCACCGGAACGGTCTCCTCGACCACGCGGAGCATTGCCCGGATGAGCGGCGCCAGGTCGCCTGCTTGGTGGAGCACGGCAGCTACTGCTGGGTGCAGTTCATCGATCCGGTAGCGCACCCCGTCCGCCATGTGCTGGGCGGTCCATGCCTGAACAACCGGTTGACCTGTTTTCCTGGCAATCACCCGTCCGCGCCATGCGAAGACCCCGCGCGCACGCTCGCGCGCATCCTCGGCGAGTGCCGTAAGGCGTGGGCGGACCTCTATTGGTGGACGCGCCGTCGACTTGCGAACATCGATCTTCCAGGCTTCGTCTGCGCCAGAGCCGATCTCGATCCGGATCCGGGCGAGACGGTTAGCCTCTTCCTTGGTCCAGGCACGCCCGCGTCCCAGACCGAGCCATGTGCCGCCAAGGAGCAAGCGCTCCTGACGATACACGTAGAATCCCTGCTGCGCGGTCCAGCCATCAGGCCCCCCTCCGGCAGCGTAGGCACCTGGATCAAGGCGATCCTTATGCGGCAGCACATGGGCCTGGACGACGATCGCGCCCGCCGAACTCGAGATCCGCTCCTCCGGAGACGACCATGTGTCCCGATGGTCCTTGAGGAACGGATCCCATGGCGCCACACGGCGGCCGTTCAGCGCGATTCTGAACCGCGGGCGTGCACCCTCTAGGTACCGATGGAAGACCATCGCGAGATGGCGCTCAACCTGATCGATCAGGTCGAGCATGTCCTGCTGGCGGAAGCCCGAAGTGAGGATGCGGTCCATCACCTCCCACACGACCAGGGTCCCGGGCCCTTCACGCGGCAGCACCGCCAAAAGTTGTTCCGATCCCGGCGCTGTTCCCTCGAGGAGTTCCCATTCGTGCCCACCAGTCGCAGCAATCTCGTCCAGATCCCATCGGAGACAGGACACTGAGCCCGCCTGTTGGCTCGCAACCGTCAGACGCCGGCACTGTGAGAAGGAGGCGGTCTTCAGGCCGAGGCCAAAGCGTCCGAGATCACCTGGAGCGCGCGGGTCGAGCGGATTGCGGTCGCCGAGACGCATAGCGCGCTCGAGATCCGCAGCGCCCATTCCGCGGCCATCGTCCACGATGGTCACATATGAAGATTGGCCAGCCCAGACGAACTCGATGTCGACCTTCGATGCTGCTGCGGCAATGCAGTTGTCGATGATGTCCGCCAGGGCCGAGGACGTCGAATAGCCGATGCCACGGAGTGCTTCGATCATCGCTGTCGCCTTTGGCGGCGCCAGGATCCTGCGGGGTGGGCGATTGCCCGTCATGGCACGAGGTTCTCGAACTGACGGTTCGGCAGAAGGCGCGGCAGGCGCTTCAGGCTTTTTGCCTCAATCTGGCGGATCCGCTCGCGTGTCACGCGGTAGACCTGCCCCACCTCCTCAAGCGTCAGCGGGTTGCCGTCGGTCAGGCCGAACCGGAGATTAATGATGCGGGCTTGTCGAGCATCCAGCTGGCGGAGGCTGGCGGCGAGAAGCAGCCTTAGGTCATGGTGCAGCAGGGCCGTCAGGGGCGTTGCCTCGTCGACGAGGGGCGAGGGAAGGACGGCGTCCTCGTCAAGCAGGCAGCCCGAATCGTCGAACGAGACAATCTCGAGATCCGCGGCCAGGGCGCGTTCGACCGACAAAACGTCGGTCTCCAGCGAGGCCGCGAGCTCCTGTGGTGTCGGCTCCATCCCAGTCTGGACCCGCAGAGCTTCTGAAGCACGTCTCGCCTTTACGATCCGCTCCAGCATGTGCACCGGCACGCGGACCGTGCGCCCCTGGTCCTGCCCGTAGCGACTCATCGACTGGCGTATCCACCACGTCGCGTAGGTCCCGAAGCGGAAGCCGCGGTCGGGATCGAAGCGGTCTATCGCGCGGAGTAGTCCGATCTGACCCTCCTGGACGAGATCGAGGAACGGCACGGCGGCGCGCGCATAACGGCGAGCCAGCCAAACCACACGCTTCAGATTGGCCTCCACAATCGTCTGCCGTGCGTCGATGTATCGCTGGAAAGCTTCGCCCAGGCCTGCCGGCTCAGCCTTCTGCTGTGCGCCGGAGGCTGGCCGCCGCAGCACGGCAAGTTCGTGGCGCGCGCCATTCGAGCGTCGGATGCTGGCGCGCAGGCCTTCACGACGGTATGCACCTTGCCGACCCAGGCACGCCTCGGTCAGCTCCAGGATACGGCGGGGTATCAGCCGAGCGGACGCCACAAGTTCCTGCGCATTGCCTCGCTGAAGGAGTGCTCTGGCGGCCGTGCGAAGATGCGTAGCCAGGGCGTCTGCTGCCTGATTCCCTGCGACATCCGGGAGGTCGGTGAGTGGCATCTCGCCGGTGAGTGCGTGGATGTCTTGATCAGGTTCCAACGCAGCCGCGGCGCCCCCGTCGTCTGCGCCCCAGTCGGCCTCCGAGATCTCCCTTGGAAGCACGGAAGCAGCTTCGAGCTGGTCTGCCCAGTTCTCAAGTAATGATGCTGACAAAGGGCTTGCGGCAACAGCTCTCTGCAAAAAGGTGAGCGAGACAGCAAGTTCGCCGAAAATATGCGCCTCATCCGCCTTGGAGAGAACCGGTGCGCTCGCGGCGGCTTCGAGCAGAATGCGCTCTGCTTCAGGCGAAGCACCCCAGATCTCGGTTAGCCGTTCAGCTGCTGCTGCAACCTCGTATGCGGTCTCTGACGTCTGCAGGTCATCGCGCTCGGCAGCGCCTATGCGTGTCCAGTCGATGGCATGCTCGTCCTCCACGAGGAGCCCGAGGTCCCCCAGCAAGACTTCAAGAGCCGCCAGTAGGCGATGCGCCTTTTCCCCGTCGACAAGGCTTTCCCGCAGGGCATCGAGTTCCTCGGCAAGGACCCCACCCTCGCGAAGGCCAGCCGAGACCAAGCGGGCGACAGCGCGAAAGCCGTCAGATCCCACCCTGAACGCATTGGTCCAGTCAGGTGCCGTGTCGGGCAGGTCGATATGTGTGTCGGTCCAGTCGGCATCCGGCAGATCAGACGCATGCCGGCTGACCGCGTTGTCGCGCTGTGCTGCCGCAACAGCGATCTCCGCCCCGGAAGGCGTCAGATCCGGCTCCGACTCAGGCTCCCATGCTGGCTCGCCTTGCCCGCCTGGGACCGTGTCTATCCCCAGGGCGTCGGCAGCACTCGCCGCGCCGGTAGCATCCGAAGAAACATCGTCGGCCTGTGTACGGGCGAGTGCTGCATCTCGCGATATGAAAAGGCTGGCAGACGCCACCAGCTTCTGATCACCGTTCGGCCGTTCTGAGGGGGGCGGGCTGGCCTGGAGGCTGGGATGGAAGGCCTGTTCGTCACCGCCCAACGAATGAGCTGGTTCTGCGCTTTGGCCTTCGATGTCAGTTTCAGCAGGCGCGTCACTCGCCGACCTCAATGCCCCCTCGTCATCAGGCTCTAAGATCATTCGAGCCGGACCAAGGACTTCCTCTACGTTCCGGCCGTCTGATGCCTCGGCGCCATTCAAAAGCACGGTGACGTCACGAACCTCGGCCCGTCCGTCAGTGGCGCAGGTGGCGATGGCCGTCTCCGGCGGCGCCCTCATGCCGGACGCGGTGGGCGACTCAGGCTGCTTCGCATTGTGCTCCTGCAGTGGGAGGGCAGCAGACACAGAGGCCGCGGCACCATCATCCCAAATAGCTGCAAGCGGCTGAGCCAAGTCGGGTGGAGTTGGCGACCACTGGCTCGCAAAAAGGGCCAGAATGGGGGAATGCCCCTTGGCACGCGCAAGCCCGGCAGCGTCGTCACCATTCAGGTCACGCAGGGTGGTGTCAGCACCGGCCTGTAGCAATATCCGACAGACATCCATGTGACCGCGCATGGCTGCCAGCATGAGAGGCGTACGTCCCTGGGCGTCGCGACCGTCAAGCGGCGCGCCACGTTTAAGATGCAACGCCACTGCGGCCGCGACACCCGAGGCCAAGGTCAGCCGGAACAGCGTCCCCAGACTAGGCGGCGCGCTCAAGCAGCCTCCCCCCATGCTTGGTTGGCTATCTGGCCATGACGAACCGGCAAATTGCTGTGCAGCCCCTGTAGGTTAATCTGATCTAGAATAGATTCGGTCTCTGTGGCCATCAGTTTTAAGTCCGCAGCGGGGGACAGAGAGTGCCGAGAAAGCAGTCTGTCACCGGACGAAGCCGCGCGCAGCCCGCACACGGGCAGGAATCCCAATCGAGCAGCATTCGTCGACACAAGGGCGACATCATGTCGCCCGAGAAGCGTAGCGCCGTCATGGCGAAGATTAGGGGGCGGGATACGGGCCCCGAGCGAGTCGTCGCCGCCTTGCTCCGCGACGCCGGCCTGACCTTCGAAAGTCATGCCCGAGACCTACCTGGCAGGCCTGACTTCGTGTTTCGGGATCGCCGCGTTGCCGTATTTGTCGACGGTGGCTTCTGGCACGGCTGGCGCTTCCCAGTGTGGCGCGACAAGCTGTCAGAAGCCTGGGAGGCAAAGATCGGGGCAACGCGACTCAGAGATCGCAGGAATTTCCAGCGCCTGAGGCGTTCGGGCTGGCGAGTGGTCCGTATCTGGGAACATCAGCTTGCTCGCGACCCGGAGGGCAGCCTGGCACGGGTGACAAAGGCCTTGGACGCTACGCCCTGATACTTTGCTTTTCGCAAGCCTTCGCCCAGGCTCGCGCTCCTACGCTCAGCCTGTTACGAATCCTCCCCGATGGCGATTCGTGGGATAGATCTTTTCTGTGGCGGTGGTGGGAGCTCCTGGGGTGCCCGCGCCGCAGGTGTCGAGATGGTGGGAGCTGTCGACGCCTGGAGCATGGCGGCTTCGACCTACCGTCGGAACTTTCCCGATGCGCAGGTCGTCGAGACGCGTCTGAACCGCCGATCCGACAAGGCTCTCCTTGGCGACATCGGGCATATCGATCTCGTCCTGGCGTCGCCCGAGTGCACGAGCCACACACCGGCTCGCGGAGCGAGGGTGAAGGATGAGGGGAGCCGGGCCACAGCCTTCCACGTACTCAAGTTCATCAGGAAGCTGAATCCGCGATGGGCGGTCATTGAAAACGTTATCCAAATGCGGACGTGGGAGCGTTATCCGAACTTTCTGGCCGCGCTCAAGGAGCATATGCACGTCACGGAGCACGTGCTCGACGCCCAGGACTTCGGCGCACCCCAGACCCGCCGTCGGCTTTTTCTGATGTGCAGCAAAGATGGGCCGCCTGAACCTCCAACTCCGCTCACCGAGCGTCGACTGACTGTGTTGGATATCCTGGCGCCCACCGGAACCTATAAGACCCGTTCGGTGTTTCACAGCGGCTTGGCGGAACCGACTGTCGCGCGCGCCAAGCGAGCTATCGATGCACTTGGGCGCGATGTTCCGTTCCTGATTGTCTACTACAGCAGTGATGGCGCCGGCGGATGGCAGCCGCTCGATCGACCAATCCGCACGCTTACGACGCTGGATCGGTTTGGGCTTGTCGAGTGGATTGATGGCGAGCCGCGCATGCGAATGCTGCAGGTTGACGAGTTGCGGCGCGCAATGGGTTTTGGCGACGACTACATACTTGATCAAGGCTCCAGACGAGACAAAATCAAGATGTTAGGAAATGGGGTTTGCCCGCCGGTAATGCAGAGCGTTGTGAGTTCATTGACTGGTCAGGCGCCCCACGATCACCGTCTTCGTATTTCTCAGGTAGTTGAACAGAGAATGCCGGCAGTTCAGCTTCCAGCTTCATCAACAATGCCATTGTTTGTTGGATCTCAAATTTCTGGCTAGCGCTATTGTTCGATGGCGACAGGCTGGCGCTTCCTGGTTCGCTCTTTCCGAGCCATAGTCCGCCCATGGCGTTAGAAACCGAACGATCTCGCGAGCGCCGGTGGGTGGTTGTCGCGCCCGATGGCCGATACGTGACCCTTGGGCGGCATAGTGACCCGAGCGAGGAAGAAGTCCTGGCTGCCGAAAAGGCGCTGCTCTCCCAAGATCTGAGCGGTTGGCTCGCCGTCATGGAGGGCAACCCCTGGGTCGGCAAGGTTCCTGAACTTTTGGAAGTCAGGCCGCTCGGCTGCCCAACCTCGAACTTCTCCGATGCGGCCACGGCCTGCCTCGCAGCAATTCTTGCCAAACGAGCAGGCGCCGGGCCTTAGGCCGGCGTCATGCCGCAGCCAGATTGTGGAGGCCTCCTGCCGAATGTGCTCCGCGTTGAGCAGAGCGTACCAAAGTGTTCGCTCTCGAAGTACGGATTTCGGGCAAGTGGGGTTCGAACCGGAGCAAGTGGCGACCGCGCTGAAACCGGCCATTTACCTAGGTTTTTGAGTTCCGTACCAAAGCGCCCAAGTCAGGAGGTCCGGAGAGAAAAGGCCTGCGGAGAGCGATTTTCGTGTGTCTCCGCGCCGAGCCAGTCAACAGGTCTGACCCAGAAACCCCAGGAAACCTGCCACTCAGCGCGGCGCTCGGTCAGGCGGAGAGCACGGCTCGCATGGGAACTGGCGGACAGGGTGGGATTCGAACCCACGGTAGGCTTGCACCTACTCCGGTTTTCGAGACCGGCGCGTTCGACCACTCCGCCACCTGTCCTGACCTGGGCCGCCGTATAGTGCCACCCGCGCCACCTGGCAACGGGATGGGTTGACTTCCGCGGTGCCTTGCCCCTATTCAGCCGCTCCCGGGCGGTGCCACCTGTGCCGCCCGCGGCTGTTTTTGGGCCTTTGCCCAGGCATGGCCGATTCCTGGTTTTTCGGGCGGCCTTCCGCCCAAAGGGCGCGAGTGATGACCTTCGCAGTGATCCGCACGGGCGGGAAGCAGTACAGGGTGACGCCGAATTCGGTCCTCACCGTCGAGAGGCTGGAAGCCGAGCCCGGCTCCACCATCACCTTCCACGAGGTGCTGGCCCTGGGCAACGAGGGCGGCCTGCAGATTGGCGCCCCCACCGTGCCCGGCGCCTCCGTCACCGCCACGGTGCTGGACCAGACCCGCGGCGACAAGGTGCTGATCCTCAAGAAGCGCCGCCGCAAGAACAGCCGCCGCAAGATGGGCCACCGCCAGCACCAGACCGTGCTGCGCATCGGCGCCTTCGCGGCCTGAACCGGAGCAACTCAGATGGCACATAAAAAGGCTGGTGGCTCGTCCCGCAACGGCCGTGACTCCCCCGGGCAGCGGCTCGGCGTCAAGAAGTATGGCGGCGAGCACGTGCTGGCCGGCAACATCCTGATCAAGCAGCGCGGCACCAAGGTGAAGCCGGGCCGCAACGTCGGCTTGGGCCGCGACCACACGATCTTCGCCCTCATCGAGGGCCACGTGAAGTTCGAGCGCAAGTCCGAGGGCCGGCTGCACCTCTCGGTGGACCCGATCAAGCTCGCGGCCGAGTGATCCACGCGACAGCGTGACGCGTGACGGGGGCCTTCGCGGCCCCCGTTTGCGTTTGAAGGGCGGCGCGCGGGGTTGGCCCCACCCATTGTCGCGGGCGGCCATGGGGCCCGGGTTCGGCGGCTGCGCGCAAGGAAAGATTCGATGAAGTTCCTCGACGAGGCCAAGGTGTTCGTGAAGTCGGGCGATGGCGGCAACGGCGTTATCGCCTTCCGGCGCGAGAAATACATCGAGTTCGGCGGCCCCGACGGCGGCAATGGCGGCCGCGGCGGCGACGTCTATGCCGAGGCGGTGGACGGGCTGAACACCCTGATCGACTACCGCTACGCCCAGCATTTCAAGGCGCGCAAGGGCGGCAACGGCGCGGGCTCCGACCGCACCGGCGCCAAGTCCGATGCCGTGGTGCTGAAGGTGCCCGTCGGCACCCAGATCCTGGCCGAGGACCGCGAGACCCTCATCGCGGACCTGGACGAGGTCGGCAAGCGCGTCCTGCTGTGCAAGGGCGGCGATGGCGGCTTCGGCAACGCCATGTTCAAGACCTCGACCAACCGTGCCCCGCGCCGGGCCGATCCGGGCTGGCCGGGCGAGGAGAAGTGGGTCTGGCTGCGCCTGAAGCTGATCGCCGATGCCGGGCTGGTCGGCCTGCCCAATGCCGGCAAGTCCACCTTCCTCGCCGCCTCCTCCGCCGCCAAGCCCAAGATCGCCGACTACCCCTTCACCACCCTGCACCCGCAGCTGGGCGTGGTGCGGCTGAACGCGACCGAGGAATTCGTGCTCGCCGACATTCCCGGCCTGATCGAGGGCGCCAGCGAGGGCGCGGGCCTGGGCACCCGCTTCCTGGGCCATGTGGAGCGCTGCCGCGTGCTGCTGCACCTGGTGGACGGCACCCAGGCCGACCCCGGCGCCGCCTACCGCCTGATCCGCGAGGAGCTGGCGGCCTATGGCGGCGGGCTGGTGGACAAGCCCGAGGTGGTGGTGCTGAACAAGCTGGACGCGATGACGCCCCAGGCCGTCGCCTCCCGCCGCAAGGCGCTGGAGCGCGCGGCGGGCCGGCCCGTGATGCTGATGGCCGGCGCCACCGGCCAGGGCGTGCCCGAGGTGCTGCGGGCGGTGGCGGACCTCGCCAAGCGGGGATAGGCTCGCGCCCCAGCAACGGGGAAACGGACATGGACCTGCGCGACACGCTGAAGGGCCGGCTGCGCCTGCCGCTGATCGGCTCGCCGCTCTTCATCATCTCGGTGCCCGACCTGGTGGTGGCGCAGTGCACGAGCGGCGTCATCGGCGCCATGCCGTCGCTGAACGCGCGCCCCATCGAGCAGCTCGACGAATGGCTGCACGAGATCCGTGAGCGGCTGGCGGCGCATGACCGCGCGCATCCCGACCGGCCGGCGGCACCCTTCGCCATCAACCTCATCGTCCACAAGTCCAACGACCGGCTGGAGGAGGACCTGGCCCTGGTGGTGAAGCACCGCGTGCCCGTCATCATCACCAGCCTGGGCGCGCGGCCGGAGGTGAACCAGGCCATCCACTCCTATGGCGGCCACGTGCTGCACGACGTCATCAACCAGGTCTTCGCGCACAAGGCGGTGGAGAAGGGCGCCGACGGCCTGGTGCTGGTCGCGGCCGGGGCAGGGGGGCATGCCGGGGCGCAGTCGCCCTTCGCGCTGGTGCAGGAGACGAGGGCCTGGTTCGACGGGCCGCTGGCGCTGAGCGGCTCCATCGCGCACGGCGCCTCCATCCTGGCGGCCGAGGCGATGGGGGCGGATTTCGCCTACATGGGCACCGCCTTCATCGCCACCGAGGAGGCGCGGGCGGTGGATGACTACAAGGCGATGATCGTGGACAGCGCCGCCTCGGACATCGTCTACACCAACCTCATCACCGGGGTGCACGGGAACTACCTGAAGCCCTCCATCACCCGCGCCGGGCTGGACCCCGACAATCTGGAAGCCGGCGACAAGAGCCAGATGAGCTTCGCCACCGACCGCAAGAAGAAGTGGAAGGACATCTGGGGCGCGGGGCAGAGCGTGGGCGGCATCCACGCCGTGCAGCCGACGGCGCGGCTGGTGGACCGGCTGGCGGCGGAATACCTTGCCGCGCGGGCGCGGATCGGCGGCCTGAACCCGTTGCTGAACCCCGCCTGGCAGGAAATGGCGGCGGCGGC
>LNFM01010243.1_pt1 | contig 13282 bp, 13 predicted proteins | sample 596031 | NCBI WGS metagenome assembly LNFM01 (sample SAMN04254537, study PRJNA301005) | activated carbon metagenome | isolation source: dual media filters at the Ann Arbor, Michigan drinking water treatment plant | place: USA: Ann Arbor
GCTGGTAGGCCGCGACGGCGAGGAAGACGTCCGACGCCTTCACGCTGATCTTGAACTCGTCGAAGCCTTCCTGGAGCAGGTGGTCGGCGTGCCAAAGCGCGCTCTCGACCAGCGCCTCAGGGTTCGGCTCCCCATACTTCTCCAGCAGGTGCTTCTCCAGACTGCCGGCATTCACCCCTATGCGAATCGAGCACCCGTAATCGCGCGCGGCCTTCACGACCTCCTTCACGCGGTCCTTGCTGCCGATATTGCCGGGGTTGATGCGAAGGCAGGCGGCACCGGCCTGCGCCGCCTCAATCGCGCGGCGGTAATGGAAATGGATGTCCGCGACGATCGGGACATTCACCTCGCGCACGATCTCGGCCAGCGCGGCGGTCGCTTCCTCGGTCGGGCAGGACACCCGCACGATGTCGGCGCCGGCCACCTCGCAGCGGCGGATCTGGTCGATCGTCGCCTGCGCGTCCTCGGTCGGCGTGTTGGTCATGGTCTGCACGGTGATCGGCGCATCGCCGCCCACGCGCACCTTGCCGACGCCGATCTGGCGCGACTTGCGGCGCAGGATTTCCTGGTACGGACGGTAGGACATGCGGTTCGGTTCCGGTTCCTGCACTCGGCGGCGCCGCCAATATGGCGGGTGAGGCCGCCGGCCGGAAGGCTTGTCCGCCGCGCGGCCGCCTCAGGGGCGCGCGGGCGGGCGGGGGGCGGGTTGCGCCGGGGCGGCGGCCGGCGCGGTCGGCTCGGCTGCCGGGCGCAGCCGCTCGACATCAAGCGCGATGCCGCGTCGCACCCCGGTTGCATTCGCCAACGCCGCGGTCACCTGGCCATCGAGCAGGACATCGAGATTTTCCGCCTTGCCCGTTGTCAGCACCAGTCCGTCGCGGTTCGGCACCGGAACGGTCTCACCGCTGCGGAGCACGCGGTCGGTCAGCACAGAATTCGCGCGCGTATCGCGGAGCTGAATCCAGGATTCGCCACGGGCGCGCAACATCACGCGCGGGCCATCGCCTGGCGGTGGCGTCGGCGGCGCCGCAGCGGGCGCCGGCACCGCCGGCACCGCCGGCACCTGGACACCGGGGTTGCCGGCGGCCGCCGCCTGGGTCGGCGTGGAGGGCGGCGTGATCCCCTGCCCGGTCGCCGGGTCGCGCATGCGCTCGCCGCTCTGCGCCGCCTGATCGAGGCGCGCCGGCACCGGCGGCACCGCATCCACCACCCGATTGCCCGACCCGCTCCAATTGTACCAGGCGACATAGGCGCCCAGAGCCACCACCACGCCCGCGGCCACCAGCACGCCGGCCGGCATGCCGCGCGAGGGCACGGGCTCGGGGAAGACCAGTTCGCCGTTCTTGGTCGTGCCGCCGCCCGTCACGTCACGGAAGCGCCGCACGGCTTCGTCGGCATCAAGGCCCAAGGCCGCCGCGTAGGACCGAACGAACCCTACCGCATAGGCGGGGCCGGGCAGGTCCTTGATCCGGCCTTCCTCGAGCGCATGGATGTAGCGGCGGTTGATCCGCAGCCGCTCGGCCATGTCCTCGACCGAGGCACCCAGCGTCAGGCGGGATTCGCGCAGATCCTCGCCCACACGGGCGGCCTCGGCGGCGGTGATGTCGGGGCGGGTGTTGCGCTTCATGGCTGTCCAGGTTCGAGGGCGGCTTCTAGCCCCGCCCGGCGCGACCCGCAAACTCCCTTCGCGTGAACGCGCCGCTCACGCGGCGTTGCGGCCGCGGCTCACCAGCGCCGCGACGGCCTGGTCGATCAGCTCGGCGATGATCTCGGCCGCCGGCTGTTCCTTGGTGACCATGCCGACCGACTGGCCGGCCATCAGGGACCCGTTCTCGACATCGCCGTCGATCACGGCGCGACGCAGCGCCCCGGCCCAGAAATGCTCGATGTCGAGCTGCGCGGCCTCCTTCTCGACCTCGCCTGCCTTGAAGCGGCGGATGGTCTCGGCCTGGAACTCCAGGAAGCGCCTGGTCCCGCCATTCTGCAGCGCGCGCACCGGGATCACCGCGAAGGCCTCATCCAGCTGCACGGTCGGCATGGCGTCGCGCGCATTGCCGCGGATGAAGGCGCGCTTGAAGGCCGGGTGGGCGATCGATTCGGTGGCGCAGACAAAGCGCGTGCCCAGCTGCACCCCGGCCGCGCCCATCTCCAGGTAGGACAGGATCGCCTCGCCGCGCCCGATCCCGCCGGCGACGAAGACCGGCACCTCGGTGATATGCGGCAGGATCTCCTGCGCCAGCACGTTCAGCGAGACGGGCCCGATATGCCCGCCGGCCTCCGACCCCTCGATCACCAGCGCATCGGCGCCGGAGCGGATCATCCGCTTGGCCAGCACCAAGGCGGGCGCGAAGCACACCACCTTGGCCCCGCCCTCCTTGGCCTTCTTGATGGCGCTGCCCGGAGGGATGCCGCCGGCAAACACGATATGCCCGACCTTGGCCTCAAGGCAGACATCCACCAGCTGGTCCAGCCGCGGATGCATGGTGATCAGGTTCACGCCAAAGGGGCGCGACGTCAGCGCCTTGGTCCCGGCGATCTCCTCGGCCAGCCGCGGCGGCTCCATCGCACCGCAGGCGATCACGCCGAAGGCCCCGGCATTGGACAGCGCGGCCACCAGGTGCCGTTCGCTGACCCAGGACATCGCGCCGCCCATGATGGCGACCTCGCTGCCGAAGAAGGCCGCGCCGCGCGCCATCAGCGCGCCGACGCGCGCCTGCGCCTGCACCCGGTCGAGGCCGGTCACGCCGGCGCGTCCAGCCCGTAGGCGGTATGCAGCGCACGCACGGCCAGCTCGGTGTAGTCCGCCGCGACCAGCACGCTGACCTTAATCTCGCTGGTCGAGATCACCTGGATATTGATGCCCTTCTCGGCCAGCGCCTTGAACATGGTGTTGGCCACGCCCGCATGGCTTCGCATCCCGATGCCGACCACGCTGATCTTGGCGACCTCAGGATCGGCCAGCACGGCCTCGTGCCCCAGCTCCCCCTGTTCCTTCGCCAGCATGTCCTGGGCGCGCGCCAGGTCGGCCTTTCCCACCGTGAAGGTCATGTCGGTCATGCCATCGGCGCCGATATTCTGCACGATCATGTCCACGTTCACGTTGGCCTTCGCCAGCGCGCCGAACACCTTGGCGGCCACACCCGGCCGATCCGGCAGGCGGCGCAGCGTCACCTTGGCGTCGTCGCGCGAATACGCGATGCCGGAAACCACGGGCTGTTCCACGATCTCGTCCTCATCCACCACGAGCGAACCGGGCTTGTCCTCGAAGCTCGACACAACCTGGACCCGGACGCCCAGCTTCATCGCCAACTCGACCGAGCGCGTCTGCAACACCTTGGCACCGACCGAGGCGAGTTCGAGCATCTCCTCGAAGGAAATCCGCTCGAGCTTGCGCGCCCGCGGCACGATGCGCGGGTCGGTCGTGTAGATGCCGTCCACATCCGTATAGATGTCGCAGCGATCGGCCTTCACGGCCGCCGCCACGGCCACGGCCGACAGGTCCGACCCGCCGCGCCCCAGCGTGGTGATGCGGTTCCGCACCAGGTCGATCCCCTGGAAGCCCGCGATCACCGGCACCTGGCCGGCCTCCATGCGTTCGATCAGCAGCGCGCCGTCGATGCGCTCCACCCGCGCCTTGCCATGCGCCTGGTCGGTCACGATCGGCACCTGCCAGCCCTGCCAGGACCGCGCCTCGACCCCGATGGTCTGCAGCGCGATGGCGGTCAGGCCCGTGGTCACCTGTTCGCCGGTCGCCACGACCGTGTCGTATTCCCGCGCATCATGCAGCGGCGACAGCTCCTGGCACCATTTCACCAGCTGGTTGGTCACGCCGGACATGGCCGAGACCACCACGGCCACCTGGTGGCCGGCATCGACCTCCCGCTTCACGCGGGCGGCGACGTTGCGGATGCGGTCGAGGTCGGCGACGGAAGTGCCGCCGAACTTCATGACGATACGGGCCATCGGCGGTGCGTGGGTCCTGGGGGCCGGGCGGGAAATGCTGCACCCCGGCGGTTGCGCCGGGCGGCGGGGCGGGACAGATACCCATCGCCCGGGTGCCACGCAACCCGCCCGGATGCGAAAGGGACCCCCCAATGCCGCCTGCCGGCACCAAGATCGGCGCCGAGGTCGCCAAGTTCGACGCCCTGGCCGCCCGCTGGTGGGACCCGGACGGCCCGATGAAGCCGCTACACCGAATGAACCCGCTGCGAACCGGCTGGATCGCCGAACGCATCGCGCGCCTGCATGGCCGCGACCCGGCGGCGCCCGACGCGCTGGCCGGCCTGTCCATCCTGGATGTCGGCTGCGGCGCCGGCCTGGCCTCGGAGGCGCTGGCCCGCCGTGGCGCGCGCGTCACCGGCCTCGATGCCGCCGGGGAGGCGCTGCAGGCCGCGCGCGCCCATGCCGCCGCGGAGGGCCTCGACATCGCCTATCGCGAAGGCCTGCCCGAGGACCTGCCCGATGGCGAGAGTTTCGACGCCGTGATCGCCCTGGAAGTGGTGGAGCACGTCGCCGACCGCGCGGCCTTCCTCGCGGCCCTGGCCCGCGCGGCCAAGCCCGGCGCGCCGGTCTTCCTGTCCACCCTGAACCGCACCCCGCGCGCCTTCCTGATGGCGAAGCTCGGCGCCGAATACCTGCTGCGCCTGCTGCCGGTTGGCACGCATGACTGGCGGATGTTCGTCACCCCGGGGGAGCTCGGCGCGGGGCTGCGCCAGGCCGGGATGGCGGTGAAGGACATCACCGGCATGGTGATGGAGCCAATGTCCGGCCGCTGGCGCGCGAGCCGGGACGTCGGCGTGAACTACATGGTGATGGCGCGTCGGGGCTGAACACCTAGCGATGCGGCGCCCCTGCCGTGCGCTCTCGAATCCAGCGGCGCACCCGGAGATCGAGCGCCTGCCAGTCCGGCTCGTCGAAGATCTCGCGCGGAAAGCGGTAGATGACCCGCACGCCTTCGTGGGTCAGGTGGAACCTGACGCGGCAAGTATGCGGCGACTGAATCCGCTCCGGCGGGGTCGGGTTCGGCCAGCGGGCGGAGTCACAGTCGACGAGCAGCGGCCCGAGCGCCTCGGCGCCTTCGCCAAGGCGCGGCAGGCGATAGGTCACCCGGCCGAAAGGCAAACCGTCCTGGAGCTGCGAGATCAACGCCTCGTGCCCGAGCGGGGTCCGCCGTTCGATGGTCAGACCGCGGAGGAGGATCTCCTCGGATGAGGTGGCGGCGCTCGCCGTCTGCGCGATCAAGGTGATGTCGGTTGGCAGCCCGCGAACGAAGTATCCCCACCCAGCCTGCAGCCCCTCGGGCGTGGCCGCGCAGTCGGGTCCAACGGAGCCAGGCGGGACGCCCGCGGCCCAGCAGTCCCGCGGCAGGGCCGTAAAGGCCCCAAAGTTAAAGTACAGCGTCCGCACCTCGATACTGCGTCCGTCGCCGCAGCGTGGGAGGTCTGACATCCAGGTGGGCCACCGGCGCTCCACCGGATCGGCGGAGCTGAAGCCGCGTCCCGGCCCGAGACGCAGCGCAAGGCCGCCGATGAGGAGCATGTAGTGTGCGTCGGCGGGGCAGCCTGCCCCGCCCGCTTCCGGCCGCGGGTCCGGGCGCAGCGGCCACGGTTCGGTACGCACCGTGGTTGTGCGGTCGCGCTCGGCGGCGTTCTCTATGGGCAGGCCGGCAGACGCCCGAGACTCAGGTTCGCTGCGCTGGCCGGAGACTGCCGGCGCCGACGTCACCAGGAGCCAAGCCGCGGTTACGCTCACCGCGACCGCACGGGCGGTTCTCGACGACGCCGGCTTCGGAAGCGCGAGCTCCGTCACAAACCACCTCCTTCTGCCCGCGCGAACGTCTGGCGCGCCAGAAAGCCGCGCACGCACTCGAAGGAGTCGCTCCGCTCGGTCACTCGGTGATCGTCAAACGACCGCTCACGCGTCCGCGGGCGGCACCCACGGAATGCGCGCCACCGCGATCCCATCCTCGCGCAGCGCCTCCGCCTCGGCGTCGCTCGCCTCGCCGAAGATGCCGCGGCGCTCGGTCTCGCCGCGTTCCATGCGCCGGGCTTCCTCGGCGAAATCGGCGCCGACGTAGTCGCAATTGCGCTCCACCTCGGCGCGCAGCTTCTGCAGCATGGCGCGCACCTGGGCCGGCATCGGCCCTGCGGTCGCGGCGGGCGCCTCCGGGACGGGGGTGGGCGGCGGGGCCGGCGCGGGCGTGGCCTCGATGGCGTTGCGCGCCGGCCGCCCCTTCTTCGGGATGGCCGGCGCCATCAGCGCACGGTCCACCTTGGTCCCGCCGCAGACCGGGCAATCCACCATGCCGGCCTTGGCCAGCGTCTCGAAGGCGGCGCTGTCGCGATACCAGCCGTCGAAGGCGTGTTCCTCGGCGGTGCTCGTGCAACGCAACTGGTAGTGGATCATCGGCCGGTCATCCCCGCTGCGACCGGAATGCCGGCAGGCCGCCAGGAATGATTTGGCACTCCATGGCCAAGACTGCCAGGGGCCGCGTCGATACGATCGCGGGACGGCGCATGCGGAACCCATTCCGCCCGCTTCATGCGGCCAGCAGCGCGTCCAGCCGCCCGGCGCGCTCCAGCGCCGCCAGGTCATCCGACCCGCCGACCGCCTTCCCGTCGATGAAGACCTGCGGAACGGTGGTCCGCCCGCCTGACCGCTCGGTCGCCTGGCGTCGCGCCTCGGAACCGTTGGGGGCGAAGATCTCCTCGTACGCCACCCCCTTGCTGTCCAGCAGCGCCTTGGCGCGCGCGCAATAGGGGCAGAAATCGGTGACGAATATCTCGATTTTGGCCATGACGGAAAAATGGCACGGCGCCAGCCGCGGTCAAGGCGGCATCGGGGCCATCATGCATCGCGCAGCCGCGGGTCAGGCACGCGGGCCGCGGCCAGCACCTCGACCGCCGCCGCGCCGGCGTCGAGCAAGGCCCGCGCGCAGGCATCCGCCGTCGCGCCAGAGGTCAGCACATCATCCACCACCACCACGCGCCGCCCCACGACCAGCCGCCGCCCCTGGCGCGACACGGCAAAGGCGCCCTCGACCGTCACCGCGCGCTCGGCCGCGCCCTTGTCAGCCAGCGGCGGCGTGCGCCGCGTCCTGCGCAGCAAGTCGGGCACCACGGGACGCCCGGCAATGCTGCCCAGGGCACGGGCCAGCAGCGCCGCCTGGTCGTAGCGCCGCCCGAGCAGCCGCCGCCAATGCGCCGGCACTGGCGCGACGACATCCGCGCGCGCCAGCATCGACGCCCCGGCACGCGCCATCTGCCGCGCCAGCGGCCAGGCCAGCTCGGTCCGGTCGCCGTGCTTGAACGGCAGGATCAGCCGCTTCGCCCCGGCATCGTAGCGCAGCGCCGCGCGCGCCGAGGCGAAGGCCGGCACCCGCTGTCGGCAGCGCGGGCACAGCGCGTCCGCCGCCTGCCCCGCATGCGCGAAAGGCACGCCGCATCGGTCGCAGAACGGCACCGTGATCGGCGAAAGCCCCGAGAAGCACGCCGCGCAGAGCGTGCCCTGCGCCGCCACCTCCCCCTCGCAGGCAAGGCAGCGCGGCGGCAGCAGCACATCGAGCAGCCGCGCCGCGCCCTGGCGCAGCCCGCCCTGCAGGCGCCGCAGCGCAATCACGCCCAGGCGCCGAAGGGTGCGTCGCCGTCCTTGGCGACCTCGTGCACCAGGTCGATCTCCCAGGAGAGGTAGGCGTGCATCGCTTCCTCGATGCCCTCGTTGCGGTCGTAGGGGCGCAGGTAGAAATCGACGCAGTCGGCATCCGGCGGGTCGCGCCGGTCGGCCGCCAGCGGGAAGCCGGCGTCCTTCCAGGCGCGGGTGCCGCCGGCCAGCACCTTCACCGGCGCGCGGGCGAAGCCGCGCAGTTCCTCGGCGGCCAGGCGCGCCTGCGCGTCCTCCGGCGCCGCCACCACAAGCTGCCGGTCACCGGCCAGGCGCGGCGCCAGCCGGTCGAGCCGCGTGCGGATGCCCCAGAGCGCGCCCGGCACATGCCCGTCGCGGAAGTCGATGGACCGCGCCAGGTCGATCACCTGCACGCTGCCATCCGCGGCCATGGCCGCCAGTTCCGCGGGGCTCACCTGCGGCACCTTGACCGCCTTGGACTCGGGGCAATCGGGCGCCCAGATGCCTTCCTCCAGCCGGCCGGACAGGCCATCGGTCAGCACCACGACCTCCCAGCCGCCGAGCTGCCGCAGCCAGCCGCCGGTCATGCGCGCCCGCACGCCGGTATCGTCCACCAGCACGATCCGCGCGCCGCGCACCGCGACCCATTGGTCCGTCGCCTGCACCAATTGCCCGCCAGGGGCGGACCGGCTGCCGATCATGTGGCCGGCCGCGAATTCCGCCGGGTCGCGGACATCCAGCAGATAGGTGGTGCGGGACGCATCGCCGCGCATGGCGTCGAATTCGTCGCGCGTCGCGAAGGTCACGCCATGCTTGCGCGCGAAGCGATCGGCGCGGGCGAAGGCGTCCTCCATCCCGGCCGGATCGCGTTCCGGGTAGCGGTCGGTGCGGCCGCGGTCGCAGGTGAAGCCGGCCAGCTCCCAGCCCATGGTGCCGTTGCGCAGCGCCACGACCTTGTTGGGCAGGCCGGCGCTGCGGAGCGATTCGGCGCCCAGGATCGACCGCGTGCGCCCGGCGCAATTCACCACGATGGCGGTCTCCGGCCGCGTGACGAATTCGCCGATCCGATAGACCAGCTCGCCGCCAGGCACGTTCACCGCGGTGGGGATGGTCATGCGGCGGAACTCGTCGATCGGGCGGCTGTCCAGCACCACCATGTCGAGGCCGCTATCCATCATCGCCTTCAGTTCGGCGGGATCGACCGACGGGGTCTCGTAGTGATGCTCCACCCACTCCCCGAAGGCCTTGGAGGGCACGTTCACGCCGGAGAACACCACATACCCGGCAGCCGCCCAGGCCGGCGTGCCGCCGTCGAGCACCGACACGTCGGTGCAGCCGATGCCCTCCAGATAGGCCGCGAGCCGTGCCGCATACCCCTCCCCGCCATCGACGCAGACCACGGGGGTCTCGCGCCGCGGCAGCAGCGCCCGGGCGCGGAATTCCATCTTCGAGAGTGGGCAGGGAATCGCCCAGAACAGATGCGCGCGGCCGAATTCCCCTTCCTCCCGCGCATCCAGGATCGCGAGTTCGCCCCCCTCCCCGATCCGGCGTTTGAGCGTGGCGGCGTCGATTGGCTTCGCCATGGCATTCCTGTTCCCATGTTCGTCCGTGCCCGCGGACGGTAGTCCCGTTCGCCGGCCGGGCCAAAGCAGGGCCGCTTGCCGCGTCGCATCGCCGGGCGCATCTGACGCCCCATGAGCGATCCCGCCCTGGTCTTCGACCGCGCCCTGGTGCGCCGCCGGCGCGACCGCGCGGCGGGCACCGTCCATACCGTCGAGCCCATCCTGGCCGAAGCGGCCGACCGCTTGCTCGACCGGCTGGACGACACGACGCGCCGCTTCACCCGCGCGCTGGACCTTGGCGGGCGGGGGCAGGTCGCACCACGCCTTGCCGCGCGCGGCATCCCCTTCGTGGTCTCGGCCGACCTGTCGCCGCGCATGGCGCGGCAGGCGGGCCGGTTACCGATCTGCGCCGACGAGGAATGGCTCCCCTTCGCCGAGGGCAGCTTCGACCTGGTGGTCGCCGCGCTCTCGCTGCATTGGGTGAACGACCTGCCCGGCGCGCTGGTGCAGATCCGCCGGGTGCTGGCGCCCGACGGGCTGTTCCTCGCCTCCCTGCCCGGCCTGCCGACCCTGCAGGAGCTGCGCGCGGCGCTGGCGGGCGCCGAGGCCGAGCTGCGCGGCGGCCTGTCGCCCCGCGTTTCGCCCTTCCCGGACCTGCGCGACGGGGCCGGCCTGCTGCAGCGCGCCGGCTTCGCCCTGCCGGTCGCCGATGCCGAGGACATCGCCCTGCGCTACCGCAGCCCGCTCAGCCTCCTGGCCGACCTGCGCGCCGCCGGTGAAGGCAATGCCGTGCTGGCGCGCGACGGCCGGACGCCGCCGCGCGCGCTGTTCCCACTGGCCGCCGCGCGGATGGCCGCCGGGCAGGAAGACGTGCCGGCCACGCTGCGCCTCATCATGCTGACCGGCTGGGGTCCCTCTGCCACCGAGCAGCAGCCGGCGCGGCCGGGCAGCGCGACCGCGCGGCTGGCGGACGCGCTCGGCACCGTCGAGCACCGCGCCGGCGACAAGGCCGGCCTGTAGCCGGCGCGCTTGCAACGCCGGGGGCCAGCGCGCATCTTCGTTCTTCACCCCACGCCTCGATCCGGACCCGACCATGGAGCAGCAGGGCGGCGAATCCCGCCGCATCATCATTCATCAGCCCGAGGATTTCGTGGGGATGCGGAAGGCCGGGCGCCTCGCCGCGGCCACCCTCGACATGATCGCGGACCATGTCCGGCCCGGCGTGACCACGGGCGAGCTCGACCGGCTGTGCCACGACTACATGCTGGCGCATGACGCGGTGCCGGCGACGCTCGGCTACCGCGGCTACACCAAGTCGTCCTGCATCTCGATCAACCATGTCGTCTGCCACGGCATCCCGGGCGACCGCGTCCTGGCCGATGGCGACATCGTCAACATCGACGTCACCGCCATCCTCGAAGGCTGGTACGGCGACACCAGCCGCATGTTCGTCGCCGGCACGCCCTCGACCAAGGCGCGACTGCTGATGGACGTGACCTACGAGGCCATGATGAAGGGCATCGGCGCCATCAAGCCCGGCGCCACGCTCGGCGACATCGGCCACGCCATCCAGGTCTTCGTGGAGCGCAACCGTTTCTCGGTGGTGCGCGACTTCTGCGGCCACGGCATCGGCCGGCAGTTCCACGGCGCCCCCAACATCCTGCATTTCGGCCGGCCTGGCGAAGGACCCAAGCTGCGCGCCGGGATGTTCTTCACGGTCGAACCCATGGTGAATGCCGGCCGGCCTGAGGTGAAGATCCTCGACGATGGCTGGACCGCCGTGACGCGCGACCGCTCGCTCTCGGCGCAGTTCGAACACATGATCGGCGTGACCGAGACAGGGGCCGAGATCTTCACCCTCTCCCCGGCGGGACATCACCGGCCCTACGCGGCGGCGTGAAACGGCCCTTCAACTCCCGGTAGATATTCACTAACGTCCATCGCGTCCGGCGCCCCTCGCCGGCTGCGAGGCGCATGCGACGCAAACCCGGACTCGCCGAGGCCATGCCCGGCCTCCTCACCGCCATCGACCCGCCGGAGGAAGCCCCTGGCCACCTCGGCCATCGCGCCCGGATGCGCGAGAAGCTGCTCGGCGCCGGGCCGGAGGCGCTGCTCGACCACGAACTGCTCGAAATGGTGCTGTTCCTGGCCCTGCCCCGGCGCGACACGAAGCCGATCGCCCGCGCGCTGCTCGCCCGCTTCGGCTCCTTCGCCAATGCCATCGCCGCGCCGCTGCACGAATTGCGCGACATCGAGGGCCTTGGCGAGGCCGGTGCCGCAGCCCTGCGGACCGTCCAGGCCGCCGCGCTCCGCCTGGCTCGCGCCGAGGTCATGGACCAGCCCGTCCTGAACAACTGGGACCGCCTGCTGTCGTACCTGACGGTCGCGCTGACACGCGAACGGGTCGAACAGTTCCGCGTCCTGTTCCTCGACACGCGCAACCGGCTGATCGCCGACGAGGCGCAGGCCCGAGGCACCGTCAACCACACGCCGGTCTACCCGCGCGAGGTGGTCAAGCGCGCCCTGGAACTCCAGGCGACGGCGCTGATCCTGGTGCACAACCACCCCTCCGGCGACCCGACGCCCTCGCGCGCCGACCTCGATATGACGCAGGAGATCAAGGCGGCCGCCGGCAGCCTCGGCATCGTGCTGCACGACCACCTGGTGGTCGGCAATGGACGGCACCTGTCGTTCCGCCGCGAAGGGCTGCTCTGAAGCGCTTCGTGACGGCAGCGCCCGCGGCATGCGGCAGACGTTGACCGCAGGCCGCCCAACCCGGCACCCTCCAACCATGCGTTCAACGCCCCAAATCCTTGCGCTGGCCTCGTTGCTCGCCGCGATGCCAGTCGCGGCCCAGAAGCCGAGCGGCTCGCTCGGCAACCTCCCCGCGCCGGCGCCGCAGGTGGTGCCCCAGCGGCCCGCGCCCGGCCCGCAGGTCGCACTGCCGCGGGACAAGCCGCCGCCGCTCGGCGGCACCACCAGGCCACCGCAGCCGCCGCAAGGTTTTGGCCAGCCCCCGCAGGGCTTCGGGCAGATGCCGCCGCTGCGCCCGCCTGGGCCAGTGGCGAACCTTCCGCGCAGCAAGCCGCCACCCCTTGCCGCGGCTGCGCCTGGCCAGGGGGGGGTTCGCCCCGGCCCAAGCGACCAACCGGGCCAGCGCCGTCAGGTATCGTCGGGGACCGGATTCGTCGTCGCCCCGCGTCAGATCATGACCAACCAGCACGTGGTCAATGGCTGCACAGCCATGACCGCGCGGCTGCCCGGCGGGCAGGAGATCACGGCCACGGTGATCGCGGCCGACACCGAACGGGACCTCGCCCTGCTGCGGACCGATGCGGATGCCGGCCCCGTGCTGCCGTTCCGCCGCGCCGCGGAGATGCGACGCGGCGAGTCCGTCGTGACCTACGGCTTCCCGCTCGCGGGCCTGCTATCCTCGGGCCCCACGCTGACCACCGGGGACGTCTCGGCGCTGGCGGGCCTGGGCGACAATGCCCGCCAGATCCAGATCAGCGCGCCGGTGCAGCAGGGCAATTCGGGTGGCCCGCTGCTCGACCTGCGCGGCCACGTGGTAGGCGTGATCGTGTCGAAGCTGAACGCCCAGCGCATCGCGCAAGCGACCGGCGACATCCCGCAAAACGTGAACTTCGCCGTGAAGCATACCGAGGCCGTCGATTTCATGCGCGAACACGGCGTGCAGCCGCTGCTCGAGGGAACCGGCACCATGCGAACGGCCGCCGAGATCGGCGAACTGGCGCATGCCTCGACCCTGTTCCTGCGCTGCATGCGCTGACGCGCGGCGACCGATCAACCGCCGCGCACGGCCCTCAGCGCACCCGCCGCGAAGGCGGCGGCATCGGCCCGCGGCGCCCGGCCGGTGCCCATGGTCACCTGCACCTTGACGATCCGCCCCTGCGCCGCCCCGACACAGACATGCCGCGTGACGGGCGCGCGGCCGAAGGCGCCCTCCATCACCGCGCACCGCAGGCCCGGATCGGCGATAGTGAAGCGTTCGCGCTCGGTCAGCCGGCGGCCGGTTCGCCCCTGGGGTGCCTCGGTCAATTCCATGACCGCCGATGTCACTTCGCGGTCGATCTCGGGCG
>LNFM01010244.1_pt1 | contig 13282 bp, 10 predicted proteins | sample 596031 | NCBI WGS metagenome assembly LNFM01 (sample SAMN04254537, study PRJNA301005) | activated carbon metagenome | isolation source: dual media filters at the Ann Arbor, Michigan drinking water treatment plant | place: USA: Ann Arbor
CTCGGTGTGTTGCCGAAGACGGCGATCGTTGCGTTTGCCGGCGACGGCATTATGGACGCGCTCGAAGGCAAATGGGGCTCAGCCGCGCTCATGGGTGGCGTAGCAATCATTCTGTGGATTGTCGTTGTAGTTGTAGTTCGCCGTTGGCTGAGACCACAGAAGCTTGAATCATAACGCACAACGGCGCCGCTTTTGGCGTCGTCTGTCGTGATCTGCGGATGACTGCACGTTTTCGCACGTACAGCGCCCGCGCGACGTGTTAGCGTTCTACGCGATGAAACGCCTAGTTCTCGCATGCGCGGTGTTGCTTTCGGCGTGCGGCGGCAATGCGCCGCCCCATGACGTTACGTACGGCGCCGATCCGCGATTGCCCGCGCCACAAGGCGGCGGGCTGCCAACCGTAAATCCTGCGGAGGCCGTTGGTTGGCCCGAAGGTGCTGCGCCCACCGCGCCGGAGGGCTTCACGGTCACGCGTTATGCGGAAGGGCTCGATCACCCGCGCTGGCTTTACGTTTTGCCGAACGGCGACGTGCTCGTCGCTGAAAGCGCAACGGAGCCGCAGCAGGGCGGCGGCATCATGGGCTGGATCCGCAACAGCGTGCAGCGCCGCGCCGGCGCACTACAAGAAAGCCCCGACCGCATCATTCTGCTGCGCGATAGTGATGGCGACGGCGATGTCGATGGACGTCACGTCTTTGCCGAAGGTTTGAACCAGCCGTTCGGCATGGTGCTCGTCGGCGAGTATCTCTACGTCGCAAACACCGATGCCGTTGTCCGCTTCCGTTACACGCCGAACTCGGTGCGCGCGCCGGGTCAACCCGAGACCATTCTCGAACTGCCTTACAATGAAGGCGATAACGGCCACTGGACGCGAAACCTCATCGCCAACGAGGCGGGCACAAAAATCTACGTCGCCGTCGGTTCGGTCTCGAATGTCGGCGATAGTGGCATGGAGGTCGAAGAGGGGCGCGCTGCGATCTGGGAGTTTAATCCTGATGGTTCGGAAGCGCGCGTCTATGCGTCGGGGTTACGCAATCCCGTAGGCATGGCGTGGGCTGGTGATACTGGCGCGCTTTGGGTCGCCGTGAACGAGCGCGATATGCTCGGCGACAATCTCGTGCCCGACTACATGACCAGCGTGCGCGACGGCGGCTTTTACGGCTGGCCGTATTCCTACTGGGGCCAGACCATCGACGAGCGCGTTGAGCCGCAACGTCCTGATCTTATCGCAACGGCGATCACCCCCGATTACGCGCTAGGCGCACACACAGCGTCACTAGGCCTTTTCTTCTATCACTATGACGCTTTCCCGGAGCGCTATTGGAACGGCGCCTTTATCGGTCAGCACGGTTCTTGGAATCGCAGTGAACGCGTCGGCTACAAAGTCGCGTTCGTGCCGTTCTTGAATGGCGTTCCGAACGGTCCGACAGAAGATTTCCTGACGGGCTTTCTGAATGAGCGCGGCCAAGCGCAGGGCCGGCCCGTCGGCGTCACAATGGATCGCACCGGCGCGCTGCTTGTAGCCGACGATGTCGGCAACATCATCTGGCGCGTCGCGATCGTAGAGCCGCCCGCGCCGGCGGAGTGATCCGCTAATTGCGCGCTTCGCAGCGCCAGACCAAACGTTGGCGCGGCGTGCCTGTCGAAAACGGCATCAGCGCCTCGTTGCGCTGCGCTACTGCTTCCGGATCGCCATCGCAACCGCGCCCGACGCCGCTTTCAGCGACGGCTTGGTTCGCGGCCTCGAAATCCTCATCGCTCAACGGAAAGCGTTCGCGGCGGAATTCGCCGTTCTGTGGGTTGACGGTGAGAATATCCATCGCGCGCGCTTCGCCCAGAACGATGACACGCTGGTAGCGGCCGTCATCCAGCGGCGCGTAGAGCGTTCGCTCATTGACGCAGAGATTGCCCGACGCGCTAAAGCTCATATCCGAGACGCCTTGCGCGCCTTCGCTATTCTCGCGATCGAGCGTGCAGGTGATCTGGCCCGTAAACTCAGCCGGCGGTGCGGCGGCCGCGCGCTCTTCGCCATTTTCACGCGCCTGCAATAGCGCGACACCAACGGCAACGATGAGGATGGCCGCGATCGCAGCGCCGCCAACAATCGCGACAACGCCCATGCGCCGGCGTGGCGCTTCAAACGGCTCCGGTTCGTGATGCTGCACAGTCTCGTGCTGAGCGGGCGCTGCGTGTCCGTGATTGCGGCGGCGCGAAAGCACCACCGCGCCGAGCACGCAGACCGCCACGAACAGCGCCAGTGTGCCGCCAATGAGGATCACGACGGCGATCCGCGTCAGACGGTCGGCGGTTTCGAGCTTGCTCGCCAGTTCTTCGTTCTGCTGTTGCAGCGCACCGATGGTGGCGGCGCGTTCGGCTTCGACGCGTTCGGTGAAGGTGAGGCAGCGTTCGTCGCTCAGGTTCGGCGAGACGCCTGACTCATCGAGAAACTGCAAGAGTTGGCCAACGCGGGTGGAGACGCCGCGTGTCTCACGCGTGTCGGCGCCAGAGACGTGCCACGAATTCACGCCGATGACGCGGCCGCACTCATCGAGCAGGGGGCCGCCGGAAGAGCCCGACGAAATGATCGCTTGGTGATTGATCGTCGGGATCGGGTCGCCGGTCGGCGCGCGATCGCGTAGCGACGCAATCTGGCCGGACGTCCGTGACGGCGGCGTGGGCCGCAGCAAGTCCGCGCCCGTAGCGCCCTGATAATCGACATCGGGATAGCCCAGCGCCACCACGCCATCGCCCGCGTGCGGTTCGACGGTGGAGATCGTAAGCGGCTCAAGATCGGCGCCGCCGCCTTGAAACTCGAGGAGCGCCAGTTCGGTCAGCGGCGAGTATGCGATGATGCGCGCCGTCAGCAGGCCATCGCCCGATGGCGGCACGACGGCGATGCCGTACTCCGGGCGCTGCCGCGCGGGCGCCACCACGTGTGCGTTGGTCACCACAAGATTGGGGCCGACGACGAAGCCAGAGCCGGAGCCGTAAAGCATCCGCCCTTCAGGCGTCTCCAAAATCACGACGACGCGCACGATGCCGCGCTCGGCCTCGTCGATGCTCGTTTGAGCCACCGCCGGGCCGGCCAGCGCAAGAATCAGCGCCGCCGCAAGAAGTCGCACCACTTTGCGGATCAAAAGGTCCCCGCCCTGATCTGAATGTCCCAACGAAATAATCGGGCGCCGTCGCCCCAGCGGCAAGCACGGGCGCCAGTTCCGCGGCCGTCCGTGGCATTTAAGCCAGGATGACGGCGCCGCTTCGATGCGCAACCTGCAGGCTTAACGAGATGCCTGTGGAAAACTGCGTTTGGAGGCCGAACTGTACAACATTGCGGCGGGGGATTGGTCAAAAGCGGCGCGGCCCTTGCATCGGCGCGGGCATCGCGGCAAGTCCAATCCGTCGGCGACGGGGGCGGTCGGTGGCTTGGTGGGGGACCTTTGCGCTTAAGGTTCCCGCGCGCACGCCCCATCGCCCTTATTTCAGCCCAGAGTCGACCTCTGAGCTGGCGCCTTCTCAAGATTGTTAAGTTTGCCGCGTTAAGCCGATTTAAGGGCTGATTCGGCTGAAGGTTAGCGGCGAGGGTTTGGATAGCATGCTCGGCAATATGTTCGGTCTCGTTGCGCCGGATTTGGCGATTGATCTCGGGACCGCAAACACCCTGATCCACGTCAAAGGCCGCGGCATCGTGCTCGATGAGCCGTCTGTGGTGGCTTACGTCAACGAGGGCGGCCGTAAGGTCGTTTATGCCGTCGGCGCCGAAGCCAAGACCATGCTCGGCAAAACCCACCGCAACATGGAAGTCGTTCGTCCGCTGCGCGACGGCGTTATCGCCGATTTCGACGTCGCCGAGGAAATGATCAAGCAATTCATCCGGAAAGTGCTGCCGCGCCCGGCGCTGATCAGCCCGCAGATCGTCATCTGCGTGCCGACAGGCGCCACCCCGGTTGAGCGCCGCACCATTCTGGAAAGCGCCCAAGCCTCGGGCGCGCGCCGCGTGAAGCTGATCGAAGAGCCGGTCGCCGCCGCCTTGGGCGCGGGCCTTCAAATCGATGACCCGTCGGGCTGCATGGTTGTGGACATTGGCGGCGGCACCACTGAAATCGCGGTGCTTTCGCTCGGTGGTCTCGTCTGGTCGCGGTCGCTGCGCGAAGCCGGCGACAAGATGGATGAAGCCATCATCCAGTATCTGCGCCGCCACGAAAACCTGATGATCGGCGATAGCACCGCCGAGCGCATCAAGAAGGAAATCGGCACGGCTAAAGCGCCTGATTCCGGCTCCGGCATGAGCTTGCCGATCAAGGGCCGCGACAATCTCTCGGGCGTGCCGAAGGAAATCGTCGTCACTGAAGCGATGGTGGCCGAAGCTTTGGCCGAGCCGGTGACGCGCATCGTCGACGCCGTGCGCCAAGCCTTTGAACAAATGCCGCCAGAACTCGCGGCCGACATCTACGACCACGGCCTGATGATGACGGGCGGCGGCGCGCTGCTGCGCAATCTCGATACGGTTCTGCAAGAACGTATCTCAATCCGCGTTTCGGTTGCGGACGATCCGCTGCGCTGTGTGGTCAAAGGCTGCGGAATCGCGCTCGACACCATAAATTCGTCGGAAGCGCGCCGTTTGCTCACCGAGGAAGTGTGAGCGCGGAAAGCGCGCCATAGAGAGGCGGGCGTAAGAAGTGGCCAGACGCAGGAGCGGTGTGCGGCGCGCGGGCGGCGGGCGGAGAGTTCCGCCCGGCGTCCTTCTTGCGATCGTGCTCGTCGTCGGCGGGCTGGTGCTCGTCGGCGTCCAGGCTGGCCGCGATGGCGGGCCGGGCGAAGCGGTTCAGCAAGCCGGCGATGGCGCAGCTGGCGCTGCCGGCGCTGCCGCAACGCAGCCGGCGCGCGCCGGCGAAGGGTTCTTCGCGCGCTTGGCCGGCATGTGGAATGCGCACGCGCGCGTGGAAGAGCTCGAACGCGAAAACCAAGAGATGCAGGCGTGGCGCGAACTCGCCGAGCGTTTGGCTGAACGCAACGCCCGCTACGAAGCGCTGCTGCGCATGCCGGTCGATGCGTTCGGCGAAGGCGCGGACATCGAGAACTCGATCGCCGCCCAACTCGTCCTCGATAGCGGCGGCCCGTTTACGCGAACGCTCGTCGCCAATGCCGGCGCCGATCACGGCGTGCGTGTCGGCTATATCGCGGTGAACGAGAATGGCCTGATCGGCCGCGTCGTCAGCGTCGGCGCGCGTTCGTCGCGCATCTTGATGCTGGACGATTACAACTCGCGCATCCCGGTGATGGGCGAAGCTTCTCGCGTCCGCGCTGTGCTTGCGGGGCAGGCGACGCGTCCGCCGGATCTCTACACCAGCCCCTTCCAAATGCAGTCGCCGCGGCTCGACTTCATCGTCGGCGCCCAAAGCCTGCGCGAAGGCGAGCGCGTCGTCACGTCGGGCGATGGCGGTCTCTATCCGCGCGGCATCCCAGTCGGCGTTGCGCGTTCGAGCGGTGACGGCCAGTGGCGCGTAGCGCTCGCGGCTTCGCAACGCCCAATCGATTTTGTGCGCATTCTGCCATTCGTCGGCATCGAGCGTCCGGAAGCCACGCAAGTCGAGGACGAGGGCCCGCCGCTCAACACCACCTCGTCGGTCGCGGCTGTCGGCCGTGAACTCACACAAGCGCCGCCGTCAGCGCTGTCTGCCGCGCCGCCGCGCCCGCGTCCTGCGACGCCGACCGCTGCGCCTGCTCCGCGCCCGCAACCGCCCGCTGAACAGCCGCGTGCGGAGCCGCAACCAGAACCGGCGCAACCGGAGCCTCAGCCTGCGGAGCCGCAAGAGTGATGGCGTTGCGCGCACCGTCGCGCGGCGTCTTGCGCGTGTGGGGATTGGTGCTCGCAGTCGCGAGCGTCATCCTGCCCGCTTTGCCGCTTGGCCCAGTGTTCGCGCAACCGCCGCTGCCGCTTGCGGTTTTGTGGGCGGCTTACGGTTGGGCGGCGGAAGATGAAACCGGCTGGCGCGCGCCTGTTGCGCTCGTGATGCTGGGCCTCCTGCACGATCAGCTCGCAGGCGGGCCGTACGGCTTGTTCGCCGTGCTTTACCTCTCCGCCTATTTGGTCGGCCGCGTCGCCGCTGTCGTCATGTCGGCGCCCAATCTCGTGTCGCTGTGGGGCGGCTTCATTGTCACGACATTAATTTCGATCGGCATCGCCTACGTCGTCGCGCCACTCGGGCTCGGCAGGAACGTGTCGGTGATGCTCTACGCGCAGGCGGCTCTGATCACCGCCATCCTATTTCCCATCGTGCGCCCGCTTTACATGAGCGCCGGCGCCGCCACGCGTCCGGGAGTGCGGCGATGATCGCGAAAAAGGGCAAGCGCGTCGGTTCAACACTGCCGAAGCGCGACTCCAACGCCATCTTCTCGCGCCGCGCGGCATTGATGTCGTTCGTCGGCGTCGGCGTTATGGGCTCAATCCTGTTCCGCATGGCGCAGCTGCAAGCTGAAAACCTGTTCAGCGGCCAGTACACCGACGCCGCGGACGAAAATCGCTTCGACACGCGTATCATCGCGCCGCCTCGCGGTGTGATCTACGATCGCTTCGGCACCGTCCTGGCGCAAACCAGCAAGGACTATCAGGTTTCGGTGCAGCTCAGCGAAATCGACGATCTCGATGCAGCTGTCGCGCGCGTCGGCGCTATTCTCGGCCGCGACGATACCTGGAAGCGCCGCACCATCGCGCGCATCGACCGTACCAAACGCTACGAAGCGCAGCCCATCGCCGTTGGCCTCACGTGGGACGAGTTCAACGCCATCAATGTGCGTTTGCCGGAATTGCAAGGCGTCACCGCGGACTCCGCCGATGTGCGCGCCTATCCGTACGACATCGTCTACGGTCATCCGATTGGCTATGTGCAGAAAGCGACGCAACGCGATATCGATCGCGCTCTGGAGGATCCCGCGCAAGGCCAGAGCCGCGCGATGTACTTGCGCAACCCCTATGTGCGCGTCGGCAAAGCTGGCCTTGAAGTGTCGATGGAAGACACGCTGCATGGCGAGGCCGGCTGGCGAAAAGTCATCGTCAATGCGCGCGGCGTCGAGCAGGGCGAGGATGAAGAAGAGCGGCGCGAACCGCGACGCGGCTCCGGCGTGGTGCTAACGCTGGATCACGAACTGCAACGCACTGCGATGCAGAATTTCGGCGAGCAATCCGGCGGCGCCGTCGTCATGGACATCTACAGTGGCGATTTGCTGGTGATGGCGTCGGCGCCCGGCTTCGATCCCAACCTCTTCGTCAACGGCATCGGCCAAGCCGATTTCGACGCCTACAACAACAACGAAAAGAAGCCGCTCTTCCATAAGGCCGTCACCGGCGTCTACGCGCCTGGCTCGACGTTCAAGATGATCGTCGGCATCGCTGCCAAGCAAGCCGGCATGGAAGACAATTGGTCCACGAGCTGCGGCGGCGGCTTTTTCTACGGCGGGCGCACCTTCCATTGCTGGAGCCGCCACGGGCGCATGAATCTGCACGACGCGATCAAACATTCTTGCGACGTGTTCTTCTATCAAGCCGCGTTGCGGGCGGGCCCAGAGCGTATTGCCGCTGTCTCTCGTCAGTTCGGCTTAGGGCAGCTCTACGATGTGAACGTTCCCAACGTGCGCGCTGGTCTCATCCCCGATCCTGTGTGGTGGCGCGAGAACCGCAACGAAGGCTGGACCGGCGGTCTCACCGTCAATTACGGCATCGGGCAGGGCGCGATGGGGGTCACGCCGTTGCAGCTTGCAGTGATGGCGGCGCGGCTCGGCAATAACGGGTACGCGGTCGTGCCGCGGCTTGTGCGTGATGCGCCTGGCGTGACCGAGCCTGGCGATCCGCCGCACATGAACGGCATCGAGGCCGAGCATCTGGCGCGCGTGCGCGATGGCATGTTCGGCGTTTGCAACGAGCCTGGCGGCACAGCGATGCGCGCCGGCAATCTGGAACTCGTACGCCATCCTGAGACTGGCGCTGCAGTGCCGCTGACGCCGGAGACGCGTGGCTGGGCGCCGGTGCAGATCGCGGGCAAGACGGGTACTGCGCAGGTTCGCGCCCTCGGAAACAACCGCGGGCGTCACTATTCCACGATTGAATGGCGCTTCCGCGACAACGCGCTCTTCTGCTGCTTCGGCCCGTGGCACGAGCCGCGTTATGCGTGCGCTGTCATCGTCGAGCACGGCGGCGCTGGTTCTTCTGTCGCCGGTCCGATCGCGCGCGAGATCATGCGCGCCACGCTGCTGCGCGATCCTTCGCGCCGCGCGCCCGCGCGCCTCGCGGAGCTCGACGCCGCATTCAATGGAGGCCGCGCATGACCGCTACCGCGCTTTCCGGCGGCGCCAGCAACACGCTGTTCGAGCGCTTCCGCAAGCTCAACTGGACGATCATCACAGTCCTCTGCGCGCTCGCGTGCGTGGGCGTGATGATGCACTTCTCGGTCTCGTCCGGCGCTTGGACCGACATGCCGCTGACCCACGGCATTCGCTTCGTCTTGGCGATGACTGTCGTTATCATCGCAGCGCTGCTGCTGGATGCGCGCTTCTGGCTCGCCATTGCTTACCCGCTATACGCGATCGCGCTCATTCTGCTGATCGGCGTCGAACTGGTTGGCGCGACGCGTATGGGCGCGCAGCGTTGGCTCGATATCGGCCCGCTTTCGCTACAGCCTTCCGAGCTGATGAAGATCGGCATCGTGCTGGCGCTGGCGCGTTACTATCACCAACTCGATGCGCGCAAGACCGGAACGGTGCTCTGGACTTTGCCGCCCTTCGTGATGATCGCAGCACCCGTAGCGCTCGTTATGCACCAGCCTGACCTTGGCACCTCGCTGCTCATTCTCGCGGCTGGCGTTATCGTCATGTTCCTCGGCGGCTTGCTTTGGCGGATTGTCGCCGCGGGCGCGATTGTAGCCGTGGGCGGCGCCATCCTCGCCTACACGACAATTCTGCACGATTATCAGCGCGATCGGGTCAACGTCTTCCTCGGCATCACCGACGATCCGCTTGGCGCAGGCTATCACGTGCTGCAGTCGAAGATCGCCATCGGCTCGGCTGGCCTGTTCGGCCGCGGCTATATGGAAGGCACGCAGAGCCAGCTCGACTTTTTGCCTGAAAAGCACACCGACTTCATCTTCACGATGATCGTCGAGGAGTTCGGGTTGTTTGGCGGCGCTTTGGTTCTGGGCCTTTTTGGCCTGCTGATGGCGCTGACGATGCAAGTCGCGATGCGCGCGCGTTCGCTGTTCGGCAAGCTCGCCGCCGCCGGCGTCGCCGCCACGCTCGCGTGCTACGTCTTCATCAACACAGCGATGGTGATTGGTCTTGTGCCCGTCGTCGGCATTCCGCTGCCAATCATCAGCTTCGGCGGCACGGCCATGCTCACGCTCATGGCCGGCTACGCGATCGTCCTCAGCATCGACCTTCACCGCGATCAGCACGGCGCCCGCGGCTGGCTCTGGTGATAAAGGAGCGCGGGTCTTCAGACCCGCATTTGCTCCAGCCGAAGTAAAGATGCGAGTCTGAAGACCCGCGCTCCTTTCGTGTCGAACTACCAATTCGCCTTTTCGGCCATCCAGTCCGTCGCGCGGATGAGCGAGTCCACGATGCCTGGCTCCAAGCTTGAGTGGCCGGCGTCGTGGATGATCTCCAACTCCGCTTCCGGCCACGCTTGCTTCAAGTCCCAGGCGCTGCGCACTGGCGTGCACATGTCGTAACGCCCTTGCGCGATGCGGCAGGGAATGCCGCGCAGACGCGGCGCCTGTTGCAGCAGCCAATCGTCGACGTCGAAGAAGCCCTTGTTCATGAAAAAGTGGTTCTCGATACGTGCGAAGGCTTCGACGAAACGATCTTCATGGAAGCGCGTCGGCAGCGCACTGGGGCCTGCGATGGAAATCGTCTCGCCTTCCCAGCGCGCCCAGGCACGCGCGGCGCGAATACGTTCGTCCCAATTTTCTGAGGTGAGGCGCTTGTGGAACGCTGTCAGCAGATCGCCGCGCTCAGCGTCCGGGATCGCGCTCACATAGCGCGCGAACGCATCCGGATACACATGGCTGGCGCCTTCCTGGTAAAACCAGTCGATCTCGCTTTTGCGCAGCAGGAAGATGCCGCGCAGCACCAGACCCGCGACGCGATCCGGATGCTTGGCCGCATACGCCAGCGATAGCGTCGAGCCCCACGAGCCGCCAAACACCAGCCATTTCGAAATGCCGAGCTTTTCGCGCACGCGCTCGATGTCGGCGACCAAATCCCAAGTCGTGTTCTCGCGCAGTTCCGCATGCGGCGTTGAGCGCCCACAGCCGCGCTGATCCGTCATGATCACGCGATAGCGCTTTGTATCGAAGAACCGCCGCATCTCCGGGGACGAGCCACCGCCCGGCCCGCCGTGCAGCGCGATTACCGGCAATCCCTTCGGATTGCCGCTCTGCTCGACATAAATCGTGTGAAGATCTGAGACCTTCAGCATTTCAGTCTGGTAGGCCTCCGTCGCGGGATAGAGGTCACGGCGGGGCGGGGGCGTTTGTCCGTACATGCCGCTTGGGTAAGGCGCGTTTGCCGTGCGAGCAAGAAGCGCCGGTGCAATTCCTCTCCCGCCCGTCGCTGAGCAATGCTAGCGCATCCGCGTGAGCGCCGATTCCGACAGCCAGAGCCTTTTCGCCACGCGCGCGGCGCGGGTGACGCTGGTGATGTCGTGCCTGTTCGGCACCACAGGGGTGATCCTGGTTTTTCTGCCGCGCTGGCTTGAGGTTGAGCGCGGGCTTTCCGGCGCTGAGATCGGCGCTGTGCTGTCGCTGGCCCAGATCGCGCGCGTCGTGACTGGGCCGCTTGTGGCGGCATGGACCGATAGCGTCGCCGATCGCTCGATGCCGTTGCGCATCGTGGCGGTTGCAGCACTTGCCGCGTACGCGGCCTTCTTCATGGCGCACGGCTTCTGGCCGCTTTTGCTGCTCGGCTTCATCGCGCTCTCGATGACGCAATCGCTGACGCCGCTGATCGAAGCGGCGATACTGCGCGCGACGCAAAGCGGGCGCATCAATTACGGCGTTGCGCGCGGCATCGGCTCGGTTGCGTTCATTGCCGCCAACATTCTCGGTGGCTTCATCGTCGCGCGCTTTGGCGTGGGCGCGGTGGTCGTTTGGGTGCTGAGCGGGCTTGCGACCGTCATCGTGTCATCGTGGTTTGCGCTGCCGAACGATCCGCCTCTGAAGGCGCCATCGGTTGGTGAGGCGCGCGGCAACTCGATCGCGGTATTGCTCGGCAACCGCCGTTACCTGATCCTCATCCTCGCCTGCGGGCTCATCCAAAGCGCGCACGCGTTCTACTATGGCTTCTCGACACTCGTCTGGCGCGCGCAGGGCATGAGCGCCGAGCTTGTCGGCGTTCTCTGGGCCTTTGGCGTCGCCGTGGAAGTCGCGTTCCTATGGAGCCTGCCCGCGATCGAGAAACGCGTTTCGCCCGAAGCCATGATTATCGTTGGCGCTGTCGGTGCAACGGGCCGCTGGCTCTGCATGGGCTTTGCGCCGCTGGGCTTTGTGCTCTGGCCGCTGCAAGCGCTGCACGCGCTCAGCTTCGCTGCGGCGCATGTCGGGGCTATGCGGCTCTTGTTCCGTGAAACGCCCGAGCATGCGCACGCTATGGGGCAGACGCTTTACGCGGTTTTGACCGGCGGCGTTCTCATGGGCGCGTGCACGCTGCTTTCAGGATTGCTTTACGATTTGGGCGGCGCGCAGGGTTATTGGGCCATGGCCGCAACCTCAGCCATTGGCGGATTGCTTGCGCTTCTCTTACTAAATCCCGCCCCGCGCGCCCCATCGGCAACACTTCGCTAGCAATTTCGCCTCTCGCGGGAACATCTCGCAGTCGCAATGCCTTGCGCTCTTTGCCTTATGTTTCCGGTTAGCGAGTATTGGTGAACGGGCAGAAAGCCTAAGGGACACATAATTGATGGCCGCAACGGCCGCCTTCGAGTTTCAGGATGACGCCGCAGCGCCCGTTTTGGCGCTGAGCGGCGACTGGACGGTCGATACCATCGCCGCCCAGGAAGCAGAGCTGCGCGCGATCGCGGAGCGCTTGAAGCCGGGCGCCGTCGTCGATGTTGGCCAACTCGGTCGCATGGATGTCGCCGGCGCCTATTTGGTGGACCGCACCTTCCGCGAAAGCGCCATCGGCGAAGAGCGCATCGCCATCCGCGGCCAGCATGATAACGCCAAGCAACTGCTGATCGCTGCGCGCAAGGCCGCCGTCGAACCAGCGGAGAAGCCGCATCACGAAGGCGGCCTAAACGGGTTTCTCGATCGCGTCGGCCGCGTGATGGCGTCGATCGGCGAGGAGATCATCCAGACTGTCGGCTTCTTCGGCGAGGCGCTCGTCGTCATGGCGCGCCTCATCACCAATCCGCGCCGTTTGCGTTGGACGTCGATCGTTCACGTGATGGAAGCGGCAGGCCTCAACGCGTTGCCGATTGTTGCATTGCTTGCGTTCTTCATCGGCATGGTCGTCGCCTATCTCGGCGCTCGTATTCTAGGTGACTTCGGCGCCTCGGTGTTCACCGTCGAACTTGTCGTGTTCTCGATGCTGCGCGAGTTTGGCGTCGTTATCACCGCAGTTCTGCTCGCCGGGCGCACAAACAGCGCCTTCACCGCTGAGATCGGCGCCATGAAGATGCGCCAGGAGATCGACGCCATGCGCGTCATGGGCCTCGATCCCATGGAAGCGCTCGTGGTTCCTCGCATCATCGCCATGCTGATCATGACGCCGATCCTGACTTTCGGTGCGATGATGGCGGGCATTTTTGGCGGCGTACTCGTGGCCTGGGGCGAACTTGGCGTCAGCCCGCAAATGTTCTTCGCGCGCGTGTCTGAAGTCGTGCCGGCGCAGCATTTTTGGGTCGGCATGTCGAAAGCGCCGGCATTCGCGATCGTGCTCGCCGTCATCGGCTGCCGCCAGGGCCTGGCTGTCGGCGGTGACGTTGGCTCGCTCGGCCGCCGCGTTACATCATCGGTTGTGCAAGCGATTTTCATGGTCATCCTCCTGGATGCGTTGTTCGCCCTTTGGTTCCTGGAGTTGGACCTGTGAGCGAAGATATCGCCATCCGCGTGCGTGGGCTCGTGACCCGCTTCGGCAAACAGACCGTGCATGACGGCCTCGATCTCGACGTGCGCCGTGGCGAAATCATTGGCGTGGTCGGCCCGTCAGGCACCGGCAAGTCCGTGCTGCTGCGTGAGATCGTCGGGCTCGATCCGCCAACGGAGGGCGAAATCAGCTTTCCGTATCACGAAGCACA
>LNFM01010247.1_pt1 | contig 13280 bp, 13 predicted proteins | sample 596031 | NCBI WGS metagenome assembly LNFM01 (sample SAMN04254537, study PRJNA301005) | activated carbon metagenome | isolation source: dual media filters at the Ann Arbor, Michigan drinking water treatment plant | place: USA: Ann Arbor
AGTCGGCGCACGCGCCGAGCTTTCGATCTTGGAGGCGCTCCGGCTCACGCTGCTCAAAACACCGATGCTCGTCGAGCAGACGCTGCCGTTCATCGTGCTCGCTGGCGTGATGATGGCGATCATCGGATTGAACCGATCGAGCGAATTGGTGGCGATGCGCGCCTCGGGCGTCTCGGCGTGGCGCTTTCTCGCGCCGGCCGCATTAGTAGGCGTGCTGGTGGGCCTATTCACGATCACTGTGCTGAACCCGGTTGGCGCGTACTTTTATCGGTCGTTCGAGAACGAGCGCGCCGGGGAATATTCCACGGCTCAATCCGGTGCAGGCAGCGCTGGTATCTGGATCCGCCAGGGGGACCCCGACGGCCAGGTTGTCATCCACGCCAACGGCGTCGATTCCTCCGGCGCCACGCTCCAGGGCGCGACCTTCATGTTCTTCGAGGAGCGTCAGGACGCCCTGCGCTTCACGCGCCGCATCTTTGCCGAGACGGCAGTTCTCCGGCCTGGGTTCTGGCAGCTGACCAACCTCGTCGAGGCGACGCCTGGCGGGCGCCCGATACGCCACGCCAACCTCGCTATCCCCACAACCCTCGACGCAACCGAAATGATCGATCGGTTCGTGGCGCCGGCGTCGCTCTCGTTCTGGGAGCTCCCGGGCTTTATCCACGAGGCGCGTCAGGCGGGCTTTGCACCGACCCGGTATGAACTCAAATGGCAGGCCCTCCTGGCTTACCCATTGCTGCTGGCCGCTATGGCGGGCCTGGGCGCGGCGTTTTCGCTACAACTTCAACGGCTCGGGAACCTCGCCCGCTGGGGGACAGCCGGGGTGGGTGTGGGCTTATTCCTCTTCTTCTACGGCCAGCTGGCAGGCGCCTTCGCCATGACCCAATCGGTCCCGGCGGCGGTCGCGGCCTGGAGCGCGCCCTTTGCCGGGATGTTCATCGCCCTCGCCATCGTCGCCTTCATGGAAGACGGCTGAGGAGACACACCTGACGAATGGATTGCCCCATACGGTTTCCGGCGCTGGACGCCTTACGCTTCAGGCGGTTAGGTAGCTCTCGGGGAGTCGATCAGAGGGATTGAATGCGCCGTTCGGGGGAGCCGCTAGGGTGGGCCGCGCTTGCGGCTGCGCTTGCCGTTACGGTCAGTCCGACCGCGATGGCGCAGACGACGCAACCCGTCGCCGCCTCGGCTGAGGAAGAGACCGATCGCGTCCTCCTAGAGGCCGACGAACTGATCGATGATCAGAACGCGCGCACCATCACCGCGCAAGGCAACGTCAACGTCCGCTATCAGGGCCGTACGCTGCGCGCCGATCGCCTCGTCTACGATCTGAACAGCGGCACGATCCGGGCCATCGGCAATGTCGAGATTGCGCTCGAAGACGGCTCCGTCACCTACGCCAACGAAGTCGAAGCCGACGAGGCGATGAATGTCGGCGCCGCGACCGAGTTGCGTGCGCGTCTTGGCCAAAGCGGAACGCTCGCAGCGCGCGCAGCACTTCGTCACGGCGAAGGCGAGAGCGAACTTCGCAACGTCATCTACACAAGCTGCCCGATCTGCACGACCGGCGATCGCCCGCCGACATGGAGCTTGCGCGCGCGCCGTGCGATTCAGGATCGCGAGAGCCGTACGATCTCGTATCAGGGCGCCGTGCTCGAAGTGGCCGGCGTGCCGGTGCTTTATCTGCCGTATATCGCGCACCCCGATCCTTCGATCGAACGCGCTTCCGGTTTCCTGCCGCCGGAAATCGGCCGCAACCGGCGCCTCGGTTCATTCTACGGCCAGCCCTATTTCTGGGCGATCTCGCCCTATTCGGATCTGACCGCATCACTGCGCGTCCATGGCAACGTCAATCCGCTCGTTGGTCTCGAATATCGCCGCCGTTTCTGGTCGGGCATGCTAGAGATCGACACGACGTTCACGCAGGAAGAATTGTTCGACGGCGACGGCGACCGTCTCGGCGATGAGCAATTTCGCCATAGCGTTTTTGCCGAAGGCCTCTTCCGCATCAACAATGACTGGGACTGGGGTTTTGGCGTCGAGAACGCCTATGACGACCAGTATTTGCGCCGTTACGACCTGGACGGCGCCGCTGAACGCCGTGGTCCCTATATCGGCCAGGACACGCGGCTGATCTCTCAATTATTCGGCATCGGCCAAACGCAAAACTCATATGCTTCGGTCGCGTTCGCGAGCGTGCAAGGCTTGCGTGAAACCGATAACTCCGAACTGCTGCCGCTTATTCTGCCGTATCTGCAAACGGACCACATCTTCCACGTGCCCGGCATTGGCGGGCAGCTGCGCGTCGCAAGCAACACCGTAGCGCTCGTGCGCGAGAACGAAGACACGCTCGACCTGCCCGACTTCCAAGGCAGCAACGCACGCTTCTCACTGGGCGCCACGTGGCGCCGCGACATGATCTTCGGCCCTGGCGTGGTGGTTAGCCCGTTTGCGCAAGCACGCGGCGACATCTTCCACGTCGAGACGGCCGACGAAGACTACGAGACCTTCTCCCGCGGCCTCGGCATGGCTGGAACGGAAATCAGCTGGCCCTTCATGCGACCGGGTGAGCGTTTTGATCTCGTGGTCGAGCCGGTCGTTATGGCGGCGTGGGCCAGCCAGGACGCCGAGGACCCGCGCATCCGCAACGAGGACAGCCTCTCGTTCGAACTCGACGATTCCAATTTGTTCCGGCCGAACGCTGCGCCCAACTACGATATTTGGGAGCCCGGCGCGCGCGTGAGTGCGGGCCTGCGTGCAACCGCCCGCGCCCGTAGCGGCGAGAGCGCCTCGCTTATGTTCGGCCGCCGCTGGCGCGAAGAGCAGGCCGACGGCTTTACCGAAACCAATAATCTCGGCGGCGAGACCTCTGATTGGGTCGGCGCAGCGCAGGTCGACCTGGGTTCCAATCTCGGCGCCTCGGCCCGGTTCCGGCTGGCGGACGACACGTTGGAGATGCAGCGCATCGATCTCGGCGTCCGTGCTGCCGTCGGCCGCTTCAGCGTTACCGGCCGCTACTTCAATATCGACGAATCGATTGCCCCGCCCGACGCCCCGACCGAACAACTGACCGGCCGCGTCGGTATCGACCTTGCGCGTGGCTGGCGAATGCAGGCTGGCCTCACTCGCGACCTAGATTCAGACATAAATCTGCGTCAGGAAATCCGGGCAATTTACGAGGACGATTGCACCTTCCTCGAGATTGCCTACACCCGCACGGAAACGCAGCGGGGCACGATCGGCCCTGACGAGGGGATACAGATCCGGATTGGTCTGCGCTCGCTCGGGGTATTCGGCGGGAGCTGAGGCGGAGCTAATGATGAACGTGAAGAAGTTTTTTGCAGCGGTTGCTGTCGCAGCGGCGCTGGCGGGCGCCGCCTCGCCTGCGATCGGTCAGACATCCGAAGGCGTCGCCGCGATCGTCAATGACCGCGTGATCTCCACCTTCGACGTGCGCCAGCGCGCCAATTTGCTGCTGATGTCCGCCGGCATCGAAGCGCCGAACGAGGAAATGCAGCAACGCGCGCGTTTGCAGGCGCTGCGCGATCTGATCGACGAAGCGCTGCAAATTCAGGAAGCCACGCGCTTCGAAGTCGGCGTCTCGGATGCCGATATCGAACGCCGCCTGGCCGATATCGCGCGCCAGAACGAAACCGATCTGCCGGGCCTGCAGAGGCAGCTCGCCTCACGCAACGTCTCGATCACGACACTGCGCGCACAGATTCGCTCCGACCTCGCCTGGACGCGGCTGATGAGCGGCCTCTATGGCGCGCGTTTGCGCGTTTCCGATGCGGAGGTCACGGCCACGCAAAACCGCATCGCGGCAAACCTGACGCGCCCACAATATCTGATCTCGGAAATCTTCCTTCCGGCCGAGAACGAGCGCGAGTTCAACGAAATGGAGCAAGGCGCGATGCGTCTGCTGCAGGAAATGCAGCGCGGCGCGCCGTTCCCGATGGTTGCGCGTCAGTTCTCCGGTGCGCCGTCAGCCGCTTCGGGCGGCGACATTGGCTGGATTGCTTCAACTGAACTTTCGCCAGAACTGCAGCCGGTGGCTGAGCGCCTTCAGCAGGGCCAAGTCTCATTGCCGGTACGCACACCGAGCGGCGTATACATCATTGCCATGCGCGATCGTCGCGCTGGCGGCGCCCCAGGCTCGTCGTCGATCATTGACCTCGTCCAGATCACTGCGCCAGCTGCGCGCCAGGCCGATCTGGAACGCGTGCGTCGCCGCGAAGAAGGCTGCCCGAACCTTGAGCGGCAGCTTACCAACATCCAGGGCGCGTCGGCAGTCGAACTTGGCCAAACAGCCGAGGCAGATCTTTCGCCGGCGATCCGTGAGCGCATCGCCGGCCTCGGCGAACGCCAAGCCTCCGAAGTGCGCGTCAACGGCGATCAAGTAGACATGCTCATGGTCTGCTCCCGCACGGCTGGCGGCGCCGGCGTGCCGGACCGCCGCGAGATCGAAGGGCGCTTGCGCGAGCAAGAGCTAAACATGCTGGCTGAGCGCTATCTGCGTAACCTGCGCCGCGAAGCCACGATCATCACGCGCTAATGAAGCCGCTTGCCGTTTCGATGGGCGATCCCGCAGGGATCGGCCTCGAACTGGCGGCGCGAATTTGGGCGGCTCGCGATAGCGCGACGCCGCCCTTTTTCTTGGTCGGCGATGCGGATGCGTTTGAGCGCGCGTCCGCGCGGCTGGGGCTAACCAAGCCCACGCTCAACGTCGTCACGGACGCCCGCGCCGTCAGCGCGGACGGCAATGCGTTGTCTGTGCTCGAGACACCGCTCGCGATGGAAGAAACGCCGGGCGAACCGGATCCCGTAAACGCCGAAACCACCATCGCCGCCATCGCGCGCGGCGTAGACGCCGTCCGCACCGGCGCCGCCTCGGCGCTGGTGACACTGCCAATCGCAAAGTCGGTGCTGCACACGGCTGACTTCGGCTTCCCCGGTCACACGGAGTTCATTGCACACCTAACCAAGGACGATGTTTGGCCACAGGCGCGCGGCCCCGTCATGATGCTCGCCGGCCCGTCATTGCGCGTGGCGCTGGCGACCATCCATACGCCGCTTGCTGACGTTCCAAAGCAACTCGATCGCCTGATGCTCGTCCAAACCGGCCGCGTCGTCGCCGAAGCGCTCAGGCGCGACTTCGGTATTGCTGAGCCACGCTTGGTGTTTTGCGGCCTCAATCCGCACGCGGGCGAAAACGGTACGATAGGCCGCGAAGAGATCGAGATCATCAATCCGGCAGCCGCGATCCTGCGCGCGGAGGGCTGGGCCGTCAGCGATGCTCGCTCGGCCGATGCGCTCTTCCACGAGGAAGCGCGTCAGACCTACGATGCGGCAATCGCGCTCTATCACGATCAGGGGCTGATCCCGATCAAGACGCTGCACTTCTGGGATGGCGTAAACATCACGCTTGGCCTGCCAATCGTGCGCACCTCGCCCGATCACGGCACCGGCTTCGATATCGCCGGCAAAGGCGTCGCGCGGCCAGACAGCGTTCGTGCGGCGATGACGATGGCATGGGCAATGGCCGAACGCCGTGCGCGCGCATGAACGCCGACGAGTTGCCGACGCTGCGTGATGAATTGGAAGCGCATGGACTGTGGGCCAATAAAGGCCTCGGCCAACACTTCCTGCTCGATCTCAACATCACCCGCCGCATCGCCAAGACGGCGGGCGATTTAGCCGGCAAGCAAGTGATTGAAGTCGGCCCCGGGCCTGGAGGCCTTACGCGCGCACTGCTCGAAACCGGCGCGCACGTCACGGCGATCGAAAAAGACACACGTTTCCTGCCGCTGCTCGAACCGCTGATCGCATGGAGCGAGGGACGGCTCACCATCGTGCAGGGCGATGCGTTGCAGGTGGATCAGGCAGTTCTGGTGAGCGGCGCGAGCGCTGCGATCATTTCGAACTTGCCTTACAATGTCGGCACGCCGCTCTTGGTGAACTGGCTGAAGGCCGGTGCGTGGCGTGGGGACATGACGCTCATGTTCCAGAAGGAAGTCGCACAGCGCATCGTCGCAAAGCCCGGCAGCGACGCTTACGGGCGCCTTGCTGTGCTCGCGCAAGCGCGGTGCGAGTGCCGGCTGGAGTTCACCGTCCCGGCGCGCGCGTTCACGCCGCCGCCGAAGATTGCTTCCGCCATCGTCACGCTCCGCGATCGCGCCGATCCCTACCCGCATCTCGATGCGCTGGAGCGCGTGACGGCCGCCGCGTTCGGCCAGCGCCGCAAGATGCTGCGTTCTGCTCTGCGCGCGCTTACCCCTGACGCGGAGGCGTTGTTGAACGAAGCTGGACTTGAGCCGACAGCGCGCGCCGAGGAAATCGATCAAGCGGGCTTTCGCGCACTCGCTGACGCGTGGCGCGCGCGCCAGATCTAGCGTCGGCGCAGGGAGCCAGACCAGAGGATCGAGGGGCCTCCGATAATGCCGATGAAAAAGCCGAGATCGTAAATGACGCCGCCGCCTTCTTGGTACATGCGCGGCGACCATGGCAGCGCGCCAGTGGCGAATTCATTGATGGCTTCCACGAGCAGCGTCAGCGGCGCGATGAGACCATGCCAGAAGCCCAGCACGAACAACGACACTCCACCAGAGTCTGCAGCTTGTGCGGCATCCGTCGACCCAGCAGCACACGCGCCTAATCCCAACGCGAGCACCGTAATGGCCACGTACTTGCCAGCCCGCTCGTGAGCGGGCTTCTTGATGATGGTCTCTTGCATGAAAAAATCTCCCCTCCGCGCGCGGCGGGGTGCGATGATGTATCTCTCAAATCGCAAACTTGGTGGCGCGGTAACTAGAAGAACGAACAAAAGGCGCTGAAGTTCCATTGAGCGCCTATCGGGCGCGTGGCGCGCGCGCTCGCATTAGAACTGAGACGAATTCCAATGTCGTCATGCGCGCTCTGCCGTGCATGGAAATGTCGCGCCGCGAAAATCCTCGCCCCAACCGCGATAGCCGTGCGCGTCGATGTGGAAACGCCGGGCACGGTAGATGCCCATGCCGACATCGAGGCGCCGCCCCTCAGCCGCGTGAATGGGGCACAAGACGGCGATCAGCCGTTCACGCGTCACTAATGGATCCCGCGGGAAGAGATCGAGCGCATGGAAGCCGCGATGGGCGCTGCGCGATGCGCCTTCGATGCAGGCGTTAAAGTCAGGATCGCGATAGCCGGAGGCGACCGTCACGGGGCCAATCGCAGGCACGACATGGTCGCGAATGTAGCGCAGCGTCGGCACGATGTTCGGCCACAACTCTTCTGGTGGAATGACGAACGGCTCGACGACGCACTCAGGATCAATCCGATCGACAAACCAAAGCTCGCGCACCGGAAAAACGTTAGAGACGCCCTCGCGCGCGAGCAGTGTTTCGAAGCGGGCAAGAGACTCTGCGCGCGCAGGCTCTGCAGCGATCCAGCGCTCAAACGCGCGGGGTGTAGCGGGCCCCGATTGACCGCAGGCGGAGAGGATGAGCGCGATCGCCAAAACGAGCGCGCGCCGCATCGCCCTAAATCCCCTGCTCCAACCGCTCAACATGCAACGGCAGCCACATCTGGCGGTGACGCTTCAAGCGCTCTGCGGCGAGAATCTGCCTGATCTGCGTCAGCGTCTGTTCGAGCAACGCATTGACCAGCACGTAATCATACTCGCTCCAGTGCGCGATCTCATCGAGCGAACGCGCCATGCGACGATTGATCGTTTCTTCGCTGTCCTCCGCGCGCGAGCGCAGACGCCGCTCAAGCTCCGTCATCGAGGGCGGCAGTATGAAGATGCCGACGACATCCTCCGGCGCAGCCGCCCGCAGCGCTCGCGCGCCCTGCCAATCGACATCGAAGAGCACATCGCGCCCTTGAATCAGCAACGCCTCTACCGGCGCACGCGGCGTGCCGTAATGGTTGCCGAACACCATCGCATGTTCGAGAAACTCGTTGCGATCGGCCATTTCCTCGAACACTTCGCGCGAGACGAACTTGTATTCGCGCCCATCGATCTCATTTCCGCGCGGCGCCCGCGTCGTCGCCGAGACCGACATCGCTGTGTTCTGGTCTTCCTCGATCAGCTTACGCGCCAGCGTTGATTTGCCAGCACCTGCCGGGCTCGACAGCACGAACATGAGGCCGCGCCGCGCGACGTGTTCATTCAACATTGGCGGCTTGCTCCTTGATCTGATCGACCACGGTTTTGAGATCGAGACCGATGCGTGTGAGTTCGAGATCGGCTGATTTCGAACAAAGCGTATTGGCTTCGCGCGAGAGCTCTTGGCTAAGGAAATCCAGCCTGCGGCCAGCGGGCTCTGGCTTGGTGATGAGTGCGCGCAGTTCGGCGGCGTGCGCCGTCAGCCGCTCCAGTTCTTCGGCGACGTCTGCGCGCATGGCGGCGATCGCAGCTTCTTGTGCGACGCGTTGGGGATCGAGCTTGATGTCGGGCGCCAGCGCCTCAAGGCGTTGTTTGATCCGATCAAGCGCCGCTTGTGGCGCAGCGCCCGCGGTAACGCGTGCAGCGGCGATCAAAGCATCGAGCTTGTCAGCGGCATCGCTGAAGATCGCAGCCAGCGAGCGGCCTTCGGCTTGGCGAGCCTGCGCAAGTCCGGCGAGGGCCTGATGGAAGCCCGCGACGAGTGCGGCTTCGAGTGCGGCGCGGTCCTCGTCGCTCAGCTCAGCGGCATCCTCGCTCTGCAACACGCCACGGACGCTGAGCAGACCATCCCAACGCGCGCGCTCGACCTTGTTCGCACGCACCAAAGGCTCGCCCGCGTCGATCAGGCGGTCCACCAGTGCGAAATCAATTCTGAGCGGCGCGGCGGCAGCGGCGTCGCGCGCCAGCGTTAGCGTCGCTTGCACGCTGCCGCGCTTGAAGGCGGCGTTTGCGCCGGCGCGCGCGGGCGGTTCGATTGCATCGAAGCCCGGCGGCAGACGCAGCTTGAGATCGAGGTTGCGGCCGTTGACGCTGCGGACTTCCCACACCCAGCGCTGGCCGGCGTGTTCGCCTTCGGCGCGGGCAAAGCCGGTCATGCCTGAAATGGTCATGACGGAGTGATTACAGGGGAATCAGCGGCGGCGCATCCCCGCCGCGCGCATGTCAGCGTCCCTGGCGTTGTTGCGCTAGACGCTCGGCTTCAATCTCGCGCCATCGGCGGACATTGGCCTGGTGCTCGGCCAGCGTCGCCGCAAATAGGTGACCGCCTGTGCCATCGGCGACGAAGAAGATGGCGTTGGTCGTCGCAGGGTTGGCCGTCGCTTCCAGTGCAGCCCGGCCAGGATTGGCGATCGGTGTCGGCGGCAGGCCGTCGATGCGATACGTGTTGTAGCCGGTGTCGAGATCAATCTCGCTTTGACGGATGGTGCGGCGATTGCCCTGCGCATCGACCAGGCGCCCATCGCGGCAACGATTCGGGAAACGCAAGCAGACGCCGTAAATGATCGTCGGATCGGTTTCGAGGCGCATCGGCACGCGCAAACGATTGACGAAAACGCCCGCCACCATGGGACGCTCCGACGGGATGCCGGTCTCACGCTCCACGATCGAAGCCAACGTCACGAAATCCTCAACCGTCGTGATCGGCAGATTTGGCGCGCGATTGGCCCAGATTTCGGCAACGGCATCATCGTGCGCGTCGCGCATGATCTGCAGGAGCGCTGCGCGCGTCATACCGCGCTGAACGTGATACGTATCCGGCAGGATCGAGCCCTCGGGCGGCGCCTCCGGCATATCACCAGTGAGCACATCACTTTCTTCGATGATGCGCATTACCGCAGCGATGGTAATGCCTTCAGGGAACGTGATGGCGTGCTGAAGCGCGTCGCCACTCGTCATCATCTCGACGATCTCGCGCACCGAAGCGCGCGCCGGGATTTGATATTCACCCGCTTGCAGCGCAACGCCGCCACCATAGAGCCGGTTGGCGATGCGGAAGAGCAGATCGTCGGTGATGAAGCCCTGTTCTTGTAAGTTCGAAGCGATCGCCGCGCCGCTATCGCCGCGCTCGACAAGGAAAGCACGGTCTTCAGCGCTTGGGCCAGGCCGGCTCATGGCGCTGGAGAAAAAGAAGAAGACGAAAATCGCAGCAGCGCCAGCCAGCGCCAGAATCCAGAACAGGAAGGAGCCGCCGCCAGCGCGGCGTGCTGGTGCGCGCGCCATTAATCCACCGCGGTCAGGATCACAGCGGCGTTCGTGCCGCCGAACCCGAAGGAATTTGACATTGCTGCTCTCACTGGCCGCTTCTTGGCCGTATGAGGCGTCAAATCCATGGCGCTTTCGACTGAAGGATTGTCCAGGTTCAGTGTCGGCGGAATAACGCCATCACGGATGGCGAGCGCGCAGAACACGGCCTCCACCACACCCGCCGCGCCGAGCAAATGGCCGATGGCCGATTTCGTGGACGACACAGAGAGGTTGGCTGCGGCATTGCCGAACAGGCGCTCGATGGCGCGCAACTCGATTTCATCGCCAAGCGGCGTCGAAGTGCCGTGGGTGTTGAGATAGTCGATATCGCCCGGGCTCATGCCGGCGTTCTTCAGCGCCGCTTGCATGGCGCGATAGCCGCCGTCGCCATCCTCGGCCGGTGCGGTGATGTGATAAGCATCGCCGGAGAGGCCGTAGCCTTTCACTTCAGCGTAAATCTTCGCGCCGCGTGCTTTGGCGTGCTCGTACTCTTCGAGCACCAAGCAACCCGCACCCTCGCCCATGACGAAGCCATCGCGATCCTTATCGTACGGACGCGAGCCCTTCTCCGGCGTGTCGTTGAAACTTGTCGACATCGCGCGCAGCGCGCAAAAGCCTGCCATCGCCAAACGGCAGACTGCCGCTTCAGCGCCGCCAGCCACCATCACGTCAGCGTCGCCATACATGATCAGCCGCGACGCATCGCCAACGGCATGCGCGCCAGTCGCGCACGCGGTGACCACAGCGTGGTTAGGGCCGCGGAAGCCGTGACGGATCGAAACTTGGCCCGAGGCCAGATTGATCAGCGCGCTTGGGATGAAGAATGGCGATATTTTGCGCGGACCATCGCGATCGAGGATCGTCTGGTTCGCGCCGATCGCTTCGATGCCGCCAATGCCGGAGCCGATCAGAACGCCGGTGCGATTTTTGTCGTTGTCGCTCTCGGGCTTCCACGCGCTATCGGCGACCGCTTCATCAGCGGCGGCGATTGCATAGAGGATGAAGTCCTCGATGCGACGCTGCTCCTTCGCAGACATGACGTTGTCAGGATTGAACGCATGCGCGTCGCCGCTGCCGCCAGCGCGGCCATCGCTGCGCGGGACGACGCAGGCGATCTGGCACGGCAGATCGTCCACCTTGAAGTGTTCAATCCTGTTCGCGCCGGATTTGCCCGCAACAAGCCGCTCCCAGCTGGCTTCGCGGTTCGCGGCCAGCGGGGTAACGAGCCCTATGCCTGTGATGACAACGCGCCGCATGGGCAGCGGCAGGGCTTAGCCCTGCTTCTCCGAGATGAACTTCACGGCGTCGCCAACCGTTTGAATGTGCTCGGCCGCGTCGTCCGGAATCTCGATGCCGAACTCTTCTTCGAACGCCATGACCAGCTCGACATTGTCCAGGCTGTCTGCGCCCAGATCGTCGATGAAGGAGGCCTTCTCCGTCACCTTGGCCGGATCGGCTTCGAGATGCTTGATCACGATCGCCTTCACGCGCTCAAAAACTTCCGACATGCACGCCTCGCCAAGTGCTGAATAATTGTTCACGCCCGTGAGGGACGCTTGTGAGCGGCCTTTTGAACACAGGCGGTCCGGGGCGCAAGCCCTTTTCACCGCCGGTTCTGCAAACCCGCCGGTCAGATCATGGCCATGCCGCCGTTCACATGCAATGTCTGACCGGTCATGTAGCCCGCCTCTTCGCTGGCCAGGAAGACAGCCGCAGCTGCGACATCAGCCCCTTCGCCCAAGCTCCCAGCGGGGATTTTGACCATCAAAGCGCTTTTTTGGGCCTCATTCAGCACGTCCGTCATCGGCGATGAGATGAAGCCCGGCGCGATACAATTGGCGGTCACGTTGCGGCTGGCGACTTCCGCCGCCATCGCCTTGGTGAAGCCGATCATGCCGGCTTTTGACGCCGCATAATTCGCCTGTCCGGGGTTTCCGGTGACGCCCACGACCGACGTGATGCCGATGATCCGGCCCCAGCGGTTCTTCATCATCGTCTTCAAGGCCGCGCGCGAGAGGCGGAAATAGCCCTCGAGATTGATGGTGAGGACCCTCTGAAAGTCCTCGTCCTTCATCCGCAGCAAGAGCCCATCCTTGGTGATGCCAGCATTGGCCACGAGGATATCGAGTTTGCCGCCAAGCGCTGCTTCGGCTTGGCCAACCAGTGCATCGACAGCGGCGGGATCTGAGAGATTGCACGGCGTGATCACATGGTCGCCGCCGAGTTCAGCTTTGACCTTCTCCAGCGCCTCAACCCGCGTGCCGGAGAGCGCCACGCGCGCGCCCTGCGCCGCCAGCGCCTTGGCAATCGCGCCGCCAATGCCACCCGAAGCGCCTGTTACAAGCGCGGTTTTTCCGCTGAGATTGAACATGAGGACCCTCTTCTTTGGTGCTTGCTATTCCGCGCGCACGGCGGCGGCAAGTTTTGTCACCGTATTCCAGTTCCGCGCCGAGCCCAGCTTCGGGAGCTTCAGCTTCGACGGTCCCTGGCCGTTGGGAAACTTGATGTAGAGGCAGCGCTCTCCCTGGGCGACCTCTTCGCCAGTGAGCGACGACTTCTCCATCGCCTCCATTTCGGCCTTCGTCGCCGCTTCGCGCATGAAGTTTACGACCATGAAAGTCGGCGACGTCTTCGTGAACGCCTTGAACGGGTTGGCGGCCATGATGGCGTCGAGTTCGTCAGCCGTGCGGACGAAGACGTCCGTCTTCAGGCCAAGGCCAGCTAGGATCACTTCTTCGAGCCTCGCCTCAAGCTTTGCGCCCTTGAGCTTCGACGTAAGCACAACATTGCCGCTCGCCAGCAGCGTGCGCACGCCTTGAAGGCCCGCTTCTTCAAGCACAGCCCGCAGCTCTGCCATCACAACTTGGCGCTTGCCGAGATTGACGCCGCGCAGAAGTGCGACTTGGCGCGTCAAACCGTTTTCGCGAACGCTTCGAGATCGGCCGGCTCGTTCAACGCCACAGTCTCCGCATCAGGCGCGTTGCGCTTGACCATGCCGGAGAGCTGCTTGCCGGCGCCGACTTCGACGAAGCGAGCAACGCCGCCCTCAGTCGCCATCCACTCGATGCTCTCGCGCCAGCGCACGCGGCCGGTGACTTGCTCCACCAGA
>LNFM01010249.1_pt1 | contig 13276 bp, 13 predicted proteins | sample 596031 | NCBI WGS metagenome assembly LNFM01 (sample SAMN04254537, study PRJNA301005) | activated carbon metagenome | isolation source: dual media filters at the Ann Arbor, Michigan drinking water treatment plant | place: USA: Ann Arbor
TTACAGGAACGGTAGTCGATAGTAGAATTGTTTTTAAAACGGCTTTTGAACAAAATGCAACATCCATTATTTTAACTCATAATCATCCATCAGGAAAATTAGTAGCAAGTGATGCCGACAAAGAAATTACTCAAAAGTTAAAAATGGCAGGTAAGCAATTAGATATATATGTTTTAGATCATATCATCGTGACTGAAACAGGTTATTATAGCTTTCAAGACGAAGGCATATTTTAAGAAAATAGTAAGAAAATAAATGATTTTGTTTGAGTAACTTGCAACATATTTTTTTGATAATGCTACAAACAAAAAACCTAACTTTTTTTTATAATAAAGATACGCAGTTTACTTTTCCAGAATTAAGTTGTGACGCTTCAAAGGCACTTTTAATTACTGGAAATTCAGGAAAAGGGAAAACAACTTTATTGCATCTTTTAGCAGGATTACTCCGTCCAAAAAAAGGAGAAATTTCAATTGAAAACACTAATATTAGTTCACTTTCAGAAAAGCAATTAGATCAATTTAGAGGTAAAAATATTGGATTGATTTTGCAACAATCTCATTTTATTGCATCGATGACCGTTTTAGAAAATGTTGTTTTAGCTTCTTGGCTTGCAACAGGAAAAAAATCAGTCCAAAAAGCTGAAAAATTATTAGCCGAATTGGATTTGGTAAATCAAAAGCACAAATTACCTTCTCAATTGAGTATTGGTCAACAACAAAGAGTTTCTATTGCAAGAGCTTTAATAAATGAACCAAAATTACTTTTGGCAGACGAACCAACATCGAGTTTAGATGATGAAAATGCTTTTAAAGTTGCCGAATTATTAGAAAAATTATCTAAAGAATACAAAGCAGCATTGGTAATTGTTACACATGATTCTCGATTAAAAAATAAATTTTCTAACCAAATAAATCTCAATTAATATGATAGCAAAATTAGCTTGGAGAAACATTTGGTTCAAACCATTAAACACACTTTTAAGTATCATATTATTAGCTTCAAGTGTGGCAATAATTACGGTTTTGATTTTATTGCAAAAACAATTTGAAGAAAAATTCTCAAGTAATATTGACGGAGTAGATTTAGTGCTTGGTGCGCAAGGAAGTCCGATGCAATTGATACTTTCATCAGTGTATCATATAGATAATCCAACAGGAAATATTAGTAATGATTCTGCCAAAGTTTGGATGAATCATCCTTTTATTGAAAAAGCAATTCCGCTAGCATTTGGAGATAATTACCGCGGATTTAAAATTGTTGGAACCAATTCAGATTATTTAGAAAAGTACAAAGCCAAAATTGCCAAAGGTAAACTATTTGATAAAAATTTTGAAGTTGTAGTGGGAAGTGAAGTCGCTCAAAAATTGAATTTAAAAGTAGGAGATACTTTTTTCGGTTCCCATGGAGATGCTGCAGAAGGTGAAGTGCATGACCATTATGCTTATAAAATTTCAGGTATAGCCTCTCCAACCGGAACTGTAATCGATAATTTGATTTTGTGTAATATTCCAAGTGTTTGGCAAATGCATGGAACACATGAGGAAGATGCAGAAAATCCCGAGCAATCCAGCACCGAGCCAAGTCGAAGTGAAGAAGACGAACACATTCATACCGAAGCATGTAATCACGACCACGCACAACACGAAACTGACATGACTCTTAATGAACCAAATATGGAAATCACAGCCGTTTTATTGAAATTTAGAAATAAAATGGGAATTGTAATGTGGCCAAGAATTATTGCTCAAAACACAAAAATGCAAGCGGCTTCACCAGCAATTGAAATTAATAGGTTGTTTAGTTTGTTTGGAATTGGTTTAAAAGCACTTGAATATTTAGCATATGCCATAATGTTGATTTCAGGAATATCCATATTTATTGCACTTTATAATCGATTGAAAGAGCGAAAATATGAATTTGCTTTGATGCGAATTAATGGCGCAAGCAGATGGCAATTACTTTCATTAATTATGATAGAAAGCTTGATTTTATGTTTCGTCGGATTTTTATTTGGAACAATTTTTGGTAGATTCGCATTAGGATTTATATCAAATTCAGCCGAGGATGATTTCAAAATGACTTTTAATCCAATTGAAATTGTTTGGCAAAAAGAAACAATGTTGTTAGTTGCAACATTAATAGTAGGAATAATTGCGGCTTTAATTCCGGCAATAAAAGCATATCAATTAAATATTTCAAAAACATTAGCAAATGCGTAATTCATTAAAAATAATTCTAGGTTTAGTAGTAGCAGTTTTTTGTTTGAGTTTTACAACTTCAGATAAAATTCAAATCGAGAAAACCAATTTTTTAATTAAAGGTGATACCTTAACGTGGAAAGTTTTGGGAGAAATCAAATATGTAAAGAAAAATCATCATAAGTATGGTGAGGTTCAATTTCCAGTTGTAAATGAAAAAGTTAAATTAAGAGGTAAAAAGAAAATCTTCATTTCAGGATTTATTGTGCCAATTGATAATAAAAGTTATGCTTTAAGCAAAAATGTTTTTGCTTCTTGTTTTTTTTGTGGAAAATCAGGGCCAGAATCTATTGTTGGGTTAAATTTCAAAGGAGCAACTCCAAAGTTGAAAACTGATCAATATGTTACCATTGAAGGAACTTTTAGATACAATGAAGATGATGCTGACGATTGGATTTATAATTTAGATAACGCTGTAATTGTTAAAGGAAATTAGATGTTTCAAAATAAAATTACCGATATTTTCTTTGATTTAGATCATACACTTTGGGATTTTGATAAAAATTCTGAATTGGCATTTGATAAAATATTTAAAGAAAATCACCCAAAAGTGGATACAAAATCGTTTGTAGAAATCTACGCGCCAATCAATCAAGCGTGTTGGAAATTGTATCAAGTTGATAAAATTTCTCACGAGGAACTACGTTACAAAAGATTGAAAGATTCGTTTGATGCGCTAAACTATTCAATTTCTGATGAGGATATAAATCAAATGTCAGTTGATTATATTACCTATTTGCCAGAAAACAACATGTTATTTGATGGCGCAAAAGAAGTTTTAGACTATCTCAATCTTAAATATAAGTTGCATATAATAACCAATGGTTTTGCAGAAGTTCAATATAAAAAATTAAATAATTCAGGAATTTCAGATTATTTTATTTCTGTAACCAATTCGGAAATGGCTGGTGTAAAAAAACCAAATCCTAAGATATTTGAGTATGCTTTATCAAAGGCAAATGCTAATAAACAAAATAGTATTATGATTGGTGACTGTATAGATGCTGATGTTAAAGGAGCATTAGATTTTGGAATTGATGCCATATTTTTTAACGAAAGTAAAATTGAAATTCCTTCTCATATCAGACAAGTGAATCACTTATTAGAATTAAAAAATTACTTGTAATTAAAAAAAAATTAAAATTCCAAACTATATGCTAATCACTAATTACTAATCACTAATTACTAATCACTATTTAGTAGTCACTAATAATTGTATTTATCTTTCCAACGATTTTTTAAAAATTCTCTCGTTCCATTTTCTCTGGAATTATTTCCAGGATTGTAGAATTTTGTTTCCTTAATAGCATCAGGTAAATATTCTTGTTCGCTAAAATTATTTGCGTAATTGTGAGAATATTGGTATTCATCACCATAACCTAATTCCTTCATTAATTTGGTCGGAGCATTTCGTAAGTGAATTGGTACCGGTAAATCACCAGTTTGCTTTACAATAGCTTGCGCTTCGCCAATTGCCATATAACTTGCATTACTTTTTGGAGAAGTTGCTAAATAAACAGCACACTGACTTAGGATAATTCTACTTTCAGGATAACCAATTGTGGAAACGGCTTGAAAAGTATTATTCGCCATAATAAAAGCAGTCGGATTAGCATTTCCAATGTCTTCACTTGATAAAATCAACATTCTTCTGGCTATAAATTTCACATCTTCGCCTCCTTCAATCATTCGAGCCAACCAATAAACAGCTCCATTTGGGTCGCTTCCACGAATAGATTTTATAAAAGCCGAAACAATATCATAATGTTGCTCACCAGTTTTGTCATACAATACTGTATTTTGTTGTACTAATTCCAAAACTTTTTCATTGGTAATTGTAATTTGACCTTCAGGGCTTGCGTTTACAACCAATTCAAAAATATTTAATAGTTTGCGTCCATCGCCACCAGAAAGGCGCAACAACGCCTCTGATTCTTTGATTTTTATTTTTTTGGAAGAAATTATTGTGTCTAATTTCATTGCTCGTTCCAAAAGCGCTAATAAATCTTCTTTCGAAAACGGATTTAAAACATAAACCTGACAACGTGACAATAACGCAGGAATAACTTCAAAACTCGGATTTTCAGTTGTAGCACCAATCAATGTTACCCAACCTTTTTCGACTGCTGCCAAAAGCGAATCTTGCTGAGATTTACTAAAACGATGAATCTCATCAATAAACAAAATTGGATTTTTAGCCGTGAACAATCCGCCACTTTGTTTTGCTTTTTCAATCACATCGCGAATGTCTTTCACACCACTATTTATCGCACTCAATTCATAAAACGGACGATTACTTTGCTTAGCAATAATCTGTGCCAAAGTGGTTTTTCCAGTTCCAGGCGAACCCCAAAAAATCATTGACGGAATAACGCCACGAGCAATCTGTTGCGTTAACGAACCGCTCGGTCCCACCAAGTGCAACTGACTAATGTAATCTTCTAATTTCTGCGGACGAATGCGTTCGGCTAAAGGTGCTTCCATGTGGTAAAATTACGGATTTAATTTTTTTGGAGCGAATGGTTTGTTCTTTTTTTGCAATCCGTTTTCCTGCTTTCCGTTCTATCCCGAAGTTTCGGGATGCCACTGCAATCAGGGCTAGATAGTTTTCCACTTTTGTAAAAATCAATTTTCAAAACAGCACTTATTAAAATAGAAACTCTGACAAAATAGCATTAAATAATTATTGGTTGTATTTTTGATAAATCAATTGTCACTATGAGACACAATAACGAAATAAACCATTTTAAATTTTCACCATCAACGTGGATTGTTCCAACGTTTTTGTTGGTTGTGATTTGGTTTGTATTTTACATTGACAATTCGTTCAACTTAGATTTAAACAATCACGGAATTCTGCCAAGAACTTTCTCAGGATTGCAAGGTGTAGTTTTTAGTCCGTTTTTGCATGGTGATTTGAGTCATATCGCCAATAATTCGTTGCCACTTTTTATTTTAACAACTGCGCTAATTTATTTTTACAGAGAAGTTTCACTAAAAGTTTTGGTATACGGAATACTATTTTCAGGTATAATCACTTGGATTATTGGTCGCGAATCCTATCACATTGGCGCCAGCGGATTAATTTATGTTTTGGTTTCCTTCATTTTCTTTAAAGGAATGATGACCAAATATTATCGATTGATGGCATTATCACTTGCCGTTGTTGTTTTATATGGTGGAATGATTTGGTATGTTTTTCCAGATGTAGACCACAAAATTTCATGGGAAGGACATTTAGCAGGATTACTAACAGGATTTGTTTTTGCAGTACGATTCAAAACTCCTGATTACGTAAAAGACATTCAATACGATTGGGAAAAACCCGATTTCAATCCGCAAGAAGATGCCTTTATGAAACGATTTGATGAAAACGGCAACTTCGTAAATCCACCAAAACCTGAAGAACTAATGGTTGAGTATGAAGAAATTTTAGCTGAACCTGTGAAATATGTTTATGTTTTTAAGGAGAATAAGGAAGAATGATAGTTTTTAGTTTAATTTTCCACCAAAAATAAAATATATCTGTTTGAAAACACCTATTTTCAACTTTCCTTTATTTTTAATTTTAATTTCAAATTTTAGTTTTGTGTAATTTGAAAAATAAAAACTTGAGATTCGGTCTTCTAATTTTCCATTTTTAAATAACCATAGTGTTTCATACGAATCGTATCTTGAATGTTCATCTACAAATTTTGAAAAGTCGTAAAAAGAAAATAGTCTTTTCTTTTTTATGAATGGAAATATGATATTTTGAAAAATAATTTTATCCTTTTCAATTATAATGGTTTTAAGATTCAGGAGTAAACTTAATGCGAATATTTCAAGAAATAATATTAATAATAAAAGTAGAGGGATATCTTTCCAAAACTCAAATTCAAATACTTTTATTCCGGAGTTAATGAAAATTGTCCAAAATAGAATTCCTATTAAAAAATTTATAATTAAGATTAGAACTATCGATGAAATTTTTAGACTAGATTTCATTTAAAAAATATTTTGTAAAATATTATTGTCTCTGTCTAACAGTCTCATACAAAAATGCTCCACAAGCCACAGAAACATTCAGCGAACCAATAGTTCCGAACATAGGTAGTTTTCCTTTAGCATCAACAATTTTCAAAACCGATGGATTGATTCCTCTGTCTTCGCTTCCCATGATGATTGCAACCGGTTCGTTTAGAGAAATATCATAAATACTATCTTCTGTTTTTTCTGTTGCAGCAACAGTTTTGATTCCGCTTCCTTGCAGATAGAAAATCGCATCTTTGATATGATCTACTTTGCAAATAGGCACATTAAAAACTGCTCCAGCTGAAGTTTTTACAGTATCGCCATTCACAGGTGCGGAACCTGTTTTTTGAACAATAATTCCGTCAACTCCAGTACATTCGGCAGTTCTAATTATAGCACCAAAATTTCTAGCATCGCTCAATTGGTCAAGGATTAAAAACAAAGGCATTTTTCCGCTTTCTACAACGCTGTCAACAAGAGTTTCTAGCTTTACAAACGAAATAGGAGCAATGGTTGCCACCGCACCTTGGTGATTATTTGGAGTTAATCGGTTTAATTTTTCTACAGGAACATAAGAGAAATTGATGCTATTTTTTTTCATAGCTTTCATCAATTCCTGCATCAATTCGCTTTGAGCATCGCTTTGAACGAATACTTTATCGATTTCTTTTCCTGCATTTATAGCTTCTATAATTGCTCTAATTCCGAAGATTTGGTTTTCTTTTTCCATGGCGCAAAGGTAAACTTTTTTAAGAAGGTTTAAAAGTTTAAATGAGTAAGAGTTTAAAAGGTAGCTTTCAAACTAATATGAACAATAGAATTAGAAAGTTTTATGGCTTGTTCGTTGGTGCTTCCGTTGGCGTAAATCAAATTGAAAAGTCCGTTTTTTGTAAACAATCCAAATCCGAAACCAAGTCCAAGAAGATTGCCTTTTGTATTGGTAGTTTTATCTTGAAAATAACCATAATCAATTATGGAATGCACATAAATATTTGGCGAAAGTATATAGCGATATTCAGTCAAAATAGAGGAGAAGATGTTGCCTTGCAAACTATTCTCATTAAAACCTCGAATCGAATTGATACCGCCAAAACGATGCAATTCATTAATAATATAGTCATCACTTAGCAAATAGAAATTCTGAGTTTTTAAATTGACGACATTTTTATTGTTGAGATACAAATTGTGTTTCAAATTCAAACTTCCAAAAAACTGCGAATTACTTTGAAATTTGGACTCGCGTTTTCCTGTTCCAATTTTCAAACTATAATTACTTTTTTCAGGAAACAAAAAATCATCTTGTTTAAAATCGACAAACTCAAAAGTTGATGTAATAAATTGGTTTTCAAAGTCACTTATAGTAGAGGTGTTTACATTATTAATATCACTTGATTCGGCCGATTGATAACCCAAATACAATCTAGTATTGTAATTAAAATAATAACCTAAGTCGATAGAAGTTTGAGTATTTTGAAAGGTACTGTCTTGTTTGAAAATGTTTAATTGCGCTTTCAAACCAATTGGGCTTTTGAAAATATAAGGAAGTTCTAAGCCTAGATTAAAAGTCTTTTGATCTTCACCATTGCTTTTCCAATACAAAGCTATTTTTTCACCTGAATTTAAAATGTTATTCAAAGTCAAATCCAAATAACCATTAAAAATAACTTTAGAATTTTCATCGTTAGAAAAACCAATAAAACCATCAAAGTTATTCGCTTTTGCTTTTTCCAAATAAACATAAACTTTTGTGGAATCTTTGGTAAACAAAATCTCAGGATATTTAGTTTGCTTTACAAACCGATATTGCTCAATGTCTTTGTAAAGTTTTTCTAAATTCTGCTGATTGAAAACTCTTTTTTTATATAGTCGTTTTAGATTTTTCTTATGACCTTCCGGAAATTTGTTATATCCATTAATTACAATATCATTCAATTGACGCTTTTGTTCCGTTTTTACATTCAAGTCGGCGGTAACAAGACCGTTTTTATTTTTAATATTCAGTAATTTCACTTTAGCCATCGAAAAACCTTTTGTTTCTAATTGTTTCAAAGTCGAATTCAAAAAGGCTTCGCTTTCAACAAAAGGCAATTTCAAAGTGTCATTTTTAACTTCATAAATACCCCAATTTTTAACGGCATAATCTTTACCTATATATATATGTATAAAATTAGTTTTTTCACCTATATTATATAGGTATAAAAAAGTGCTGTCATTTTCCTTTTTACTTTCAATAATTTCTTGTTCTAAAAAACCTACTTTCAACAACTTTTCCGAAAATAATTTTGTTTCATCAACAACACCTTTTGCATTACTAAAAGATTTAGAATAACCTACAGAATCGATAATTTTAGTTTGCTTGTCATTTTTACCAATAATCTTCAAATACCTATTTTGCCCAAAACTATTTAGGGAAAATAGAAATATGAAAATTAAAATTAGTTGTTTCATTTTAAGAAGCGAATGACTTGGGTTTTATTTGTAATCCTTATTCCTGCTGCCTTTCCAAATCTTTTTTTACAAAAAAGGATTTTCCCTTGCATCAGGGCTATAGAGCTAGCCGTTCTAATATTTGTTGCCGTTGTAAAAATAACGTAAAATTTCAGAGTTTAATATAAATTTTCATTAGTAAAGAAATGTTATTGAAAATTAATGAATTATGATTTTTTTTATTAAAAATAATTACTACATTTGCAACCCCTAAAAAGTGGGGAATTAATAAATAAAAGAAAAATTAGTATTTAATTATGCCAACAATTCAACAATTAGTAAGAACAGGAAGAACTCAAATCACTAAGAAGAGTAAATCGGTTGCTTTAGATTCTTGTCCTCAAAGAAGAGGTGTTTGTACGCGTGTTTACACTACTACTCCAAAAAAACCAAACTCTGCAATGCGTAAAGTTGCGCGTGTACGTTTGACTAATGGAAATGAAGTGAATGCTTACATCCCAGGTGAAGGACACAATTTACAAGAGCACTCGATAGTATTAGTGAGAGGCGGAAGAGTAAAAGATTTACCAGGAGTTAGATACCACATCGTTCGTGGTGCGCTTGATACATCAGGTGTAGCTGGAAGAACGCAACGTAGATCTAAGTATGGTGCAAAACGTCCAAAAGAGGCGAAAAAGTAATTTTTAAAACTCAAAAAGAAAAGACATGAGAAAAAGAGCAGCAAAGAAAAGACCTCTTTTACCAGATCCAAGGTTTAATGACCAATTGGTAACACGTTTTGTAAACAACTTAATGTGGGATGGTAAAAAATCTACAGCTTTTAAAGTATTTTATGATGCAATTGACATCGTAGAAGCAAAGAAAAACAATGACGAAAAATCAGCATTAGAAGTATGGAAAGATGCTTTAACTAACGTTATGCCTCACGTAGAAGTACGTAGTCGTAGAGTTGGTGGAGCTACTTTTCAAATTCCAATGCAAATCAGACCAGATAGAAAAATTTCTATGGCAATGAAGTGGATGCTTCTTTATGCTCGTAGAAGAAATGAGAAATCTATGGCTCAAAAACTAGCTTCTGAAATTTTAGCTGCTGCTAAAGAAGAAGGTGCTGCTGTTAAAAAGAGAATGGATACTCACAAAATGGCTGAAGCAAACAAAGCATTCTCACACTTTAGATTTTAATACATACAGAAATGGCTAGAGATTTAAAATTCACGAGAAATATTGGTATTGCAGCTCACATTGATGCTGGTAAAACAACAACAACTGAGCGTATATTATTTTACACTGGTAAATCACATAAAATTGGTGAGGTGCACGATGGTGCTGCAACAATGGACTGGATGGCACAAGAGCAAGAAAGAGGTATTACAATTACTTCTGCTGCTACAACTTGTGAGTGGAATTTTCCAACAGAACAAGGGAAATTATTGCCAGAATCACAACCTTATCACTTTAATATTATTGATACTCCTGGACACGTTGACTTTACTGTAGAGGTAAACCGTTCTTTACGTGTACTTGATGGTTTAGTTTTCTTGTTTTCTGCTGTTGATGGTGTTGAGCCACAATCAGAAACTAACTGGAGACTTGCTGATCAATATAGAGTTCCACGTATGGGATTTGTTAATAAAATGGACCGTCAAGGATCTAACTTTTTGGCAGTTTGTCAACAAGTAAGAGATATGCTAAAATCAAATGCAGTTGCAATCACTTTACCAATTGGTGAAGAGAATGATTTTAGAGGTGTAGTTGATTTAGTAAAAAATCAAGCAATTGTATGGCATGATGCAACTCAAGGTGCAACTTTTGATATAATTGATATACCAGCTGATATGGTTGCTGAAGTTAAGCAATATAGAGATATACTTATTGAAGCAGTTGCTGATTATGATGAAAATCTGCTTGATAAATATATGGAAGATCAAGATTCTATCACAGAAGAAGAAATAAATAATGCTTTACGTGCAGCTACTATGGACATGGCTATCATTCCTATGATTGCGGGTTCTTCTTTCAAAAACAAAGGAGTTCAATTCATGTTAGATGCTGTTTGTAAATATTTACCATCTCCTTTAGATAAAGAAGGTATTCAAGGTATTCACCCTGATGATGCTGATTTATTAGAAGAAGATCAAACTAAAATCTTACGTCGTCCTGATGTAAAAGAGCCGTTCGCTGCTCTTGCATTTAAAATTGCTACTGACCCTTATGTTGGTCGTTTAGCTTTCTTCCGTGCATATTCAGGTCGTTTAGATGCAGGTTCTTATATCTTAAATACTCGTTCTGGAAACAAAGAAAGAATTTCTCGTATTTACCAAATGCATGCTAACAAACAAAACCCAATCGATTTTATCGAGGCTGGAGATATTGGTGCGGCAGTTGGATTTAAAGATATCAAGACTGGAGATACAATGTGTGATGAAAAACACCCAATTATTCTTGAGTCAATGAAATTCCCTGCGCCTGTAATTGGTATTGCTATTGAACCAAAAACTAAAGCAGACGTTGATAAAATGGGTATGGCTTTAGCTAAATTAGCTGAAGAGGATCCAACGTTTACTGTAAGAACAGATGAGGCTTCAGGTCAAACTATTATCTCAGGTATGGGTGAGTTGCACTTAGACATTCTTGTAGATCGTATGAAACGTGAATTCAAAGTTGAAGTTAACCAAGGTGAACCTCAAGTAGAATACAAAGAAGCTTTCACAAAATCTGCTCAACACAGAGAGACTTACAAAAAACAATCTGGAGGTCGTGGTAAATTCGGAGATATCGTATTTAGACTTGAGCCTGCAGATGAAGTTGATGGAAAAGTACCTGTAGGGTTACAATTCGTTAACGAAGTTAAAGGTGGAAACGTTCCTAAAGAATATATTCCTTCTGTAGAGAAAGGTTTTAGAGAAGCAATGAAAACTGGTCCATTAGCTGGATATCAAGTAGATAGTTTAAAAGTAACCTTATTGGATGGATCTTTCCACCCAGTAGATTCTGATGCGCTTTCTTTTGAATTAGCAGCTAAGATGGGATACAAAGAAGTAGCGAAAGCTGCAGGTGCTGTTATCCTTGAGCCAATTATGAAAATGGAAGTAATTACTCCAGAAGAAAACATGGGAGATATCGTTGGTGATATTAACCGTCGTAGAGGTCAAGTAAATGATATGGGTGACAGAAATGGAGCTAAAACTATCAAAGCTAATGTGCCTTTATCAGAAATGTTTGGATATGTTACAACATTAAGAACATTATCTTCAGGTAGAGCAACTTCTACAATGGAATTTTCACATTATGAACAAACTCCTTCTAATATTTCAGAAGAAGTTATCAAAAAAGCAAAAGGTAACGCTTAATTTTTAACAAGATGAGTCAAAAAATTAGAATAAAATTAAAATCTTACGATCACATGTTGGTTGATAAATCAGCTGAGAAAATCGTAAAAACTGTGAAAAGCACAGGTGCTGTTGTAACAGGTCCAATTCCGTTACCAACTCACAAAAAAATATTTACTGTATTACGTTCTCCTCACGTTAATAAAAAATCGAGAGAGCAGTTTGAAGTAATGTCATACAAAAGATTATTAGATATTTACTCTTCATCTTCAAAAACTATTGATGCTCTAATGAAATTAGAGTTACCAAGTGGTGTTGAAGTAGAAATTAAAGTTTAATCTGAGTAAGATTTGAATAATAAAACCGCTAAAGTAGCACTTACTTAGCGGTTTTTTTAAACTTTAAAATAATATTTGGTGGTTGCAATATTAGTTGTATATTTGCACCCTCAAAAGAGACGGTATGTATCGTTCTCAAAATTAATTAATTAATAAATTGTTTAATATGTCTGGGTTAATTGGAAGAAAAATCGGCATGACTAGCATTTTCGATGAAAACGGGAAGAACGTTCCTTGTACAGTAATCGAAGCTGGACCTTGTGTCGTTACCCAAGTCAGAACCAATGAGGTTGACGGGTATGAAGCTCTTCAACTTGGTTTCGATGACAAAACAGAAAAACATGCTACTAAAGCTGACTTAGGTCACTTTAAAAAAGCTGGTACTTCTGCTAAAAAGAAAGTCGTTGAATTCCAAGGGTTTGAAGGTGAGTTTAAATTAGGTGACAATGTCACTGTTGAGGTATTCAGCGAAGGAGAATTTGTTGATGTACAAGGTGTTTCTAAAGGTAAAGGTTTCCAAGGTGTTGTAAAACGTCACGGTTTTGGTGGTGTTGGACAAGCTACACATGGTCAACATAACCGATTAAGAGCGCCAGGTTCTGTAGGAGCATCTTCTTATCCATCACGTGTATTCAAAGGAATGCGTATGGCTGGAAGAATGGGTGGTGAAAATGTAAAAGTACAAAATCTTAGAGTTTTGAAAGTAGTTGCTGAAAAGAATCTACTTGTTGTTAAAGGAGCTATTCCTGGATGCAAAAACTCTTATGTAATCATTCAGAAGTAATGGAAGTAAAAGTATTAGACATCAACGGAAAAGAAACTGGAAGAAAAGTTCAACTTTCTGATTCAGTTTTCGCAATTGAGCCAAATAATCACGCAGTATATC
>LNFM01010250.1_pt1 | contig 13276 bp, 10 predicted proteins | sample 596031 | NCBI WGS metagenome assembly LNFM01 (sample SAMN04254537, study PRJNA301005) | activated carbon metagenome | isolation source: dual media filters at the Ann Arbor, Michigan drinking water treatment plant | place: USA: Ann Arbor
ACCGGCGACCTGCTGCGCGTGCTGCAGCTCCATGTGTCCAGGCGCTGCAACCTGGCGTGTGCCCATTGTTATTCCAGCTCCGGCCCCGACCACGCCGATGAACTGCCGGTGTCCTTGTGGCGCGGCGTGATCGACGACGCGGCGGCGGCCGGCTATAACGTGGTGGGTTTCTCGGGTGGCGAGCCCTTGATGTTCCGCCCGCTGCGCGAGTTGCTGCTGCACGCGCGCAGCCGCGGCCTGCTGACCACCGTCACCACCAACGGGATGCTGCTCGATGCGCGGCGCATCGCCGCCCTGCAGGGCGCGGCCGGCCTCGTGGCCATCAGCCTGGACGGCACGCCCGCATCGCACGACCGCATGCGTGGCCACCCGCGCGCCTTCGCCACCATGGCGCGGCGCCTGCCGGCCCTGCGCGATGCCGGCATTCCTTTCGGCTTCATCTTCACGCTCACGCAGTTCAACCTGCACGAGCTGGTGTGGGTGGCCGAGTTCGCGCTGGCGCAGGGCGCGGCGCTGCTGCAGGTCCACCCGCTGGAAGCGGTGGGCCGTGCGCGCCGCACGCTCGACGACGCCGTGCCCGACGAGACCGAGCTGTCCTACGCCGTGCTGGCCGTGGCCCGGCTGAAGGAACTGGTGGGGGAGGGCCTGGCGGTGCAGCTCGACGTCGCCGGGCGCGATGCGATGGCGGCGGCACCCGAGCGGGTCTTCGCGCAGCCGGACTGGCCCGCTGCCGACCGGCCGCTGGCCGAGCTGCTGTCGCCGCTGATCGTCGAGCCCGACGGCACCGTGGTGCCCGTCGAGTACGCCTTCGGCCGGCACTGGGCGCTGGGCAACCTGCGCGATGCACGCTTGCCCGAACTCGCGGCGCGCTGGCGACAGGAGCGCATGGCCGGGTTCCACGCGCTCTGCCGCGAGGTGCAGGGCCAGGCCACGGCGCCCGAGCAGCCTGCGGTGATCAACTGGTACGGGCGGCTGGCCCAGGCGTCGGCCCAGGCGTCTTCACACGCTGCTGTCTAGCCGGGCGCTGCCCCCTATCACCCGCCCCGCCGCGGCGCAAGCAAAGCCGGGGGTCGGCGGCCCGGCCTTTGCTTGACGGCCCTTCGGGCCGGACGCAGTGTCCGCCTCCTGCCACGACACAGGAGTCCGCGCCATGAACGTCCCCCGCTTGCTCGACGAAGTGCGTCGCCAGGTGCCGGCGGACGCGCCTGTCGGCACGCGCTTCAGACTCGAGACGCAGGTCGCCTTGCCCGGGCGTGTGCACCGTGTGGCGATGGCCGCGCGCATCGACGCGCGCGGCCGCCGGCGCGAGCAGTTCTGGTGCGACGGCGTGCGGCTGGAGCAGGCCGTGCTGCTGCGGCTGACCTGCGCCGAGGGCGAGTGCCCGCATGCGCAGCAGGTGCGTGCGCAGTGGGCCGCGTTCCATGGCCAGGGCAGAGCGGCCACGCGGCCCGGCCCGCCGCAGCCGCGACCGTTGATGGCCGAGGTGAAGCTCACGGTGGCCGGGCAGCGCTTCACCGCCCGGCCGGCGCGCTTCCCCTGCTTCACGCCCTGTCCTCATGGCGCCCACCCGCCGATGGCCATCGAGAAGACCGGTTTCGACCTGTTCGACGAGGTCGGTTGCGTGGGTGGCGGCGTGGTCAAGAGCGACGGCGTGCGCCGCCCGAGGTTCCCCACCGTGCGCGACGCCGAGGTGCACCTGCTGGCGCGGCGGGTGGAGACCCTGCTGGTGCTGGGTGCGGCGCGTGATGCGGCGCGCGGCGAGGCCCCGCCGGTGGCCGGCGACGGCTGACGGCTGCGATGGAACCAGGCGCCGCCAAGGGCAGCGGCTGCCCGTGGGCAGCTTGAAGCACATGAAAGGCTCCTTGGCGTAGCGCCACGAAATGCCGATCGCACCGCTGGAACGTCCGCGAGGGGTCCGGGGCCAGGCGGTGCGATCGACGGTCATGACGATGGAAAGGCGCGTCCGTCGGGTCGATGCCGGGCGTCGGCCGACGGCAACAGCGGCCCTTGTCGGCTTCGACGAAGCAGGCCGGGGCTTCCCGGGCACTCCGGGTTCCCACCACTGCCAAAACCGGTTCCGGTTTTCATAATGAAGCTCCAAAACCGGTTCTGAGACGCCTCGACCATGTCCATCCGCGAGCTTGCGAAACACCTCGGCCTGTCCGTGTCCACGGTGTCGCGGGCGCTCAACGGCTACACCGACGTGAACGCCGGCACCCGTGAACGCGTGCAGCAGGCCGCGCGCGAACTCGGCTACCGGCCGCACCCGGTGGCGCACCGGCTGGCCACCGGGCGCACGGGGGCGGTGGCGCTGGTGTCGCCGGTGCTGGGCTCCAGCCGCTTCGACAACAGCTTCGCCCAGCTGATGCACGGCGTGACCAGCCGGCTGGAGCCCGCGGGCTACTACCTGCTGTCCATGGCCCTGCCGGCGGACGACGGCGAACTGCCGGCCCTGCAGCGCCTGCTCGACGCCGGCATGGTCGACGGCCTCATCCTGACGCGCACGAGGCCACGTGACGCGCGCGTGTCCCTACTGCAGTCGCGGGACATCGCTTTCGTCACCCACGGGCGCACCCTGCACAACGATGCCCACGCCTGGGTCGACACCGACAACGAGCGCGCCATGCGGCTGGCGGTGGGGCGGCTGATCTCGCTGGGCCACCGGCGCATCGCCATGATCAACGGCCCGGGCGAGCTGAGCTTCGCGCTGCTGCGTCGGCAGGGCTTCATGGCCGGTATCGTCGACGCCGGCCTCGACCCGTCCCGCTGCCCGGTGGTGCACAGCGAACTGACCGCCGCCGCGGCGCAGGCCGTGGCGATCGACTTGCTGCACCCTGCCGACCGCGCGCTGCGGCCCACCGCCATCGTCTGTGCCAACGACGTGCTGGCCCTGGGGGCGGCGCTGGCCTGCCGGCAGAGCGGCCTGCGCGTCGGCCACGATGTCTCGCTCACCGGCTACGGCAACTCCGAGTCGGCCGAGTTCGCCGATCCGCCACTGACCACGGTCGACCACCAGGTGTTCGAGAGCGGCGGCCACCTGGCGTCGCTGCTGCTGCGCCGCATGGCCGGCGAAGACGTTGGCGTGCTGCACGAACTGGAGCCGGTGCGCCTGATCGAGCGGGCGTCGATCGCGCCCCCGCCGTGAGCCCGACCCTGCTGCGCCGGATCGCCTGCGCGCTGGTCCCGTTCGGCCTGGCGTGGACGGGGCTCGTGCTGCCGGCCGCGGCGCAGGTCACCATCGTGTCGACCCAGATGCGGCCGGTGGAAGAGGCCGAGACGATGCGCAAGCAGGTGCTGCAGGGACTGCCCGGCGGGGCCAGCTTCCTGCCGGAAGACGGCAACACCGTGCTCACACGCATGCGCGCCGAGCTGCGCGCCTCGCGCGGCCAGATCGACGTGCTCATCGCGCTGGACGGCGAGCTCGCGCCGGTCGACCAGGACGGCGGCCTGCAGGACCTCGACGATCTCGTGGCGCGCCTGTCGACCAGCCGCGAGTTCAGTCCGGCCGCCCTGGCCCTGGGCCGCATGGGCGGCCAGCGCCAGCGCTTCGTGCCGCTGATGACCAACACCTTCCAGATGGTGGCCAACAAGCAGGCCTTGCCCTACCTGCCCGCCGGCGCCGACCTGCAGGCGCTGACCTACCCGCAGCTGCTGGCCTGGGCCAGGGCCCTGCACACGGCCACCGGCGAGCGCAAGCTGGGCTTTCCGGCCGGCCCGCGCGGGCTGTGGTGGCGCTACTTCCAGGCCAGCTTCTATCCCAGCCACACGGGCGGCGTGGTGCGTCCCTTCAGGAGCCCCGAGGCCGAGGCCGGCTGGGCGCAGCTGCGCGAGCTGTGGCAGCACGTGCACCCACGCTCGACCAGCTACGCCTTCATGGAGGAGCCGCTGAAGACCGGCGAGGTCTGGGTGGCCTTCGACCACACGGCGCGCATGCTGCCGGCGCTGAAGGCGCGGCCCGACGACTTCGTGGCCTTCCCGGCGCCCGCCGGTGTGCGCGGGCGCGGCTTCATGCCGGTGATGGTGGGGCTGGCGATCCCACGCAACGCGCCCGACCGCGCGGCCGCCGAACGTGCCATCGACTGGCTCACGCGGCCGGCCACGCAGGCCCGCCTGCTCGAGCTGTTCGGCTTCTTCCCGGTGGTCAGGACCGACCTGTCGGGTCTGCCCGCGGGTGTGCGCATCGCCTCGGCCGGCATGACGGCCACGCTGAACGCGCCCGACGGCATCGCCTCGCAGCTGCCGGTGCAGCTGGGCCGCAAGAACGGCGAGTTCAACAAGATCTATGTCGACGCCTTCACGCGCATCGTGCTGCGCAAGGAAGACATCCGCCGCGTGCTGAATGAAGAGTCCCGCTGGCTGAACGACCTGCTCGACGACGCCAAGGTGCCGTGCTGGGCGCCCGACGCGCCCAGCGGCACACAGCCCTGCCGCGTGCAATGAACCACCCGCGCCTGCCCTACCTGCTGATCGCGCCGAGCGTGGTCTTCCTGCTCGTGCTGTTCGTCTGGCCGCTGGCGGAGACCGCGCTGCTGGCCTTCCGCACCGACGACGGCGACTTCAGCACGCGCTACCTGGCGCGCATGGTGGGCGACCTGAACTTCGGGCTGTCGCTGCGCAACACGCTGATGCTGGTGGCGGTGGTGGTGCCGCTGCAGGTGGCGCTGGCCCTGGGCATGGCGCTGATGCTGCAGAAGCTCGAACGCGGGCGCATGACCTTCCTGTACATCTGGACCATCCCGCTGGGCGTGAGCGACCTGGCCGCGGGCCTGGCCTGGCTGGCCATCTTCACCGACCGCGGCTACTTCAACACCGTGCTCAACGGCCTCGGCCTGGTCGACGGCCCGGTGGGCTGGCTCAGCTACCAGGAGCCGCTGGCGCTGTTCGTCTGCGTCGTGATCGCCGAGATCTGGCGCGCCACGGCCATCGTGCTGGTCATCCTGCTGGCCGGCGTGCAGGCCATCCCCAAGGAGTACCACGAGGCGGCCGAGGTCTTCGGCGCAAAGCCGTGGACGCGCTTCCTGAAGATCACGCTGCCGCTGCTCAAGCCCAGCCTGCAGTCGGCGCTGATCCTGCGCACGGTGCTGGCCTTCGAGGTCTTCGCCGTGGTCTACGCGCTGGCCGGGCGCAACTACCCGGTGCTGGTGGGCGAGGCCTACAACTGGCAGGGCGCCTACCAGAACAGCCATGTCGCGTCGGCCTACGCGCTGCTGATCCTGGGCCTGTCCATCGGCTCCACGCTGGTCATCCTGCGCCTGGTGCGCGTGAACCGCGAGACGCTGGCATGAAGCAGCCCGGCCGTTTCCTGTTCGCGATGGCGGTGGTGATCTCGCTGTGCTGGCTGGTGCCGGTGTACCTGATCGGCATCAGCGCGCTGGGCCCGCGCGACGCGGCCACGGCCTGGCCCAAGTCGCTGCTGCCGGCGTCGCTGTCGCTGGAGACGCTGGACTTCTTCGTCGACTTCACGGGCGTCTGGCAGGCCGTGCTGAACAGCGTCATCGTGGCCGGGCTGACCATGCTGCTGTCGGTGGGCCTGGGCGCACCGGCCGGCTACGCGCTGGCACGCTTCGACTTCAGGGGCCAGGACCTCTACCGCGTGCTGATCGTGATGACGCGCGCCTTCCCGCTGGCCATCCTGGCGCTGCCGCTGGTCACGCGCTTTCTGGCGGTGGGCCTGTACGACACCCACCTGGGCGTGGCCCTGGTGCACACCGCGCTGGCGCTGCCCTTCGCGGTGCTGGTCTCGTCGTCGCTGTTCATGGCCATACCGCGTGAACTGGAAGAGGCCGCCTGGACGCTGGGCTGCGGCCGCCTGCAGGGCTTCCTGCGCATCGTCGCACCGCTGGCCCTGCCGGGCCTGGCGGCGGCCATGGTCTTCAGCTTCGTGGTGTCGTGGAACGAGGTCTTCGCCGCCAGCGTGCTCACGCTGAAGCAGCGCACGCTGACCGCCTACCTCTTCGCCAGCCTGGAGGAGAGCCCGCTGCACTTCCGCTTCGCCGGCGGCTTCTTCCTGATCCTGCCGTCGCTGCTGTTCATCTTCGCCGTCAGGAAGTACCTGTTCTCGATGTGGGGCATCGCCAACCGATGAGCACGCCGGGCCGCTCCCAAGTGCTCATCCCGGCGTGCGCAGCACGGAGGGTCGTCCATTGAGCTCAATCTCCATCCGCGGTGTGCGCAAGGCCTTCAAGGGACACGAGGCCCTGAAGGCCATCGACCTCGAGGTGCGGGACCAGGAGTTCTGCGTGCTGCTGGGCCCGTCGGGCTGCGGCAAGACGACGCTGATGCGCATCATCGCCGGCCTCGAGACCGAGACCGAAGGCGAGGTGCTGATCGGCGGCCGCTCGATGAAGGGGCTGGAGCCGCGCAGACGCAACATCGCGATGGTGTTCCAGAACTACGCCGTGTTCCCGCACATGACCATCGGCGAGAACATCGGCTTCGGCCTGCGCATGCGCAAGGTGCCCGAGGCGCGACTGAAGGAGCAGGTGCTGCGCGCGGCCTCGCTGATGCACATCGAGGGCCTGCTCGACCGCTACGCCGGCCAGCTCTCGGGCGGCCAGCGGCAGCGCGTGGCGGTGGCGCGCGCGCTCGCGGTGGAACCCGACGTGCTGCTGATGGACGAGCCGCTGTCCAACCTCGACGCGCTGCTGCGCCTGGAGATGCGCAGCGAGCTCAAGGGCCTGCTGCGCGAACTGCGCACCACCACCATCTACGTCACGCACGACCAGACCGAGGCCATGAGCATGGCCGACCGCATCGCCGTCATGCACGGCGGGCGCATCGTGCAGTACGCGGCGCCGGCACCCGTCTACAACCACCCGGCCACGCGCTTCGTGGGCAGCTTCATCGGCAACCCGCCGATGAACTTCATCGCCGACCCGGCCACGCAGGCGGCGCTGGGCTGCATGCCGCGCGCCGGGCTGACGCTGGGCATCCGCCCCGAAGAGCTGCAGCTCGTCGACCAGGGCGGCCTGCCGGTGCAGGTGCGGCTGGTCGAGATGCTCGGCGCCTCGCAGCAGCTCAGCACGCGGGTGGGCGACGAGCTCGTGCGCGTCAGCCTGCCCGCGCAGCCCGCCATCGCCGCGGGCCAGTCCCTGCAACTGCGCGCCGCCCCCGGCGGCGTGCGCTGGTACGACCCGGAAGGAAACCTCTGTCCATGAACGACTCCCTTGCGCAACGGGCGCGACAGGTGCTGCGTGCCAACGACCGGGGGGGCTACACCATCCCCACCGCCGGCCTCTACCCCTTCCAGTGGAACTGGGACGCCAGCGTCTGCTCGCTGGGCTGGATGACCTTCGACGAAGCGCGCGCCTGGCAGGAGATCGAGACGCTGTTCTCCGGCCTGTGGACCGAACGCGACTACGGCGGCGGCAGCGCCGGCCTGCTGGCGCACATCACCTTCCACCGCGACGCCGACAGCTACTTTCCCGGCCCCGACGAGTGGGGCACGCAGGCGCTGGCCGTGCGCACCAGCAGCATCAGCCAGCCGCCGCTGCACGCCACCATGGTGCGCTGGATGCTGGAGCGGGCACGCGACCGCGCGGCGGCCGAGGCGGCGGTGCGCCGGCTGCTGCCGCGCCTGCTGGCGCACCACCGCTGGTGGTACCGCACGCGCGACCCCGAAGACAGCGGCCTGGTGCGCGCGCTGCACCCCTGGGAGACCGGCATGGACAACTCGCCGGCCTGGGACGCGCCGCTGGCCCGCGTGCCGGCCACCACGCGCGCCTACCAGCGCCGCGACCTCGACCATGTCGACGCCTCGATGCGGCCGCCCAAGGCCTTCTACGACCGCGTGGTCTACCTGATGGACGCCAACCGCCATGCCGGGTTCGACCCGCAGCGCATGGCGCGCGAGGGCCGCTTCCAGGTCAACGACATCGGCATCGTCTGCATCCTGCAGCGTGCCAGCCGCGACCTCGCGGGGCTGGCGCGGCTGCTCGGCGACAGCGCCGCCGCCGACGAGATGGAAGCGCAGGTGCAGCGCACGCATCAGGCCGTGCGGGTGCTGTGGTCCGAGCGCTGGCAACAGCCCGTCTCGCGCGACCTGCTCACCGGCGAACTGCTCGATGAGCCGACCAGCGCCGGGTTGCTGTCGGCCTACGCCGGCTTCGACTTCGACATCGGCGGCGCCGTGCGCGCCAACCTGGCGCAGGCCGCCTTCGGACTGGCCTCCACGCAGCCGGCCTCGGCGGCCTACGAAGCACCGCGCTACTGGCGCGGCCCGGTCTGGCAGCACATCAACATGCTTGTCGCCCGGGGCCTGCAGGAGCAGGGCCGGGCCGAGCTGGCGCAGCGCATCCGCGCCGACAGCGCCGCGCTGTTCGAGAAGGCCGGCTTCCACGAGTACTTCCACCCCGAGACCGGTGCCGGCCTCGGGGGCAAGGACTTCAGCTGGACAGCCGCCACCTACCTGCATTGGATCGCCGCCGACGCGGTGTGACCCCGGTTCCCTTCAACAACGGAGACAAGCCCCATGACCCCAACCCGCCAGCGCCACGCGCTCAACGTCGTCACCGCCGCCCTGCTGAGCGCCTACGGTGCCGGTGCGCAAGCCCAGTCCGCTTCGACCGAGGCCGTGACGCCGCAGACCATCGTCGTCACCGGCACCAGCACGCTGCGCGCGGGCTTCGCCACGCCGCTGTCCACCACGGCCATCGGCGCGGGTGAACTGCAGCGGCTGTCGGCCAACAGCCAGGCCGACATCCTGGCCACCGTGCCCGGCATCAAGGCCGAAGGCGGCGGCGGCGAGGTGGCCGCCAACGTGCAGGTGCGCGGCCTGCCGTCCTCGGGCCAGTTCCAGTTCACGCCGCTCGAGTACGACGGCCTGCCGGCGCTGAGCACCTTCGGCCTGAACTCGTCGGCCTACGACGTCTACGTCCGCAACGACCTCGGCGTGCGGCGCCTGGAGTTCGTGGCCGGCGGGGTGTCCAACCTGTTCGGGCCGGGCTCGGTGGCGGGCATCCTGAACTACATCAGCAAGACCGGTGGCGCGAAGCACGAGGGCATGCTGCAGCTGGAAGTGGCCGACAAGGGCCGCGTGCGCGGCGACGTCTACTTCGGCGGGCCGATCAGCGACCGCACCTCCTATGCCGCGTCAGGCTACGTCCGCAAGGACGACGGCCCGCTCAGGTCGGGCCTGCCGTCCGAAGGCTTCCAGCTGCGCGGGAACATCGTGCACCGCCTGGACGGCGGCTCGATCAAGGTCTTCGGCCAGGTCATCGACGACAAGGTGCAGTTCTTCCTGCCGCTGCCGCTGGACGGGGCCTCGCTCGAACGCGTGGCCGGCGCCGACGGCGCCACGGTCTACACCGCCAACACCGCGCAGGCCGCGGGCCTGGCGAGCGTCCTGCCCGGCGGCGTGACCTACCGTTCGCCGATCGCCGACGGCGTGTCCACCCGCGGCGGGTCGCTCGCCCTGGTGTTCGACCGCGACCTGCCGGGCGACATGGCGCTGAACGTCAAGGCCAAGCTGGCGAGCTACAAGCACCAGTTCAACCTCTTCTCCGACGGCGACGGCATCATCAACGTGCCCGAACTGCAGTCGCAGTACCTGGCCAACCGCAACATCGCCGGTGCCGCCAGCTTCACCTACGTGGACAACGGCCAGGCCCTGGCCGCCGGCACGCGGCTGTTCGCCAACCGCATCACCAACCGCGACCGGCCGGCCGACGACGCCAACGCCGAGATCAACCTGACCAAGCGCGTCGAGCTCGGCGGCGCGACGCACAACTTCACGCTGGGCAGCTGGCTGGCGCGCACGTCGGCCGACGACAACACGCTCACGCAGATGTACCTGGCCGAGTTCGCCAACCAGCCGCGCCTGGTGAACCTGGTGGCGGGCGGCATCAACTACACCAGCAAGGGCCTGCTCGACCCGTCGGTGGGCTACACGCGCAACACGCACAAGGCGACGCGCACCGCGCTGTACCTGGCCGACCAGATCGAGGCCAAGGACTGGGCCTTCGATGCCGGCGTGCGCGTCGAGCGAATCGATGCCGACCTGCGTCGCGAGACCACCGTCACGGCCACCGGCGTCTCGCAGGGCGGCGCGCGCGAGTCGGCGGCGCTCACCAGCGCTGTGGTGGGCAGCGGCAACTTCCTCAGCGGCAAGGTGTCGACCACCGAGACCGCCGCGTCGCTGGGCGGCCTGTACAAGCTGAACAAGACGACCAACGTCTACGCCAACCTGTCGCGCGGCTTCTTCTTCCCCGAGGTGCGCTCGGTGGCCTTCAACGCGCAGGGCAAGCCGGCGTCCTACGAGGGCGAGATCATCGACCAGATGGAAGCCGGCGTGAAGATGGCTTCGGGCAAGTTCAGCGGCACGCTGGCGGTCTTCCACTCCAGGCTGGAAAACCGCCGCAGCGTGACCTTCCAGAACACCGGCGGCGGCGGCATCGCCGAGGTGGTGACGCTGCTGTCGACCAAGACCCAGGGCGTGGAGGCGAGCATGAGCTACCGCATCCTGCCCACGCTGGTGGCCAGTGCCAACGTCACGCTGTCCGACCACGAGATCACCGAAGGCGCGTTCGCCGGCAAGGAGCTCGAGCGCAAGCCCAAGACCTTTGCCAACGCGGCGCTGGCCTACGACGACGGCACGCTGGACGCCAGCATCTCGGTGAACCACCAGAGCCGGGCGTTCTCGAACAACGCCAACAGCGCCGTGCTGCCGGCCTACAACCTGTGGCGCATGACGGCCGGCTACCGCATGCGCATGGGCGGTGACTCGTCGCTGCGCTTCGGCCTGGGGGTCTTCAACCTGACCGACAGCCAGGGGCTGGCCGAGGGGTCTCCGCGACTGGGTGCCACGCAGGTCACCGGAGGGCAGTACTTCGTCGGCCGCCCGATCCTGCCGCGCCGCGTGACCTTCACGGCCACCTACAGCTATTGATGTCGACCGGGCCGGGTTCGCCCGGCCCACCTTCCGACCCCCCGCGCCGCGACGACCATGACCCACCCTGCCACGCCACCGGACTTCGGTGATGCCGACTTCCTGCGCGAGCACGCGCTGTGGGTGATGTCGTTCTACGACGGGCGCTCGCTCGACCCCAGCGGCGGGCAGTACCACTACTACCTGGACGACGGCACGGTGTACGACCGCGTGCAGCGGCACCTGGTCAGCGCCACGCGCTTCGTCGTCACCCACGCCACGGCCTTCGAGCTGAGCGGGCGCGCTGCGTACCGGGACGGCGCGGCGCATGCGCTGCGCTTCCTGGACACCGCCTTCCTCGACCGCGAGCACGGCGGCTACCACTGGACACTGCGCTGGCAGGACGGCGTGGCCGTGCCGCAGGATCGCAGCAAGCACATGTACGGCCTGGCCTTCGTGATGCTGGCGGCGGCGCGTGCGGCTCGCATCGGGGTCGACGGCGCCGCCACGCTGCTGCAGCAGACCTTCGAGCTGGCCGAGCGCCGCTTCTTCGAACCGGCCGCGCAGCTCTATGCCGACGACGCCACGCCCGACTGGGTGCTGTCGCCCTACCGCGGGCAGAACGCCAACATGCACGCCTGCGAGGCCCTGATCGCCGCCTTCGAAGCGACCGGCGAGCCGCGCTATATCGAGCGCGCCGAGGCGCTGGCGCACGGCATCACCGTGAGGCTGGCCGCCGCGGCCGGCGGCGATGTCTGGGAACACTACCGCGCCGACTGGTCGCACGACCCCGACTACAACCGGCACGACCGCAGCAACATCTTCCGCCCCTGGGGCTACCAGCCCGGCCACTTCACCGAGTGGGCCAAGCTGCTGTGCCAGCTGGACGGGCGCCTGCCCCGGCCCTGGCACCTGCCGCGCGCCATGGCGCTGTTCGACCGCGCCTGGCAAACCGCGTGGGACGGCGTGCACGGCGGCATGCACTACGGCTTCGCCCCCGACGGCAGCATCTGCGACGCGGCCAAGTACCACTGGGTGCAGGCCGAGACCTTCGCTGCCGCGAAGCTCCTGGAACTCCGCACCGGGGAGCGCCGCTACGGCGAAGCCTACCTGCAGCAGTGGCGCTATTGCTGGAAGCACTTCGTCGACCACCAGCAGGGCGCCTGGTTCCGCATCCTGACCGCGGACAACCACAACCTGACCCGCGAGAAGAGCCCCGCAGGCAAGGTCGACTACCACGACATCGGCGCCTGCTACGACGTCTGGCGTGCGCTGCAGGAAGCGCCGACCGCGGGCGGCGCGGCAGCGGCAGCCACGCGGCCCTGAGCAGGGGTCAGCGCCGCGAGGCGATCCAGGCGTCCACCTGCTCGTCCAGCACCTCCAGCGGCAGCGAGCCGTTGGCCGGCAGCACGTCGTGGAAGTCCCTGTGGGCCTGCGCGCCCGGTTCGGTCCCAGGGCCTTCGCGTCGGAGGCCTCGCTGTGGTGCGCGTCGTGTCGCCGCCAGCCGAACCGTTCGGCGATGCCGATCGGCGGCCGCCGCTCGGGCTCCTGCGGCCAGGTCAGCGCTTCCCGCAGCTGCCGCCCACCGACATCGTGCCGTCCTTGCACTCGGTGAGGATGCCGTCGTCTGACGGACGGGGCGGGCCCTTCGGCATGGGGCGCGCGGGACCCGAAGCGGCGGCCGCCGGGTTCGCGGCCGTCTGCAGGTAGACGATCATTTTCGCGCCCTTGTCGCAGCGGCCCACCACCTTGCCAGGCGAGGTCTCGGCCACGTCCAGCGTTCGCAGGCTGAAGGCTGTGACGCCCGAGGCGCGGATGCGTGCCTCGATCTGTGCTGACAGCGACTCGCAGGTGACCTGGGCCTGGGCCGGCGCGATGGCACCGACCAGGCCGCCCAGCAGCGTGAGCGCCGCGGTGCGAAGGGGTGCACCAGGCGTGGTACGCCGGTTCATCGTCGGCCTCACAGGTCGGCGGCGTAGCGCCGCACCATCTCTTGCTGCGTCTCGGGAGCGACCTCGATGCCGGCCTGGTCGGCGATCATCTGGCCGATCGTCGGCATCACCGCGCGGTCGACCCGCGACGAGGCCTCCCACAGGCGCGATCTCATGAAGGCCTTGGCGCAATGCAGGTAGGCGGCGCTGACCTGCACGCGCACCACCAGCTTCGGCGCGCGCCGCTCGGTGCTGCAGGCGGTAATGTCGGCAGGCGCGGTGGACAGCGACGCCCGCCCGTTCACGCGCAGCGTCTCGTCGAATCCGGGGATCAGGAACAGCAGTCCGGCCCGGCCCGTGGCCACGATGTTCTCGAGGCTGTCGAGCCGGTTGTTGCCCGGCGCGTCGGGCAGCAGCAGGTCGCCTTCGGGCGTGACCTTCACGAAGCCGGGCTCGCCGCCGCGCGGCGAGGCGTCGAGAT
>LNFM01010253.1_pt1 | contig 13275 bp, 14 predicted proteins | sample 596031 | NCBI WGS metagenome assembly LNFM01 (sample SAMN04254537, study PRJNA301005) | activated carbon metagenome | isolation source: dual media filters at the Ann Arbor, Michigan drinking water treatment plant | place: USA: Ann Arbor
TGTGGCGAACGCATATCGATGCACCTCAGCTTGAAAACGCAATCCTGAACCTATGTGTTAACGCGCGCGATGCAATGCCCGATGGCGGCAAACTGACTATCGAAACGCATAACTGCCATCTCGATGAAACATATGCAGGCACCAATTCCGAGGTTAGCGCAGGGCAATATGTCCTGGTCAGCATTACCGATAGCGGAACCGGCATGCCGCCCGAGGTTGCCGAACGCGCCTTCGACCCATTCTACACCACGAAAGAGGTTGGAAAAGGTACTGGGCTTGGGCTGAGCCAGGTCTTCGGCTTCGTCAAACAATCGGGCGGGCATGTTAAGATATATTCGGAATTGAACGCCGGAACGACGGTCAAACTATATCTGCCACGCTATTTCGGTAAAGACGAAGTGGCTGAAATATCCAAATCGCATCCCGACGAATGGCCATCGGCGAAACCGGGTGAAACCGTTTTGGTTGTGGAGGACGATAGTCAGGTCCGGAAGGTATCGGTGCAACTTGTGCGCGATCTGGGGTATGAGGTGATCGAAGCAACAAGCGGCTTGCAGGCGCTGGAGCAATTGGCCGGGCAGGGCCGTGTCGACCTGATTTTCACCGATATTGTTATGCCCGGAATGACCGGACGGGTGATGGCCGATGAAGCGCTTAAACTGCGACCGGGTACGAAAATCCTTTATACAACGGGATATACCCGCAACGCAGTCGTGCATAACGGTGTGCTCGACCCCGGCACCGAATTTCTCGCCAAGCCCTATACAGCGGCTGCGCTGGCCGCGAAGCTACGTGGAGTTCTGGACAAAAGCTGATCGGCGATTTCAACTCATTGCGGTGTTGATTTCAAGCCAGTCATTTTGCCGGTACCATTTGGTAATGACGTGCTTGACGCCCTTTATCACAGGAGTGCCGGTGTGGAGCGTCTTGTAATTTAACGTGCCATCGGGTTTCATATTGTTCCAGATCAGCATCATACCTGCCTGCGGCCGGACGCCCATGCCTAGATGGGGAAATTCGGTCGCCCCCCCTTCTTCGGGTTCGTTCAGGAAAATCATCGCGGTCCAGCTCCGCTGCCCTCCGGCTGGCCCTTCCTGGAGCCAATAGCTTTGGCTGGGGTGGAAAAAGTCATGATGCGACTTGAATTCCTGCCCGACCTGGTACCGCTGGCCCTGCATCGTTTCGGCATAGTTATTGTCGATGCCCAAGACATCGCTCATCCGCGCTTCGACTTTGGCAATAAACGCATCCCAGCGATTGAGGTGACAGCTATAGCTTGTCCGGAAGCCCGCTTGTTCGGTGCCTTTATAGAGCGTTGAAGGCACTGCATCGGCGTCAATCTTGGCAATCATCGTCTTGCAGTCGGCGGCACCTAAAAAGCCCTGGTACAGATATAGCTGCGCGTCGGGATGTTCGACCTGCTGGACAAGCGGGTTAGCGTTGAGCCGCTTTGTGACATGCGCACCGATCCGCGCGAGTTTTGCCGGATCATTATTGGGATCGAATTCAGTGATGGGCTTATCTGCGAGCATAAAACGTCCGAATCAGGGAATGATGCGACCTCTTACCATGACCCATTCGACTTTTTCGAGAGTGCGAATATCGTCGAGAGGGTTGCCCGCGACCGCGATCATATCAGCCGAATAGCCGACTGCGATTTTGCCGAGTTCGTTTTCCATTCCAAGTTCTTCTGCAGCAACAGTAGTGGCGCTAGCCAGTGCCTCTTTGTTGGTCATTCCTGCTCGCACCATTAATGCGAATTCACCTGCGTTTTTACCATGTTCGAACACACCAGCGTCAGTACCGAACGCGACGGTAACCCCGATCTGCTTAGCGCGAGTAACTTGACGCCCGGCAGCTTCGACCGCCTGACGCGCCTTCACTTCGACAGTGGGCGTATATATACCTTTACCCAACCGTTCGCGCACACCTTCGAGCGCCATCAGCGTCGGGACCAAAGCAGTTCCTTTGGCCTTCATAACTTTGAGCGCAGCTTCATCAGCAAAGGTACCGTGGTCGATGGTGTCGATGCCAGCTGCTGACGCTGCTTCGATCCCCCGCGCACCGTGGGCATGTGCCATGACCTTGAGCCCAAGCGAATGGGCGGTGTTGGCAATGGAGGTCATTTCTTCTGCGGTAAAATGCGCTTCCAATCCGCGCCCTTGCTGCGAAAGTACGCCGCCGGTCGCGGTAATCTTGATAACATCGGCACCGAGCCGTGATGCTTTGCGCACTTTCTCAGCACATTCGAGCGGACCCGTGCAGGTATAACCGCCGTCGAGTGCGGCCAGCACATCCTTGCGGAAGCCGCTGACATCACCGTGGCCTCCGACAATGGATAGCGCAGGCCCAGCCGCCACGATGCGTGGTCCCGCGATTTTGCCCTCAGCAGTCCCACGGCGAAGTACAAAGGCGGTGTTCTGTGCAGATCCGGCTTCGCGCACTGTAGTGAAACCAGCCTTTACGGTTAGCGCGGCGTTCTTGACGCCCATGACCACTCCCCATTCATCAGGATCGACCGCTTCGTCGCGGAAATCACCGCCGGGGTCACCGGTCAGATGGACGTGGAGGTCGATGAGACCGGGAACGACCGTCTTAGTTGAGAGGTCTACCACCGTGTCGGCCTGAAATGGGTTTGCGCTGCCCTTTGCGATTTGCTTGATTCGACCGTCTTCGATCAGGATCACCGCCGGGCCAATCGGGCCAGTGGCAGCATCAGGGACAAGATTGCCGACCAATATCGCCTGAGTACTAGCGAGGGTTGGGGTAGCAATCGCCAACCCAATGGTAGCAAGCAATGCGGAACGGATCATTTTTCTCTCCCTTATTTTTATGATGAGAGAGTGCCAGCTTGGCGCGATGTTACAAGTCAAAAAAAGAGCCGGGCCACTTTCGTGGGGCCGGCTCTTTGCTGTTCTGGCGTTTTGCTTACCAGAAGAAATCGCGGATTACGTCAACTACCCGGCCGTTGCGCACATCGACGAGTAATACATCGTCATAATAGCGCACCCAGCGATAGGAGCCATAAGCCGTCGGCAAACGATACTGCCAAGGATCGTTTATCCAATAGCGTGAACCATAATAGCCCGAACCAAGCGAGAATCCGATGCTTATCCGGTTATAGCTGTGGCCACGATAGGGTGAATAATAGCGACCGGGACGATATTGGTTGCGATACTGGTTACGATGACCGCGCCAGTCGTAGCGGTTATCGTTGCGCCAGTTGTTGCTCCAGCGATCACCACGATTATTGTACGAACGGTCTAGGCGATTGTCGTTGTTGCGGTCGTAACGACGGTCGATGTCGCCATTGCGGTTGCGGTCATAGCGACGGTCAATCCGTTCGTCATCATTGCGGTCAAGACGGCGGTCTAGCCGGCCATCGCGGTTCCGGTCAAAATTCCGGTCGAGGTTGCCATCGCGGTTGCGGTCCCAACGGCGGTCCAAATTGCCATCGCGGTTCCGGTCGTAATAGCGACCGTCTTGGCTCGCTTCACGGCGCTGACCGCGAAACACGTCACCCTGACGCTCGGCGCGGTTGGTCTGGACGGGTGCTGCTTGACGACGTTCCTGACGCGTCACCTGAACCGGAACAGGTTGTACAGGTGCTGCCTGACGTCGCTCGGCGCGATTTTGCTGGCGTTCAGCGCGGTTTGCATTGCCAGCTTGGCCCTGACCGCGTGCAGCCTGCCTTTCGGCACGGCGTTCTGCGCGGCGCTCATCGCGCTGGAAATCTGCGGCTACATCAATATCAGCCGAAGCGCGAACCGATGCTGGCACGACCTCCGCTGCATAAACCGCCATCGGCGAGAGTGCCGTCGCGGTGACCAATGTCATCAGGATAAATTTCTTCATGGGTGTTTCCAAATGGCAGAGGCACCATGCTTCTGCGTTGACGTCAGTTTTGCCGGAGTCGATCTGAAGCCAAGCTGAACTGGCCATACATGTTCATGAAAGGAAGCGTTTTGATGAACAGCGAAAATCAAGCGATTTGGTTAAAGGGCACATCTATCACCGGATAATTTTCCCAACCGGTAAAGTCAAAATGCCACCATTCGTTCGACAGACCTATAAAGCCTTGCAACTCGAGATATGTTTGAAGGCGGGTACGGTTGGCGGTCGCATTGGCATTGGCACCTGAATAATCGCGATGGGCTTTTTCTGAAAAGTCGTCGAATTCGGTTGGCATTTCAACCAGCGCGCTGGTCTGGAGGTCGTATAAGGTCAAATCGACCGCACAGCCGCGATTATGCTTTGATCCGCGCTTTGGGTTGGCGACGTAGTTTTTCTTCGGGCCGTTTGGCGTTGCGTCCCATAATTGCTTGGTCACGCGCCACGGGCGATAGGCATCGTAAATGTTGAGACCAAAGCCGTCAGCCTTGGCCGCCGCGCTGGCACGTACCAGCGCTTGCGCGGCAGCTGCCGTCAGGAATGCCCGAGCCTCGGAATAGAGAGCTCTGCCCGTAAAATTATTAGTCGTGGCGTAGCGCATGTCGAGTTTGATCAATGGATCGAGCTTGACCAATTCCACCAGCCGCTTCGGATCACCTGGTACGAGCGTTGCAGCCTGCTTGGCCGCAATGAATGACACATCCTTGTTAGGCCGCATCGGCACACAGGTTGCGAGCGGGACTGAAGCGAGCCCCAACACCACCTCACGGCGGCCAAGCCTCATGGGTTCTCGCGCGCCAGCCATTCTTCAAGCCATTTGATCGTATAATCGCCGTTCTGGAAATCGGGATCTTCGAGCAGTTTCTGGTGAAGCGGAATCGTGGTCTTCATCCCCTCGATCACAAACTCGCCCAAGGCGCGACGGAGGCGCATCAAACACCCTTCACGCGTCGCACCGTAGACGATCAGCTTGGCGATCATGCTGTCATAATAAGGCGGCACTTTATAGCCGTGATACAGCCCGCTATCGACGCGAACGTAAAGGCCACCCGGCGGGTGATACCAGCTAACAGTACCCGGCGACGGCATGAAGGTGACGGGGTCTTCGGCGTTGATCCGGCACTCGACCGCATGGCCGGTAAATGTGACCTGATCCTGTGTGTAGGAAAGCGGCTTACCCTCGGCCACGCGAATTTGTTCGCGGACCAGATCGATGCCGGTAATCATCTCGGTCACCGGATGCTCTACCTGCAACCGAGTGTTCATTTCGATGAAATAGAATTCGCCATTTTCCCAAAGGAATTCGATCGTGCCAGCGCCTCGATAGCCCATATCGGCCATCGCGTCGGCGCAGATTTTCCCCATCCGGTCACGCTCGGCGGCGGACAAAACGGGCGAAGGTGCTTCTTCGAGAACCTTCTGGTGACGACGCTGCAATGAGCAATCGCGCTCACCCAGATGGATAGCCTTGCCATTACCATCGCCAAATATCTGGAACTCGATATGCCGCGGATTGCCGAGATATTTTTCGAGATAGACCGTAGCATCGCCGAACGCGGCTTTGGCTTCGCTGCCCGCCTGCTGCATCTGCGTTTCCAATTCCTCTTCGGAATTTACAACCTTCATCCCGCGACCACCGCCGCCGGACGCCGCTTTGATGATGACCGGATAGCCGATGTCGCGAGCGATGGCCTTGGCCTCTTCGACATCCTCAATCGCGCCGTCAGAACCTGGAACCAATGGCAGACCTAATTTGCCAGCCGAGCGTTTTGCCTCGACCTTATCGCCCATTGTTCGAATATGTTCGGGCTTGGGACCAATCCAGGTGATGTCATGGCTCTCGACGATTTCAGCAAACTGTGCATTTTCGGAGAGAAAACCATAGCCGGGGTGGATGGCGTCGGCGTGACTGATTTCAGCCGCCGAGATAATGGCGGGAATATTGAGATAGCTGTCGGTTGCTGACGGCGGCCCGATGCAGATCGCCTCGTCGGCTAATCGCACATGCATCGCGTCGGCATCAGCAGTCGAATGTACCGCGACGGTCTTGATCCCCATTTCATGCGCGGCGCGGTGGATGCGAAGTGCAATCTCACCGCGGTTGGCAATCAGGATTTTTTCAATGCCCATGTTTATTCGATCACCATCAATGGCTGATCGAATTCGACCGGCTGGCCGCTTTCGACGTAGATAGCGGTTACCGTTCCGGCGCTGGTGGCGATGATCGGGTTCATCACTTTCATCGCTTCGATAATCAGCACGGTATCGCCTGCCTTCACCGCCTGGCCGACAGCAACAAATGGCGATGCCTCAGGGTCCGGCGTCAAATATGCAGTCCCAACCATAGGAGATTTGAGCGCGTTGGCGGCGGTTGCTGCCTTGGGCGCTTCGGTATGTGCTGCGGCCTGCGTCGGAGCGGCGGCGGGCGCTGGCGCAAACTGCGTTGCTACCGCCGTCATCGTACGCGACACGCGGATCTTGCGCTCGCCGTCCTCTACTTCGATTTCGCTAAGCCCCGTATCGTTCAGCATCGCAGCGAGTTCGCGGACCAGTGCCGTATCGACCTGCATTCCACCATTGCTGCCAGATTTTACCGCCATATTTTACTCCTTGCGCGCCTGTTCGGCTTGTGTGGGGCCTCATGTCAAAGTTGCAGCGCCGCGTCCAGCGCCAGCGTATAAGAATTCGCGCCGTGCCCCGCAAAGCACGAAACCGCTGCCATCCCCACATAGCTCAAATGCCGGAAATCTTCGCGTTTGTGCGGGTCGGATAAATGAACTTCGATTACCGGCACTTTGATAGACTTTATCGCGTCATGAATGGCAATTGAGGTGTGAGTGTATCCCCCCGCATTGAGCAGCACTGCTTTTGCGTTAACCGCTTGTGCCTCGTGCAGCCAGTCGATCAAGTGACCTTCATGGTTAGACTGGCGAAAATCGATGTCTGCACCTGCCAACCGCGCCTGATCATCAAGCCGACCTGCAATGTCGTCCAAAGTATCGGTTCCATAAATCCCGGGCTCACGCGTCCCGAGCAGGTTGAGGTTTGGACCGTTCAAAACAAAAACGACGGGCCGGTCAGCCAACATATTTCCCCTATATATTTGCCATAGTAGCGGTTGCGCACCCCGCGACCCGCGCACTATATGGCCGCTAACAAAAAAAGCGAAACGAAATGACCCTGTCCGTTATGGCCGATACTATCTCCCTCACTCTTAATGGCGACGTTCGCCGCTTCTCAGCAGGCGGGACCGTTGCCGATCTGGTGCGCGATATCGGGCTTGATCCGGCCAAGGTGGCGGTCGAGCGTAATCTGGAGATCGTATCGCGCTCGACGCTGACCGATGTCGTGCTCGTAGACGGCGACGTTTTGGAAATCGTCCATTTCGTCGGCGGCGGTCAAGGTGACACTTGGTCGGTCGCCGGACGCACATTCGATTCGCGGCTGATTGTGGGGACGGGCAAGTATAAGGATTTCGAGCAGAACGCCGCCGCCCTGCTCGCCTCAGGCGCAGAAATCATCACCGTCGCGGTTCGGCGCGTCAATGTATCGGACCCAACGGCACCGATGCTCACGGACTATATCGATCCCAAAAAATACACCTATCTGCCGAACACCGCAGGCTGCTTTGACGCCGATAGCGCTATCCGCACGCTGCGGTTGGCCCGCGAAGCTGGCGGATGGGACTTGGTGAAGCTAGAGGTGTTGGGCGAAGCAAAGACGCTCTACCCCGATATGCGCGAAACGTTAAAGGCGACCGAGGTTTTGGCCAACGAAGGCTTCCTGCCAATGGTCTACTGCGTCGACGATCCGATTGCCGCAAAGCAATTGGAGGACGCGGGAGCCGTTGCCATCATGCCTTTGGGTGCGCCCATCGGTTCAGGTCTGGGCATACAAAATCGCGTTACAATCCGCCTGATTGTCGAGGGTGCCAAGGTGCCTGTGCTCGTTGATGCTGGCGTTGGTACTGCATCCGATGCCGCAGTCGCCATGGAGCTTGGCTGCGACGGCGTATTGATGAACACTGCGATTGCCGAAGCCAAAGATCCGGTCGCCATGGCGAAAGCGATGAAGCTGGCCGTCGAGGCGGGACGGATCGCTTACACGTCTGGCCGAATGGCGCGCCGATTGTATGCCGACCCTTCGAGTCCACTCGCCGGCCTAATCTAAGGCGCTTGTCTGTCATAAAATTGCTGTATTAGCCGACGGTCGAACGACATTGTTCGTTCGTCCCGACGTTTGTCGAATCATCGACTGTCTTCGCACTTAATCGAAAGTGTAATGCGGGGGCAACACAGCTGGCCTATCTGTGGTTTCGCAGGACGGGTTTGCAAATATGCTCCCCAGCTACAGATGTTGACCCGCCTGCAACCCTCTCCCATCGATCGACGGCGAAAAAGCTGCGATCACCAAAAAAGGATGTTCGAAATGGCTACCCCCAAGCTATTTTCATTAGCGGTACTTGCAGCTTCGGCGTTGGCGCTTTCCACGCCTGCTCTGGCTGATTGGAAAACCAAGGAAGTGAAGCATGAAGATCTCGATCTGTCGACAGTCGCAGGCCAAGAACAGTTGATGACCCGCGTAAAAAGCGCGGTGAAGCAGGTTTGCGGCAGCCCGCGCGCGCTAACACTTAACGAGCGGCTGGACGAAAAAAAATGCAAGCAAGCCGCAATGGCAGGTGCAATGCCGAAGGCCGAACAAACTGTCGCCGCCTATTTGGAAACGCGCCGCATAGCGTCACGTGATACCAAAGCTGTAGTCGGCAACTGACAGAGCTGCAATAAATTAAGGCTCCGGCATCCGTTTGCCGGAGCCTACTATTTCCCCGCCAGTCGTTTGACATCGGCCAAATATTTCCGGCCGATCCGCATCGATATTTCCTCGCCGAGCAGGGCGTGCCAAACGCCACCCCCTTCGTGCCGCAATCCGGTAATGAGGTCGCGCCGAACAATATGGCTGCGATGAATGCGTTGAAATTGCTCCGGGTTCAGCCGCTGTTCCAAAGCAGAAATTGTTTGATGAAGAAGATAGCTGCGGCCTGCTGTATGGAGGCGCATATAATCGCGCTCTGCTTCGATGCGTTCAATATCCATTGCAGCGATGCGGATCAATTCGGCGCGGTGTGAAACCCAAAATTCACTTGCATAGCTTCCATGAGGCTGTGCCGGTATCACGGCGTTTGTAGCTGCTTCTTTGCCAGCCAAAGCACGCGAAATTGCCCTGCCCAAACGATCACTGGACACAGGCTTGAGCACATAGTCTATGACGTCCAAGTCAAAAGCTTCAACGGCGAAATTGTCGTACGCGGTGACTAGGATGATGGCAGGCTTTTTGTCCATTAAACCCAAGGCACGGGCAGCGTTTATACCGTCCATTTTCGGCATACCGATATCGAGTAAAATCAAATCGGGGGTTAGCTGTTGGGCGAGGCGCAGAGCGGCCACACCATCATTGGCAGTTCCAACAATTTCGATCGCAGGCAACTCGCTGCACAATATTTCAAGCCGCTCGATTGCCAGCGGTTCATCATCGACAATCATCGTCCGGAGCCGGGTCATGTTTTTAACCTATGGCTCAACGGAAGCGTCAGCGTCGCAACAAATCCACCAGATGAAATGGCATGCGTGTCAAGGCTCGCGGATGATCTGTATCGAGCCTCCAAACGGTCACGGACATTAGCGAGGCCGATTCCGTTGCCGCCAACGTGCCCAGCTTCCATTGCTTCGCCGTCATCAGCAACGCTCAGCACAATATTATCTCCATCGAGCCTCGCTTTGATAATAATTATGACAGGTCGAGTTGCCCGTGAAACGCCATATTTAATTGCGTTTTCGACAAGCGGTTGAAGGATCAGCGCAGGCACATGCTGGTTCATCAATTCCGGCGGAATGTCGATTTCGGTGCGCAGCCGTTTCGGATAGCGCACGCCTTCAATTTCCAAATAGAGGCGTTGCAGGTCCACCTCTTCCTCAAGCGTGACGTCCTCGAGTGGGTCTGATGACAGACTGGTACGATAAAAGTTCGATAGATTCTGGATCATCGATTCCGCTTCCGTGGGCTTGCCGGTAATAACAAGGCTCGAAAGCGAGTTCAGCGTATTGAACAAAAAATGCGGATTGACCTGATAGCGGAGCGAACGCAGTTCGGCATCTTGCGCTGCTTGAGCAAATCGGGAGGTTTTACGTTCCGCCTCTCGCACTTCGCGCGCATAGCCGATGGCGACATAAAGTGAGGCCCAGGCGATCAAAAAGAAATAATGCGTGACCGATATATCGGCAATCTCTTGCCAAAAGGACAGCCCTAGCTGGGCTTTTAGGTCTTCAACGGTTTTGCCAATACTGGGATCTTTGAACAGGCTGATCGGGTCGTAAAGGTTGAAAATATAGAAATTGGCAGACGCGAGGAGCAACGCGCATGGCACCGCGCCGACAAACGCCATGCTTACCCTGAAGCCCAACGAACGCCGGTCGGCCAGGCGAAGCCCCATATATAAGATCCATGTCACAAAAACACCGACGACCGCGACCATCAAACGGCGTTCGAACAGTGTCGCCTGCGATGGGAAATCCAGCAGCGCCGCGCGCAAGGACAATATCAGCGCATAAAATGCCCAAAAGCCGATGATCGTCAACAAAGCCATTTGCTGACCGACAAGTGCTTTTCGAGGCTGAGCAAAATACATTTGTTTCACATAGCGCATTCTGACCCTGTTGCACCATCTGCGCAGTTTCTTGTCGAAACACTCGCCGAGTTGGTCGAAACTTTTACCGCTAGCCGCCCTGTCAACCATTCGTTAACCATGTTGCTGCGATGATGCAGGTCTGTGGTAACAGGGGATTGATACCATGACGAAGAACAACAATGACGGACCAGGTCTGCTGACCTTGGCAGAAATCAAAGAATTCGCGAGCTTTAGCGCCGCAACTCAGCGCTATATCCGCCGTTCTTTGGATGTCGCGTTTGACCGCAAAGATGCAATTGCACTCTGGTCACGTGATGCAGTCGAAGCATCGACCATCGAAGCGCAGCATATATTTTACGACAAACTGCCGGAAATCCGCGCATTGGTTCCCGACTCCAGCTCAATCGAAGACGCAGAACCATTTCTGGCGCAGCTCGTTACCGTATCCGCTTTCGATTTGGGACAAGGGCGCATCGACAATTTTGCGGCCTATCGTTTCCTATATGAACGGTTGATCGGCGCCGATGCGCGCCCTTGGCTGCCGGCGGCTTTTTGTGCGGCAGCATCGATGCCGCATTTGCAGCCAGAGAAACGCAAAATGTTGCTGCAGTCTATTAGCGAAGCCGCTGCGACCGCACCGGGTTGGTCAAAACGGCAGCCCAGTTTTTACCCAGAATGGGTGGAAAAGGTTGAAGCCGGGAATAGCGCTGCACGTTAAACCGCTGTTCGTCGGTACCTGAAATACCAGACCTCATGCCCCTGCGCACGGGCCTTCGCCTCGTAGCGCGTTTCTGGCCAGCCGCCCGGGCGGGTTTGGAAGTCGGCGGCTTTTTCACATAACCAGTCAAACTGTTGACGATGGCGCTGCATTATCATCAGCGCGTGCCGCAAATATACAGGATGATCGGTGCCAAAGCGGAATTCGCCGCCGGGCTTTAGCTTGGCCGCGATCAGGTCGACCGGGCCATCGTTCATCATCCGCCGTTTGATATGACGTGCTTTTGGCCACGGGTCAGGGTGGAGGAGGTAAACAAAGCTGAGTGAACCATCCGGCACACGCCGCAATATTTCAAGCGCATCGCCCATGTGGAGCCGGACATTGGCTAGGGCTTTTTCACGTATCTGGGGCAACGCCATCGCGACGCCGTTCAAATAGGGTTCGCAGCCAATAAAGCCGTGGTCGGGCAGCATATCAGCGCGATAGGCGAGATGCTCGCCACCACCGAAGCCGATTTCGAAATGCATCGGGCGCGAGTCGCCGAACAGGCTTTGTGATGACAACTCGCCTGAATCAGCAATGCTGATTTGCGGCAGCAGGCTTTCAATCAGATCTGCCTGCTCGCCACTCAGGCGTTTGCCTTTTGATCGGCCATAAAGCCTGTTAAGGGTCGTCGGGTCTGACATGCGCGAGGCAGTTATCGCCTCGCATGCTTTAGAGCAAGCCTCAGAGCGCAGCCTTCAGCGCATCGACCAGATCAAGCCGTTCCCAAGGGAAGAAGTCGCCCTCGGCCTTTTGGCCGAAATGGCCGTATGCAGCGGTCTTGCGGTATATCGGCTTGTTAAGACCCAAATGCGTGCGGATACCGCGCGGGGTCAGGCCGCCCAAAGCTTCGATGCTCATGATCGCGGCTTCGATCTTGTCGTCGCCGACAGTACCTGTTTCGTGGGTGTCGACATAAAGCGACAATGGATTCGAAACACCAATCGCGTAAGCCAACTGAATGGTGCAGCGTGTTGCGAGGCCAGCAGCAACGATATTCTTCGCCAGATATCGCGTGATATAGGCCGCCGAGCGGTCGACCTTCGTCGGGTCCTTACCCGAAAACGCGCCGCCGCCATGCGGAGCTGCACCGCCGTACGTGTCCACAATTATCTTGCGCCCAGTAAGGCCAGCGTCGCCGTCAGGGCCGCCGATTTCGAAGCTTCCTGTAGGATTAATATGATAAACCGTGTCGGTCAGGAGGTTCGCTGGCAGGATGTTAGCCACTACCTTTTTGACATAGGCATGAAGCGCCGCTTCGTTTTCGCCGGTGTCATAGCCCGGCGCGTGCTGGGTCGAGACCACGATCGCCGTTGCCGCGACAGGAACGCTGCCTTCGTAGCGCAGCGTGACTTGGCTCTTGGCATCGGGCTCAAGGAAGGGGGCAGCGCCCGAGTGACGGTCAGCGGCCATCTGCTCGAGGATTTTGTGGCTATAATAGAGCGTCGCTGGCATCAAATCAGGGGTTTCGTCCGTCGCATAACCGAACATGATGCCTTGGTCGCCAGCGCCTTCATCCTTGTTGCCGCTAGCATCGACGCCCTGCGCGATATGCGCCGACTGGCCATGGAGATTGTTCATGAAGGTCAAAGTTTCATGATGGAAGCCCGACTGTTCATAGCCGATTTCCTTGACCGTGCGGCGGACAGTTGCTTCGATTTCTTCCTTTGCACCCGGTGCCCATTCGCCATTTTCATACACGCCCTTGCAGCGGATTTCACCGGCGAGCAAGACTAACTGCGTCGTGGTCAGCGTTTCGCAGGCAATACGCGCTTCGGGATCTTTCGACAAAAAGAGATCGACGATGGCATCGGAAATCTGGTCCGAAACCTTGTCTGGGTGGCCTTCGGAAACAGATTCAGAGGTGAAGAGATAGTCGTGACGCATGGTTTTTCCAGTATATGGTTGCTGTGTCTGCGTATAAAGAATTCTTTATATCGGG
>LNFM01010254.1_pt1 | contig 13272 bp, 8 predicted proteins | sample 596031 | NCBI WGS metagenome assembly LNFM01 (sample SAMN04254537, study PRJNA301005) | activated carbon metagenome | isolation source: dual media filters at the Ann Arbor, Michigan drinking water treatment plant | place: USA: Ann Arbor
ATCGAGCCGCGCACCACCGCCATGTCGCGGGCGTGATAATGCGCGCCGTCCTCCTGCTTGTAGGCCGGATCGTGTTCTTCATCAACGACGATCAAACCGAGATCGGCATAAGGCAGGAACAATGCCGAACGGGCGCCGACAACAACCGAAACTTCGCCCGACGCCACCGCCGCCCAGGTGCGCGCCCGCGTGCGCGGCGACAGTTGCGAATGCCATTCCGCCGGGCGCACGCCGAAACGCGCGGTGAAGCGATCGAGCGATTGTCCGGTGAGCGCGATCTCCGGCATCAGGATGAGCGTCTGCCTGCCCTTGCGGATGTTGGCGGCGACGCCTTCAAAATAGACTTCGGTCTTGCCGGAACCAGTGACGCCATCGACCAGGGTCACGGTGTAGCCGCCTTGATCCACCGTGGTGCGCAGCGCATCGGCAGCCGCCAACTGACCGAGAAAAAAATCGGGCTTGGCGAAATCCGGATCGGGCGGCAGCGTCACCTTCTCCGGCGGCAGCACGACCGTCTCCAGCGCGCCTTCGTCGATCAGCCCGTCGACGACGCCGATGCTGACGCCGGCCTCCTTGGCCGCGTCGCCCTTGGCGCGCGTCATGCCGTCGACAAACAGGCGTAGCACGCGCGACCGCGCCGTGGTCATGCGGGCCGGCGGCGGCCCTCCAAGCCTCACGCCGACTCGCTCGCGCGGCGGGCCGAGATTTTCGCCCATGCGCAAGGCCATGCGCAGCACCATGCCGCGCGCCGACAATGTGTAGCCGGCGACCCAGTCGACAAAACTGCGCAATTCGTTCTTGAGCGGCGGCACGTCGAGCTTGCCGACGACGTCCTTCATGCGGTTGTGAATGCGCGGATTGGGATTGGGATTCTCGGCCCAGACCACGCCGGTGGTTTCGCCGCGCGCGCCCAAAGGCACGGTCACGACGTCGCCCGGCGCCAGTTCAAGGCCGTCCGGCACCCTGTAGGAATAGGCCTGGTCGAGCGCCACTGGCACCAGGACATCGACAACGCGTGTAGCCATGATTGCTGGTTTGGCCGATTCCGAGGAGCGAAGGAAGATTTTAACGGGCATGCCGCTAGGCTCGATATGGATATGACGCCGAAAACCGCCATCGCCCCCGACGTTTCCGCCGAAATCGGCCGCTGGCTGGCCTATCTCGGCAGCGAACGGCGCATGTCGCCGAAAACGCTGGAAGCCTATGAGCGCGATGTCAGCCAGTTCCTCGCCTTTCTGGCCGAGCATCTGGGCGGCACACCCGGCCTCAAGCAACTCGCCAAACTGACCCCGGCCGACGTGCGCGCCTTCATGGCGTCGCGCCGCAGCGAAGGCGCCGGCAACCGCACTTTGATGCGCGGGCTCGCCGGCACCCGCTCCTTCGCCCGCTTCCTCGAGCGCAACGGCAAGGGCAAGGTTGGTGCGCTCAGTGCCATCCGCACGCCGAAGCTGCCGCGCTCGCTGCCCAAGCCGCTGGCCGTCAAGGATGCCCGGCGCATGACCGACGGCGGCCCGCGCGAGGGCGAAATCGCCTGGATCGTCGCCCGCGACGCCGCCGTCCTCGGCCTGCTCTACGGCTCCGGCCTGCGCATTGCCGAAGCGCTGTCGCTAACGCGCGGCCAGGCGCCGCAACCCGGCACCGGCGACGCCATCACCGTCACCGGCAAGGGCAACAAGGCGCGCATGGTCCCGGTGCTGCCGCAGGTGGCGCAACTGATCGCCGACTACATCAAGCTCTGCCCGCTCGATCTTCCCCTCGACGGCCCGCTGTTCATCGGCGCGCGCGGCGGGGCGCTGCTGCCGCGCATTGTGCAACTGGCGATGGCGCGGCTGCGCGGCGCCATGGGCCTGCCCGACTCGGCAACGCCGCATGCGCTGCGGCATTCCTTCGCCACGCATCTCTTGGCGCGCGGCGGCGATCTGCGCTCGATCCAGGAATTGCTCGGCCACGCCTCGCTATCGACGACGCAAATCTACACCGCGGTCGATAGCGAACGTTTACTTGAAGTTTACGCGACAGCTCACCCGCGCGCGTAATAATCCCGTCGCGAAGGCGGCGTACCGCCTTGCTGCAGCCCGGCTTTAATAGCATCTTGCCGGCCAGACAATGCGGGGGAAAGTCATGGGCGCGCACGAGAATCTCGAACATGCCGAGCACGCCGAACACGCTTCGCATGGCGGCAACAAGAAAATCGCACTGCTGATTTCGGTGCTGGCGTTGTGTCTCGCCTTTTCGGAAACATTAGGCAAAAGCTCACAGACCGCGGCGCTCAATTTCCAGATCGAAGCATCCAACCTCTGGAATTTCTTTCAGGCCAAGAGCATTCGGCGCACGGCGACACTTGTCGCGGCCGAACAGACCAAGCTTGAATTATTGGGTGCCAACCTCACCGACGAACAGAAGGCGGCGATCGCCAAGCAGGTTGAAGAATGGAACAAGACTGCGGCGCGTTACCGATCCGAGCCGGAAGCCGCCGGTGGCAAAGGCGAAGGCACCGTGGAATTGTCGCGCCGCGCCATCGAGGAGCAACATCTGCGTGACACCGCACTGTCGCGGTATCACATGTACGAATTCGGCTCGGCCGCTTTCCAGATCGGCATCGTCCTCGCATCGGCGCAAGTGATAACCGGCATGGTGATTTTGGGCTGGCTGTCCGGATTTCTCGGCATTGCCGGGCTGGCTTTCACCATGCTCGGCCTGTGGGCGCCGCACGCGCTGGATTTCTTGACCCACGCCGCGCACTGACCGGTGGCGCGCAAACGCGCGCTACATATGAATGGCGCGCTTGGCGACCGCCATAGCGGCTTCCTTCACCGCTTCGGGCAGCGTCGGATGCGCGTGACAGGTGCGCGCCAAGTCTTCGGCCGAGCCGCCGAACTCCATCAGCACCGCCGCTTCGGCGATCATGTTGCCGGCGTCGGAGCCGATGATGTGGACGCCGAGCACGCGGTCTGTCTTGGCATCAGCGAGAACCTTCACAAAGCCATCAGTCTGCTGGTTGGCCTTGGCACGGCCGTTGGCCGTGAACGGAAACTTGCCGGCGTTGTAGGCGACGCCCGCGGCCTTTAATTCCTCTTCGCTTTTGCCGACCGAGGCGATCTCCGGCATGGTGTAAACCACCGCCGGGATGACATCGTAATTCACATGGCCAGCCTGCCCGGCAAGAATTTCGGCAACAGCGACGCCTTCGTCCTCGGCCTTATGCGCCAGCATCGGCCCGGCGATGACGTCGCCGATCGCCCAGATGCCCGGCACATTGGTCGCGTAATAATGATCGGTGACGATGCGGCCGCGCTCGTCCATCTTCACGCCGGCTTCCTTGAGACCGAGCCCGTCGGTGTAAGGCACGCGGCCTGTCGAGACGAGCACGACATCGGCCTCGATCGTCTCGGCCTTGCCTTCGCCTTTGGCCGGCTCGACCGTCGCCTTCAAGGTCTTGCCGGATGAATCGACGCCGGTGACTTTCGACGACAGCTTGAACGTCATGCCCTGCTTTTCGAACAGGCGTTGCGCCTGCTTGCGCACCTCGCCGTCCATGCCGGGCAGCACGCCATCGAGGAATTCGACAACGGTCACTTTGGCGCCGAGACGGCGCCACACCGAACCAAGCTCCAGGCCAATGACGCCGGCGCCTATCACCAGCATGTGCTTCGGCACCGACGGCAACGTCAGCGCGCCGGTCGACGACACGATGCGCGTTTCGTCGATGGTGATGCCTTTCAGCTTCGCCACGTCCGAACCGGTGGCGATGACGATGGCTTTCGCTTCCAGCATCTCGGTCTTGCCGTCGGCACTCTTGACCTCGACCTTGCCGGGAGCGGCGATGCGGCCGGCGCCCTTGAAGCCGTCGATCTTGTTCTTCTTGAACAGAAAATCGACGCCCTTGACGTTGCCGTCGATGGCCTCCTGCTTGAAGTTCAGCATGGTCTTGAGATCGAGCTTCGGCGCGCCGACGCCGATGCCCATCTTGGCGAAGGAATGCCCGGCTTCCTCGAACAGTTCAGACGCATGCAGCAGCGCCTTCGACGGGATGCAGCCGATATTGAGACAAGTGCCGCCATAAGTCGGGTTTTTTTCGACCACCGCGGTTTTCAAGCCGAGCTGCGCCGCGCGAATGGCGCAGACATAGCCGCCGGGGCCGGTGCCGATAATGATGAGGTCGTAGGTAGCCATAATCAATACTCCAAATACTGCGTATGCCGCGGCACCTGATCGGCCTCATGCTGAGGAGCGCGAAGCGCGTCTCGAAGCATGGGGCCGCCTCTCCTTCGAGACGCCCGCCTTCGCGGGCTTCTCATGATGAGGCGGATTACAGATCCAGCACCAGCCTTGCCGGGTCTTCCAGATTGTCCTTCACACGCACCAGGAAGGTGACCGCCTCGCGGCCATCGACGATGCGGTGATCGTAGGACAAAGCCAGATACATCATCGGCCGGATCTCGATCTTGCCGGAGACGACCACCGGTCGCTCCTGGATCTTGTGCATGCCGAGGATGCCGGACTGCGGCGCGTTCAGGATCGGTGTCGACATCAGCGAGCCGTACACGCCCCCGTTTGAAATCGTAAAGGTGCCGCCCTGCATTTCGTCGATCTTCAGCTGGCCGTCGCGGGCACGCTTCCCGAAATCGTTGATCGCCTTCTCGACGCCGGCGAGCGACAGATGATCGGCGTCGCGCACCACCGGCACGACGAGACCCTTCTCAGTGCCGACAGCGACGCCGATGTGATAATAATTCTTGTAGACCAGATCCGTGCCGTCGATCTCGGCATTGACCGCCGGAATATCCTTCAGCGCGGCAATGCAGGCGCGCACAAAGAAGCCCATGAAGCCGAGCTTGACGCCGTGCTTCTTCTCGAACAGGTCCTTGTACTGATTGCGCAACGCCATCACCGCGGTCATGTCGACCTCGTTGAAGGTGGTCAGCATGGCGGCGGTGTTCTGCGCATCCTTGAGGCGCCGCGCGATGGTCTGGCGCAGCCTTGTCATCTTGACCCGCTCTTCGCGGGACGCATCGTCCGGCGGCGACGGCGCGCGCATCTGCACCGGCGCCGAAACCGGCGTAGGCTGAGCGGCGGCGCGTTCGATCGCCGCCATCATGTCGCCCTTGGTCACCTGACCGTGCTTGCCCGAACCATCGACCTTGGACGGATCGACGCCGGATTCGGCGGCGAGCTTTTTCACCGAGGGCGGCTGCGTTGTGTTGGTGGCGGCCGCTGGCTTCTTGAGCTGCGGTTCTTCCTCGGCGGCGTTGATCGGCGTGGTGGTCGCCTGCTTGACGTCGGGGCGGCCCTGCGGCGTGCCCATGGCGGTGCCGGATTTCGCCGGCGCACCGGCACCGTCCTTGATGATGCCGAGAATGGCGCCGACGCCTACAGTCTCGCCGTTCTTGGCGGCGATCTCGCCAAGAACGCCGGCGGCCGGCGCCGGCACTTCAAGCGTCACCTTGTCGGTTTCGAGTTCGACCAAAGGCTCGTCGACGGCGACGGCGTCGCCCGGCTGCTTGAACCATTTGCCGACGGTGGCTTCGGTCACCGATTCGCCGAGGGTGGGCACGCGGATGTCAGTCATGATCTCTACCTTCAATACAATTTCGGATGTCATTACCCGCGAAGGCGGGTGATCCAGTACTCACCGAACTGGCTATCGCGCCCGCGGTGGATACTGGGTCTCCGCTTTCGCGGGGACGACGGTCAAATTTCACCCCAGCGCCTCGTCGAGGAACTGCTTGAGCTGGGCGAGATGCTTCGACATCTGACCAACCGCGGTCGACGCCGATGCCGGACGCCCGGCGTAACGCATCTGGCGATGCTCGGCACCGATCTGGTTGAGCACCCATTGCAGGAACACATCGACGAAGAACCATGCGCCCATGTTGCGCGGCTCTTCCTGGCACCAGACTATCTCGGCTTGCTTGAAACGGGCCAATTCGGCAACCAGCGCCTTAGTCGGGAACGGATAGAGCTGCTCGATGCGCAGCAGATAGATGTCATTGATGCCGCGCTTCTCGCGCTCTTCGTAAAGGTCGAAATAGACCTTGCCGCTGCACAGGATGACGCGGCGGATTTTGCTGTCGTCGACAAGCTTGATCTTTTCGTTCGGCAGGAACTGCGCGTCGTCCCACAGCAGGCGGTGGAACGACGTCTGCGGCGCCATTTCGTCGAGCTTCGAGACTGCACGCTTGTGGCGCAACAGGCTCTTCGGCGTCATGATGATCAACGGCTTGCGAATTTCACGCTTCAACTGGCGGCGCAAGGCATGGAAGTAATTCGCCGGCGTCGTCAGGTTGACGACCTGCATGTTGTCTTCGGCGCACATTTGCAGGAAGCGCTCGAGACGCGCCGATGAATGCTCCGGTCCCTGGCCTTCATAGCCATGCGGCAGCAGGCAGACGAGGCCCGACATTCGCAGCCACTTGCGCTCGCCCGACGAAATGAACTGATCGAACACGACCTGCGCGCCATTGGCGAAATCGCCGAACTGCGCTTCCCACAAGGTCAGCGCATTCGGCTCGGCGGTCGAGTAGCCATACTCGAAGCCGAGAACGGCTTCTTCCGACAGACTCGAATTGAGCACCTCGTAGCGCGCCTGTTCCTTGCCGAGATGGTTGAACGGCGTGTGGCGCTCCTCGGTGTTCTGGTCGAACAGCACTGAATGGCGCTGCGAGAAGGTACCGCGCTCCGAATCCTGGCCGGACAGGCGAACCGGATGGCCTTCCTTGAGCAGCGAGCAGAACGCTAGCGCTTCCGCCGTCGCCCAGTCGATGCCCTCGCCGGATTCGATCGCCTTGGCCCGGTTGTCGAGGAAACGCTGCACGGTCTTGTGAACGGCAAAGCCGTCTGGAGCCACCGTGATCTTCTTGCCGATGTCGCGCAGCGTGGCGAGATCGACGCCGGTGTCGCCGCGGCGCGGGTCGTCGACCTCGCCGCCGGCCTTGAGCCCGGACCAGCGGCCGTCGAGCCAGTCGGCCTTGTTCGGCTTGTAGCCGGCGCCGGCTTCGAATTCGGCCTCAAGCCTGGCGCGCCAGTCGGCCTTCATCTGCTCGACTTCGGCTTCAGAAACGACGCCTTCGCCGATCAGCTTCTTCGAGTAGATCTCGACGATCGACGCGTGCGAACGAATCTTCTTGTACATCAGCGGCTGGGTGAACGACGGCTCGTCGCCTTCGTTGTGGCCGAAACGCCTGTAGCAGAACATGTCGATGACGACCGGCTTGGCGAATTTCTGCCGGTACTCGGTCGCAACCTTGGCGGCGAACACCACGGCTTCCGGATCGTCGCCATTGACGTGGAAAATCAGCGCCTCGATCATTTTCGCGACGTCGGACGGATAGGGCGACGAACGCGAATAGCGCGGATAGGTCGTGAAGCCGATCTGGTTATTGACGATGAAGTGCAGCGAGCCACCGGTCTTGTAGCCCTTGAGGTCGGACAGGCCGAAGCATTCCGCCACCACACCCTGACCGGCAAACGCGGCATCGCCATGGATCAGCAGCGGCATCACCATGGTGCGGTCTTCCGGCGTCGCGCCGTGCTGGTCCTGCTTGGCGCGCACCTTGCCGAGCGTCACCGGATCGACAATTTCCAGATGCGACGGATTCGGCGTCAGCGACAGATGCACCTTGTTGTTGTCGAACTCGCGGTCCGATGACGCGCCGAGATGATATTTGACGTCGCCCGAGCCCTCGATGTCGTCCGGCGTCGCCGATCCACCCTTGAATTCATGGAACAGCACGCGGTGCGGCTTGCCCATCACCTGGGTCAGCACGTTGAGCCGGCCGCGATGCGACATGCCGACGACGATCTCCTCGACGCCGAGATTGCCGCCGCGCTTGATGATCTGCTCAAGCGCCGGGATCAGGGATTCGCCGCCGTCGAGGCCGAAGCGCTTGGTGCCGGTGAACTTGACGTCGAGATATTTCTCGAAACCTTCGGCTTCGACCAGCTTGTTGAGAATGGCGCGCTTGCCTTCGCGGGTGAAGGAGATCTCCTTGTCACGGCCTTCGATACGTTCCTGAATCCAGCTCTTCTGCGCGGCGTTCGAAATGTGCATGAATTCGACGCCGAGAGTCTGGCAATAAGTGCGGCGCAGGATGGCAACGATCTCGCGCATCGACGCGAATTCGAGGCCAAGCACCTTGTCGAGGAAGATCTTGCGGTCGAGATCGGCTTCCTCGAAGCCATACGACTTCGGATCGAGTTCCGTCTCGTTCGGCTCGACCGCGATTTCGAGCGGGTCGAGCTTGGCGTGGAAATGGCCGCGCATGCGATAGGCGCGGATCAGCATCAGCGCGTGAATCGAATCGCGCGTGGCCTGCTGTACGTCGGTCGGCGACAGTTCGACGCCCTTGGCCTGTGCCTTCGCGGAAATCTTTTCGCCGATCTTCTTTTCGGTCCCGGCCCAGTCGCCGTCGAGCGCGGACACCAAGTCGCCGCTCGGGCGCAGCGGCCAGTTCGGGTTCTTCCAGGACGGGCCTTGCGCCGCCTTGGTGACGTTGGTTGCTTCGTCGGTCAGCGCCTCGAAAAATATTCGCCACTCGGCATCAACCGCGGCCGGATCGGCTTCGTATCGGGCGTAGAGGTCTTCGATATAGGCGGCATTGCCACCATAAAGGAATGAAGTGCGGGCGAAGGTGGCGTTGGCGTCTTGGCGGGACATAGGTGATCATCCTGGTGCGGCGGGGAACCGCAGGGGGTTTCGTAAAGCCGAACAACGGTCCCCAGCAAGACCGCCTCCGACGCATTCGTACTTGTGCCGGCGATGGTTCGAAACGCCCGCCGGCGAATCCCACTCTTAAACCTATTTATGACGTAGTTAAGTCCAAAAACGCGTAGAAATGAATCGGTGTACAATCCTTTACGGCACCGTGGTTGTGTACAGTACGGGCATGCACGCGTGCCGACGCATCGCCTGGGCTATCGCCGCCGGAGCCGGGATCGCGCTGATCGTCCTGGTGGCCCTGTCGCCCCGCTATCCCGTCTATGACGAGGCATGGTTCCTCGGCACGCTGGACCTGCTGAAACAGCACGGCCTCTCCACCGGTTTTTTGCGTGAATTCCCTGGGGCGGCAGGGCCAACCTTCACGTTCGTTTTCGCCGCAATGGAGCGCGTCACTGGGCTGGCCTTTCCCTGGCTGCGCCTCGTCAATGTTGGCCTGCTGCTGGCGTCCATCGTCCTGATCTGGCGCATTCTCAAATCCACGCCCGGCGCGGCCTTGATCGCCGCCAGCCTGATTGCACTGCCGACCACCGCCGTATCGGCCGGGATGGCGCTGACCGAAATGCCCGCCGCGTTTTTCGCGGTTGCCGCCGTGTTCATGCTGACTTTAGCGAGGGACCCGGACGCCGGACCGGCTTCGACCTGGGTCGTCGTCCTTGCCTGCGGCCTATCGACTGCAGCCGCCGTGCTCGGCCGGCAGAATTATCTCGTCATGCTGCCCGGCCTGTTGCTCGCCTTCGATTGGCCGCCGCGGCGGCGCGACGTCGCGCAAATCGCAACCATCGTCGGAATCGTCCTCGCCATCGCCGGCCCGGTGTTTTTCCTGTGGGGCGGCCTGGTGCCGCCGCGCTCGGCGACGAACGGCGACGGCTTTTCGCTGGGCAACGGCGTCAAAAGCGCCGGCTATGCCGGCTTGATCGCCTTTCTGTTCGCACCGCAGATATTCAGCGTGCTGTGGCGGCGGAAAATTCTTCTCACGACCGCCTGCGTCCTGAGCGTGCCAGTCGCGCTGATGCTGGGTACGGGATCCGTACCAATGGCGTCGCTGACGCGAACGCTTTCAGCGCAAGCCACCGGCGCAATCGCCACCGGCTTTCGTTTCGCGCTCGCCTTCTCGGCCCTCTGTTTTATCGGATGCTTCGCCTTGCACATCTGGCGAGAGCGCGCGAACTGGCTGACGCGCTTTGCCGGCAGCACGGCGCTCCTCGGCATTCTGTCGAACGCCAAGATCACGCATCAATTCTCGTCGCGCTATGTCTTTGTGTTCCTGCCGTTCATCGTGCTGGCGGCGGCGCCGGCCGTGCGCATGAACTGCCACCTGCCGCTGCGGCTGGCCATCGGTGCCTGTATCGGCCTCGGCGCGCTGGCGTCGTATTATTTCGGACAATAAAAAACGGCGTGGCGCAGCTTATTGCTTTGACGCGTTTTCTTCACGCGAACCGGTACCCACTTCGCTCGAAAACGCTCTCGGCACCACGCCGCCGATATTCGCAAATCGTTTAGCCCTTGAGCACTTCGACCAGGGTCTTGCCGATGCGCGCCGGCGACGGCGACACCTTGATGCCGGCCGCTTCCATCGCCGCGATCTTGGATTCGGCATCGCCCTTGCCGCCGGAAATAATCGCGCCGGCATGACCCATGCGGCGGCCCGGAGGCGCGGTGCGTCCGGCGATGAAGCCCACCATCGGCTTCTTGCGGCCCTTCTTGGCCTCGTCGATCAGAAACTGCGAAGCATCTTCCTCAGCCGAGCCGCCGATTTCGCCGATCATGACGATCGATTCAGTCTTCGGATCAGCGAGGAACATCTCCAGCATGTCGATGAACTCGGTGCCCTTGACCGGATCGCCGCCGATGCCGACCGCCGATGTCTGGCCGAGGCCTTCGCGCGTCGTCTGGAACACGGCTTCATACGTCAGCGTGCCGGAGCGCGACACGATGCCGACCTTGCCCGGCTTGAAGATGTTGCCCGGCATGATGCCGATCTTGCATTCGCCGGCGGTCATCACGCCCGGGCAGTTCGGCCCGATCAACCGCGACTTCGAACCCGACAGCGCGCGCTTGACCTTGACCATGTCCATCACCGGAATGCCTTCGGTGATGCAGACGATGAGCGGGATCTCGGCCTGGATCGCTTCGCAGATCGCGTCGGCCGCGCCCGGCGGCGGCACATAGATCACGCTGGCGTCGCAGCCGGTTTTTTCCTTGGCTTCGGCGACGGTGTCGAACACCGGCAAGTTGATGTGGGTGGAGCCGCCTTTGCCCGGCGAGGTGCCGCCGACCATCTTGGTGCCATACGCGATGGCTTGCTCGGAATGGAAGGTGCCGTTCTTGCCGGTGAAGCCCTGGCAGATGACCTTGGTGTTCTTGTCGATGAGGATGGCCATGTTATGCGGCCTCCTTCACGGCTTTGACAATTTTTTGCGCGGCGTCGTCGAGGTCGTCACCGGACGTGACGTTAAGCCCCGACTCCTTGATGATCTTCTTGCCAAGTTCGACATTGGTGCCTTCGAGGCGCACGACCAGCGGCACCTTCAATCCGACTTCCTTCACCGCGGCGACCACGCCCTCGGCGATGACATCGCACTTCATGATGCCGCCGAAGATGTTGACCAGAATGCCCTTCACGTTCGGGTCCGAGGTAATGATCTTGAACGCGGCGGTGACCTTTTCCTTGGTGGCGGAGCCGCCGACGTCGAGGAAGTTCGCCGGCGAAGAGCCGTACAGCTTGATGATGTCCATCGACGCCATTGCGAGACCGGCGCCATTGACCATGCAGCCGATCGAGCCGTCGAGCGCGATGTAGTTGAGGTCGTATTTCGACGCCTCGACTTCCTTCTCGTCTTCTTCGGTGAGATCGCGCAACGCGACGACGTCAGCATGGCGATACAAAGCGTTGCCGTCGAAATCTACCTTGGCGTCGAGACAGATGATCTTGTTGTCCTTGGTCACCACCAGCGGATTGATCTCCAGCATGGACATGTCCTTGCTGGTGAAGGCCAGATACAGCTTCGGCAGGATGTCCGCGATCTGCTTGGCGAGATCGCCGGTCAGCTTCAAAGCCTGCGCAACCTGGCGCGAATGATGCGGCATCAGGCCAGTGGCCGGATCGACCGAGAAGGTGACGATCTTTTCCGGCGTATCGTGCGCGACTTCCTCGATATTCATGCCGCCTTCGGTCGAGACGACGAAAGCAACGCGCGACGTTTCGCGGTCGACCAGCGCCGAGAGGTAGAACTCGCGGTCGATCAGCGAGCCTTCTTCGATATAGAGGCGATTGACCTTCTTGCCGGCAGGACCGGTCTGGTGCGTCACCAGGGTCGAGCCGAGAATGCGGGTTGCTTCGGTTTTCACGTCATCGATGGATTTCACCACCTTGACGCCGCCGGCCTTGCCGCGGCCGCCGGCGTGGATCTGGGCTTTCACCACCCAGACCGGACCGCCCAATTCGTTGGCGCCCTTGATCGCTTCATCGACGGTGAAAGCGGGCACGCCGCGCGGCACCGGCACGCCGAATTCCTTCAGGACGGCTTTCGCCTGATATTCGTGAATGTTCATGCGGCGTTTCCCCAGCTTTGAGAGGCGAATAGCGAGTGGTGAGTAGCGAATAGTGAGTAGCGAATAGTGAGCAGCGAATAGGGTATTTTCTATTCGCTACTCGCTATTTCGCTATTCGCCCTGTTTTCTTACGCCAGATTCGGCGCGATTTTTTTGCACGCATCGACCAGGCCCTGTACGGACGCCACCGACTTTTCGAAGGCGCCGCGTTCGGCTCCGGAGAATTCCACTTCGACGACGCGCTCGACACCCTTGGCGCCAATCACGACCGGCACGCCAACATAGAGGTCCTTGACGCCGTATTCGCCGTTCAGCCACGCAGCGCACGGCAGCACGCGCTTCTTGTCGAGCAGATAGCTTTCCGCCATCGCAATGGCCGAGGCCGCCGGCGCATAGAAGGCCGAGCCGGTCTTCAACAGGTTGACGATTTCGGCGCCGCCATTGGCGGTGCGCTTGACGATTTCGTCGACGCGCGCCTGCGTGGTCCAGCCCATCTTGACCAGATCGGGCACCGGAATGCCGGCCACCGTCGAGTAGCGCGTCAGCGGCACCATGGTGTCGCCGTGGCCGCCGAGCACGAAGGCGGTGACGTCTTCGACCGAGACGTTGAATTCGTCGGCGAGGAAATAACGGAAGCGCGCCGAGTCGAGCACGCCGGCCATGCCGACGACTTTCTGCTGCGGCAGTTCGCACGATTTCTGCAAGGCCCATACCATCGCATCGAGCGGGTTGGTGATGCAGATGACGAAGGAGTTCGGCGCGTATTTCTTGATGCCGGCGCCGACCTGACCCATGACCTTGAGATTGATGTCGAGAAGATCGTCGCGGCTCATGCCGGGCTTGCGCGGCACGCCGGCGGTGACGATGCAGACATCGGCGCCGTCGATCGCTTCGTAGGAGTTGGCGCCGGTAAACTTGGCATCGAATTTGTTGACCGGCGAAGACTGCGCGATGTCGAGCGACTTGCCTTGCGGGATGCCTTCCATGACGTCGAACATGAC
>LNFM01010255.1_pt1 | contig 13272 bp, 9 predicted proteins | sample 596031 | NCBI WGS metagenome assembly LNFM01 (sample SAMN04254537, study PRJNA301005) | activated carbon metagenome | isolation source: dual media filters at the Ann Arbor, Michigan drinking water treatment plant | place: USA: Ann Arbor
GTCTGCGAGGCACTATGCGCGGCAGCTCGCTGCCGCGCCGCCGCTCGCTGCCGCGCCGCCGCTCGCTGCCGCGCCCCGGCTGTCGTATGGGAGTAGATGCACCCATCTTCGCGACGAGCTCGTCGCTCTGGTCTTCGGTCACGACGTTGGCCAACGAGCGCACGGTGTCCTCGATGATCGCGAGCGCGTCGCGCGCCGCGCTCTCGGGACTGCGCGCCGCGAGCGAAGTGTTCGCGGCGGTTCGCTGAGCGCGACGGACACGAACGGGTGGAGCGGCGCTCAGCGTGGCCAGCTCGTGAGGGGGAAACTCGGTCGCGTCCGTTGAAACGTCCAAGGAACCGACCACGTGTCGACGTACGTGAGGTCGAACGTCGCGTCGACGCGAGAGAGGACGATTCGTCGGCGCTGTGGCGGGTTGTCGAGGCTGCTTCCCGAACGAAAGCGAAGAAGCACGCCGCGACAGGTCGCGTCCCGTAAGCAAAGCGACACGCCCGCCCAGTTGGCGTTCACACGCTCGATCTCGACCAAGCGCGACAGAAAATCCGCAGCCGCGTAGGGCGGACCGAGATCCAACTGAGCCAGGACTCGATGAGCGTGTTCATTGGGGTCAGGCCCAGTCGCTCGAAGAATGCGATGGACGTAGCTCATCAGCGAGGACGCCTGCCGCTGATCCACCGGCGCCCGCAGCCAACCAGCGCGCGGCCCGCTGCTGGCGAACAGCCCATTGTCAACGACGGGAGTAAGCGGCAGCGTCGCCTCGCACCGCGCGCTGGCACCGGCGACGACCACTCGCTGGTAGACCTCGGCGGTGCCAGGAACATCGAGCGACACGATCGCTTCGCGTTGTCCCGGCGCGAGCGCGATCTCTGCCCACCCATCGACGCATCGCGCGACCGCAGGCGCAGCAACACGAGCGGGACAAAGCCCAGCGCTGACGATCGCGAGCGGAATCGGCGCAAATCCCGTGGGGATCACAGCGCGAATCAGCATGGTCGTGGTGGTGTTCACGGGCTGCGCTCGCCCGACGGGCGAGCAACGGACCACCGACTGCCCAGCGGCCGACGTCGGCTGAAACGCAAACATGAACGCTGCCAGCATGGCTGCGAAGCGACAAAGCGCGGTCAGCAGTTGGAGATCTTCGATCGTTCGCTTTGCAGCGTCACGTTCGGACTGACTGGGACGGGGAGGAATGGAACGACTCATCGCTACTCGACCTTGGTTCGAACTGGCATCGGCGAGTCGAGCTAGTCCACTGGACAATATCGAACGGGCGTTCTCATGTTCGTCCTTTCCTTGCCGCCGACACCATCCGCACTCCAAACACCGATGGAGTTGCCGTTCCAGTCTACCAGACGCATCGTCGACGCGCTCGACCGGCTGCACCTGTCTCATTCATCCGCGGCGTGGGCGAGTCCACTCCGTGGGCCGCGCTGGCCGCGTTCGTCACCACCATTGGGGCCGCGCCGCTGCACGTAGGCCGCGCATGAGATATGCTCGTCGCATGTCGACCACCTGGATCGTCGTGCTGGTGCTCTCCGCACTCGCGTTGCCTGCGCTGGTGATGTTGGTGCTGTGGAAAGTCCTGCTGGGCAAGTCCACGATCGCCAGCACGGCGATACAAACCAGAACCCCGTTCGTGCTCACCGTTCCAGCTTTCCCAAAGCGACGCGAGCTGTGGATTCGGTACAAGCTCACCCTCTCCGTGCCGCAGCAACGCGGGCCGTCCGTCTCTCCGGGGAGCTTCTACGGCGTCACCCTGCGTCTCGAGCAGGCCGGCACCACACGCTTCCTCGGCCGCGGGGGTCTGGCTCCCGCGGACGCCGAGCACTTCGGTCTCGTCGACTACATGTACTCGTTCGAGGGCAGCGCCCCGAACCAGAGCCTGGCGACCACGGTGAAGGTGATGGACGTGCCGGGCGACCAGGCCACCACCGTGTCTGGCGTGCTCGAGTTGGCGCCAGCCAACGCGCTCATCGAGGCCCGTGTGTGGGTCACGGCCTGACACTCGGAGCGTGTCCGGTCTGCCGTAGGCAGCGAGCCAGGGACGCTCGATCGCGCCAGGCGCTCAGCGAAAACGGTCTGCGAAATCCCTGCTCGCTTAGCACTTCACGCGCGCTCTTCGCGACGAGCGCGCGATCGATCCAAGCCTCGAGCGCCGCGCCGTCTTCGCACGCGGTGATCCGCGCGAGGCTCGAATCGTCGACCTCGACCCCGCGTCGCGAAGCAACCAGAGCAGCTCGTCCGCTGTCGTCGAGCCGCTCGCGTCAGTGCCTTCGTGCAGGCGCGCCGCGAGCTCGGGTACGAGCACGCGCGCTGCGAGACGGCGTGGCGTTCGCCGAGAGGTTGTTTGTGGGAGTGTCGGAGGTTCAGAAGGCGCTCGTGAAGGTGTGCTCCGCGCTCGACGCAGAGGGCATTCCGTACGCGCTGGCGGGAGCGAGGGCGCTCAACTCCGATGGGTATCGCCGTGTGACGACGAACGTGGATCTCTTGTTGACTCGCGAAGGGCTCGAGGCGTTCGAGCGACGGTACATCGGGCGCGGCTGGGTCGAGAGATTCCCAGGATCGAAGGGCATGCGAGACGCCGAGCACAACGTGAAGATCGACGTGATCATCGCCGGTGATTTTCCTGGCGATGGGCTCCCGAAGCCAGTCGCGTTTCCCGATCCATCGGTCGCGCACCGCATGGGCGGAATCGCAGTGCTTCCCGTCGAGCGGCTCGTCGAACTGAAGCTCGCCTCGGGGCTCAGCAACCCCGATGGGTGCATCTACTCCCATACGACAGCCGGGGCGCGGCAGCGAGCGGCGGCGCGGCAGCGAGCTGCCGCGCATAGTGCCTCGCAGACCCGATGGTCGAATGGGCTCGAGCTAGCTCAGCAGGCGTTCTCGCTGCCGCTCGAACTGAGGCATCTGACCGGCCGAGCAGCGTCGAGCGAAAGGTGTTCTCGCAAACGGACAGGTCTTGGTCACAAACGGCTCTTCTCTTCAGTTCGAGCGCGAGCGAGAACGCCTGCCGAGATAGACCGAGTGACCGCGGCAACCGACGTCTTCGAGGCACTATGCGCGGCAGCTCGCTGCCGCGCCGCCGCTGTCGTCCCTCGCTGCCGCGCCGAGGCTGTCGTCGTATGGGAGTAGATGCACCCATCTCTGACTGCCAAAGCAGCGAGCGGATGCGTCTTCGGCGTCTCGGGGTGCTGCGCGCGCTGCTCGGCGGTCGTAAGCTTCAACCGCGACAGGTTAGGTTCGGCGTACAGCGCTGAATCTGCAGGAGCGAAAGACGGTGAAGTAGTTCGAGAACCAGCCGGGATCGAGCAGCGCGCCGAGCTTCGGTGAGTCGAGCGTATCGAAGAAGTGCGCTTCTCTTCCGCGCACGAGCCTGTCGGTAACGACCGCCGTCTTCGGGCGGCTTTGAAAGGAGTACGCGAGTCCCGAGACGAACACGCGATCGCCGCGAGTCGTAGTAGACCTCCCGTTCACGCATGGTCCGCGCTCGCGCTCTCGCGCTCACGCTCGTGCACATCGCGAGCTGCAACGGTCCGCAGCCGCAGCCGCGCGCGGCCGCGGTGATCGACGCGTTCGCGCCTCGGCCGCTCGAACCTCCGCCGACCGAGCGAGTCCGTTCGGCGCCTACGCTCGACGCTCGCGGCGAAGACGCGGCGAGCGACGCGTGGGAGGACGCTGCGCCGCCCGTCGCGGTGCGCGTCCATCCCGTGCTCGAGTCGCTGCGCGCTGCGCTGCTCGTCCACGCGACGCCCGACCTTCGCTACACGCTCGAGCGGACCGACCTCGACAACACCGATCGCGGCGAGGGTCGCGCCATCTATTACGCGCTGTGGGACTACACCGTCCGCGTGATGTTGCCGGCGTCGCTCTACCGGCCGCCCGATTGGCGCTGGCCTCGCACGCGCATCGTCGACGACGCCACGCTGCTGTCGGCCGCGTCGGCGTACACCGACGACGCGTTTACGCTCGATCGGGCGTCGAGCTTCGACATCCAATGTCAGTCCGAGACCTGTCCGCCCGAGGCCGAGCGACGCGCAGCGTGCAACACGCGTCCGCTCGACTTCGTGCGCGGCTGGTTGGACGCGACGGTGCTCCGCTTGAGAGCGCGCGACGCGGCGGTCGCGAGGAGCCTCGCGCGCGCGGACGGATCGGTGTCCGACGCCGCGCCCATCGATGGCGGAGCGGCGGACGGCGCTTTCGACGGCGCTTCTGGAAGCCCGGATCCCCAGTGGACCAACGACGACTACGACTCTGCGTCGACGACGTTGATCGGCGAGCTCTCGGCGCTCACCGAACAGAGCGCCGACTGTCGCTCTGCGCAAGCGTCGAGCGTGGCGATGCTGCGATCGATCGCCTCGACCGCTCGACGTCGGCGCCGACCCGCCGGCGTTGCGTCGCCGCTTCGAGACGCGGCGCTCGGGCTCGACGGCGGGTGATCCTCGCGCAAAGGGCAGATCTGCCCGAAAGAGGGCAGATATGCCCTCGCGCTCTACGCCAGGGTTTCGGGGCTTTCTTCCGCTTCGCGGGCTGCAGAGCGCTCTGGGCGCGGACGCGCTGTCGATCGCGTACCGCAAGCGGCTGCGAAGCGATGCGGCCAAGGGGTGGCAGATCGACGCTCCCGAGGCGCGCCGCGCCTACCGCGACGACGGGCGCGCATCATCACCGCGTGAAGCGCCGTTGACGGTGCGCTCGCGCGACCAGGACACTGGCGCGCGATGGTCTCGTTTTCGCTCGCGAACGTGCAGTCGAAGCTCGTGTGCGCCCGCTGCGGAGCGGTGATCGACGGGCCGCTGGCGTTCGCGGTCCTCGAAGCGCCTGGAGATTACGTCGATTTGAAATGCGGCGCAGAAATCAATCCTGAGAGCGTCGAGTGCGTCATCAACCACGCGCGGCGCGCGATCCCCGACGTCGAGGCGATCCGCGCGAGGCTCGAGCATCGCTTCGCCGCCGAGCGCGACGCCAACCGCAAGGCGCCGAAGAACCCCGTGACGATCGAGCAGATTCGCGACCCCAAGGGGCGACCGCGCGTCCGTGTGCTCGCGTACGAGTCGGGGCCCGGAGCTATGCACAGCACCGCTCCGTATCTTCGGCTCCGAGCCCTCTGCCCCATCCACCACGTATGGTCGTCGATCCGCGAGTACGCGATCGTGTGGGACCGCAAGGCGCGAGACTCGCGGCTCGATCCTGCGCAGCCCATCGGCGCGGCGATCTACTGCCACTGCGCGAGCGCCAAAGTCCCATCGTTCAGTGGAAGGCTCGTCGAGTGGCGCGCGCTCGGGCTGGCGACACCCGCGCGAAGAGCTCTCTCGGATCGTGCGAGCCGCGATCGATCGCGGACCGAAGAAGAAGGCCACGAAGCTCCTGTCGATCGCCGCGAACCTCGCGATCGCCACAACCGAGACCTCGTGAATGAGGTGATCGACTGCGTCGACGCTCTGCACGTACGTCGTGAGCGTGCATGCTCGTGGCGCCGCGAATCGACCCGTCCCGTGATCGTCCGCTGTCTTCGCTGGCGAGACTAACTCGTTGGCGTGAGGCGCTGCCCGAGGACAGGACCGGCTCGACCCTACAAAATTTTCACGACGCGACCTTCGTACCCGCTCTCGAACGCTGCGAACTGTGGACACCGCGAGCGGGCGACCTCCCGACGTAGTGTGAGCCACGCCGCCCGTCGCCGAAGCCAGTAATCGCGCGCGTCTTCGTCGGGATCGCTGCGAGTCTGCCCGTGCAGCGAACGCCAGACGGATTTCGGGTCGCTTAGCTCTTCTGGTGATCCGGGCAACGGTCTCTTGCCGATCTCGTCGCCGAACGCGGCGATACGACTGAGCTCATCCGCGAGGAGCCACGCTTCGATCTCGTGAACGGCGACACCGATCACGACAGGCACGATCGTGCTCTGCGAGGCGCATTCAAGCGCTGCGTCATTGGCCGCAGCAATCACATACTGAAATTGATCCTTCGTCGCATCGACGATCATCACCACCGCGAGCGGGTCGACGCGCTCACCGTCGAAGACGAAATCGCCCCGCGCCGCGCGCACCGCGCCATCTCGCATCATGCGCCCGAGCTTTCCCGCGCGACCCGAGCGACCAAACGATGCGATCTGTCTTTGCGTTTCCTCGAGTGTGATCGACACGAACGGGACCGGATAGCGAACACCGTTCAGCTCGTGCAGTCGCTCGAGCAGCGACGGGATATCACCCTTGAACGCTTCGTCCTGCCACTCGAACCACGCTCGACGCCCGATGTCCTGCGATCCTTCGCCGATGATGACGAGTCGCTTCTTCACGGTTCGGCCGCTCCATGAGCGCCAAGCTCTCCCCCTCCTGCGACTTTGATCGCTCTCGGAAGATCGAGAAGTCCTTCTTCTCCCGTCGCGGCCCACAGTTCACCGAGCGACTCGCGCGCGAGCCTTCGCCCGATGTTCGGCGGGAGCCGGTGGATCTCGGTCGGCGAATCTCGACCTGGCCTGCGAAACACCAGCACCTCTTCGGGCGTGCACGCGCTCAACAAGTCCGGTGAGTGCGTCGTCAAGAGGATCTGCACCCCGCGCTCGTTGAGCGCTCGAAGCAGCTGCAGCACCTCGTGAACACGCCGGGGATGAACTCCGTTCTCTGGCTCCTCGATCAGGAGCGTCTTCGGGGTGTCCTCTCGATGTACGAGCGCGAGGTACGCCGTGAAGAGCACGATTCCTTGCGAGACCTCTCGTCCGTCTACGACGCTCCCGTCGTGAAGGCGGTAGTGGAGCGCGTACTGCCCGGCGCCTTTGTCGATCACGACGCACTCTTGGACTCGCTCGTTCGTCGCAGAGCGCAGCCCTTGTTGAATCGCGTCGAATCGTCCGCGATCCCCGAGCGCCAACGAAGCGAGCTGCGCCGCCGTACCTATGCCGCGATTGGCCACGATGTGTTGCAAAGACTTCTGCTGGCTGTGCGCGACAGACAAGACGGCGTCGGGATCGAATCGAAGCGGCGAGCTCACGGAGTGACCCTCAGCGAACTGGTGATTCATGCCGACGTTGCTCTCGAGGCTATTCTCTCGAATCGACACGAAGCAGTCGGTCCATTGAACGCGCACGCTCGTGGTCGTCGGCAGCGCGGTCGGAGTCCTCGTTCGTTGGTACAGCAGCGACAGTGACTGCAGAAACGCGCTCTTGCCCGAGTCGTTCGGCCCGATGAGCACGTTGAACATTCCCAGGTCCACAGCGACCTTCTTGATGCACTTGTAGTTCTCGATCTCGACGTGCTCGATCATCGCTCCGACTCGCAGCGAACACTGTAGCAGTGCGAGGCCCCGGACGGCACGCGCCACACCGGATCTGGCGCAGTGGCAGTCCCCGCCGCGCTCTGTCGATCGCCTCCTTGTTTCGCAGCCCGAGACCCACGATCATCCCGGCGCGCAAGCGCAGGAGAAACAATGATGATCGAGTCCGCTCCCAACGCCTTCGGTCTGCTCGGGGGCTTCGCAGGCGACGAGCGCAAGCGCTCGCAGGCGTCGATGCTCGCCGAGCAGCTCCGCGGATCGCAGTCCGACTCCGTGGACGTCTCTCAGGTCGTCGCGGTCCTCGAGACGCTGCCGTTTTCGGGACGGATCGAGTTCGTCCTGAAGGTGCTCTGCGAGAGTCCGTCGCGCGACCGACTGGTGCGCGGGCTCTTCGACTCGTGCTTCAGCGCGACCCGAGCGCCCGAAGGCGCTTCTGGGGCCGAGCCGATCCTCGATTCATTGAGCGGCGAAGCGAGCCGCCAGCTCGACCCCGAGCGCTACTACCTCGTTCGCTTGTTGGTGGTGGCCCTGCCTCGACTCGACCGCCTCGGCGTCGAGCTGTTTCACAGCTACCAGCGCACCAGCAGCACGGTGCTGTTTCGAGCGTTTCTCGACGCCATGGTCGCCTCGCCGGTCTTCACGGACGCCGAGCTCGAAGCGGTGTTCATCAGCGCCGTCGACGCGTCGAGAAAGGCCATCTTGGAGCGCTGCAAGCGCGCTCCCCATCGCCAGCGCTTCGTGGGTCGGCTGATCGAGAAGAAGCTCGCGCCGCTCTCGATGCTCTACTTCGCGAATCCCGAGGTCGTTGCGGCGTTGCTCTCGACCGGAACGGCGACGGAGATCTCCGAGTTCGAGTCCCTCGGATTCAGAGGCTGGTCGCAGCTCGGCCCGGTGTATCTCGCCCATCTACGACGACAACTCGAGGCCAACGCAAACGACCCCATCCGCAAAGGAAAGGTCTTTCGCGCGTTCGAGTCCCACGCCCACGAGCTGCGCTCTGCGGACGTCAGAGCGCTCGTCGCGCTCTGCGAAGAGCACCAGCCGCTCGAGATCGCTCCCACCGTCGGCCCCGAGGTGCGCTCCTACCTCGAAGAGACCTCTCGGCGCGGAGCGTGGGCCGGACCCTACGAGGGCGTCACGCTCTCGCTTCCCTGCGCGCGGCTGCTTCATCTTCTGAGCGGCGAGGACAGAATCGCGCTGCTGCGGGCGAACCTCGCGAAGAGCCCCCGCGGTTGGGCCTTCATCGAGACGCACCGAAGCCTGTGCGAGACGCTGCTCTCGCAGCGCGTCGCGAGGCTCTCTTCACAGCAGCTCTTTACGAACCTCGCCTGCGAAGCGCTAGAAGCCCTGTCCGAAGAGGCGCTCTGGGATCTTCGGACGACCGCTGCCGACGACGCGGCGCAGAAGACGTTTCAATCGTTCGACGCCTTTCTCGATCTCGGTCGGTGGTCGCACAACCGCCTCGCGATCGAGGCGGTCGAGGCGTGGCTCTCGCTGCACCGGCGCACGACTCCCACCGCCGCTGTCATCGCGCGCTTCGAGGGACGGAAGAGCGCAGCCGAGCTCTGGACGCTCTGGACGCGCCACGCGCTCGGACGGGTCATCGACCAGGCGAAGTCTGTCGCGAGGAGGGCGACGTCGTCGCTCAACCGATGCAGCCCTCGGGCCGCGCGCTCGACGATCACGTCGTACGTGCCCTACCTGAAGATCCTCGTGGATCACATCCAGTCGGTCCTGTGCGCCCCAGGCCAGCAGTGTGATCCAGCGGTGCACCTCGCCTTCGCCGCGGATCTCGCGGACGCCACGCGAGAGCTCTTCGATCGCGCCGCGCGCGAGCTCGCCGACGACGATCGCTCCGTGGGCGCGCGGGCGGTCGCGTCGGTGCGCGCGTCTCTCGAGACCATGCTCGTCGCTGCGTTGCGAAGAGTCTCTACGCACCTGGTGTTCGACCCAGCGCGCGAGGGCTACGTCACCGCGTCGCAGCACAGTCAGCTGACGCCCGCGCTCACGCGGGTCTGTGCTCTGCAGCACCTCGCGCACTTTTCTGCGCTGAAATCAGCGCTTCTGGAGTTCTGCAGCGATCTCTTCGAGCGCGTGAAGGTGCCGACGGGCGCAGCTCGCCTCGGGTTCGTCGAGTCGGTCAATCGGCACAAGAAGAAGGCGTTTATCTTCTTCAACCTCGAGGCGCACAAGCTCTGGTCTGCAACCGCCCTCTCCCTCCTGACGTCCCTGCGAGCGTCCTGCGGAGCCCGCGAGCGCGACGTCGAGCTGTCGTCCCGCGTCTGGACCCTCTACAAGCGAGAGAAATACGGCGAAAAGCTACCGAAGCGCAGCGAGAAGAAGTTCAACGAGTACTTGCTCGAGTGCTTGTCGCTCCCGCCGAGCGTGGTCGCGACAGAGAAGCCGGCGCTCGTCGATGTGGGCGCCGCGCTCTTGAAGGCGAACGAGTTCGACGCAGCGGCGGACTCCTTCGCCCGCGTGGGGTGGCTGATGGAGGTGATCGATCGCGATCCTCCTGCTGCTCCCGTGCGCGAAAAATACCTGCTCAAGTACGGGGACATCGCGGTCCCTGCGGTGCGGGCGCTGCTCGAAGACGCGACCACCGACCGCGACGCCGCCCTTCGCATTCAAGCCCACATCACGTTGCTCGAGCGCTCGCAGCACCAGCTCGACGCGCTCGCGACTTCCGTCGCCTACGTGGGAAGGCGGATCCGCAACGAGGCCGGACTCCATCGGCCCCTCGTGTACCAATGGCTCATCGAACGCATGACCGCCATCGTCACGCGCTCGCTCGAGAAGGCCGCGGAGGATCGGGGTGCGCAGGCGCTCGAAGACATCAACGTGCTCTGCGAGGCGCTCGAGAAGATGCTGCGCGACGACGTCTCCAAGCGCGACTCCGTCGCCAAGAACGCGTTTCGAAGCATCGCAGCGACGATCCTTTCGAGCGCGCTGACCTTCGATGGCGCTCGAGCAGTCGTCGAAGCGCGCCGCCGCTGGGTCACGTGCGGCGTCCTCCTGGACTGGATCGTCGTGCGAACGCTGCACGGCGACGAGGGCTCGCAGTCGTTCGTCTGGCCTCTGCAAGGCTGCGCGATGCCTCGCGAGCGAACGGTCCCCGAGGAGTGGCTCGAGCAGTATCTGCCCTTTCTTCGCGCACACTTTCGCGCAGGGCAGAGCCGCTTGGACGAGCTCAGGATCGGACTCTACACGCGGCGACACCAGCGCGAGGCTGGGTCCGCGGCTCGCTTCGAGGTCGCTCAGGCAGTGGATCTCCTCGTCGAAGCGCTCGACGCCGTCGCTCGATCGGGCGCCGCTTCGCCGCAGCGCGCGAAGGACGAGCTCGCGAACGCGAAGGCTTTTCCCGCGAGCGCGAGCGCGGATTCGACGCTGCTTCGACGAGCGTTGGCGCTCTTTGCCTTCGCGCGGACGCAGTGGTCCGAGGTGCCTCGCCTCGCGCGCTTCTTCGAGGCGATGGTCGAGTCGCTCGATGAGCCTGGGCTCCAAGCGAGCCAGCTTCGTCCGGTGATCGCGCTGTTCGAAGCCGTTCGTGCGCAGTATCCGCAGGGATCTCTCTGGTACGAGCTCCCGCTGCTCGCGCGGGCGTGCGACCGGCTGCTGCGCGCCTCGATCCGACTCTCGCTGTCCGACGCGGCGATGCGGATCTACCCCCTCTGGGTCGAGCTTCGCAGCGGGCAGGGGCGCACGCCGATCGGCAGCGAGCTGAGCGTCGCGCAGGCCCACTATCTCATCGCAGAGGGAGCGGTCCGCAGCGCCGACGTGCTCGAGTCTGGCTCGCAATCTGGCTCGCAGTCTGGCTCGCAGTCCGAGCGCCGCTGCGCGATCGCGCGCGTCCTGCTCGAGCAAACACCGAGCGCCGCGTACCTCATCAAGGACGACCTCGTCTCGCTTCGCGACGACCTGCTGCTCGAGTACACGTGGAAGACGCGCGGTGAACTGCGCGGCGTCTTCGACCCTGCCGGCAACACCGTCGTGTCGAGCGACGCGGATGCGCGCACGCGAGCGCCCCTCGCGGTTCCGTCGAACGTCTGGCCGACGCTCAACGGACGGACCATGCGGACGTACACCGTCGATGCGCTCGAGTCGGCGCTCACCGTCGAGCTCAGCCCGCAGATTCGCTCGAAGCACGTCGCGGACTTCGTGCAGTCGCCGGCGTCCAGTCACGTCGAGGTCATCGAGCTGCTCCGACGGCTTCTGCAGTTGAATCCAGTCGCAGAGAAGAGTTCGGCCGAGACAAAGCCCGAGTCGACGCCGGACGACGCGCGGGAGCTCTTGCTCGAGACCGTGATCCTCTGCGTGTTTCAGACAGACGCAGCGTGGTTCGTGCTGGCGTACCTGCTGAGCCCCGACGTGATCGCGACCTCGCAGCGGACGACCGCGTCGATCCTGACCAACCTGCACGCGTGGGTTCCCATGGACAAGGTGGTCGCGGTCCTGCGGATCCTGCTCGAGCCGAAGCGACGATGGGCCATTCAGGTCGTTCTTCACAAGGCGATCTTGCGGCTCCTGCTCGACACCGCGAGCGCCGAGGCGAGGAGCCTGTTCGCGCACGAATGGGCGCAGCGAGAGACACTCAGAATGCACACGGACGTATGCCACGAGATGGTGAAGCTCGCGGTCGGCGCGCTCGCTGCCCCGGACGCGGACAAGTCCCGCATCGCGTGGACGATCGCCGAAGACGTTGCCCGCTCTCGCGGAGAGTTCGGACCGACGACGGTCTTGTTGCTCTTGCTGCCGTCGTGGACCGCTGAGCGACCGTTCGTCGGCCAGCGCCCGATCGATCCGCTGTTTCGGATCCCGGTTCCCAACTCGGAGGTCCCAGAATCGTTTGGTCAGCTGCACAGCAAATGGCTCGCAGAGCCGCAGATCTATTTCACTTCGATCGAGGTTCGCGGTCGGCTACGCGGGCTCCTGGATTCGGTCGCGCAGGGGCCGCATCCGTACCTGCGCACGCTCGCGACGTGCATGAGCTTCGCGCTCTCGCCGTGCGCCGGCGGCGTCGACGATGATCCCACGCTCCAACGATTGAAGGAGCTTTTGCTCTCGATGTCCGTCTCGTGGGAGCCCGATCGCCCCGCGGTGTTTCCTTCGCCAGGAGCGAACGACACCGAGGCCCCCTCTGCGCTGACCGCGGAGGACGACTACCTTCTTCAAGTCGCGCCGAAGCTCTTCGCTGCGCTCGGGCTTCAGGTGTTGAGCAAGGAGCTCTCGAGCTACACCGAGCACGAGCGACAGACGGGTCGAGCGCTCTCGGATCTGTGCCGAAAGCACGCAGCGGCGCGGGTGCTGCGTGAGGTGTTCGGCCTGTGTCTAGAGTCGTTGGCGAACGTGCCGCCGATCCAGGTCGGGAAGCGATCGCGCCTCGCTCGCGTCGCGCAAGGACTGCTCTCCACCGCGAACGAGTGGGGCAGCGCGAAGCCGCTGCTGATCCCACATTTTCAAGAGGCGCTGCGGTTTCTGCGCGGCGACGCCGAGCGAGTCCGCCCGCTCCTGTGACGGTACGGCCCTGTCTGCCAACGTAGCTGAGACAGCGAGCTCCTCCGGGTTTACCGAGCAGGGCGAATGGTGGATGGATCATGGGGATGGCCCCGAAAAGACCGCCCTGTGGCGCCGACCGAGGTCGTTCCGAAGGCGCGGCGACGCACGTTCAGCGGTGTGTTCGAGACCGTACAAGCGACGCATCCTCGCCGAGGCGGACGCGTGCACCGAGCACGGCGCGCGGAGCCACTTGAATAGTGGCTCGATCCACGAGCGCGCCCTCGATCAAGATTTCGTCAACGTGGTGATCGAACCGCGACCCGCACCGATGCCCCGGTAACCGTTCAGGCCCCCTCTCGCCTCTCATCGTGACCCAAACTGTATGAGGAAAAGTCCAGCCAGAACACGATCGACGCATTCCCGGGAGCCAAGGGGCCCGGCAACAGCGCACCTGCGGTGCGTAGCGCAGCGGGCTCGCGCCCGCAGCTACCCTATGCGCAGGGACTCGAGGCG
>LNFM01007074.1_pt1 | contig 13271 bp, 15 predicted proteins | sample 596031 | NCBI WGS metagenome assembly LNFM01 (sample SAMN04254537, study PRJNA301005) | activated carbon metagenome | isolation source: dual media filters at the Ann Arbor, Michigan drinking water treatment plant | place: USA: Ann Arbor
CGGTCTACGCCCGCCTGCCCGACGCCGAGGTCAACCGGCGGGCCGCGCTCGCGGCGGCGGGATCCTGATCGTGCCCCGGGGCAAGCGGCCGCCGAGCACGCCGGCCCTGAAGGTGCGGGAGATGCGGCGCGGCGACGTGCCGCAGGTCCTGGTCATCGAGGCGTCCAGCTCCGCGACCCCCTGGACCCGGGCGATGTTCCTCTCGGAGCTCGGCCGGCCCGGCACCATCGACCTGGTCGCCGACCGCGGCGGCGACGTGCTCGGCTACATCATGGTGTCGCGGTACGCCGACGTCTGGCACATCCTGAACGTGGTGGTGCGCGAGGCGCACCGCGACCAGGGGATCGGCGGGCAGCTGCTGGAGGAGCTGTTCCTGCGGGCCGGCGGGAAGCCGCACCTCGGGTTCACGCTGGAGGTCCGCGTCTCGAACGCGGGGGCGATCCACCTCTACCGGCGCAAGGGCTTCGTCGACCACGGCATCCGGCCCGGCTACTACTCGGACAACGGCGAGGACGCGTTGATCATGTGGCGCGGCGGCGGCCCCGAGGACACGTTCTGATGGCCGGCCCGATCCTCGCGATCGAGACGTCCTGCGACGAGACCGCCGCCGCGGTCGTCGACGGGCGCCGGATCCTCTCGAACGTCATCGCGTCGCAGGCGGACCTGCACTCGCCGTACGGCGGCGTGGTGCCCGAGGTCGCCGCCCGCCACCACCTGGGGACGGTGAACGGCGTCATCGACGCCGCCCTCGACGGCGCGGGCATGGAGCTCGGCGACGTCGACGCGATCGCCGTCACCCAGCGTCCCGGCCTGATCGGGGCGCTGCTGATCGGCGTCGCGACGGCGAAGGCGATCGCGTATGCGGCGGGAAAGCCCCTGGTGATGGTCGACCACCTGCACGGGCACATCGCGGCGTCGTGGCTCGAACCGGTCGCGCTCGACCCGCCGTTCGTCAGCCTGATCGCCTCCGGCGGGCACACCCGCCTCGACCTGGTCACCGACCTGCGGTCGCCGCAGCCGTTGGGCCAGACGATCGACGACGCCGCCGGTGAGGCGATCGACAAGGGCGCCCGCCTGCTCGGCCTCGGCTACCCCGGCGGACCCGCCCTGGAGCGCCTCGCGTCGACCGGGTCGCGGACCGCCCACGACTTCCCGGTGGGGCTGCGGGGGGGCGCGGTGCGCGACTTCTCGTTCGCCGGGGTCAAGACGGCGTTGCTCTACGCGGTGCGCGCCCGTGGCGACGGCCCGCTGCCCGAGGGGGAACGCGCCGACCTCGCGGCCTCCTACCAGGAGGCCGTCGTGCGCCCCCTCGCCGACCGCCTGATCGCCGCCGCCCGTGAGCAGGGCGTGCCGGCCGTCGCCCTCGGCGGCGGCGTCGCCGCGAACGGCCGCCTGCGCGAGCTCGTCGCGGAGGGCGCCGCCCGGGCGGGGCTGCGGCTCGCGGTGCCCGACCGCGCGTTGTGCACCGACAACGCCGCGATGATCGGCGCCGCCGCCCAGTTCACCGACGCGGTGGCCTGGCCGGACTACCTCGGCCTCGACGCCGTCGCGTCGGCGCCCCCCGGCGGGATCGCGGCGTGAGGCCCCGCCGCCGCCGCGTCGCGCTCCTCGCCGCCGGCGCCGCCGCGCTGATCGCCCCCTCCGGCGCCGCCGCCCAGGCGACGCCCTCGGCGCTCGTGCTCCCCGGCGCGGACGCCCTCGCCGTCCGCGACTCGGCCCTCGACGCGGCCGCGGCGTGGCGTGGCACCCTCGAGGCCTTCCGGGCCCCGCAGCTCCCGACCCCCGGCGATTCCGAGTCGGTGATCCTGATGCTCGCCGACCCGCCCGCCGTCGCGGCGGACGCGGGTGACCGCGCCGCCGCCGCGGCGGCCGTCACCGCCGGTCAGGACGAGGTCATCCCCGTGCTGGAGAGCCTCGGGGCGACGGTGACGTTCCGCTACCGGGTGCTGGTCAACGCCATCGGCGTCCGCCTCCCCGCGGGACGCCTCGAGGCCCTCGCCGCCCTCCCCGAGGTGACGGCCGTCGTCCCCGTCGGGTTCCTCGCCCCCGCCCAGGCGTCCCCCGGGGAGCCCTCGACGCTCCCGGATGCCGATTGGCGTCGACCGGGAGCGCCAATCGACGCGGGAGCCGACGGGCCGGCCCACATCGCCCTCATCGACGCCGGCGTCGACACCTCCCACCCGTGGCTGGGTGGGGGCCTCGGCCCGACGTTCCCCGTGATCGGGGGCTGGGACCTCGTCGACGGCGACGCCGACCCGTCCCCGGACCCCTCCGACCCGGCGGGCGAAGCCCACGGCACCCAGATGGCGAGCCTGGTGCTGCGGTCCCCGGCCCTCGACGGGCTCGGCCCGGCGGACCGGCCGCGGCTGCTGGCCTACCGGGTCGTCGCCCGCGAACCGGTCGGCGGGCGCCTGCGTCCCCTCGCCCGCACCGACCGCGTCCTCGCCGCCCTCGAGCGGGCCGTCGACCCCGACGGCGACGGCGACCCCGACGACACCGCCGAGGTGATCCTGCTCGGCCTCGCCGCCGGCTTCGAGGGGACGGGCGCCGACCCGGTCGCCACGGCCCTCGCCGCGGCGGACCGGGCGGGGGCGACCGTCGTCGCCCCCGCCGGCAACGACGGCCCCACCTTCACCCGCCCGGGGTCGGTCGGCGGGCCCGCCGCCGGGCCGACGGTCATCGCCGTCGGCGGGGGGTCGGCCCCCCTCGCGCCCCGCACGGCCCACCTCGACGCCCGCCTCGGACCCGCCGCGGCGCGCCTCGGTCCCCTGCCCCTCATGGGCGCCCCCGCCACCGGCGACCCCCTGCCCGTCGCGGTGCTCCGCGACGACGCGGGCGTCGCGCAGGGTGGCGCACCCGAGGACTTCCGCACCCCCGAGGGGGCGAGTCGCGTGACGGGGGCCCTCGTCGTCGTCAGCCGCGGGGACGCCCCGATCGGTGAGACCGCCGCGCGCGCCGCCGAGGCCGGGGCGGCGGCCGTCGCCCTGTGGGACGAGGACGGCGCCGGCGCGTTCCCCGCGATCCCCGGCACCTCCGGCATGCCGATCCCGGTCGTCGGGCTCGGCGCCGCCCAGGGCACCGCGCTCGTCCGCCTCGCCGGCACGAACCCCGAGGTGCGGGTGGTGGTCGCGGAGACCGCGCCCGCCGCCGCGGCGCCGGCCGTCGCGTCGTTCTCCTCGTGGGGACCGACGATCGACGGCCGCCAGAAGCCCGACCTCGTCGCCCCCGCCGTCGACCGGCCCGCCGCGTGGCCGGGGCGGGGCCCCGACGGCGGCCCCCAGACGGCGCCGCTCACCGGCACCAGCGCCGCCGCGGCGCAGGCCGCGGCGGTCGCCCTCCGGGTGCGCGTCGACCGGCCGGAGCTCGGGCCGCGCGCCGTGCATTCGCTGCTCGTGCAGGCCGGCCGGCCGCTCGCCGGCGTCCCCGCCGCCCGCCAGGGGGCCGGGGTCGCCACCCTGCCGACCGGTGGGGCCCTGCGCACCGAACCGGCCATCGTCACCGCCGTCCGCCGCCGCGGCGACTGGACGGCGGAGCTCACCCTGACCGACCTCGCGGGAGGGGGCGGCCCGTACACGGTGCTGTTCGCCGGCGCGGCGGGGGAGACCCCCGTCGCCCGCGACGTCGCCCTGCCACCGGGTGGACGACGCGCCCTCGCCGTCGGTCTCCCCGGCGGGACGGGCCACCTGGTGGTGCGTGACGGCGAGGGCCACCTGCTCGCCCGCACGCCGGTGCTGCCGCTGCGCCCGGCGGGCGCGGCCCCCGACGCCCTCGGCGTCCCCGAGGTCCGCGCCGACGCGGGACTCGCCGAGGTGCGCGTCACGCTGGGCCTGTTGCGACGCGCCGACGGCCGGGTGCGCAGCGCCCGCCTCAGCGGGGTGCGCCTGGCGCTCGTGCCCGCGGGCGGCGGCGCGCCGCTGCCCGTCGCCGGAGCGGGGCAGCGCGCGTCCTGGCCGGCCGGCACCTACCGGTTCCTCGTCGCCCGTCGCCTCGCGTCGGGGCTCGACGCCCCCGCCGGCCGTTATCGCCTGCGGGTGACGGCGACGGCGCCCGACGGCGCCGTCCTGCGGCGTACGAGCGCCCCCTTCCCGCTGCGCTGACACCCCCCCGGACGGGGGGCGGTGGTCAGCCGACGGTCACGTCACGCACTTGCGGATGCATACTCCGGGGCCGTAGATTGACCAAGATGTCACAAAGTCGTCGCGAGGGAATCCGGAATGGCCACTGATCGGCTCACCCTCGGCGTCGCCGCCCGGCTCTCCCGGTATCTCCAGGTGCTCACCCAGGCCAAGAAGATGGGGAAGAGCAGCATCTCCTCCCAGGCGATCTCCGAGTACACCAACGTCAACCCGACGCAGATCCGGCGCGACCTCTCCGGCTTCGGGAAGTTCGGCAAGCGGGGGGTCGGCTACGACATCGACTCCCTCATCGAGCAGATCCGCAAGATCCTGCGGACCTCCGGGCAGCACAACATCGGCCTGTTCGGCGCGGGCAACCTCGGCCAGGCGATCGCGACGTCGGGTGTCTTCGCCGACCACGGCTTCCGCATCTCCGCGATCTTCGACGTCGATCCCGACCGCGTGGGGACGATGGTCGCCGACATGCCGGTCCGCCACTACCGCGACCTCCAGGAGGTCGTGAGCGGCGACGGCATCATGGTCGGCGTCCTGGCCGTGCCGGGATCCGCCGCGCAGGAGGTCGCCGACGACCTCGTCGCCGCCGGCGTGAAGATCATCTTCAACTACTCGGACGCGCTGCTGACGGTGCCGTCCGACGTGACGGTCCACACCTCGAGCCCGGCCGTCGAGCTGCTCTACGCGCTCTACTTCTACCTGTCGTGACGCCGCCGGCCGGGCCGGCCCAGCGGCTGGCCCTCGTCGCGCTGGTGGTGCACGACTACGACGCGGCGATCGCGTTCTTCACGGGGGCCCTCGGTTTCACGCTCGTCGAGGACACGCCACTCGGTGACGGCGGCAAGCGGTGGGTCGTCGTCTCCCCGGGGGAGGGGTCGGCGGGCGTCCTGCTGGCCCGGGCGTCCGGCCCCGCGCAGGAGGCCCGCGTCGGCGACCAGACGGGTGGGCGCGTCGCCCTGTTCCTCGACACCGACGACTTCGCCGCGAGCCACTCCCGCATGACGGCGGCGGGCGTGCGCTTCGTCGAGGGGCCGCGGCGCGAGGCCTATGGGACCGTCGCGGTGTTCGAGGACCTGATGGGCAACCGCTGGGACCTGGTCGAGCGGACCCGCTGAGGCCCGGCGGGGCCCGGTCGGGATCGGCCGGGCCGTTGCTATGCTCGCCGCGGATGGGAGACGGCCACGCCCCTGGCGGCATCCTGACCGGTGCCCGCGAGCGCTTCGACGGATCGACCGATTTCACCGTCGGACTCGAGGAGGAGTACCAGCTCCTCGATCCCGCCACCCTCGCGCTCACGAATCGCTTCGAGGAGATGATCCCGGCGGCCCCCGACGAGCTGCGGCCCCGTCTGGCGGGCGAGCTGATCGCGAGCGAGATCGAGTTCCGCACGGGGCGCAACGAGACGTTCGCCGACGCCGCCCGTGAGCTGGTGGAGGGCCGCCTCGCGACCCTCGCGCTCGCCGACCGCCTCGGCATCGCCCTCGGCGTCGCCGGCGTCCACCCGTTCAGCCCGTGGACGGAGCAGCGCATCATCGACACGCCGCACTATCGGCGGGTCGAGGAGGAGCTCGGCTACATCGCCTGGACCAACAACACGTGGTCCATCCACCTCCACGTCGGCGTGCGGGGCGCCGACCGCGCCGTCGCCGTGTCGACGGCCCTGCGCAGCGTGCTGCCGGAGTTGCTCGCCCTCTCGGCGAACAGCGCCGTCTTCGAGGGGCGCTCCACGCGGCTGCACTCGACGCGCATGCAGGTCTTCACGAAGAGCTTCCCGCGGTGCGGCGTGCCCGACGCGTACGGCTCGTGGGACGAGTACGCCGACTTCGTCGGGCTGCTCGAGCGCACCGGCTCGATCGTGGAGAGCACGCAGATCTGGTGGAGCGTCCGACCGCACCACAGCTTCGGCACGGTCGAGATCCGGATCTGCGACGGACAGACCGAGATGGGCGACGCGCTCGCCGTCGCCGCCCTCGCCATGGCCTGCGTGGCCGCCTTCGCACGCGACCACGACGCCGGACGACCCCTTCCCGCGCACCCGCGCGGGTTGATCGACGAGAACATCTGGCGCGCCCAGCGCCATGGACTGGAGGGTGGCTTGATCGACCTCGACAGGGGCCTCGTACGTCCCACCACCGCGGCGATCGGGGAGCTGCTCGCGTGGTCGGCCCCCGTGCACGAGCCGCTCGGGCTGACCCCGTTCCTCGCCGGCGTCGACCGCATGCTGGCGGAGGGCAACGGCGCGATGCGCCAGCAGTCCCGGCTCGCCGCCCACGGCGGCGACGTGACGGCCCTGCAGGCCGACATCGTCGACCGCACCCGCCGGTCCGCCGACGAGGCGCTGGCGCTGACCGGGGCGGCGACGGCATGACCGAGCCCGGAGCACCCCCCGTGCCGCCGGAGCCCGGCGCCCCCCGCGAGCCGACGGGGGCCGACCTGGCCGCCGCCCTCGCCGAGCGCCTCGCCCACACACCCGTCCGCGACGTGCTGCTGCAGGCGATGGCGACCTTCATCGACATGGCCGGCATCCGGCTCGGCATGGGCCCCGCCGGCGACGCGCCGCGCGACCTGACCCAGGCCCGCCAGTCCATCGAGGCCCTCCGGGCGCTCCTCGGCGTCGCCGAGCGCGAGCTCGGGGCGGCCCAGGTGCGGCCGTTCAAGGAGCCGCTGGCGGTGCTCCAGATGGCCTACGCCCGTGCCGTGGAGCAGGGTCCGCCCGGCGAGGCGCCGGCGGACGGCGACGGGGGACCCACCCCCGGTCCGCCGCCTCCGCCCCCGCCTCCGCCCGCCCCGGACCCGGCGCAGCGGCTCTGGGTGCCGCCGGGCACGCCGCGGGGAGGCGCCCCCGGCTGACGCCGTCCGGGTCGGTGTGGTAGAAAACCCCGCTGGCCGTGCGGCCTCTCGGGGGTCGTAGGGCTGTTAAACCCGGAGCGCTCTGCCCTGATCGGGCGTCCGTGCGCGCTCGGCCCATCCCGATCTCGGAGGGTGCGACTTGGCCGACTTCCTGTCGGACAACACAACCTGGCTCGCCGTGGTGCTCGGCCTGGTGGCCGTGGCCTACGGCATCGGGTTGACGTTCTACCTGCTCAAGAAGCCCACTGGTGACGACCGCATGCGCGAGATCGCGGCGGCCATCCAGGAGGGTGCTCAGGCCTACCTGACGCGGCAGTACACCATCATCGCCGGTGTCGCCGCCGTCCTCTTCGTCGTCATCGGCTTCCTCGGCGAGGCGGTCGACTCGTCGCTGCTCGGCTGGAAGGCCGCGATCGGCTTCCTGATCGGCGCGGTGGCCTCCGCCGCCGCCGGCTTCATCGGCATGAACGTCTCGGTGCGGACGAACGTCCGCACCGCGGAGGCCGCCAAGGGCGGCCTCTCGCCGGCCCTCGGCGTCGCCTTCAAGGGCGGGGCCGTCACCGGCCTGCTCGTCGTCGGCCTCGGCCTGGTGTCGGTCGCCGGGTACTTCCTGATCCTCGGCGAGACCGGCGACGACGTCCTGCCGCTCGTCGGCCTGGCCTTCGGGTCGAGCCTGATCAGCGTCTTCGCCCGGCTGGGCGGTGGCATCTTCACGAAGGGCGCCGACGTCGGCGCCGACCTCGTCGGCAAGGTCGAGGCGGGCATCCCGGAGGACGACCCGCGCAACCCGGCCGTCATCGCCGACAACGTCGGTGACAACGTCGGCGACTGCGCCGGCATGGCCGCCGACCTGTTCGAGACCTACGCGGTCACCACGGTCGCCGTCATGTTCCTCGGCTCGCTCTTCCTCGCCGACTTCGCGAACGCGCTGATCTACCCGCTCGCCCTCGGTGGCGTGTCGATCATCGCCTCGATCGTCGGCACCTGGTTCGTCCGCGTCGGGCCGAACGGCTCCGTCACGGCCGCCCTCTACACCGGCCTGGCGGTCGCGGCCGCGCTGGCCATCGCCGGCTTCCTGCCCATCACCTACTGGCTGATGGACGGCGCCGAGGTGGTGCCGGGTGCGGGTGAGTGGATCGACTACTTCTGGTGCGCCGTCATCGGCATCGCCGTCACCATCGCGCTCGTCGCGATCACCGAGTACTTCACGGGCACCGCATGGCCGCCGGTGAAGAAGATCGCGAAGGCGTCCGAGACGGGCGACGGCACCAACATCATCGCGGGCCTCGCGGTCGGCCTGAAGGCCACCGCCGCCCCGATCGTGGTCATCGGCCTGGCGATCGCCGGCTCCTACGAGCTCGGCGACTTCTACGGCATCGGCGTCGCCGTCATGGCGATGCTCTCGATGGCCGGCGTGGTCGTGGCGCTCGACGCCTTCGGCCCGATCACCGACAACGCGGGCGGCATCGCCGAGATGGCGGACCTCCCCGACAGCGTCCGCGCGGTGACCGACCCCCTCGACGCGGTCGGCAACACCACCAAGGCCGTCACGAAGGGTTACGCGATCGGCTCCGCCGGCCTCGCGGCCGTGGTCCTCTTCGTCTCGTACGTCGAGGAGCTGGCACAGGTCCTCCCGGCCGGCACGTCATTGGACTTCAGCCTGATCAACCCGTACGTCGTGATCGGCCTGTTCATCGGCGGCATGATGCCGTTCCTGTTCGCCGCCTACTCCATGGAGGCCGTCGGCAAGGCCGGTGGGCAGGTGGTCGAGGAGGTGCGGCGCCAGTTCCGCGAGCACCCCGGGATCATGGAGGGCACGGAACGCCCCGACTACGCACGGTGCGTCCGCATCGTGACGGCGTCGGCGCAGCGCGAGATGCTGCTGCCCGCCGCCATCCCGATCCTCTTCCCGATCGTCACCGCCTTCATCTTCGGGGTGGACAACGGGCGCGAGATGCTCGGCGGCCTGCTGCTCGGCGTCATCGTCACCGGCATCTTCGTGGCGATCTCGATGACGTCCGGCGGTGGCGCGTGGGACAACGCCAAGAAGCTGATCGAGGACGGGCACCACGGCGGCAAGGGATCGATCGCCCACAAGGCGGCGATCACCGGTGACACGGTCGGCGACCCCTACAAGGACACCGCCGGCCCCGCCATCAACCCGATGATCAAGGTGGCGAACATCGTCGCCCTCCTGATCATCCCGTTCCTCGACTGAGCTCCGGCTGACGAGGTGAGGTTCGCGAGGGCGCCGTCCGACCGGCGCCCTCGCTGTTTCGGGCGGGACCGCGGCCGAAGGGGGAGACGGCCGCGGTCTCCCGGTCGGACCCCGCTACCAGTCGGCCCCCGTGATGGTCTCGTCGGCGGGGGAGATGGCCGCGACGTCGAGGGGCAACCCGGCGCGCATGAGCATGCGCCGCGCCTCCCCGATGCGGGCCTCGTGGGTGGAGGGCGTCGCCACCAGCACCACCCGGGGCTCGATCCCCGTGAGGACGAGGGCGCGGAGGCGGCGGACCGTCTCGCGCCGCACGAGTGTCTCGGGCAACTCGACCTCGAAGCAGATCGGCCGCCGCTCCGCGCCGCGTTCGCAGTGGACGTCGGCGGGCCGCCCCGCCATCGGCGGCGGCTCGGTGAACTCGGGGCTCGCGGTGGCGAGGACCCTCCACGGGGTGCGCGAGGCCAGATCACGCGCCAGAGCCGCGACGCCCGCGTCGTGCTGGGCGAGTCTGCTCTGGAAGTCCTCGAGCCAGGCGTCGTACGTGTCCATCGGATCCCCGGTGGCGAAAAGTGCCTGTTCGCCAGCGGACGCTACCGTGGCCCTCGGACGGACCCCCTGTTACGTTCGTCACGACGCGGTGTCAGACCCCCTCGGTGAACCCGGATGCCCGACTCGAACCGGCCCGACGACTTCGACCCCGACCGCTGGGACGCGGCGTTCATCATCGCCCGGGACGGACCCCGGGAGCTGGAGGAGGGCGTCTACCGGCGCACGATCGCGTCGCGCAACGACGGCTGGCTCGCGCGCGGTGGGCTGCTGTGCCTCCACGCCGACGGCCTGTCGTTCACGCCGAGCCCCATGGAGCGCCTGCTCCTCGCGCGGACGCTGCGGATAGACTTCGCGGAGATCACGGCCGTCGAGCGCCTTCCTCCCCGGGACGGCGAGGTCCTGCCCGGTGGGGTCGCGCCGCGGATGCGCCTTCGGACGCAGTCGCGCACGCACGACTTCGTCTTCCCCGCCGGCCTGGACGACTGGATGGCCTCGGTGAAGGAGCGACGTCAGATATGGGACAACCGCCAGCGTTTCCTCTGAGGGCGGGCTCCTGATGGGTGAGCCCAACCGCCGGCTGCCCCGGCTCCCGAACGCCGAGAAGCCCCGCGCCGACGAGTCGGTGCTGAAGCAGGGCGGGGCGGACCTCCAGAACGGCTGGCTGTCGCGGCACGGCAACCTGACCGTCACGGACGACCGCATCGTGTTCGTGCCGACGATCCTCGACACGATCCTCCGTGCCAAGCGGCGCGAGATCCCCCTCGACGAGATCACGGAGATCGAGCGCTGGCCGAACGCGCCGGGTGGCATGGCCCCCGGGGGGCGTCGCCCGCGGATGCTGATCCACACGCCCGCGTGCGTCTACGAGTTCATGGTCGGGGACCTCGACTCGTGGATCGACAGCCTCGAGCGGGTGTACCAGCGGCGGGTCGGCAAGGGGAAGCCCCACAGCCCGAAGATCACGCGCGAGGGCTACGTGAACCTGCTGCTCACCGACGACTGACGCGCGCCCGGCGGGCGAGGTGGGCTAAACTCCCGATCCACCACCAGTTTTCCGGGGGTTCGCGCTGATCACCATCACAGAGAAGAGCCGCTCCGCGGTGCTCGCGCTGACCGAGCTCGCGCAGCGCGGCTCGAACGGGCCGGTGCCGATCCTCGAGGTCGCCGAGGCCCGCAGCATCCCCCTGCACTTCCTGGAGCAGTTGTTCGCCGGCCTGCGCCGGGCGGGTGTGCTGCAGAGTCAGCGGGGGGTGAAGGGTGGCTACTCGTTCGGGCGGCCCCCGTCGGAGGTGACGATCCTGGAGGTCGTCGAGACGGTCGACGGCCGCATCACGCCGCCCGGCGCCCCGGGGCAGGCGCACGGCACGGAGTTCGTGTGGGCGGAGGCCCGCACCGTCCTCGCGGAACTCCTGGAGGGCCTCACGATCGCCGACATGGTCGAGCGCGAGGCGCGCATCCAGGACGCCCCGATGTTCTACATCTAGGAGCCGGCCGCGGCCAAGGCCGGCGCCGGCGTCCTCAGATGAGGGCGACGACCGCCACTGCGGCGACGATCCACAGCGCGACGGACAGGCCGACGACCGCCGCCCACGCGACGACGCGGGGGACGTCGAAGGACCGCCGCGGTTGCGTCGACGTGGGGATGTGGTCCGTGGTCACGGGGTGTCGGTACCCCGGAGCGGGGGTCCCGACTCCTCGGGTGGGTCCGCTGGGCGTCGGGTGGGTGTCGATTGGCGTCGACGGCTGCGCCGATCGACGCATGACCCCGCCGCCGGGCTACGCCGCCGGCACGTCGTCGGCGGACGCGACGATCGTGAGGGCCTGGTCGAGGCCGGACAGCCCCAACGCCCGCGACGCCGGACCGGTCCCCGCGAGCACCCCGAACGCGTACCCCGTCGCGCCCACCTGCGCGTCGTAGATCGCCCGCAGACCGCTGGAGTCCAGGAAGTCGAGCTCCCGCAGATCGAGGACGACGGCGCCGGGACGGCACGCCCCGATCCCGGCGAGGGCCTCCGCGAAGGCCCCGACACCAGCGAGGTCGAAATCGCCCGCGAGGACGAGGGTCACGCCGTCGCCGACGCGGTCGAGCCGCGCCGACAGGAGCGGCCCGAGCCGGAGGGGGTGGGGGTGGGGCATGGGCACCGTCCAGGGGCCGGGGACAGGGCGACCTGCGCGTGGCGTGAGGGGAGGTCCCGGCACACGTTCCGCCGCAGACGATCCCACCGCGCCGGGCCGGGAGTGATCAATACGCCGATCGGGGTAACCCGGACCCATCGATCGGTGGACGCGTCTCCACACCCTGTGGAGAGATCGGTGGGCACTTCACCGCGTCGTAACGCCTGCTCCGGCCGTTAGGCTGCCGGGCGGCCCATCTACCGGAGGAGAGGGATGACCCGCGGCAGCGGATCGGCGACGTACGACGTGCTCGGCATCGGCAACGCCATCGTGGACGTGCTCTCGCACTGCGAGGACGCGTTCCTCGAGGCGGAGGGCCTGGTGAAGGGCTCCATGAACCTCATCGAGGTCGCCCAGTCGACGAACCTCTACGAGCGCATGGGGCCGGCGGTCGAGATCTCCGGTGGCGCCGCCGCGAACAGCATGGTCGGCGCCGCGTCGTTCGGCAGCCGCGTCGCCTACATCGGGAAGATCCGCGACGACCAGCTCGGCGAGGTGTTCGCCCACGACATCCGCGCCGCCGGCGTCCACTTCGACACGCCGATCGCCACCGACGGCCCCCCGACGGCGCGCAGCCTGATCCTCGTGACGCCCGACGCCCACCGCACCATGTCCACCTACCTCGGCGCCGCCGTCGAGCTCGGTCCCGAGGACATCGACACGGACATGGTCGCCGACTGCGCGATCACCTACCTCGAAGGCTACCTCTGGGACAAGCCGCGGGCGAAGGACGCCTTCCGCGTCGCGATGGCCGCCGCACACGGCGCCGGCCGCCGCATCTCGCTCACCCTGTCCGACTCGTTCTGCGTGGAACGGCACCTCGAGGAGTTCCGGGGGCTCGTCGACAACGAGGTCGACCTGCTCTTCGCCAACGAGGAGGAGATCTTCGCGTTGACCGAGACCCGCGACCTCTCCGCGGCGGTCGGCGCGGTGCGCGGTCGCGCGGAGATCGTCGTGATCACCCGCTCCGAGCACGGTTCGATGGTCGTCACCGCCGACGAGACCGTCGAGGTGGCCGCCGCACCCGTCGAGCGGCTCGTCGACACGACCGGGGCCGGCGACCTCTACGCCGCCGGATTCCTGCACGGCCTGAGCCACGACCGCCCGCTCGCCGACTGCGCCGCGCTCGGCTCACTCGCCGCCTCCGAGGTCATCTCCCATCTCGGGGCCCGCCCCCAGGTGGACCTCGCCGCGCTCGCCGAGGTCGCGGTGTGAGCGACGCTCCCGGGACCCCTGGTAGGCTCACGCCGGTGCCGATCGCCGACTCCATCACCGACCTGATCGGGCGCACGCCGTTGGTGCGCCTGGGACGGATGGCGGAGGGGACGGGGGCGACGATCCTCGGCAAG